>Ga0256830_1002237_pt1 | contig 12932 bp, 16 predicted proteins | sample 128326metaG_FD_190537 | JGI IMG/M metagenome (GOLD analysis project Ga0256830, IMG submission 190537) | Hydrothermal vent microbial communities from Lau Basin, Pacific Ocean - 128-326 | ecosystem: Environmental > Aquatic > Marine > Hydrothermal vents | place: Pacific Ocean: Lau Basin | collected...
CAAAGAACCCTTGCGAGGGAGCTGCCCTGGCTGGCCCTGGCCGTCGGGCTGTGGCTCACGCTCGCGTTCGAGGGGCTTCCACAGCTCGTGGGGGAAGCCCTGGACGGGGCCGCGGCCCTCGGGATCTTGGGGGTGACCCCGGGATCCGTGCCCCAGAAGCTGCGCTATGCCCTCGGGCGCGTGGGGGGCGGGCTCTTCAAGCTCTACGGTGTCACGGGCTTCCTGGGGGACGTGCTCTCCTACTCGCGGATCATGGCGCTCGGGATCGCGACCGGGCTGATCGCCATGTCCATCAACACCTTTGCGGCGGTCTTCGCGCGGCTGCTGCCCGAGACGTTCGGCCTGCCCGCCGATTTGGGCGTTGTCGTTGCGCTGCTCATCTTGTTGGTGGGCCAGCCCCTGAGCTTGGCGATCAACGCGCTCTCGGCGTTCGTCCACTCCGCGCGGCTGCAGTACGTCGAGTTCTTCACGAAGTTCTATGAGTCGGGCGGGCGGCCCTTCCGCCCCTTCGCCCGCGAGACGCGCTATTACGAGATTTGCCCTCGCTCCCTCGGGGGAGCGCCACGGGAAGGAGGCAGAGGATAACGATGATCGCACCGCTATCGCAGGCTCTTGGGACGACCGTGTGGGGGCTTACGGGGGAGGGCTGGGCCTTTGCGGGCACGGCGGCGGCGGTGGCCTTGGGCGGGATCGGCTCGGCCATCGGGATCTCCGCCGTGGGAAGGGTGGCCACCGGCGTGCTCAGCGAGCACCCCGATCGCTTCGGTTCGCTCCTCGTGCTGACGGCCCTCCCCGGCACGCAGGGCTTCTACGGCTTCGTGATCGGGTTCCTCATCCTGGGTTTCTTCCACTTGCTGACGCCGGGAACGGTCATTGATCCCAAGATCGGGTTTCAGATCTTCGCGGCCTCGCTGCCCGTGGGGCTGGCTGGGCTCTTCTCCGCGATCTTTCAGGGGAAGGTCTGCGCCGCCGGGGCGATGCTCATCGCCAAGCAGCCCGGCGAGGTAGGCAAGGCGATCACCTTAAGCGTCTTCGTCGAGACGTACGCCGTGCTGGGGTTCATCGCCTCGGTGCTGTTGCTCATCGGCATCCCGCGCCCTTAGCGAGATGAGCGTAGAGAAGATCGTCCAGAGAATTCTGGAGGACGCGCGGGCGGAGGCCCAGAAGATCTTAGAAGAGGCCGAGCGCGAGGTGGCACGGATCGCCGCGGACAGCGAGGTCGAGGCCGAGCGCGTCCGCCGCTCCGTCCTCAAGGAAGCCCAGGAGGAGGCGGAGCGCCGCCGCCTAGAAATCCTAGCCGAGGCCCGCCTCAAGGCTAGGCAACGCGTGTTGGCCGCCCGCCGCCGGGCCGTCGACCGCGTCTTTGAGGAAGCCCTGAGGCGGCTGCAGGGCCTTCCCCCGGAGCGCTACCTAGAGGTGCTCAAGCGCTTAATTTTAGAGGGAACCGAGACGGGCCGGGAGGAGATCGTCCTCTCTCCGGACGATCGGGTCAAGCTGCCGCCGTCGTTCCTGGACGAGATCAACGAAGACCTGAGAAAGCGGGGCAAGCCCGGCGAACTCAAACTTTCGGAGGAGACACGGGCGCTGGGCGGAGGGGTGGTGCTCCGCGGATCGCGCGTGGAGGTGAACGCGAGCTTCCCGGCGCTGATGGAGGGGGCCCGCAGGGACCTCGAGATCGAGGTGGCCAAGATCCTCTTCGGGGAAGCGGGGGGCAAGGCAGAATGAGCTTGGCGGCGACCTTGGTGGGCTTGGAGCAGCTGGACCTCGAAGACGAGAGATACGCCTACGCTTCGGGCAGCGTGCGGTCCCGGGAGCCCAAACTGCTCGACGAAGCGGCCCTGGCCCGCTTGGCGGACGCCGAGAGCGTTGAAGAGGTCTGGCGGCTTCTCATCGACGCGGGCTTCGAGCGCCTAAGCGACTGCCCTCCCGAGCAGTACGAGGAGGCCCTGATGGGAGAAATTCTCGATCTGTACGCGTATCTGCGCTCGATCGAGCCCGAGGAGGAGAGCGTGACCGACTGGCTCGCGAGTCGCTATGACTTCCACAACCTTGCCGTCGCCCTCAAGGGCCACGCCTTGGAGCAAGGGCCCCCGGAGGGCGCTTGGGTCGAGGACATAGGCCGAGTCCCTCCCAAGCTCATGGAGACGGCGGTGCGCACCGCCGTCTGGGAGGCTTTGCCCCTGCACTTGGCGAAGACGGGCCAAGAAGCCCGGGAAGCCTACGAGCGCTCTGGGCACCTTGCACCGATCGACTTTGCCGTCGAGCGCGCGCTCCTCCAGCACCTTTATGAGACGGCGTTTCATCCCTTCCTGAAGGCGCTTGCGGCGCTCTGGGCCGACTTGGCCCGTCTTAAGGTCGCACTGAGGGCGAAAGCCCTCGGACTCGAGCGGACGGAGTGGGAGCCCCTGCTTGCGGGATTCCCGATGGAGAAAATTTCACCTCAAGAGCTGAAAGAGCTTTGGGAACAGCCCCTAGAGAATTGGCCCGAGGCGCTGCCCGGGGAGTTCGGCGCTTTGGTGAGCCAATCGCTCCAGGGGGGTCGCTGGGACCCCGCGTGCTTCGAGGTGCTCTGCGACGATTTCGTGATGGAGCACCTGCGGGCCGTCCGGTACGTCGCTTACGGCCCGTCCGTGATCGTGGCGTACGCGCTGGCGCGCGAGACGGAAATCAAGAACATGCGCATCGTCCTGGTGGGCAAGCGGCACGGGCTCTCGTCCGAGGAGATCCGAAGGCAACTGCGCAGGAGCTATGCCTGAACCCAGCGTGCAGGGTGTAATTGCCGTCGTGGGCCCGGAGGAGGTCTACGGGGGCTTCCGGGCTTTGGGGGTGATCGTTCGGGACGCGCATACGGGCGCGGAGGCCGAGCGCGCTCTCGACGAGTTGGCCGCGGGCGGTGCGGCGGTGATCTTCCTCGCCGAGCCGCTGTTCCGGGAGCGCCCGCAGCTCCTCGAGCGATTCCGCCGCGAGTTTCCCCCCATCATAAGCGTCCTCCCCGATCACCGCGGTGGGACGGGCGCGACGCGCGAACACCTACGGCGGTTGATCGAGCGGGCCGTCGGAGTCGACATCCTGAGCCGAGGTGGGTAGACCATGACCGCAGAGCGAGGCGTCATCGTGAAGGTGTCGGGTCCCTTGGTGGTGGCCGAGGGCCTTCCGAACGTGAAGATGTACGACGTGGTGCACGTGGGGCACCCAAGGCTCATCGGGGAGGTCATCGAGCTTGTGGGGGAAGAGGCGTCCATCCAAGTCTATGAGGAGACGGCGGGGCTCAAACCCGGTGACCCCGTGGAGACGACGGGGGCTCCCCTAAGCGTGGAGCTGGGGCCCGGGCTGGTGGGCTCGATCTACGACGGCATCCAGCGGCCCTTGGAGGCCCTGGAGCGGGAGTGGGGCGCGTTCATCCGCCGCGGGGCGGAGCTTCCCGCGCTTCCGCGGGAGAAGCGCTGGCCCTTCACGCCCGCGGTGAACGTGGGCCAGTCGGTCGGCCCCGGCGACGTCCTTGGGGTTGTAAAGGAGACGAGCCTCGTGGAGCACAAGATCCTGGTGCCGCCGGGGGTTTCGGGCACGGTCGTGGAGATCCGCGAGGGCGAGTTCACCGTGGAGGAGCCCCTCTGCCGCATCCAGACGGCCCAGGGGGAACAAACCCTAACGCTGATGCAGCGCTGGCCGGTCCGCCGCGCCCGGCCCGTCGGCGAAAAGCTTCCTCCCAAGGAGCCCCTGGTGACGGGCCAGCGGGTGATCGACGCGCTCTTCCCCATCGCCAAGGGCGGCACCGCCTGCGTCCCCGGACCCTTCGGAAGCGGGAAGACCGTAATTCAGCACCAGCTCGCGAAGTGGGCCGATGCGGATGTGATCGTGTTCGTGGGCTGCGGCGAGCGCGGGAACGAGATGACCGACGTGCTCCTGGAGTTCCCCGAACTGGAGGACCCCCGCACCGGCGAGCCCCTCATGAACCGAACGGTCTTGATCGCGAACACGAGCAACATGCCCGTGGCCGCCCGGGAAGCCTCGATTTACACGGGCATCACGATTGCGGAGTATTTCCGCGATATGGGCTACAGCGTGGCGCTCATGGCCGACTCCACCTCGAGGTGGGCCGAGGCGATGCGCGAGATCTCGGGCCGCTTGGAGGAGATGCCCGGCGAAGAGGGCTACCCCGCCTACCTGGGCTCAAGGATTGCCGAGTTCTACGCCCGCGCGGGCCGCGTGCGGTGTTTGGGGAAGCCCGAGCGGGAGGGAGCGCTCAGCGTCATCGGCGCGGTCTCCCCGCCCGGCGGGGATCTATCCGAGCCCGTCACGCAAAACACCCTACGCGTCGTCAAGGTGTTTTGGGGGCTCGACGATTCTCTGGCCAACCGCAGGCACTTTCCGGCCATCCACTGGCTTACGAGCTACTCTTTGTACGGCGAAGTTTTAGAGGGCTTCTACAAAGAGCGCGTCGGGGAGGACTGGCCCCGGCTGCGCCGCGAGACCCTCAAGCTCCTCCAGCGCGAGGCCGAACTCGAGGAGATCGTGCGCCTCGTCGGTGTAGAAGCCCTCTCGCCGGAGGAGCGCTTGGTGCTGGAGACGGCCCGCTCCCTCCGGGAGGATTTTCTCATGCAGAACGCCTTCGACGAGGTCGACACCTACACCTCGCTGGAGAAGCAGCTCCGCATGCTTCGCCTAATATTGCACTTTCACGACCGGGGGCTGGAGGCACTCGAGCAGGGCGCAAACGTAGAGGCGTTGCTGCAGCTGCCCGTGCGCGAGGAGATCGCCCGCGCCAAGCTCCTCCCCGAGGGCCATTGGGAAGAGTTTGAGGCCATCCAAACGCGAATGGAGCGGCAAATCGCAGAGATCCTGCGGGGGACGGAAACGGAGGCGGAGGCGCAAGCGAAGACGGAAGGAGCGCGATCGTAATGACAAAACTTGCGCGGGAATATCGCACGGTCGCCGAAGTGTCCGGGCCGCTCCTGATCGTCGAGGCCGTTCGGGATGTTGCGTATCAGGAGCGGGTCGAGATCGAGCTTCCCGGGGGGGAGCGGCGCCGGGGGCAGGTGTTGGAGGTCGACCGAGATCGGGCCGTAGTGCAGCTCTTCGAGAGCGCGATGGGCTTGGAGCTTCGGGGCAGCCGGGTCCGCTTCTTGGGGCGGGTCATGGAGCTGGGCGTCTCCCCCGATATGCTGGGGAGAGTGTTCGACGGGGCGGGACAGCCGCGCGACGGAGGACCCAAGATCCTTCCCGAAAAACGCCTCCCCATAACGGGCGAACCCTTAAACCCCTACTCCCGGGCCTACCCCAGCGAGTTCATCCAGACGGGGATCTCCGTGATCGACGGGCTGAACACCCTGGTGCGCGGGCAAAAGCTTCCCATCTTCTCGGGCTCGGGGCTGCCGCACAACCCGCTCGCCGCCCAGATCGCCCGCCAGGCCAAGGTCCGCGGGACCGGGGAGGGCTTCTCGGTGGTCTTCGGCGCAATCGGGATCACGTTTGAGGAAGCTCAGTACTTTACCCAAGAGCTGCGCAAGACCGGCGCGATCGAGCGCTCCGTGATGTTCCTCAACTTGGCGGACGACCCCGTGATCGAGCGGCTGCTCACCCCGCGGCTGGCCCTCACCGCTGCCGAATATCTGGCCTTTGATCTCGACATGCACGTCTTGGTGATCCTAACGGACATGACGAACTACGCCGAGGCGCTGCGGGAGATCGCCGCCGCCCGCAAGGAGATCCCCGGACGCCGCGGCTATCCCGGGTATCTGTACACGGACCTGGCATCGATTTACGAACGGGCCGGGGCGGATCCGGGGCAAGAAGGGCTCGATCACGCAGCTGCCCATCCTGACGATGCCCCAGGACGATAAAACTCACCCCGTCCCGGACCTTACGGGCTACATCACGGAGGGCCAGCTCATCCTCTCGCGGGAGCTCCACCGCAAGGGGATCTACCCGCCGTTCGACGTGCTGCCGTGCCTCTCGCGCCTTAAGGACAAGGGAATCGGCCCCGGCAAGACCCGCGAGGACCACGCCGGGGTGCTCAACCAGCTCTACGCCGCCTACGCCCGCGGGGTGGACGTGCGCGAGATGGCCGCCATCCTGGGGGAAGCCGCGCTCTCGCCCCTCGATCGGGTCTATCTGCAGTTTGCCGAGGCGTTCGAGCAGCGGTTTGTGCAGCAGGGCGAGTATGAGGACCGCTCCATCGAGCAGACGCTCGATTTGGGCTGGGAGCTTTTGGCGATGCTCCCCCGCGAGGAGCTCAAGCGCATCCGACCGGAGCTGATTGAGAAATACCTTCCCCAAGGACGGCCCAGAGAGGGATGAGGGGCGCGATTCAAGCTACGCGGATGGAGCTGCTCCGTCGGCGGCGCAGGCTCGCGCTCGCCCGCCGGGGGCATCGCCTGTTGGAGAACAAGCGGGATGAACTCATGCGGCACTTTTTGGGGCTGATCGAGCAAAGCCGCGGTCTTCGAGAGGAAGTCGAGCAGAAGCTGGCCGCGGGGCTTCGGCTCTATTTGGCCGCGCGGGCGGAGATGCCCCGCTGGGTGCTCGAAGCGGCCTTCCTGGGGGCTCCCCGCCCACGGGTGAACGTGGAAGTCGAGAACGTCATGAGCGTGCCCGTCCCGCACCTCTCGCTTACGGATTCAAACGCAGCTACAAACATAAACGGGGGATTTCGGCCCCTCTACGGTTGGATGAACACACCTTCACAGCTCGACGAGGCCCTCCTCACCCTTCGGAGCGCTTTAGAGGAGATGCTGCGGCTGGCGCAGCTCGAGCAGGCGATCGAACTGTTAGCGGAGGAGATCGAGCGGACCCGCCGCCGGGTGAACGCCTTAGAACAACGGGTCATCCCCCGCCTAGAGGAGGAGATCCGCTACATCCAGGCCGCGCTGGACGAAATGGAGCGCGCCGCACACGCCCAACTCCGACGGATCAAGGGCGCTGCGGCGCGCGGCTCCGATCGCTGATTCTTACGAGCTACGAGAGACTTAGGGATTAGGAGACGACCTGGGCTTCGTATCCGGCCTGCTCCACGGCCTGGAGGAGCTGGGGTGTGACGTCGCCCGCGTCGGTGCCCAGCTCGACCTCGGCGGTGTTGTCCCGCAGGGAGACCGTCACCTTGGTGACGCCCGGGACCTTCTCCAGCGCCTCCGTTACGTGCTTGGCACAGTTCTCGCAGCTCATCCCCTGGACGCTTAGCTTGATCTGAGACATGCCATCCCTCCTGCGTTCTTGTATTGATGTTCGTGCAAGGGTGTTGTAGATTCCCGCGGCGCTCAGGTTAGCCGGGGGAGGGATCTTTGTCAAGCGGACCGCTTTCGTCTCCAAGGTAGAGCTCCTTCGGGATCTCGAGCAGCGGGCTGACCCCCTGATCCCGGGCCAGGGGGAGCGCGATCGTCTCGTGGAGCACGCGCAGCGCCTCGCGCTGGGAGCGCCAAACGAGCTTTTGTAGGGCCTCCTCAAGGGATGCCCAACAGAAAGCGTCGTGCTCGGGACCCAGTTGGATGGACGCATCGTCGGGGAAGCGGGCGGCGAAGCAGGGCACCAGCCTTATCGCATCCTGGAGCGGGTTGTAGTGCGCCTCCACGTAGTCCAGCTCCCAAAAGCCTATGGGCTGAGCACCCGTCTCCTCCCGGACCTCGCGCCAGGCGGCTTGGACGGCGGTCTCCCCTGGATCGATGCCGCCGTGGACGACCTGCCAGGTGCCGCCCAAGCGGTCGATCCCCTCCCGGCGACGGAGGAGCAGGTACTCCGGCCCTCGGGGCGTGATACAAAAGCAGTAAACGCTTACGAGCGGTACGGCAACGCCGGGCATCTTAGGTGCCTGAGCCCCCTTTGGTTCGCGCTGTTCTTTCTAAGAGTCGATAGACTTCGTCACGAGGGGCGACGAGCACGACCAACACAACCCGATCTTCGGGGACGAGCGTGTATAGGATTCGATACTCGCCACCGGGGGTTCCGACCCGATAGGATCGGAGTTTCGGATGTCCCCTGAGGGGCTTTCCCCGGTGCGGGCGTTGCTGAAGCCTGAGGGCTGCTGTCTCAATTCTCTGGACAACCCTGCGATCGGCTATTCGCTCCAGCTGCCGACGGACCCGCGGATCGTACCTTAGGGTCCACCCCTCGGAGGCCACGGCTCGGTTCCCGCTACACGAGATCGCGAAACGTCTCTTCGTGGGTTAGGGTTTTCCCCACTCGATAGTTGCGGAGCGACTCCTCGAGGAGTTCGCCCGGCGTAGGTCTTCGCACCACAAGGCGATCGTCCTCGATCTCAATAAACACCCAGTCTCCCGGCTGGATCCCCAGCTTTTCCCGAGCTTCCTTCGGGATCACGATTTGGCCCCGGCGGGACAGTCGATGCAGCGTCATTTCGATCACCCGATGGAGTCTACCTAAAACGCCGTAATATGAAAACCCCCGTCGACGTAGAGCACTTCCCCGGTGACGCCGCTGGCCAGGTCGCTCAGCAAGAACAAGGAAGCCTTGGCGACCTCCTCGTGGGTGACGTTGCGCCGCAGCGGGGCGCGCTTCTCGTAGACCTCCAAAATGTGGGTAAACCCGGGGACCCCGCGGGCCGCCAGCGTGGGGACGGGACCCGCCGAGACGGCGTTCACCCGGACGTTCTGGGATCCCAGCTCCAGCGCCAGCTGCCTTACGATCTGCTCGAGAGCCGCCTTGGCCGTCCCCATCACGTTGTAGGTGAGCACCGCCCGCTCCGCGGCCAGGTAGCTCATCGCAAGCACGCTCCCCCCGCCCGCCCGCTCCATGAGGGGGAGCGCGCCCCGGGTGAGCGCGATCAGCGAGTAGGCGCTCACATCCAGGGTCTTTTGGAAGTCCTCCTTGGAGGTGTCCACGAAGCGCCCCTGCATCGCCTCCAGGGGCGCGAACGCGATGCTGTGGACCAGCATGTCCAGCCGCCCGAACTCCCGCTCTAGGGTTTGGAAGACCCGGGCGATCTGCTCCTCGTAGCGGACGTCGCAGGGCAGAAGGAGCCCGTCCACCTCCGCGACGAGGGCCTCCAGCTTCGCCTTGGCCCGCTCGTCCTCCGCGATGCGCCGGGAGGTGAACGCCAGCCGCGCCCCCGCCCGATGGAGAAGCTGAGCGACGGCCCAGGCCAAGCTGCGCTTGTTCGCCACCCCCGCGATCAGCGCGGTCCTCCCCGAAAGGTCAATCGCGTACATGCGTAAACCGGACCTCCTCTTGGCTTGGTTCTTTAGGTGTTGCGTTGCGTCTTTCCGTGGACTGTGGCGCTCGGGTTCCCCTTGCCACCTCGGTGCCGGCCCCTACTCTACGCGCGGGGCGGCCCGGCCTGCAAGTGGCCTTGTGCTCTGTCGGGTTGTCCGCTATCCTTAGGCCCGTGATCCGGCCATGACACAGCCGCAGATGCGGGAGCGCACGTGGGTGCAGGACGTAAAGCCCAAGGTCGGGGAGCGGGTCCGCCTCAAGGGCTGGGTCCACACGGTCCGCGAGCTGGGCAAGCTCGTCTTCGTGCTGCTGCGCGACCGCACCGGGACGGTGCAGTGCAAGATCAAGGGCCAGAAGGAGATCGCCAAGCAGCTCGAGGAGGAGGCGGCCGTCGAGCTGGTCGGCACCGTCGTGGAGGACCCCCGCGCCCCCGACGGCGTTGAAGTCGACGTCGAAGAGATTCGCATTCTAGCGAAGCCCGTCGAGCCGCCGCCCATCCAGATCAACCGCCCCCTCGACGTCATCGGGATGCGGCTCGAGACGATCCTCAATCATCGGGCTTTGAGCCTGCGCCACCCCGAGATCGGCTCCGCCCTCAAGGTGCGCTCCGAGTTCATCTGGGCCTTCCGCGAGTATTTGCGAAGCCAAGGCTTCCTCGAGGTGCAGACCCCCAAGATCGTGGCCGCGGGCACCGAGGGCGGAACCGCCCTCTTCGCGGTGCAGTACTTCGAGAGGACGGCCTATCTGGCCCAAAGCCCGCAGTTCTACAAGCAGATGCTCGTCGGGGCCGGGTACGAGCGGGTCTTCGAGGTCGGCCCCGTCTACCGGGCGGAAGAGCACAACACCACCCGCCACCTCAACGAGTACATCAGCCTGGACTACGAGATGGGCTTCATCGACGACTTCCGCGAGATCACCCGGGTCGAGACGGAGCTTCTGCGCTTCATGTTCGAGCACGTCGAGCGGACGTGTCCCAGAGAACTCGAGATCTACAAGGCGGAGCTGCCCAAGGTCCCTAAAGAGATCCCGCACGTGCGCTTGGACGAGGCGATCTCCGTTCTCAGGGAGAAGTACCACAAGCACTGCGAGGGGGACCTCGACCCCGAGGGCGAAAAGCTCCTGTGCGAGTACGCCAAGGAGCGCTGGGGAACGGAGTTCGTGTTCGTCACCCACTACCCGCGGGAGCACCGCCCCATGTACGCCATGCCCAACGAGGAGGACCCCTCGCTCACGAACAGCTTCGATCTGCTCTACAAGGGCCTCGAGATCACCACGGGGGGGCAGCGCATCCATGATTACCACATGCTGGTGGAGAGCATCCGCTCCCGGGGGCTCGACCCCCAGGACTTCGAGTTCTACCTGGAGATCTTCAAGTACGGGATGCCACCGCACGGGGGGCTGGCGATCGGGGCCGAGCGGCTCACGGCCCAGCTTCTGAATCTGCCCAACGTCCGCCAGGCGAGCTTCTTCCCCCGCGACCGCACCCGGCTCGTCCCCTAGCGCTCGTCCCTGTCGGAACCCCGCTGCCGTCCCGTATGCTAAAGGGGCCATGGTCCTTACGACCGTTCTGCTGATGGTGGCCCTCGATCCCCCGTTGCCCGGGGGACCCGACCCGGACCCCGACCCCGAAACGGAGGTGGAGGCGCTGCTCGGCGACGTCCGCACCCGGAAGCACGAGATCGTCGTCTCCGAGGAGCCCCGGGTCGTCTTAAGCGCCCTCGAGGCCGGCCCCGAGGAGGCTCCCGTGACGATCCTCTTCGTCCACGGGTTCGGGGGCTGGAAGGAGCAGTGGCTCCCCCAGATGCGCTGCCTCTCCGCCGGGGCGCGGACGATCGCTCTGGATCTGCGGGGCCACGGGGAATCGTCGAAGCCGCGCTCCGCGTACGGCGTCGAGGAGCTGGTCCGCGATCTGGAGGCGGCGGTTGAGGCCCTCCGGGTGAAGAGGCCCTTCGTGCTGGTGGGCCACTCCTTCGGCGCGGCGCTCGTCGCCTCCTACGCCGCGGAGCACCCCGATCAGATTGAGGGACTCGTGCTCATCAGCCCCTCGAGCGACTACCGAATGAGCTGGATCTACCGCTGGGGGTTCTACGTCCCGGACGCGATCTTCGACGCGGTCATGGGGCTCCTCAACCGAATTCGGCCGACGTTCTTGGCGCCCGCGTACGTGCTGAAGGCCCTCTACTTTCAGGGCTTGAGCGCCTGGGATGCGGAGGAGGTGCTGCCGCGCGTGAAGGCCCCCACGCGGGTGATCCGCCCCCGTTGGGACCCGCTCTTCTCCTCCCGGGAGGTGCGGCGGGTCGTCGAGCTCCTTCCCGATGCGGAGGAAATCGTGATCGCCAGCGCCTCCCACATGCTGATGCGCGCAAGGCCCGACCGGGTGAACGAGGCCCTCGCCGAGTTCCTGGGCCTTCCGTGTCGTAGCGATTTGTAGTGGACCCGTAAAGTTGGACACGTTTGATTCCCTCGCGGAGAGGGGGCCTCCATGGGGGATGTCGAGCGCTCCTAGCTTGACTTCCCACGGGCATCCGTGCTAGGGTAATTCTGGCGAAGTGGCGAACGTCCTTTCACAAAAGGAACTTTGCATAGTGCTACACGGAAAGATTCTGCCTGGTCGATATTTGGATAGGAAAGAGTGAAGGATGAGCACGGAAATCAAAACGTGGCAAGTCATTAATGGCAAGCTTCAGCCCGTGGCAGTGTCACTTGCTGAAGCAGGGCGCAAAGAAGCGCAGGATTTGGAAGAATGGATAGCTTCCAACCCTGCTATTGTTGGTGCTGGGATTACCATCATAGGTAGGCAGGTTTCTACGAAATCTGGACCTCTAGACTTGTTGGGAATAGATAAACATGGAAACACAGTTATCATTGAGCTGAAGCGTGACAAACTCCCTCGCGAAGCGTTGGTGCAAGCCATTGATTATGCTTCGGATGTAGCGGATTGGAGCATAGAGAAATTAAGCGAAGTTTGCACACAATTCACAGGAAAGAGTCTTGAAGACCATCTCACTGAAAGTTTTCCTGACATAAGTTTGGAAAATCTGAACATCAACGAAACCCAACGCATCATACTTGTGGGATTTGGGATAGAAGGAGCGTTAGAACGCATGTTGAATTGGCTATCAGATTCGTATGGCGTGAACATCAATGCGGTTTTATTGCAGTATGTGAAGACCGTGCAAGGGGACGAGTTGCTGAGTAGAGTTGCGGTGATTTCCGAAGAGCTGGAGCAGCAACGTGGCCCGCGGAAGAAATTCCAAATTCCAATGTCGGATGAACCGGGAAATTATCCACCAGATGTCTTGAAGCAAAAGCTTGAACAGTATTTGCTACAGGATCTCTCGTCCGCGAAACGCATCAGAAAAGTTTTGCTTCCTGTGTTGCTGCGGGATGGAAAGGTAAACCGAGATCAATTGAAGAAGGAATTCGTACAAAAGGGTGAAGCGGAGAGCGAAAGAGACGCGGGATATTTCCTCTCGCTTATTTCGCAGCAGATAGGGTTAGCAAGGAACGATTTTTTGCGGCAAGCGATTGGGTATGAATACCACCCAGATATGCCGTGGATGAAAGAGACCTATTACATCCGTGAAGAGTACCGGGAGTTGGTGAGAGAAGTCTTGGTGAAGTTGGACGAAGGTTAATTCTGCCCAATCAATAGTTAGACCGAACACAAGTTTTTCATCGGCTCATGGGACCTCCGTAAGCAGCTTAGGGACGGCGATGCGGGAGAGAAGCGTGAGGACAGTGAGGAGCAACCGCCCGAGGGTAGCCAG
>Ga0256830_1002238_pt1 | contig 12921 bp, 12 predicted proteins | sample 128326metaG_FD_190537 | JGI IMG/M metagenome (GOLD analysis project Ga0256830, IMG submission 190537) | Hydrothermal vent microbial communities from Lau Basin, Pacific Ocean - 128-326 | ecosystem: Environmental > Aquatic > Marine > Hydrothermal vents | place: Pacific Ocean: Lau Basin | collected...
CTTTGATTTTTCATGGATCTCCCCGTATATCTATGGAACTTCCTCAATCCGAATGATTTAGCAAGTTTAAACACATCCTCAATAGCAGATCTCACTGGCTTAAACTCCTGCCATCTCTGCAACAAATCCATCAGCTTTGCCTTTAAAGCCTTAAATCTCCTCCTTTCCTCATACAGGTTCTTAGAATCGAAAATACTCAAAGGATAGCTGAGCATCCCGTCCAGCCTGTTTATATCGAAGTTATTTTGGGGGAAGATCAGAGGGACAACCCTGTATTCATTCATCCCAACCAGATAGTTTCTGTAGGCGTAGAATCCCTTGTCCATGACGATAACATCTCCTCTTCTGATTATTCTCCTCCTCTTAAGCTCATTCTCTCACCAAATTATTTGATAACTCTTTTAACACGTGCCATAGGCAACAGATACGTCAACATCTTAGTAAAAAAGTTAAAGACGTGTTAACGCACAGACAGGCAGTTTAATGTTTTTTTATTTCCCCAATCTGGAGACCCTACTCAATTTGTCTCAAAACTCTCTCTTTAATGTCAGCATACCTTTTATTATTGAAACATCTCTTGTAGTCTCTTGTGATTGATACGAGCTCACTCCTTTCCATCACCTTCCGTCTGGAATTGAGGTATACGAGAAACTGGGTGAGATTGGATGGTCTATCCTTTATCACACTTCTTTCAAAATCCACGAAAGCGATTCTCTCTCCGATTATAATATGCCTGTCAGGACGATTCATCTCCTCCTTCTGTATGCTCAGTCTGTCAAGGGTCCTGCATGCATCAAGAATCTCTCCAATTTGCTCTTGACCGAGATCTTCAATAACATCACCGACATGCAAGCCCTCAACATACTCCATCTTTATGGTGAGTCTGTCCTGATCAGAGTTATAAAGCCTCGGAACAAAAGAGAAGGGCTGAAGAATGTTCAGAAAAGCGAGCTCTTTCCAGAAATTGTATCTGAACTGGGAGTGGAATTTCTTGATGATAATTCCATTTCTCAGTTCTATCTTGGAGTGCCTTCCCCTCATGCCCTCATTACATGAATTATCTCTGCCATTCTTTCATCTATGGCAATCTGGGTATTGTCAATCTGAATCAGATGGGCTGGGAAAACCCTCACAACCTTTACCTTCTTTCCGGGAAGTATTCCAAGAGCAATTATCTTCTTAATTATCTCATCGTTTCCTGAGAGGTACTTTATTTCAGCCTCTTCTCCTGGAGAGAGTGCTGACAGCCTGAGCACGATACTCTTTACCTCATCCTGGCCTTTGATGCAGCACTCTCCAGGTGGGATTTCCCTTCCATGGGGGCAGACATCCGGATGTCCAAGCAATGTGCATATGGCCTGTTCAACTTCCTCACTTATCACATGTTCAAATTTACAGGCCGAGCTCTCTATCTCTCCCTCACTGGCACTCAAAACATCATGCAACAGCCTCTCTGCAAGTCTGTGAAGCCTTATTATTTTCTTTGCCCTTTCAACACCAATCTCGGTAAGATTGCCATTTTCATCAACGTATCCCATCTCATGCAGCTCTCTGAGAACATCTCCATCTGTCCTACTATCGTATTCCAACCCCTCAAACCTTTCCATGTAAATTTCCTTAAGTGCGTTTTCATGCTCTTCCTTCATGACATCACCCCAGGACTGTTTTCAGTATGAATCCTGATGAAAATGCTATGGCGATGGCTGTTAAAACAGTTATCGCTGCGAATTTTATGCCTCTCTCCTTGGCCATCATTGAAAACTGAGCAATGCATGGAACAAAAAGTGTCAGAACAACCATTGAGATTATTGTCTGGTTGTAATCAAGGAAACCCTGCTTTATCAGATCATACAGACCGGCAGTCCCATAATCTCTTCTGAAAAATCCGTAAAGAAACACCTCTCCCATTTTTTCCGGAAGTCCAAGAAATGATGCCGGAACTGCCAGAGCAGCCACAACAACATCAAATATTCCTGTGATTCTTCCAACCCAGATGGCAAAGCTTATTGCAATGAATATTGGCAGAACCTCCTTGAAGTACCACTCAAGTCTCGAGACAGTTTTCATGAGAATGTTTGAGACAGATGGCAGTCTAAGACTTGGAATTTCCATGTAAAATACAGGCTCCTCTCCCGGCATGTACTTTCCTGCAAGCAGACCTATTGTTATGAGAACTGAAAAAACACCTGCAGCCCATATCATCAATCCCCTGAAATCAGGAGCTATACCAAGCATTATTCCAAGCTGGGCTGAGCACGGAATTGCGACAGCAAGCATTAGTGTGGCTATCATCTTTTCCCTCCTTGACTCGAGAACCCTCGTAACAATCACAGCCATTGTTCCGCATCCCAGTCCGAGTATTAGTGGAATGACTGCCCTTCCGCTCAACCCAAATTTTTTGAAAAGCCTGTCAAGAAGCATTGCCATTCTTGGCAGAAAGCCAGAATCCTCAAGTATTGCAAATGCTATGAAAAACATGGTGACTATCGGGAATATTATGGCCACAGCATATCTCAAGCCGAGAGTGATGATCCCATATTCACCACCCACAAGCTCTCTCATCCAGTAATTCGGAATGTTACTTTCAAGCCACATATTCAGATTTGCATTGATGGTGCTTTCAAACTGGGTTTCGATGAAATCCACAAGTATCTGGGCCCCCAGAACTCCGGCCAGAAGATAGAGGAAGTAAAGGGCCACAAGAGACATAGGTATTGATGTTACCGGATTTAACGTCAGCTCATTAAGTCTGTCATAAATGCCCCTCTTTCTTTTTTCCATTTTTACGGCTTTTTCAACAAGTTCCTTTGCCATTCTCTGGTATTCAAGGGCAAATCTAAAGGCAGGAGATACTCCAAATTTTGATCTGTATGTATTGACAATGTCTCTGTCAATGCCGCAATTCCTCAAAATTTCTTCATCACCTGTAATTGCGAGTATCGCCACCATTCTTCTGTGGACAGTTATGGTTTCAGGCACAGATTCCATAACCTCCTCAACTGCTTTTTCAGTTTCATTGGAGAATTTCAGTTGAGGAGGATGTACAGGATAGGTAGCCAACTCCTTTATCTTTTCAAGCAGCTCCCTTATCCCTTTATTTTTAATTGCAACTGTTTTTATAACGGGGACTCCAAGTTCCTTTTCAAGCTTCTTTTCATCAATTTTTATTCCAAGCCTCTCAGCCTCATCAACTGCATTTATAACCAGAATCATGTTAAAGCCGCAGTCAAAAAGCTGGAAGGTGAGGGTTAAACCCCTTTCAAGATTTTTTGCATCCACAACATTAACAACAACCTTTGGGTTGGAGAAGAGGAGAATTTCTCTTGCGACTCTCTCCTCTTCGGTAATTGAAAAAAATGAGTACATTCCTGGCAGATCTGCAAGCTTGAGATCTGTTCCTTTAATCTTCCCGATTAGAATGTCAACTGTGGTACCCGGATAATTTGAGACATCTGCATACCTCCCCGTCAGTCTGTGAAATATCACACTCTTTCCAACATTTGGATTCCCGACAAGCACAACGTCAAATGACAGATCACTGCTGGTGTGGTGACAGTGCATGAATTTCGGAACACCTAAAAACAAATAAAGATTTCTATGGTTCAATTCCCCGGTCTGTTATTTCAAATGTGCATTCCAGCCCTTCTGGTTTTGATCTGTGTTTAACAAGCTTTGCAATTCTCTTTTTTCCAGCCTTATCCAGTTTAATTATAGTTTTGGACAGATGATCTATACTCGGGCCCCCGAGAGGCCTGATCTCTCCGGTGTTTATGTCTGTGAACATCTGATTTGTGAAAACAACTGCAATATCATGTTTTCTTGCAAGGCCAAGAAGAAACGTCAGCTGGGATGTCAGTTCTCTCTTGAATCTTAGCTGCTTGCTCTCATCTTCAAGCTCACTTCTGTAAAGGGCAGTCAGGGAGTCCAGAATTACAGCTTTTACGTTCTCCCTTTTCACAAGTCCTGAAACCTCCCTTATGGCTGTGCTCTGCTGTCGAAAATCGAATACCTCATAGATGAAAACATTCCTTAGAAGCTCCTTTTCCTGAAATATCTGATCTATTCGTTCACCTGAAAGTCCTTCAGTATCTATGAACGCAACCTTCCCGTTTTTCGCTGTTGTATATGAAAGGAGGAGACAGAGTGACGTTTTTCCTGTTCCGCTCTCACCGTAAATCTGTGTAACCGTTCCTGTCTCAATCCCTCCTCCAAGTAGCTCATCCATGCATCTACTCCCTGTCTTCAGTCTCATTCATCCTCTCCTCAGCAGCCTTTCTGATTTTTGGCAGGGGAATACCGGTCTCATCGGCTATCCTCTTCAGATCCTCAAACTCAGGCTTTGAAGTGTAGTCAGATTTCTTGAATCTAACATTAAATTCTTTCCCTCCAATCCTGATGGTTTCTGCCACCTCATTTCTTGCAGCCCTCACTCTGTGGTAAACGGGAATTATTCTGACACCGATCGATGTTGTGTTTGCCATGATTTCCTCTGCAACATCCTCAGCCATTTCAAAATCAGCTATCACCTTCAAAATCCATCCTGGCCTTCCTTTTTTACCTGTCACGGGGATGATCGAGATGTCATGACAGATTCTGCTCAGTCTTTCGACTGCATAGGCCATATCCTCCGGAGACATGTCATCTACACTTGTCTCAACCAGAGCAATCTGATCGCTAAGCTGAGCAGTTCCGAGTATGAGTCTGAGAAGATTTGGATTTTTCGCATCTTTCTTACCAGCCCCATAGCTAATTTCGTTTACCGATAGCGGGAAAAATGGCTCTCCTTCAGAGAAGTGGGCCAGAATTGCTGCAGCTGTTGGAGTTAGCAGCTCACCATCGCCACTGAAAACGAGCTTCAGCTTACTGTTCTTTGCAATTTCGAGAACAGCAGGTGGTGGAACAGGAATTTTACCGTGAGAACTTTCAACAAACCCTCTGCCGGTTGTTAGCGGTGTTGTGAAAATCCTGTAACCTCTCTCCTTCAATCTTAGAATTCCGATGACAGAGCATACTATGTCGAATATTGCATCATCACTCCCAACCTCATGGAAAACGGCACTTTCGTAATCCCTACCATGAACCCTTCCCTCAGCTTCTGCAAGTTTTGTGAATACCTTCAGACTTTCTCTCTTTACATTCTCTCCAATATCTGATGTTTTCACGATCTTCACAACTTCCTTGAAGCTTCTTCCGACCATGGTTTCATCAACATCTATCAGATTTGCATGAATTCCACTTCTCCTGACCTGTTTTATTTCAAAATCAATGCTGAGATCAAGCTTTTTCACAACATCTTCCAGATCATGCTTATTCAGAGTGACACCAAGAAGTGTCCCCACAATCATGTTTCCAGCAGCACCTGAGAAGCAGTCAAATATTGCCAGTCTCATCATACCACCACAACACTTTTTATGTTCACTCTGACTTAATTAATACTATGGAAGAAATCACTCTCAAAGTCAATCAGGCTTATCCAAGCGACTCGGGAAGGGGCATAGCGAGGCTTGACCCCGAAACAATGTTCAGGTTGAATATATCTCCCGGAGATATAATTGAAATTGAGGGGAGGCGAAAAACCGTTGCTAAGGTATGGAGAGCTCCAAAGAGAGACTGGGGCAAGGGTATAATAAGAATTGACCGTTTCATAAGGGACAATGCGGGAGTCAACATTGGAGAAAATGTCAAGATACGAAAAGCTGAATACAGAGTCGCAAAACAGATCATATTTGCACCCCTGAAAAAGCTCGATTTCAGGGTGATAGGTGGAGATGTGGAAAGCTATCTCAAACATCAGTTTTTGAAAAGACCTGTAACTGAGGGAGACATAATCCCTGTTCTTGGAACGGCATTTACCTTCGGAAGACAGCCACAGCAGGCCGTTCTGCTTGCCATCGTGAAAACCGAACCAAAGGGTGCTGTTATAATAGATGAGATAACAAAGATTGTTCTCAGGGATAAACCTGTGAAGGGTTTCGAGAGATTCGGAAAGTCAGGAGTAACCTATGAAGACATAGGAGGACTGAAAAAAGAACTTCAGAAGGTGAGAGAGGTCATAGAGATACCGCTGCGATATCCCGAACTCTTTCAGAAGCTTGGAATTGATCCTCCAAAAGGTGTTCTTCTTCACGGCCCTCCTGGAACCGGAAAGACACTCATAGCCAAAGCAGTGGCAAATGAGATAGGGGCAAGTTTCTACACCATAAATGGCCCGGAGATCATGAGCAAGTTTTACGGTGAGAGTGAACAGAGGTTGAGAGAGATCTTTGAAGAAGCAAAGGAAAACTCTCCGAGCATAATCTTCATAGATGAAATTGATGCAATAGCTCCAAGAAGAGATGAAGTAACAGGGGAGGTTGAAAGGAGAGTCGTTGCCCAGCTGCTAACACTGATGGATGGACTCGAGGAAAGAGGACAGGTTATAGTCATAGGCGCAACAAACAGAATTGAAGCAGTTGATCCTGCCCTTAGAAGACCTGGAAGATTCGACAGGGAGATTGAAATTGGCGTCCCCGACAGAGAAGGAAGATTTGAAATCCTGCAGATCCACACGAGAAACATGCCCCTCGAACCAGATTACTCTCTGGATTTTGTTATTCCGGCTCTGGAAAATCTGAGAGAGACTCTCAGGGAGAATGGAGATCCAAGATACAGAGACATAGAATTCTTCATAGAGGATGTGAAGGAGAGTGAGGTCAGAGAGGAAATAAGGAAAACACTTGAAAAACTATTAACAGACGATTTGCGGGAGGAGCTTGAGAGAGAAATTGTTAAGGAGATGCTCAGATATCTTGCAGACCAGACCCACGGATTTGTCGGGGCTGACATTGAGGCCCTGTGCAAGGAGTCTGCGATGAAAGCGTTGAGGAGAATCCTACCCGAAATTGACATTACGGAGGATGAAATACCCCCCGAAGTTCTTGAGAATCTAAAAGTGAGATTTGATGATTTCAGAGAGTCACTGAAAGAAATAGAACCCTCTGCAATGAGAGAGGTTTTTGTGGAGATACCGAAGGTTACCTGGCACGATGTTGGAGGGCTGGACGATGTTAAGAGAGAAATCGTTGAAGCTGTGGAATGGCCCCTGAAATATCCCGAAAAGTTCAAAAAGTTTGGAATAAGACCTCCAAAGGGTGTTCTGCTCTACGGACCCCCAGGAACCGGAAAGACTCTGATAGCCAAGGCTGTTGCCAATGAAAGTGAGGCGAACTTCATAAGTGTTAAGGGAAGTGAACTTCTTTCGAAATGGCTTGGAGAAAGTGAGAAGGCTGTGAGAAAGATTTTCAGAAAAGCAAGACAGGTTGCTCCCTGTATAATCTTTTTTGATGAAATTGATGCCATTGCCCAGATGAGAGGGATAGACGAGGGAAGCAGAGCTGTAGAAAGAGTTGTGAATCAGATTCTTACAGAGATGGACGGACTCGAGGAGCTTGATGGAGTCGTTGTCATTGGAGCAACCAACAGACCAGACATTCTCGATCCTGCACTGCTAAGACCTGGAAGATTTGACAGGCTGGTTTATGTGAGGCCGCCTGAAAAGCAGAGCAGAATAGCAATTTTCAGAATTCATGTCAAGGACATGCCTCTCGCAGAGGATGTTGATCTCGAAGAGCTTGCCGAGATAACTGAGGGCTATGTTGGAGCAGACATCGAGGCTGTCTGCAGGGAAGCCGTGATGCTGGCTCTGAGGGAGGACATGCAGACCGAGAGAATAGAGATGAAACATTTTCTGCAGGCGATAAGAAAGATCAAGCCAAGCATAACCGAGAGCATGATATCATTTTACGAGAAATTCGAGGAGAAGGCAAAGGAGGCAAGAAGCGCACAGAGAGCATTGCTTGGCTACGGATAGCGAAAATTTTATACCTGCTACCACATATCTTTTTTCAGGTGGTGATGATGGTTTTTGTGAGAGAAATGCTCAACAAAACGGTTCTGCTTTCTGATGGAACAATAGTAGGTGTTGTGCACTCAATAACATTCGACTACAGAACGGGGAGTCTGGTTGACATTGCTGTAAAGCCAAAAAACGAGATAGAGGGGTTGAGAAAGGAAGAGGGATACTACATTCTTCCTTTTGAAAGCGTCAGGTCTGTAAGCGATTACGTTGTTGTTGACAGGAAGAGAATCTGATGAGGGATTACCTTTTTCCCCCACTTTTCCTACCTCTGTTTGTATTCCTGATACTGGTTCCGTTTCTGGCCATTCTGTTTGTGTTTGGAGCATCATCAGCCATATCTGAAGTCCTGGGACTGTCAGTTGGTGAGGGAGTCACAATACTTTTTCTGATTGTGGTAGGTTCTTTCATAAACATCCCCCTCATTGAAAAGGAGGGCAGGTTGATTGAAAGAAGGTATTCCTTTTTCGGATTTATCTATTCAGTAAAAAGAAAGACAAAAATTACGGTTGCCGTGAATCTGGGAGGATGTGTGATTCCTGTCCTCATCTCTCTGAAAATACTGTTTTCAATAAACACTGATGCTTTTGCACTTGCATTTCTGCTTACATCCCTTATTACCTTTATATCTGCAAAACCAATTCCGGGTGTTGGCATAGCTGTACCAATGCTGATTCCGCCTTTAGCTTCAGCTCTCTTTTCATACCTTTCTGTTGTTCTTCTATCGGCGCCTCTCCATGATGTTCCCAGAATAGCATTCACAGCAGGGGTTCTTGGAGCTCTTTTTGGTGCAGATATCCTCCATCTGAAAGATCTGGACAGGATAGGGGCAGGGGTTGTCAGCATAGGTGGTGCAGGTACATTTGACGGAATTTTTCTCACCGGAATTTTCTCGGTATTCATAGCACAGTGGTTTATCTGAAATCGTAAAAAGTATTAATGATGAAAGCATCTTAGATTCATGAATGTTACTGGAGTTTTTTATCATGAAAGCTTCAGTAAAAGGAGCTATTTAACTGTCGGAACAAGATTGAGAGACTTTCCAAAAGCTTTTAGAGAGTTTGAAGGTTACCAGAACTTCAGACTCATTGAAAGTCCAGATGTTGATGAGGAATTGGTTCTTCAGGTCCACACAAGGGATTTGCTCGATGGTGTTAAACTTGACTCGTTCTGCTCAACAGCCTGGAGATCTGCCGGAGGTGTTGTTAAGGCTATGGAAATGGTTTACTCAGAAGAACTGAGAAATGCCTTTGTCTATATTGGTGCTGGCGGACATCATTCAGGCAGGGACTATTTCTGGGGATACTGCTGTTTCAACGATGTTGTTCTTGGCACAAGGAACTTGAGAAACAGGTTCGGAGATGTGAAGGTTGCAGTAATCGACACAGACGCACATCACGGAGACGGGACAAGAGAGCTCACAAAGAATGACCCTCTATTTCTCCACTACTGCATCTGCCCAACAAGCTATGAGAGCAGAGATGGTCTCAAGGTGGATGTTAGCTATTTCACAACAAACTACAACCGTGCAGTCAGGGGTTTTGACGAGTATGCAGGAAATTTTGATCCGGATATTGTTGTCTGGTACTTCGGTCACGACACCCACCAGGGAGATTACGGAGATCTTGGCCTTACTGTGAGGGATTACGTGGAGCATGCAAGAATTATAAAGGAGATTGCAGAAAAATATGCAGATGGGAAGCTTGCCGTTGTGCTTGGTGGAGGGAGCATATCAAGTATCGCAAAGGAATCGAGCCTGGCCATAATCAGGGAGCTTCTGAAATAAATATGTCGTAAACGTATCTGTTCACCCTCGGTGCAAAATTGCCACATTCTCTGAAATTTTCAACCTCACATGAAAATCCTCTTTTTTCAATCTCTTTAATTATCCATTCCCTTTTCTCCTGAACCTCTTCTTCACCTGCAAATGTATAGAAGTGTATGTTTCCGCCCTCTTTTATCTTAATAAGTGCCAGAGACAGGAATTCATCGGCATTGTAGGGGGCTGGCATTACTATTCTGTCAAACTTCCCCTCAAGCCCTGGGACCTCGGCCCTGACATCTCCCGGAACGGCTCTTACAACATCTCCAACCTTGTTCAGCCTTATGTTCTCTTCAAAATATCTGACCGCCTCAGGGTTTATCTCCACACCGATAACCTCTGAAGGCTTTGATAGCCTTGCAATAACAATCGGATAAGGCCCAACTCCGGCAAACATGACAAGTACTCTCTCCCCAAATTTCACCTTTCTTGCAATTCTCTCTCTTTCTCCAGAAAGTCTTGATGTGTAGTATGCCTTCCTCACATCAATCTTGAATCTGCATCCATGCTCTCTTGCAATCGTCTCTGTTTCGCTACCGTACAGGATCTCGTAGTCTGCAATTCTGAACTCACCACTCACCTCTCCTGTTTTTCTCAGTATGGTTTTTACATGCCTGTGTTTCATCATGACCCACTGGATAATGTCATGTTTGAGGTAGAGAAGATGGTCTGGCAGATCGATTATCATGATATCTCCGATTATCTCAAATCCTCTTCTGAGATAATCCAGATCCTCCTTTCTGGCTTTATTTCTCAGGTAATCCTTCAGATTGCCGGCTTTCATCTAATCAACCCTCTCTCTGAAGATATTTACCTTTCCGGCGATATTGAAGCATTAATCTCAAAACCAGCAAGTTTTTTATCATTTTCCAACAAGACTTTTTCACATGGTCAAAATAGCAATCTCAGGTAAGGGCGGTGTTGGAAAAACAACCCTCACTGCAGTTCTTGCTCATCTGTTTGCAAGAGATGGATACAGTGTAACGGCAATTGATGCTGATTCGGCGATAAATCTTCCCACCGCTCTTGGAGTTGGATATGTCAGACCCCTTTCGGAGCTGAAGGATGTTATAGATGAGAGAGTCAGAGGGCCGATGGGGACATACAGGCTCAATCCCAGGGTTGATGACATATTCGAGACATACTCTGCAAGAAATGAGGATAATGTCAGAGTTCTCGTTCTTGGAACAATTGAAAAGGGTGGTGATGGCTGCTTCTGCCCTGAAAATGCATTTCTCAGAGCAATACTCAGACATGCGATTTTCAGAGAGAGGGATGTTCTCCTGCTGGATATGGAAGCGGGAATTGAGCATCTTGGCAGAGGGACAGCCAGAGGAGTTGATCTGCTTGTAGCTGTGGTGGAACCTGGAATGAGAAGTTTTGAAACCCTTGAAAGGATTGAGAAACTCGCAAAGGATATAGGAATTGAAAAAGTTGGTGTTGTTGTTAACAAATACATAGAGAGCGCCCGAGCAAGAGAGCTCATAAGGAAAATAGATCGTCCCGTTCTTGGAATCATTCCATACAGCCAGGATTTTGTAAAGGCAGATCTTGAAAATATTCCCCCGTATAAAGCCGTGAATCTTGAACCCTTTGCCGAAATAAAGGATAATCTGCTGAAAATGGTGAACGGATCATGAAGGTCGCTGTCATCCTTAGGAAAAAATATGGAAAAAGAGCCGCTGATCAGATCTCAAAAAAATTTCAGGTTTCATCATATCGAATTCCGGATGAGCTTCCTGAGATAATTGATGATCCTGAGGAAATCATGCTTCCGGATGAGATATTCGATGCCGACATAATTCTGAGTTACGCTTTGCATCCCGATGTAAACTATGAGATCATAAGAAGAGCAGAGGGAAAGAACGTCAGGGCAGTTATTCTTCCGGGGGGCGCAAAAAGCGGATCAAGAGCACAGCTCAAAGAGCTCGGAAAGAAACATGGTATCAGGGTGATATGGGAGGATGTTTGCTGTGCAACCCCATACATCGATGATGAAGCTGTTTCAGAGTTTTTTGCTGAATTTGGTCTGCCAGAATTTGATGTGATTGTTGAGGACGGGGAAATAAAGGATGTGAGGGTAAAAAGAGCTGCAATCTGCGGGTCAACTTATTTTGTTGCAGAAAGCCTCAAAGGGCTAAGCATTGATGATGCACCAGCAAAAGCAGGATACTTCACACAGATTTACCCATGCTTTGCATCTCGCGGTATTGACGGCAAGATTCATCAGGCAGCAAATATTCACAAAAGGCAGGTTGAAAAAGCAATTGACAGGGCTAAAGGAAAATATCAAGAATGACTGTTGCAAGAAGAACCGAGCTGAGAGAGGCGTTTAAGTAAAAGAATGAAATCTGAATGAATCTCTCTTCTTTCAAAAGCCAGACTGCTGCATGCTCGGCGATAAGAATCAGTCCGGTCAGTATCAGTCCATAAATCGCAAGCGGTCCAGATGGGTGCACAAATAGAATCGCTGTTGACAGCAGTGAAAAGAAAATGACATGATTTGCTGCTGAGATAATTTTTCCCACCTGAATTCCGTACTTTGCCGGAATGCTGTGTATTCCATGCTTTACATCAAACTCGTAATCCTGAATTGCGTAGATTATATCAAACCCGGCCACCCAGAATATCACAGCAATTCCAATCAGAAACGGCAGGAAATCCTTTCCAAAGATGTCAAATGAGCCTGTAATTGCTATCCATCCACCCATTGGAGCGTAAGCAAGATTGAGACCGAGAACATAATGTGACAGTGTTGTGTACCTCTTGAGGTAAGGGTATATGTAGGCAGTTATCGCCGGAATTGGTGAAAGAAGAAATGCCAGCTGGTTTATCAGATATGCTGAGATAAAGTAAACTGCCAGTGATAATGCGGTTACTGCGTAGGCCTCTCTTAAGGAGATCAGTCCAGCCGGAAGATGCCTGTTTGCTGTTCTGGGATTGAGAGCATCAATTTCTCTGTCTATTATTCTGTTGAGAGACATTGCAGCGGTTCTGAACCCTGTGAAGGCCGTTGCTATAAGAACAATTTTTTCAGCTGAGATCATCCCCTCCTTCGCCATGAATGCTCCCAAGTAGGCAAACGGAAGAGCAAAGAGTGTGTGCTCTATCTTTATGAAATCCATCATAAGCTTAAGCTTTTTAACCATTGATTGCAAGAGAATTTCTGGGTTTAAAAAGGTGATAGTGATGCTTACCCATGAAA
>Ga0256830_1002239_pt1 | contig 12910 bp, 9 predicted proteins | sample 128326metaG_FD_190537 | JGI IMG/M metagenome (GOLD analysis project Ga0256830, IMG submission 190537) | Hydrothermal vent microbial communities from Lau Basin, Pacific Ocean - 128-326 | ecosystem: Environmental > Aquatic > Marine > Hydrothermal vents | place: Pacific Ocean: Lau Basin | collected...
CGAGATTGATGATTCCACAGTTTCGGATTCTTCGGTGACCGCCGGAGACGGGAATACCACGGCGACCAATTTGAGAAACAGTGTTGTGATCGGTGATGACGTGAATACCCGTCAGAGCAACTTTATGGGTGCCGTGGGTTTTAATAAAGGGGATTTAAGCCAGAGCAACTCCGCGAATATTACGGGTCAGCAAAACATCATCAATAACGATATGCGGGATTTCAGCACGGGCCGAAATCGATAGGCATTCGCTTTTCAAAAAAAGGGCGGGAGATTTTTTCTCCCGCCCTTTTTTTGTGCCTGACGATGTTTCTCCGTCCGGCTTTTTTCCAAATTCCAAAATATATTTCCGGAAATTGAAGTGAAACGGAGTTTTTCCGTGTTGTCGATACGGAAACAAGCGAATGATCATAGGCAGGAGGAGTCGATCAAGCTGGCATGGGATTTGCTAATCTTCATGGTATAACAACAAGGAATGAAGATAAACATGGCACATGCAAAAACAATTCAACGAGGTGCGAAAGTGATTGGAGGAAAAAAGATGAAAAAGCTGTTATTGCTCGCATCGACTGTTGTGATGGGGCTTTTACTGGTTACGGTTCCTGAAACCCGGGCCTTTTGTCTGGTGTTTTGTGATGACTCAGATTCCGCTGAAGTGGCGGAAGTTGAAATTTCAGAAGGTTCCAATGTTGCGGATTCTTCAGTCTCTTCGGGTGGTGGAAACACAACTGCGGCGAATCTGAGCAATACCGTCGTGATCGGGGGCGATGTGGTCACAACGCAAAGTAACTATATCGGGGGCATTGGTGTGAATAAGGGTGATATTACGCAAAACAATTCCGCCAATATCACGGGACGGCAAGGTGTGCGCGACAATGACATGCGCGACTTTAGCCGCGGTCGGGAGCGATGAAAAACCGGACAGGGAGGGGAATGATGACCAACAATACAAAACAAGTAAAATGGATCGGACTTTTGTTGGTGGGCCTGGCTTTTGGATGGATTGCTCAGCCGGTGCTTGGCGCGCCTCCTATTTTTACGGATGAGTCCTCAGAGGAAAAAAAAGAGGGCGAAAAAGACGAGAAGAACGAAGACAAGGAAAAAGAAAGCAAAGAGGAGAAGGCGCTGAAAAAAACGCTTGGGAAAATGCGGAAAAAGTTGGCGGCAGGCGAAAAGAAACTTCGTGTCCGGGCGAATATCTTCCGTTCAAATGTTGAAATCACAGATTGTACCGGTGCGGACAAGGCGCGTTCCCGCTTGAATGACATCGGCGATGAAGGCGGTTTGGTCATCAAGGGACAGTTGAGCATTTCCGCAAGCAATGAAGCCAACATTGAAAAGAACGAAGGCAGTATCAACAATCAAACATCGGTCAGTATTACAAACGAATATTATAAACGGTGCTAAAACGCCGTGGGAACGCCGGGGGGAAATCATGTTTAGACAGCATATCATAAAAATCGTCATTATCGCAGGACTCATCGTACAGAGTCTTTCAGGAGCCGCATGGGCAAATGAAACGGGAGGCGGCATGAAAGTCCGGGTTGCCGTGGCCAAGTTTGGCGCAAACGACCGTTTTGCTCAGATCTACGGCGGATGGGACATCGGCGGCGGCCTTTCCGCCCAGCTCGTGACCGAGTTGATTGATAGCGGACAAGTGATTGTTGTTGAGCGCGGCATCCTTTCCCAGATTATTCAGGAACAGGAACTTGCCAATGCCAAACTCGTGACCAAAGAAACCGCCGCTCAGGTCGGGAAGTTATTGGGCGTGGATTATTTGATTGTCGGCGAAGTCACGGAGTTTGAGCAGCGCGCTGTCGGCGGCGGAGGACATTTTGGTCTGTTTAAATGGTTTTTCCCGAAGGTTTCGGGGGAGTTTACCGCAGCACATGTCGGCATTGATCTGAGAGTGATTGATACGACAACAGGTGAAATCCTGCATTCACACCGAGCCAGCGGCCGGGCCTGGGAGAAAGCAGGAGCCGTCGAACTCAACTCCATCGTAAACTTTACCTTTGGTGCGGATGCCTTTCAAAAAACCCCCTTAGGCAAGGCCACCCGCAAAGTGATTGGCGAGTCGCTTCAGTTTGTTTTGGGTGCGGTACAGAAACGCCTGGAGTCCTACGCATCTTGGGTGGGGAAGGTGATTCATGTTGAGAATGAGACGATTTATCTCAACGCAGGCGTGAGTTCTCAGGTCCAAACCGGAGATCGTCTCTCCGTTTTTTCAATCAAAAAAGTGCTGACGGACCCGGAAACGAACCAAGTCGTGGGTCTGATTGAGAACCCCATCGGTGAGCTTGTTGTCACGGGTGCGAAAGAGAAATTTTCTACCGCACGGGTTGTCAATGCCACAGCGATTCCCAAAAAAGGAGACATCGTTCGTTTTGCCGAATCCTTTGCAAATCCGAGTGTCGGCGGGGATTTAGAGGCAGAAGCAGATTACCAAAAACTCAGTTATTCGGATGGCGCACAATACTCGGTGCTCGAATAACTTGACCCTTTTAACGTACTGGCCTAGAATGCGCGTACAAGTCATAGGGTAAGAACATGCGTAAAATCGTTTTAAATAGTGTATTTATTCTGGGCAGCCTCCTGCTCTTGACCGGTTGTTTCCGCCGTGTCGCCCCCGAAGGATTTGGCCCGACGGATCTTGAACAGGGCCTCATCGCCTATGACCAGGGCGAATGGGAATCGGCGATGAAATATTTTGACAATGCGCTCCAACACAACCCGGATGATACGGAAGCCCTTTTCAAACGCGGCGTCATCTTTCAACGATTGAACAATGTGGACAAGGCGCTTAAGAGTTATCAACAAGTGCTCCGTGTTGATCGTAAACACGCCAAAGCCCACTATAACATTGCCAATCTTTATTCTTTTGAAAAAGGGAATACCGTTCAGGCTGTCTTTCACTACCGCAAATTTCTTTCTTTATCCCCCGGACATCCGCGCGCAAAAGAAGTGCGGAAAAAACTTGCAGACTTAACCCAGGTGCCCGGAGATAAAGGCCTGAAGCATCGAAACACGATGCGCCTTGGAAAGCGCGGGCGCCCAGTGCCTCCCCCGGCCGGAGAACTGATTCAGCCGCCGACCTTTGCCGCGGCACCTGTCCCGCCTCCAATGAAACAGTCCGTGGAGATGCCATTGCCGTCCTCCGGGCCTAAAGCGCCTTTGAATATGAAAACCGATTTTCCGCAGGTCGTTTGCCTCACGGGCACCGTGGGGGAGAAACGTGTCGAAGGCAGCGGTTTTGTTATCGGAGGCCGCGGTTACATCTTGGCCAGCAGTCATCAGGTTGAGCGGGCGACACGTCTCATGGCACGTTTTCAGGATGGCTCAAGTTATCCGGCCACCTTGCTTTCAGTGAGTGAAGCGCTGGACCTTGCGCTGCTACAAGTCCCTGTGCAAGGTATCGCTCCGCTTGTTTTGGATTTAAAACCTTCTCCGCCGGTGGGTGAACCCGTCGTCGCAGTCGGTTGCCCCTTTGGTTTAAATCATTCCACCACGCAGGGCATTATTAGCGCCCCGGAGCGAAACTTAAATGGAAAACCCTTGCTGCAAACGGATGTCGCGATTAATCCCGGTAGCAGTGGCGGCCCGCTTTTGAATGCAAATGGCGAAGTGCTGGGTGTGATTGTCGGCGTCCTGCCCGAAGCCAAGGGCATTGCCTTTGCGCTGACATCACGTAAGGCACGACATTTTTTGGGGGAAACGTTTTTGCAAATCGGAACGCTCTTTGCCGATGCGAAACGCTATGAAGAGGCAGCCGAAGCCCTTTCCATGAGCGCACAATTTTGGCCGAACTCTCCCCGAACCTTCAACAACCTGGGAGAAGTGTTTCGCAGAACCCGGCAATTTGAAAAGGCGAAAGGGGCCTACGACAAAGCCGTTTCGCTCGACCCGCAATATGCCGACGCCCATTACAATCTCGGAATTCTTTACGACAACCACCTGCGGGATCGCGGCAAAGCGGCAAACCATTATCGGAAATATCTTGATTTGGACCCAAAATCCCCCGATGCGGCAGAGGTGGGGCAATGGCTGACCGCTGCGGAAGCGGCCAGATAAAGATGAAGGAAAGTCGATAGAAGGTCAATCATGGAATCCGTAGGGCGATACCGGATTACAAAAGAACTTGGACGAGGCGCGATGGGCATTGTCTACCTGGGAAAAGATCCCAAGATCAACCGGGAAGTCGCCCTCAAATGCCTTCGCCCGCATATCCTGGAAGCGCACGAAAGTGCCGGGCGGCGTTTTCAGCAGGAAATCCTGGCCTTGGGGCGACTGATTCATCCAAACATCGTGACCATTTTTGATGTATGGGAAGAAGCCGATTCGGGGAATACCTACATCGTCATGGAATATGTGGACGGCATTTCGCTTTCTCAGCTCCTGAAAGAAAAAAGACCCTTGAGTCTCGATCAGGCGGTTCATATCGGGATTCAGATTTGTGAAGGTCTTGATTTTGCGCACTCAAAAGACGTGATCCATCGCGACATTAAACCCGGAAACATTCTGCTCTCTCATGATTTGAGTGTTGCAAAAATTACCGATTTTGGTATTGCCCGCCTGGATAACTTGGGAATGACGCAAACCGATCGTTTGACAGGGACGCCGCAATACATGTCTCCGGAACAATGCCGGGGCGAACACCTTGATGGTCGTTCCGATCTTTTTGCCGTCGGCACGCTGCTCTATGAAGTGCTCACACGGCAAAAGGCCTTTCAGGGTGATTCAATTACCGGCGTCATGCACCAGGTCTTAAGTCAAACCCCTTACGCCCCCTACTTGGTTGCGGATGATATTCCCGAAGGTTTGAGTGCCGTGGTCATGCAGGCCTTAGAGAAAGAGCCCGCTGATCGTTTCGCATCGTGCTTGGACATGGCGGATGCCCTCGAAACCGCGATGGAAGCAACCGCATCGGGGACCTTCTCGGTCACGCGGGCCGAAACCCGGATGGAAGCCGATGATGCGGAAACCACCGAGACCCTTTTGGAAACGGGGAGCTTAGATGAGGTGAAGCGCGCCCGGGTTTCAGCCTTTTGGCGCAGCCCGATCTTGCTTTTGCCCTTGTTTGTTTTGCTGTCCATCGGGTTTTTGTTTTATCTCTGGATGGAGCCGCCTTCGAGTGTGCCCAAGATGGCTGCAAATTTCCCCGATGTGCCAACGCCCTTACCCAAATCCAAAAAACCGGGCGTTTCCCCCTTTTCCACCCAAAGGCCGGCTCAAAAGCCTGTTGAAGACACCGCGCCCGTACAGCCGCAGGCCCCTGCGAAAAAAAAGCATCCTGAACCGGCCGAGGTGAAGCCTGAACAGCCCCCGGAAGAAAAAGTCAAACCTGCGGCCATTCCAAAAACGGTGCAACCTCCGAAGCCGGCCCCCACTGTGATCCAGGCAAAACCTGTTGCGTCGGGAGAAGTGGTTTTTGCGACAACGCCGAGCGGTGCTGAAATTTTAATTAACGGAGAGCGGGTGGGTTTCAGTCCGGTCTCGATTGATTTACCCGCAGGGTCCCACGAATTGCTGGTATCCAAAAAGGGATATCACGCCCTGGAAGCGACGATTGACGTCCCTCCGGGGGAGAAAGTACCCGTCAACCTAAAACTGCTTGAGGAGGATCAGCCATGAAAAAGATAAACACGTTAATGGCAACGGGCGTCTTGTTTTTTGCCCTCCTCAGTGCCGGGCGCGCCGAAGCGGCGCTTGAAAAAGGCTCAGTCGCGCCGGTTTTTCCGGCATTGGAGAAAACCGCTGAAAGCCCCATGGTCATTCTTTATTTTTTCAAACACAGCGCCAAAGCTTCGCTGAAGGGGCTTAAACACCTGAAGTCGGAATATGCCGCGTACAAGGCTGCGGGCATTGCTGTTTTTGCGATCAGTAAAGATGACCCCAAAGCCTTGGATCAATATCTCGCACAAAACCCGGTGCCCTTTCCCGTAATTCGAGATGAAGGAAAGATATTCAAGGATTACGGTGTGCAGGTGATTTTCCCGACCACCTATGTGCTGGGGCCGGGTGGCCGGATCACGGATACTCTGGAAGGCGGCGGGCCCACCTCCAAGCAATTTATCACCACGGTGGCCCAACGCAGTCTGCAACTGAAAAAAGATGATTTGGCTGAAAAGCTCTACACGGCGGTTTTGGAAAAAGCGCCGGAAGATGCCGAGGCGCAGGCCGGTTTGGGGCAGCTTTATTTGAAAAAAGGCAAGTTTGATCGTGCCGAGCAGGCTTTTTCAAAGCTGGTCAAACTCAGTCCGAAACATGCGATTTTAGGGCAGGAAGGTTTGGCCGCCGTTCATCTTAAAAAAGGAGAAACCGCAAAGGCCGTGGCCGTGGCGGAGGATATTCAGAAGGCCGATCCGCAGAGCGGTTTTGTCCACCTTGTCAAAGCCAATGTTTTGGCCGGCCGTGGCGATCGAGACGGCGCGATGACCGAGTACAAACGCGCCATTGAGGGCAAGCTCAGCCGGGATTGGCAGCGGGCCGAGGCCTACAATCAGGTGGGCCGCATCCATAGTGAGCGCGGTGAATATAATCAGGCCGAATCTATGTACCAGCAGGCCGTCAACCAAAACCCTTATTCTGCTGAAATCCTGACCAATCGCGGCGCACTCTTTGAAAAGACCGGCGAGCCTAAAAAAGCCCTCGCACTCTATCGGCAGGCGCTCACGGTGGACCCGGAAGATCAAGTCGCGATGCTGCTTTCAAAACGCATCGCGCAGCATCTTGATTTTAAAGAAGACATGGCCCGGCAAGAACGCATCGACAACCTGGTTGCCGATTTGGCCGAGCGTTATAAATCAGGCCAAGCCGCGCCCGTGGATCGATCCGACCCCTGGTCTTCCCGTCCGATGACCATTGCCTTTTTGGGATTGAAATCCACAGGCGGCGGTTTGCTGCGCGAAGGCATGGCCGACGTGCTGCAACAGGAAATCGCCACACAGGTCATGGCCTCGCAACGGGTGTCTGTGGTGGAACGGGAGATATTGGAAAAACTGCTCACCGAACTGAAGCTCGGCTCTTCCGAATTGGCCGACCCGGAGACGGCCCTGAAGCTCGGAAAAATCCTGGCGGCACGCCTGATCGTAACCGGCAATCTCGTGCAAGTGCCCGGCGGCGTGCGCTTGAGTTTGCGTGTGATCGACCCGGAAACCTCGGCCGTCAAAATTACCTATGCCGATGAAATGAATCAAGATCAAACCCTACTGAAATTGGCCGACGTCAGTGGGAAGATCTTAAGCCAGCGCATTAAAATTCTCTATCCCTTGCGCGGCAAGATCGCCCTGGTCGAAGAAGGCGAGCAGGTGATTCTCAACCTGGGTAGAAAACACGGCATACAACCGGGTGTCCGGATGAAAATCATTGCTGAAGGGGAAGCCGTTGTCGTAGATGGCAAGACGATCGGACACCGCAAAAAGAAGGTGGGCCGCCTGGAGATTGTCGAGGTGGAAGACGCCATGTCTTACGGCCGTCTGACCGAAACCGTTGCAGCCATTCAAAAAGATCAAAAAGTACTGGAAGATGTGCAAGAGCAAAAAGACAAAAAGAAAACCTTTTAAGCATGTTTTTGTGGGTGTGGCGCTCATGTGCTTGACCGCGGCCTGCGCGGCCAAGCCTGCGCGCCCCGCGCTCGAACTGGATTCGCCGCGTGTCAAAACCGTAGCCGTATTGCCCTTTCAAAACAACAGCATTACACAGTCACCCCATACGCAAGGTTTGGCGCGCACCCTGACCGACCGCATCACCGAAAATCTGACGGCCTCACTCGAAGTGACCTTGGTTGATCGGGAATCCATCGAAAAACTACTGAATGAACTTTCCCTTTCCAGTCAAGGCATGACCCAAGCCGAAGGCCGTTTAAGCCTGGGCAAACTGTTGGGCGCACACTACCTCATCATGGGGGAATACAGTGAAATCGTCGGCAATCTGCGTTTGGATGCCCGCATTGTGGAAGTGCAAAGCGGGAAAATCGTTGGCTCCGATTCTATTGAAGGTCAGGTTGCGGAACGCCGCCACATGGAAACCGCTTTTGCAAAAACCGTTTCCGTACTTTTGCTGGACAAAATCGCTACGGCCCGCGGGTTCGGGCGCTTTACCAGCCTGGACTATTTAAAAATGGGTCTTCAGTTTGAAAAAAAACAAGAATTTGAAAAGGCGCTGGAACAGTACAAAAAAGCTCTGTCGATTGATCCGAAAAATCGTCAAGCCAACGCGCGGTTGCAAGCCGTGCTCTTGATGGCCGTTGAATAATAACCCTTCCTGTATTTTTTGTTCGGCTTCATTAATAAATAATGTGAAACACATGAAACGGTTTTATTGTCCTATTGTATTTTTAATCTTGATATTGGCCGCCTGCAGCGCGGGCGGGGGAGCAGACCCGGATTCGCTTGCCCCCGTGAGCGTGTCGATGAAGATCCCCGTGGCCTCAAAGGCTTCGGCGGCATCCAATAAAGTTGGCGAGAGTGTGCAGTCGATTGCGGCCCGCGTACTGAATAGCGCCGGTAGCCCTGCAGATGCGCCACAAGAGGAAAATGTGCAGCCTAATGATGAAGTCTCCTTCGATTTTAGTGTTCTGCCGGGCCAAATAACGTTTATCATTGAAGCTTATTCAGGTCAAAACAGTCAAGGGAGGCTTTTATTCCGGGGTGAAGAAACAGAAAGTATCGTAGCGGGAAATAATGTTTCTATTACCATCAACATGCAAGCCGTCAGCGGCGGTATTCAGATCTCCCCTAAGAACCCCGCAGTGACAAAGGGCGGGACGGAGCAATTTTCGATTACGGACATCGACCCCGCGCAGGTGGCCTGGCGTCTCAAAAGTACGCCTGCGGGTTTTGAAAGTTTTATCGGCGTCATTGATTCCGATACCGGGCTTTATACCGCACCTGTGGCGATTCCTTATGACATTGCAGTTGACAGACCGCTAGGCACACCGGTGGACATCCAAGTGGAAGCCTTCGATCCGAATTCAAACCAGTTGCATGACAGCACTTCCGTCAGGGTACTCAGCGGCGGGGCCTTTACTTTTGATCCGCGCGGCCAAGTCACGCCGCCCGGCACGGGCAGTGGGAGTACACAGAGCCGATCCTCCGGCCAGCGTAATATCGCCTACTTTGAAGGCAATGCCTTTGCTGTTTGGGCGCAGGGCGGGCAAATATTTTTCTCAGAGACGGTTTCGGGTACGGGGGGCCTGTGGACAAATCCTGTCGCGCTGCCCGGTTTTGGCGACGGCCAGGAAGGTGCTGCGATTGCTGTTGGCCCAGAGGGCAATCTGTATGTCGTCTACGTGGATTGCACGACATGCAGCGGTTTTTCAAACATCGTCCTGTTGCAACGCAAGGCGGGGGAGGCAAACTTTACGCGTCTGCCTCTGGGGGAAAGTGCGGATATGACGGGTTTTTCGTCGCAGAACCCGACCGTGGCGGTTTCCCCGGACGGCGCGACCGTTTATGCGGCCTGGTCCGCAGATGCAGGAAACAATGGAAACGACATCCTCTTCCAGCGGGTGGATCCCGTCAGGGGCGTAAAGGTTGACGAATTTCCGGTTTCGGTTGCGGTCTCCGGGGCGGATGAAGAGCAGCCCACGATGGGGGCAGCTCAAGATGGCAAGGTGTACCTGGCTTGGATCGCAAGGGATTTCCGCACATCTGCTCCGCAGCCTACCGCTTTAATGGCCGCGGTGTCTTTAAACGGGGACGGACAATTTGAGCCTCCTGTACAGGTCAATGAAGTCCCCGGAAATTTCAGAACCTTTGACCGGCGTCCGACACTGGCTTCGGGGCTGTCCGGCACGGTGCATATTGCCTGGGAGAAAGACATTTGTACGCCATCCTGTGACGGCAGCATTTACCGTGTGGCTTACGACAAAGGTGTGTTGGGTGCCGATGGTTTGGTTTTTGGTGATGACGAACTCCTGGGCCGCTTTTTTGTCGGGGCCGATTTTCAGTTTCAGTACCAGCAATTTTCGCCCAGCATTGCCTGGGACGGGGCCGATGGTGTTTATATCGTCCTGCAAGCGTTGGCGTTTCATGCCTCCGATCAAGTGAATAAACGGGCCATCTTTTTGGCCAGAAAGGCCAATGAGGGCGATCCTTTTTCGACACGTGCGCAGGTGGATGACGACATTGATGATCCGCTCAAAACAGTGCTTAAAGAATTACCGTCCCTTGCGATGGATGAAACAGGTCGGGCCTTTGTGATCTGGACGGATGTGCGTGGCGGAGTATCACCCCGCTATATTTGGTTTGCCGTCACGGAACCCTTTGAGAAAAGAAAAAATGCCTTCATTAAATAAAATAAGGGAGCAAATACAATGAAAATTCAAAAGCACAGACCGCTTCAAGCGGCGTGCAAAAAAAACGGGCGGGCTGATAATATACGGTGTTTGTTTGCGGCTGTTTTTGTCGCAGCGGTCATATTCCTGGTCTTCCCCGCCCATTCTGAACCCTTGCCCGAAATCGAAGAAATCAAGACCCTCTACCAAAACGGCCAATATAACGAGGTCGTGGCCGCCTTGGGGGATTCGGGTGACTGGGATGGGGCGCAGTCGCTCTATTTGGGCTTGAGCCATTTGCGTATGGGCAATACGATGAAGGCGATTGAAGCCTGGCAATCTTATGTGCGGCTTGAGCAGGGCAGCGAGGGTGGACGGAAGATCTCGCAGTATCTGAGCATCTTGTTGCAAAAAGAAGCGGAGCGTTTGGCGAAAGAACGGGTCGAACAGGAGAAATCCTTTACGGCCGAACTGGATCCGAAGGCCGTTGCCGTTTATCCCTTTGCAAATAAAGGCACGGCATCTTATGCCCCGCTCTCACGCGGCCTGGCCGCCATGATTATTACTGACTTGTCTCAGGTGAAAGGACTCACTGTTGTCGAACGTATTCAAATTCAAGCCATTTTGGACGAACTGAAATTAGCCAAGTCCGGCATTGTAAATGAAGAGAGTGCCCCGCGCGTGGGAAAATTGGTGGGGGCTGCGAAATTTACCACGGGCAGCTTTCTGGATTTGGAGGCCGAAAAAATTCGGCTCGACGCCACCGTGACACAGACAGAGAGCGGCAAACGCCTCTCCGCCATGGATTCTTCCGGGGAGTTGGCTTCTTTCTATACGATCCAAAAAGCATTGGTTTTCAAATTATTATGTAGCCTCGGCTATTGCCCCGAAAGTCTGGACAATCCGACACGGCTTGCGGTCGAAAAAATTCACACCAAAAACCTGAAGGCCTTTCGCCATTTTTCGGACGGACTGGTGGCCTTTGATCAGCAACACTACCGAGACGCGCGTCGGGGTTTTATCCTCGCGCTGGAAGAAGATCCTGATTTTGACCTGGCGCGAAAAGCCTTGTTGGATACGCCCTTGGTTTCTTTGGATGCCGCAGGCATCATTTCGGGTGCGGAAGCCATTGATCAGGGCGGCGCTTTTCATTTTCCGCTGGAGCCTTTGGTGGCCTCCGTGCCGGTCTATCGTCTGCCGATTCCTGTCGCGCCGGATATTTTTCAGCAGCCGACGACGCCGCCGGCTGCGGGCAATCCTCCCACAGTGGGGGTTACGGTGGAAGTGAATTTTCCATAAATATCGCGCATAAGATGGATTAATCCGTGTTATGTGTTTGAAACCCGTCATGCCACCGAAGGCGGGTATCCGGTCGCTCATAAACCTGTTTTGTATTGTAAGGAACCCGATGAAAAAAAGATCTGTTTTCTCTTTTGCATTGCATGCCCTGCTTCCGCTCCTGCTTCTTTTTGCTGCTTGCAGCGGCGGAAATTCCGGTGGGGGATCAGAACCCATGGCCTCTGTGGGCATCACACTGAAACAAGCTGAAAATGCACAATCAAAGCCGGGGCGCTTTGCCGTCAAAACAGAAAACATCACCTCTCTGGAAATCGTTGTCCGGAGCGAAGACGGCAACGAATTGGCGCGGGGGACAGCACCCGTCGAAGCGGGCACCACCGTCACATTGACCTTGAATGTTCCCGTGGGAAACAATCGCATTTTTACGGCTGAAGCGACCGATGCCGCAGGCCAAGTCATTTTATTTGGGGATGCCGTGACAGATCTACAGGAAGGGCAGGCGATTGTTCTCCCGATTTCTGTCGAAGCGCCGCTTCAGATTGCGCCCGAAAATACCACGGTAGATCTCGGCGCGACACAGGAATTTACGGCCACGCGCGGACGTTTATTGGGCGATCCTTTGCAATGGACGGTAAATGGCATTATCGGAGGAGATCCCGAGGTTGGCACGATCATCACCACGACGGATGATACTACGGCTGAATATACTGCACCCGCGAATGCCGGTGTGCCTGCATTGGCACAGGTGAGCGTGCGCGTAGAGAGCGCAGACAATGCCGCACGCTATTTTCATGAAGCAGTTGCTCTCATCAATGATCCCGCCAAAACACTTTTTGTTGATCCCGTCGAGGGTGTGGACAGCGACGACTGCGGCGCGGAAACGGCGCCTTGCCTTACATTGACAAGGGCCTTGTCTGCGGTAGAAACGGGGGGCACGGTTTTATTGCTTCCCGGAACGTATGTTTTTGGCAGCGGCACGGGCAACGAAACACTGCCCTTGCAAATGAAAACAGGCGTGACGATTCACGGCACAACGCAGGGTGGCATGGCGGTTCTGGATTTCACCGATGCACCAATTTCGGGTCCGGGTATTTTGGGCGCTGATGAGGCGACCCTTTCGGGTTTTCGCATTGAAACACATTCCGGATTTGGCAATTTAATTGAAACTCAGGGCACATCGCCGACGATTCAAGACAATCTCTTTTTCGGATCGTGTAATTTCTTTACGGAAAATTGCAACAACACGGCGATTTTTGTGGATCAGGCCAGTGCGCCCGTTATTTCAGGCAATGTCTTCGGGGCGATCCCCGGGCCGAATTCTTTTTTTAATGCAGT
>Ga0256830_1002240_pt1 | contig 12909 bp, 8 predicted proteins | sample 128326metaG_FD_190537 | JGI IMG/M metagenome (GOLD analysis project Ga0256830, IMG submission 190537) | Hydrothermal vent microbial communities from Lau Basin, Pacific Ocean - 128-326 | ecosystem: Environmental > Aquatic > Marine > Hydrothermal vents | place: Pacific Ocean: Lau Basin | collected...
GATCTGGTAGACCTCGATGGGGTCCATCCCGCGCTGGTCGATGATGGCGTCCAGTCGCGTCCAGCGGTCTACGTCGCTGTCGTAACGCGGGAGGAACGAGCGGGTGAAGTCGCCATAGCGCCCCACGCTGCCGATGATGGCGTCCAGGGGGATTTCGCGCAGCCCGCGTTTGATGGACTGGCCGCCTTTGAGCAGTTTGCGCACTTCCTCGAAGGGCAGCAAATCCGCGGATTTTCCGCGCAGCCGCGCCATGACCTCTTCGAGCGCGGCCCGGCGGCGGGCGTTGCGGAAATCCGCGATGGTTTTTTGGTAAAGAGGATCAGGGTCGGGCATGGAATTTACGTTTAAGGTTAGAACTTACGCACTTGAAAAGTCGCACCCGGACCTCACAGGTCTCAAAGCGCATGGAGATGCCCGGATGCAATCTATTTTGGGTAAAATCTTCCTGCATCGTGTGGTAGTAGACCTGTGAGGTCTCAACCGATTATCCTTCAAACGGATTGTGCGCGGGTTTTTCGGGCTGCCAGTGTTCCCAATGTACTACTTCGTCGAAAGAGCGGCGGCCCGATTTACGCGGGGGGCGCGGCTGGTGGGCAGTCGGGTAGCCGAAGGAAATGGCGATGCGGATGTGCATGTTGTCGGGGAAGCCGAGCAACTGGCGGGCGCGGTCGCGTTCGTAGATGGTGGCCAGGCAAGAGCCGACGCCCAGTTCCCAGGCGGCCAGCTGCATGTACGCGGCGGCCTGCCCCGCGTCGAACATGACGTTGAAGCGCAGCCCTGGGTCCGGGGTGATGATGGCGACTGCCAGGGCCGCGGCCGCGATGTGCCCGGCAAACTGGCCGCATTCGGACAGGGCTTTGAGGGTGTCTTCGTTCTGGATGGCGATGAAGTGCCAGGGCTGCATGTTTTTGGAGGATTGTGCCAGCCGCCCGGCGTTGAGGATGGCGCGTACGGTTTCTTCGGGCAGGGGCTTGTCCTGGAATTTACGGATGGCTCGTTTGGTGCGGATGGCGTGGTATACGTTCATGGGAGTTCGAGTTAGGAGTAGGACTTACGCACTTGAAAAGTCGCACCCAGACCTCACAGGTCTCAAAGCGCATGGAGATGCCCGGATGCAACCTATTTTGGATAAAATCTTCCTGCATCGTGTGGTAGTAGACCTGTGAGGTCTCAACTGCGTAAGTACTGTTAGGAGTTTAAGTGTGGAGGGGGTGGCGGGTCTTGCTTCCCGCTACGTACCAGGGAGTTGGAAATTTTTTTACACTCCTAGTATTTTTCTGGCGAAATCGCGCACTGCTTTGGCAACTTTAATGGCCTCTTCCGCTTCCTGAAATGTGGGGTCTTCACCAGGGTAACGGGTTCGCACAGCGTGTTCCGACAGAGTGTTCAGGTGGTTCGCTGCAAAGCGAGGCAGCAATAGCCGGGAGACTGCCCAGGAACGCTGGTGCGGTGGGGCGTCCGTGTCCATGATGACCAACAGGTCTACATCGCTGTCAGGGGAGGGATGCCCATAAGCAAACGAGCCAAACAGGATGATTTTTTCTGGATGAAGCGCTTGAACAATCCGTTGAATAGCGACAGGTAAGGACTCTCCCACGGGCACAGAAAGGCCGCGGGGGATTGTTTTGGAAGAGCGAATGTCTAAATCAGGTTTACCGGTCACGTCGTTTACATTTACGTTGCAATGGATGGATGGATTATACCAACGGGGAAATGGCTTTTTGGTGATCACTCGAACACCACGCCGCCGATGGTGACGATGGAGGTGTTGTGGTTGTCGGCGGGGCATTGTGCATAGCCAATCGTTTTGCCGCGGGTGGTGCCCATCATGCGCATCGCCAGATAGAGGGGAAATGTGCCGCAAACGTTGTTCTTGTCGTCTTCGCTCAAGATGGTGTGCAGGAATCCCTGCGCGTCTCCGGCTGCCAGGTGATCGAACAGACGTTGGTCTTCCGCGGCGATGCGATGTTTGGTGTTTTCGTCGAGGGGGCGGCCTCCGAACGCGGGACCGACGTGTGCCAGGTCGCCGGAGACCACGTAGAAGACGCGGCGGCCTGCGGTGGCCTGCCGGAGGGCCGCGACCAGCGCGTCCGCCAGGTGGGGCCGCGCGGCCGCGCCGTTCTCGCCGGACGGGTCCGGCAGTTGCCCGACCAGGATGGGCACCAGGGGGATGGCTTTGTGGTTCAGCAGGTGATGTAGCCAGACCGCGACCAGCTCAATCGAGTGTTCGTGGCGGTGGTACAACTCGCCCGCGAAGGCGTTCTCTTCGCCGGTGGCCGCGGCGAGGGCGTCGACCACTTCCTGATCGGTGGGCAGCACGCCGAAAGGGGTGGCGTAGTGCTGGCGGGTGAGGGTGATGGGGTTGTGCCCGCCGTAGTGGTCGGTGCCGAGGATGACGATCAGGTCGGCGTGTTGCAGCGCGGGCGCGGCGTGTTTCCAGACGCGGGCGTAGATGTGCCCCCCGCGCGGGTAGTCGATGTGCGGGGAGAGCAGCCCGCGCGCTGCGTTGGGGCCGGGATCGACCTCTGCGGCTTCGAGATGGTCGTTGAGCAGGCGGTGAAGTTGAGCCGGATCAGCGGGGTAGGCGTCGCCTGCCAGGGCCGGGGTGCGGAAGTCTGCGTTGCGGTAGGTTTCCAGCGCGTTTCGTTGGGCTTCGGCCGCGCGTTGGTTGTCCAGCAGGCACATCTGGTCGCACATTTGGATGAACTGCCGGATGGTGTCGGGCCGCACGGGAAGCCGGAAGTGTTGGTCGAGGATGGCGGCAATGGTGGGGATGTCGCGCTCTCCGTCGCACAGCAGGAGCAAGGGGGCCAGGTATTGGGGGACGATCAGCGCGTCTTGTGCCAGGCGCAGCGGGTCGCGCAGCAAAAGGGATGCCTGACCCTGGTAGACGAGGGGCTGGGGATCGAGGGGGCGCAGTTTTGGCCGCTGGTTGTTGGACAAAGCGCTCAAACGACTTCTCCTTGCCTGAACCATTCGGCAACGCGTTTATCGAGAGAGGAAGGGTTTTTTGCGTTCATGGCGATAATGTGACTTCGGCTTGCAGCTTCCCGGCGCGGTCGCTGCGCACGTGCAGGCGCACTGTGCCGCCTTGCGGCGCGCGGATCACCCACTGGCCGCGGGCGCGGTTGTCGGTACCGGAGACGCCGAAGGCGAACAGGGCGGTCTTGTTGCTGCGGCCTTCCAGGTGTCCCAGTTCGGTACGGCGTTTGCCCTGCACGAATTGCGCGCCCTCGGGCAATTCGACCTCGACCCAAACGGGCCGCGCGCCGCGTTTTTTGCCCATCTTGCTGGTGAAGGTGGGGAAGAAGCCGGTGTTTTCGACCACCAGATGGAGATGGTACGTGCCGTCCTGGAGGGGGGTGGCTTCGAGGGTGTGAACGCTCAGGCGGGGCAGCATCTCGGCCAGGGAGAGCACATAGGGCACGTTGCGCTCGGCCTCCTCGCCCATGAAGGCGTGCGGCGGGTTGCGCCAGGTGTACATGCTGTTCCAGCCGCCCAGTTCGACCTTGCCCAGCTGCGGATGCTCGAATTCGTACCAGTCCACGTAGGCATCTTCGGGCCCGTTTTCGCGCGCCCACTCGTAGATTTTCACGTCGTCTTCGTGGGGATGGTCGCGGAACCATTCGATGAATTTACGGTCGTACTTGCCGGTGGCGCGGCCGATGATGTCCCACAGTTCGATGGTGTAGGCGTAGATGCCGAGCTGGTGGTACGCCCAATCGTCGAACACGCCGGTGATCACCTCCTTGGGGTGGTATTTGAAGTCGTGAAATACGGAAACGGTTTTGTAGCCGGTCAGTTCCTGGGCGCGCTTGCCAATGGCTTTGAACGTCCACAGGTCGTCGGCGTCCATCTCGTCGTCGGGTTTGGTGCCGTAGGGGCGCAGGATGACGCCGCTGAAGGTGTGGTAGGCGATGGCCGCGTTGATGTTGGGGTGGGAGGTGACGAAATCGACCGCGGCGCGGATTTCGGGTTCGGAGGTGGGGTAGGGGCCGGCCCCGCGCTGTTCGTTTTCAGGCCGCCACTCGAAGGGGAAGTTGCGGTTGAAGTCCAACCCCTGGAGCTGGCGGGCGATTTTGATCAGGTAGCCGTCGTAGTCTTCGATCCGCCCTTCGGGGAGCAGGCGGTAGTATTGGCCGCCGGTTTCGTCCGGGCCGCGTTTTTCCATCAGTTTGGGGTTGAGGGTGCTGATCTTCCAGTCGCCGTTGGGGTCGGGGATGCGCATTTGCAGGATACGCCCGTCGCCGTCGATGTCTTCGGCGTGCAGGCCTTCCATTTTATCTTCGTAGGGGTAGGGCCGCGTGCCGGAGCGGATGTATTTGGGCCTCTCGGCCATGGCCCACGCCGCGCCGTCCGGGTTCAGGCGGGGGACGATGTAGAAGGTGCTGCTGTCCACCAGGCGGGTGACTTGCTCGTCCTGGCCGTATTGGGAGAGCAGCGCCCAGGCGACGCGCAGCGCGGTGGTGGTGCCGGCGATCTCGGTGGCGTGAATGTTGCCGTCCAACCAGACCGCGGGCTTGTCGGTGTCTGCGCCCGTGGCCGGGTTGGTGATGGTGAGCAGGTGGATGTCCTTGCCTTCGTAGCTTTTGCCCAGCACGCCCAGTTGCAGGATGTTTGCATACTTCTCGGCCCACTCGTCGAGCAGGGTTTTGAGTTCGTCGTTGGTGAAATAGCGGTTGAAGTTCATGTTGTCTGGTTGTTTGGTTGGTTTGTGTTTTGTGAGAGAGAGGATCAGGTTTTTTGTGAACTGAGAGCGTCTTCCCCCGCCCGCCGGACGTACAGCCGTACCCCGTGAACGCCCACCACCTCCACCCGGCTGCCTGCGGGAATCGGCTGGCTGCCTTCCGCCAGCTGCGCGCTCCACTGCTCCCCGGCCAGCTGCACGATTCCTTCCGGCGCGATCTCGCTGCGCGCCACACCGACCCGCCCGATCAGCGAGCGCCGCCCCACCCGCACCGGCGCTTGTTGGGCGCGCATCGCAAACATCAGGATCAGGGCAAAGCTCCCGCCGATCACCAACCCGCTGGTGACGATCAGCGGCACGGAAACGCGCTGAAATTGCGGGGTGCCGGGCGAGTTGAACAGCACCAGCGCGCCGACGATGAACGACCCCACCCCGGCCGCGGTCAGCGCGCCGTGTGTCGGCGCTTTGATGTCCAGAATGAACAACACAAACGAGATCACCAAAAAGATCAACCCTACCCAGTTGACGCCCAGAATGCCCAACCCGAACGCGGCCAGCGTCAGGCTTACCGCGCCGATGAACCCGGCCACCCACCCCCCGGGGCTGCCCAACTCGATCAGGATGGCCTGCACGCCCACCGAGAGCAGGATGAACACCACGTTCGGATTGGTCAGGATGCCCAAGAGCTGCTCGATGAACGAGGGGGTCAACTCCACCACCACCGCGTTGGCCGTGTTGAGCGTGCGTTCGCCCTCCGCGGTTTGGACCGTTACCCCGTCTGCCTGCCGCAGCAGGTCGCCCACGTCTTCGGCCACGAAGTCGATCATGCCCACCGCGTGTGCCTCGTAAACCGTGGCGGCTTTAGCGTTCTCGATGGTCTCCTCGGCCAGCGCGATGGCCTCCTCGGACCGCCGCGCCTCCATCAGGGAGCGTATCTGGGCGCGCAGGGCTTCCTTGACTTTGGACTCCAGCGTCTCGCCCAGGTCCTCGCCCTGCCCCCCGACCGGGCTGGCCGCGCCGATGGCCGTTTCCGGCGACATCGCGGCCAGGTGCCCGGCCATGGTGATCACCGTCCCCGCGCTACCCGCAATCGCGCCGCGCGGCCAGACGTACACGATCACCGGCACGCGGCTGGCGCGGATGTCCTGCACCATATTGTCCATCAAATCGATGCTGCCGCCGGGCGTGTTCAAACGGAAGATCAAGGCTTCGTACCCCTGTTGTTCCGCGGTGCGAATGCCCCGGCGGAGGTACTCCACCATGGCAGGCGTCACCGGCCCGTCCGCGGTCAGCACCAGCACGCGAACGCTCCCCTCCTGTGCCCGCGCGGGAAACCGGGCAAGGAAAATTCCTGCCAGCAAAACCCCGAGCAAAAAGAGAAACCGTTTCTTCGACATTATCTTTCTTCCACACCCGGCGCACGCTATGCGCCGCCAACTTTCAACCGGCAGATTCTCTACCTACCCTCATTATATTCCATTCCGCTTGACCTGTATCCCCCAACACGGTAGAATCACAAACACAGCAACATGCGGGCGTCGCCAAGTGGTAAGGCATCAGCCTTCCAAGCTGACATTCGCGGGTTCGAATCCCGTCGCCCGCTCTGGTCAGTGTTCAGTATACAGTATTCAGTTTTCAGTATTCAGTGTTCAGTATTTTGACCACTGAAAACCGGGCCTGTAGCTCAGCGGCAGAGCGGACGGCTCATAACCGTTTGGTCGCAGGTTCGAATCCTGCCGGGCCCACTCACCAATTTCAGGACTCATGCACAATCCCTCACGCGCGTGAGGGATTTTCAGGAGCAAAAGGCTGCACCGTTTTGCAGGCAACCTTTTGGAGGGTAAGACCGTCTTGCCCTCCTTTTTTTGATCGTGTCAGGAGGGACAGTTCGTTTTCATAACAAAAGACGATCATCTCAGAACGATGGAGGTTACACATGGCAAAACTCAAAAAGATCAAAGGCGTCATCGGCATCCTGACCGGTGGGGGAGACGTGCCCGGGCTGAACCCCGCCATCCGCGCGGTCACCATCCGCGCCCGGCGGGAGGGCTACCGCGTGGTCGGTCTGCGCCGCGGCTGGGCCGGGCCGATCAACATCATCCCCGATCCCAAAGCGGACAACAGCCGCTATTGCATGGAGTTGACCAACGAGATCGTCAACAAAGCCGGGCGCACCGGCGGCACTTTCCTGCACACCTCGCGCACCAACCCCAGCCGCGTCAAAAAAGCCGACGTGCCCGACCACCTGCAAGAGAAGTACACCGACGAAGTCAACGACCTGACCCCCGAAGTGCTCAAAAGCCTGGATTTCCTCGGCATCGACTACCTGATCCCCATCGGCGGTGACGACACCCTGAGCTACGCTGTGCGTCTGTACCAGGAGGGCGTCAAAGTGGTCGCCATCCCCAAAACCATGGACAACGACGTGCCCGGCACCGACTATTGCATCGGCTTCAGCACCTGCGTCACCCGCACCATCTCGATGACCAACAACCTGCGCACCTCCGCGGGATCGCACGAGCGCTTTCTGGTGCTGGAGGTCTTCGGGCGCTACGCCGGTTTCACCGCCATGCTGCCCGCCATGGCCGGCGCGGCCGACCGCTGCGTCATCCCCGAATACAAATTCGACATCGACCACCTGACCGAACTGCTCTGCAACGACCGGCAACACAACCCCAGCCGCTACGCGGTGGTGCTGGTCTCGGAAGGCGCCATGTTCCGCGGCGGCGAAATGGTGTTCGAAGACGCCACCACGGACGCATTCGGCCATAAAAAACTGGGCGGAATCGGCGATCTGGTGGCTGCCGAACTCAAAGACCGCTCCCGCAAGTTCAACAACGGCCGCGCCATCAACGTGATCAACCAAAAACTGGGCTACCTGGTGCGCTCCGGCAACCCGGATGCCATCGACTCCATCGTCCCCATGGCCTACGGCAACCTGGCCCTCGATCTGGTGCTGAGCGGCATCCACGGACGCCTGGTGGTGCTCAAAAACGGGCGCTACGACAACCTGCCCATCGAAGTGGTCACCAACTCAAAGAAATTCGTGGACGTGGAAGAACACTACAACACCGAACGCCTGCGGCCCTCCTACCGCAGCTTCGAGATGAAACCACTCTTCATTATGACCAGCGAGTGAGAACGCCATTGACCAGACATCCAACCGGGGCCTCCCTATTCAAGAGGCCGCTCCCCCGTATAAAAGCGGTACGGCTCGTCTGGATAATAATGGTACACCCCCCGCTCCGGGTACAACTGGCGTAACACCTGCGCCAATCCCGGCTGATCCCCAAACGTAAAAATAAACGGCGTGGTCAGAAACGGATCCTCCAACTCCAGCAACGCACCGTAATCCATCCAGCGGTCCGCGTGAACGATGATCACCGCCGGAGTCAAAGCCTGCGCCTCCGGCGTCTCGAACGGCGCCATGCGGGCGCGGGAAATGCCATACAACCCGTACATAAAATTCAACCGCTGGGGCAAATAGAACACCAGATTGAGCGCGATCAGCAGCGCCACCAGCGCGGCCACCCCCAGGGGACGAAAACGGGACCGGGCCGGGTCGCCGTTCCCCGGGCCGGACGCCCCCCCCGCGCGCGCTTCCGCGCCCCGCCCCCCCGCGCGTTCACCCTGTCCCGCGCCGGGCAGCCACCCCCCCAGCCAGGCGATCCCAGCCGCGCTCAACAACGTCAGGCTATACAACCCCTCGAACTGGTAGCGCGGCCCAAACAACCACGCACCGATCCAGTACGCCAGATAAAACACCAGCAAACTGACCACCACAGAGCCGGTCAGCAGCATCCTGCCGTTCCGCCGCGCAGCCCACACCCCAAACGGCAAAAAAATCCACGAAATCCCCGGCCATCCGAACAGATCGCTCGCCCCCACCCGCAGGCTGTGCCGGGTGTTGATCCAGGCCAGACGCAAATTGTGCCCCCCCTCCGTCACCCCCACCCCCGGGCCGAACCCGATCCTGTCATACGGCCACCATAACGTGTACGGATTGAGCCACGCATCGCCCGTAGCCGCATACTGCCACACGAAGTGCAACCCGGCCACCAACAGCGCAATCCCCCCGATCAACAACACCCGCGCTCGCGCCGCGGCCGGCCCACGCACCAGCACATACACCCCGCACACCCCAAACGGGAAGGCCACCGCCAGCGCGCTAAACGGCCGTGCCAGCCCCCACACCCCCAACACCAACCCGGCAGTCACCGCCGCCAGCCACCCCCTCCCCTCCCCCACCGCGTCCCACCAGGCGATCACGAACGCCAGACTCAACACCAGCCCAAACGGGTGTGCCAGCAAAGAACCGCTGTTCACCAGAAAAAACGGCGAAACCAGCGTCAGCCCCGCGGCCAGCAAACCGACCGCCTCCCCCATCAACTTCTGCCCCAGCCGGTACGTCAGCCAGACCGCCAGCCCGGCCAGCAGCGGGTTGACCCAATCGCGTACCCCCAGCTTTACGCCAACACCCAGCAGCACCGGCCACCCCAACGGATATTTGCCAAAGCGTTTGCCCTGGTAATCCACCACAAACGGGATCAGGAACTTTTTCGCTAGCGGCGGCGTGTCCATCGTCACCTGCCCGGCCGCGGTCAGCCGCGCCTGCCAGACGTAAGCGATCTCGTCCTCCAGGTGCGGCATCCGCTCGAACACCCGGTCTGCAACCAGATAGGCCGCCAGGATAGCGAGAAAGCTGAGGAAAAGCGCGATCCAGTCTGAGCGGGACATTGTTGTTGGGATATTGGGTAATTGGGTAATTGGGTAATTGGGTAATTACATCCTGAGCGGAAGGCGAACGGAGTGAGCCTGAAGTCGAAGGATGGGTATTGGGTATTGGGTATTGGATATTGGATATTGGGTACTGACCTTACTCCTTACTCCTTACTCCCTACTCCTTACTCCCTACTCCTTACTCCCTACTCCTTACTCCCTACTCCTTACTCCCTCCCCTCACGCCCCAATCTGCGCCAGGGCCTGCAAAGCTGCCTCGTGCAAATGCCCGTTAGAAGCCAGCACCCCGCGGTTGCGCGCCAGCGTGCGCCCCTGGGTAAAGTCGAGCGGCCGGCCATGCAGGTCGGTGATGCGACCGCCCGCCTCCTCCACCACCAGCGACCCCGCGGCCTGATCCCAGACCTTTTCCTTGTAGTCCGGCTGCCGGGAGGAGAGCAAGCGCACCAGCATATCCCCGCGGCCCGCGGCCAGCACCGCGTACTTGGCCTGGCTGTCCATGCCAATCGGCCCGGCCTGCACCCCCAGGGCCTGCACCAGCTCGCCGATCTTGCCGGTGTTGGTGTGCGCTTTCTCGTAAGAGCGCAGCAGCCGCGCCCGGGCCGGGTCCGTCCGGTCGGAGACACGCAGCGGGCGGAATGCCGGTTCACCGCTCAGGGGCGTTGCCCAGGCCCCCTGCCCGCGGGCCGCCAGGATCAACGAACCCGCCGCGCCAGCCTGTTGCATGGGCGCGGAATCGGACACCAGAAATTCAAAATTCAGGTTGGGGCAGCCCAGCGCGGCCACCTGCACCTGCCCGCCCACCACCAACGCCAGCGCCACCGCGTACTGCATCCCGCGTAAAAACCCTTTGGTGCCGTCAATCGGGTCCACCGTCCAGTAACGCGGCGCGGAGACCGCGCTGCCGCGGTCGATCCAGGCGCAGACCTGGTCGGAGGTGGCCGCGGGCGCCACCATGCCGACGAAATGGGTGATGCGCTCGAGCGTGTCCCGCTGTTCGGGGGCGCGCAGCGCGGCGGAATCCTCCTCGCCCACCAGCGGATCGGCGGGAAAGTGCTCGTCCAGCAGGTGGCCGACCAGGGCTTGCGCGGCGAAATCCGCCACGGTGACGGGTGAGCGGTCGCCTTTGGTCAGCGCGCCCGGCACCAGCGTCTCTTCAACTTTCTTGACCAGCGCGGAGGCCTGCTGCACCGCGTGGAGGGCGAATAGTATCTCGGGGGTGTTGAGTTGGATCATCGTTGGCGTTTAAGTTGAAGGTTGGGTAATTGGGTAATTGGGTAATTACATCCTGAGCGGAAGGCGAACGGAGTGAGCCTGAAGTCGAAGGATGGGTATTGGGTAATTGGGTAATTGGGTAATTGGGTAATTGGGTAATTGCATCCTGAGTGGAGGGCGAAAGGATAGGGATTGGGGATAGGGATTGGGGATAGGGATAGGGATAGGGATAGAGATAGAGATTGCGATGCTCTAAGACCAGTAAGACGAATGAGACCAATGAGACCAATAAGACGAATAAGACCAGTAAGACAAATAAGACAAATAAGACAAATAAGACCAATGAGACCAATGAGACGAATAAGACCAGTAAGACCAACTGACGATTCACGACCTACCGGCTTTTTCAACCATCCCCGTCAAATCATACGTCAGCGCGCCGGTGATGCGTACCGGGACGATCTCGCCGGTGGGGGTGTCGCCTTCGATCAGCACCACGCCGTCGATCTCGGGCGCGTCGCGGTAGGTGCGCCCAATCGCTATCGGCTCGCCAGCGGCAGAGCCGCCGCCCTCCACCTGCCCGCGGCCTTCGACCAGCACATCCAGGGTGCGGCCTACGAAAGCCTGGTTCTTTTCCAGCGAGATGCCTTGCTGCAAGGCCATCAGCCGCTCCCAGCGTTCCTGTTTGAGCTGCGCGGGGACCGGGTCGCCGAGCGGCTCGCTGGCGGTGCCCGGCTCGAAGGAAAACTGGAACGCGCCCACCCGGTCGAAGCGCATCTCCGCGACGAAATCCAGCAAGGTCTGGAATTCCGCCTCGGTTTCGCCGGGGTAGCCGACGATGAAGGTGGTGCGCAGGGCAAGTTCGGGCATGGCCTCCCGCATCTTCTGCACGGTGCGGTATACCCAGTCCATGTTGGCAGGCCGCCGCATCCGGCGCAGGGTTTGGGGGTGCGCGTGCTGGAGGGGCATGTCCAGGTAGGGGATCAGCTGCTCGTGGGTTGCCATTGTCTCGATCAGGCGGTCGGTGACATAGCCGGGGAAGGCGTACATGACGCGAATCCAGTCCACGTCCGGCACGGCTGTGACCATTTCGGCCAACAAGGTGGCAAGCCCGTCTTTCATTCCCAGGTCGTGACCGTAGTCGGTGGTGTCCTGGGCGATCAGGATAATCTCGCGCACGCCCATGTCGCGCAGGGCGCGGGCTTCGTTCAGGATGGCGTCCAGCGGGCGGCTGACCGCGGTGCCCTTGATGAGCGGGATGGCGCAGAACGCGCAGGGTCGCCGGCACCCGTCCGCGATCTTGAGGTACGCGCTGGGGCCGTGGACGGTGGCTCGCAGGGTGTCTCGCTCGTCTGTGCCCACGGTGCGGGCGGCCTCCGGCAAATGGTAGAGTGGTTCGGGGTGTTTGCGTTTGCGCAGGCGGGTGACCACGTCCACGATGTCCATCCAGCGGCGGGTGCCCAGCAGGCCGTCGATGCCCGGGACGCGTTCGATGACCTCCGCGGCGTAGCGTTGGGTCAGGCATCCGGCCGCGATCAGCAGCTGGCCTTCTTGTTTGAGCGCGGCCATTTCGGACAGCACACGGTAGGACTCGTCTTTGGCCGGGCCGATGAAGCCGCAGGTGTTGACCAGCAGCACCCCGGCCTGTTGGGGGTCGTTCACGGGGCGGAAGCCCGCGCCGGCCAGCAGTTGCGCCATGGAGTCGGAGTCAACCGTGTTCTTGGCGCAGCCGAGGGAGATCAGGTGGAAGGTGTTTTTGGGGGCGTTCAAGTTTGGAGTTGGGTGAGGAGGGTGTTGGGTAATTGGGTAATTGGGTAATTGGGTAATTGGGTAATTGCATCCTGAGCGGAAGGCGAACGGAGTGAGCCTGAAGTCGAAGGATGGGTATTGGGTAATTGGGTAATTGGGTAATTACATCCTGAGCGGAAGGCGAACGGAGTGAGCCTGAAGTCGAAGGATGGGTAATTGGGTAATTGGGTAATTGCATCCTGAGCGGAAGGGGAGGGGGAGAGGGATAGAGATAGAGATAGAGATAGAGATAGAGATAGAGATAGAGATAGAGATAGAGATAGGGATAGGGATAGGGATGCTCTAAGACCAATGAGACCAGTAAGACCAGTAAGACAAATAAGACCAGTAAGACCAGTAAGACAAATAAGACAAATAAGACCAGTAAGACCAGTAAGACAAATAAGACAAATAAGACCAGTAAGACGAGTATCCCTACGGCGTGGGGGTGGCTGTGGGGGTTTCGGTGATTTCGGGGGTGT
>Ga0256830_1002241_pt1 | contig 12907 bp, 7 predicted proteins | sample 128326metaG_FD_190537 | JGI IMG/M metagenome (GOLD analysis project Ga0256830, IMG submission 190537) | Hydrothermal vent microbial communities from Lau Basin, Pacific Ocean - 128-326 | ecosystem: Environmental > Aquatic > Marine > Hydrothermal vents | place: Pacific Ocean: Lau Basin | collected...
ATACTTTTGTGATTGCCGAGGTCAGGGTGGTCTTCCCGTGATCTACATGACCAATTGTCCCGATATTTGCGTGCGGCTTCGTCCGCTCAAACTTCGCCTTACCCATTTCTCTCTCCTCCGACTCTTTCCCTAGCTAACCCCGGATAATGATTTCTTTAACAAACAAATCGAAAATGCTCGGTTTAGGCCCCCTGATTTTTTGCAACGATCTCATCTGAAATAATTTTGGGAACCGCTTCATAGCGAGAAAACTGCATCGAAAATACACCGCGCCCCTGCGTCATGGACCTCAGATCCGTCGCATAACCAAACATTTCCGCGAGCGGAACGAGCGCAGAGACAACCTGCGCTCCACCGCGCATCGTCATCCCCAAAATCTTCCCGCGTTTTGAACTCAAACGACCAATCACGTCCCCCATGTATTCCTCAGGGACAACAACCTCCAAATCCATAATCGGCTCCAACAAAACCGGATCGGCTTTTTTGCTCGCAGCTTTAAACGCCATTGAACCTGCAATCTTAAATGCCGTTTCGGATGAATCCACATCATGGTATGAACCGTCAAAAAGCGTAACCTTTATATCTATCATGGGATAACCCGCAACAACCCCGGAAGTACTTGCCTCGCGCACACCTTTCTCCACAGGGGCAATAAATTCTCTGGGAATCACTCCGCCCACAATATTATTCACAAACTCCAATTCTTTTCCCGGCTCCTGCGGTTCGACTTTCAACCAGCAATGACCATATTGACCGCGACCCCCGGTCTGCCGGACATACTTGCCCTCCGCCTCCGCAACACCCTGAATCGTCTCACGATAAGCCACTTGCGGTTTCCCAACATTGGCGTCAACCTTAAATTCGCGTTTCAGACGATCGACAATAATTTCGAGATGCAGCTCACCCATACCCGAAATAATGGTCTGCATGGTTTCTTCATCCGTCGAAACCCGCAATGAAGGGTCTTCATGACAAAGCTTTTGAAGGGACAGACCTAATTTTTCCTGATCCGCTTTGGTCTTCGGCTCAATCGCCAATGAAATCACGGGCTCAGGAAAGGTCATCACTTCCAACAAAACCGGTTGTTTTTCCTCACACAAAGTATCACCGGTCTTGGTTCCCTTCAAACCCACAGCCGCAGCAATATCACCCGTCCGAACTTCCTGCACATCTTCCCGCTTGTCGGCATGCATTTTCAAAATACGACCGATGCGCTCCTTTGAGCCTTTTGTCGAGTTATAAACGTAAGACCCTGCTTTCAAAACACCGGAATAGACTCGAAAGAAAGTGAGTTGCCCCACAAAAGAATCGGCCATAATCTTAAACGCCAGCGCAGAAAAAGAAGCCTCATCATCCGCTTCCCGCTCAATTTCATCACCCGACTTTGAATCAATACCCTTCACCGGCGGCACATCCGCAGGAGAAGGCAGAAAGTCGATAATTGCATCAATCAAAAGTTGAACGCCTTTATTCTTAAAGGCCGAGCCGCACAAGACCGGGACAATTTCCATAGACAAGGTTCCCTTCCGAAGCGCGGAAATAATTTCTTCGGAAGTCACCGGAGTCCCTTCAAGGTATTTTTCCATCACAGCATCATCAAAATCAGCAATCGCTTCAATCAACTTCTCTCGATATTCTTGAGCCGCTTCTTTCAGGTCTTCTGGAATTTCACCAACAACAAATTTCGCGCCCAAAGTTTCATCATCAAAAAAAACACCCCGCATTTCGATCAGATCAATAGACCCCCTAAACTCGGCTTCCCTGCCGATAGGAATTTGAACCGGAACCGGCACAGCCCCCAAACGATCGACCATGGTCTGAACACCTGCATAAAAATCAGCCCCCATGCGATCCATTTTATTCATAAACGCAATGCGCGGCACACCATAACGATCCGCTTGCCGCCAAACCGTCTCCGATTGCGGTTCGACCCCCTGCACGGAGTCAAAAACCGCGACCGCTCCATCCAGCACGCGCAGAGATCGCTCGACCTCAATTGTGAAATCCACATGGCCCGGGGTATCAATAATATTAATACGGTGATTTTTCCAAATACAGGTCGTGGCCGCAGAAGTAATGGTAATGCCCCGCTCCCGCTCTTGCTCCATCCAATCCATCGTGGCATTGCCTTCATGTACTTCACCAATACGATGCGTGACGCCCGTATAATAAAGAATACGCTCCGTCGTGGTCGTCTTGCCCGCATCAATATGGGCCATAATGCCGATATTCCGCGTTTTATCTAATGCGTATTCCCGAGACACGGTGCAGTTCCTTTACTGAATTTAGAAAAAAAATAGGAGCGGCAAAAGTACATACCCCTCCCAATACAAACAAATCTTTATTTACCAACGATAATGGGCGAACGCTTTATTCGCATCTGCCATGCGATGCGTATCTTCCCTTTTTTTCACAGCGGCACCCGCATTTGTCGAGGCATCCAACAATTCACCCGCCAACTTATCCCGCATGGTCCGGCCCGACCGCTGTCGCGCATAACGCGTAATCCAACGCAAGGCCAAGGTCACACGCCGGTTCTGATGAATTTCGACGGGAACCTGATAAGAAGCACCGCCTACTCGGCGGGATTTCACTTCAACCCGAGGCTTAACATTATCAACCGCTGCTTTAAAAACAGTCAAAGGATCCGAACCTGTTTTTTCCTGGATTTGGTCAAAAGCCCCGTAACAGATTGACTCGGCAATGCTCCGCTTTCCACCCCGCATCAGTAAGCTGATGAACTTAGAAATAAGACGATCCCCAAAACGGGGATCCGGAAGGACTTCTCTCTTGATTGTTACGCTTCTTCTCGACATTTAAACCTACTTCGAGTATGAATACCCACGAGCCTATTTAGGCGTTTTAGCCCCGTATTTGGAGCGCCCCTGCTTCCGATCCGCGACACCCACAGTATCTAATGCCCCTCGCACAATATGATAGCGCACACCCGGCAAATCCTTCACTTTTCCACCTCGGACCAATACGATGGAATGTTCCTGCAAATTATGCCCGACACCCGGAATATAAGACGTCACCTCAATGCCGTTCGTCAAACGGACACGGGCAACCTTCCTCAAAGCGGAATTCGGTTTTTTAGGGGTGGTGGTATAAACACGCACGCAAACACCTCTTCGCTGCGGGGACTTTTTTAAGGCGGGACTCTTGGTCTTCGATTGCGATTTGAGTCGACCTTTTTTTATGAGTTGATTGATTGTAGGCATAATTATTTTTTTCTACCCCCAAAACTTTGGCATTATATGGAAAAGGTCTTTGCATGTCAAGCAGTTTTACCGGGCAATTCACTCCCCGCATTTTCTTCCGAATAAGCAGGGGCATCCGCATCTATTTCCGGAACTGATTCCGATTCCGGCAAACGGGCATACACCTCGCGATACCGCGATGGACCCGTTCCGGCCGGAATGAGACGACCCACAATCACGTTTTCTTTTAAACCCATCAAAGAATCGACCTTTCCGCTGATTGCGGCTTCTGTTAAGACACGGGTTGTTTCCTGAAATGAGGCCGCAGAGATGAAACTGTCTGTCGCAAGCGCACCTTTTGTAATCCCCAGCAAAATCGGCTTCCCAATCGCGGGTTGGCCGCCTTTGCTCATGACTTTTTCATTTTCTTCTGCAAAAGCAAATTTATCCACTTGAGCCCCCATCAGGAAACCCGTGTCACCGGATTCTTCAATCTTCACCCGGCGCAACATTTGACGCACAATAATTTCGATATGTTTGTCATTAATGGAAACCCCCTGCAGACGGTAAACCTCCTGAACTTCATCCACAAGATACTGTTGCAAGGCCTTTGGCCCCAAGACATCAAGAATGTCATGCGGGTTGGCCGAACCATCCATCAAAGGTTCTCCGGCGCCCACCCAATCGCCTTCGTGCACATTGACATGTTTGCCTTTTGGAATAAAATATTCCCGTGTATCACCCATTTCATTCCGGACAATCACTTTACGCATGCCCTTGACAAAACCGCCGTATTCAACCGTACCGTCGATTTCCGAGATCAAGGCCTGTTCTTTCGGTTTCCTGGCCTCAAATAATTCTGCGACACGCGGCAAACCGCCGGTAATATCCTTCGTCTTCGTTGTTTCCCGCGGAATTTTCGCCAAAATATCGCCCGGACTGACCTCCTGTCCCTTTTCAACAAAAATGTGCGCGCCGGCAGGAAGCAGGTACCGGGCGACCAAACCCGTCGAAAGTAGTTTCGCAGTCCGACCCGACTTGTCCTTGATCGAGATACGCGGGCGCATGGACCCGGGATAATCAACAATCACACGGCGGGCAAGCCCTGTGATTTCGTCCACTTCCTCCCGCATGGTTATGCCTTCAACCACATCCCCCATCGCAATTTTTCCACCGACTTCTGTCAGGATTGAAAGAGAATACGGATCCCATTCGACCAATCTTTGACCGGCTTCAACCTTTGCATTTTCTTCAACCTTAATTTTTGCGCCGTAAACAACCGAATATTTTTCTTTTTCACGACCGGTTTCATCATAGATGGCGATTTTACCGTTTCGGTTCATCACAATCCTATCACCCGCTTTATCCCGAACGGTAACCAGTTGCAAGTATTTCACAACACCGGCATTTTTCGCTTCCAAGGTGGTCTGCTCAATGACCTTACTGGCGGTTCCTCCGATATGAAAGGTCCGCATCGTCAACTGCGTGCCCGGCTCCCCAATGGATTGCGCGGCAATCACACCCACTGCCTCGCCCAACTCCACTTCCTCGCCGCGCGAAAGATCAAGACCATAACACTTCGCACAAACGCCCCATCTGGCCTGACAAGTCAAAGTAGAACGAATCTTTACCCGGTCAATCCCGGAATCAACAATCGTCTGCGTCCGCTCCTCATTCAGATCATGATTCGCAGGACAAATCAGCTCTCCCGTAATCGGATCAAGAATATCCTCTGCGGCAACCCGGCCCAAGATACGTTCTTCCAGAGGTTCAATCACTTCCCCCCCCTCGACAAGGGCTGTCACCGAAATGCTGTCCGGCGTACCGCAGTCGAGCATTTTCACAATGACATCCTGCGAAATATCAACCAAGCGCCGGGTGAGATAGCCGGAATTTGCGGTTTTTAACGCCGTATCCGCCAAACCCTTTCTCGCACCGTGCGTCGAAATAAAATACTGAAGCACGGTCAGGCCTTCCCTGAAGTTCGCCGTAATGGGGGTTTCAATAATTTCACCCGACGGTTTCGCCATCAAACCCCGCATGCCGCCCAACTGCCGAATCTGTTGCGCGCTGCCTCTGGCACCCGAATCCGCCATCATGTAAATTGAATTAAACTTCGTCCGGTTCGGCTTTCCGGCTTCACCCGCTTCGGCAGTGATCTCGACTTCGGACAACTCCTTCATCATTTCATTGGCCACAACATCCGTGACATGCGCCCAAATATCAACGACCTTGTTGTAACGCTCTCCATTGGTAATCAGCCCGTTCGCATACTGTTCTTCAATCTCACTCACCTCTTTATTGGCTTGCAAGATCAAGGCTTCTTTTTTGCTGGGAATATGCATATCATCAATGCAAATGGAAATCCCGGCGCGTGTTGCGTAAGTAAAACCCGTTTCTTTCACACGGTCTAAAAATGCAACGGTTTCACGATGTCCCGCCTTGCGATAGGCGTCAAAAATCAGCTTGATTAAGGCCTTTTTATTCAAAGTCCGGTTTGCTGCGGAAAAAGGCGTTTCGGCGGGTAGGATTTCACTAAAAATCACGCGGCCCACGGTTGTCTCCACTAATATTCCATCCAGCTTGACCTTGATACGCGCATGTTCTTCAACCATACCATGATCATAGGCAATCCGTACTTCTTCCGGTCCGGAAAAAACCTTGCCCTCACCCTTTGCACCGGGGCGTTCCTTCGTCAGCCAGTAACAACCCAGAATCATATCCTGAGAAGGCACCATGATGGGCTGGCCGCTTGCGGGGGAAAGCACATTGTTGATGGACATCATCAAAACACGGGCTTCAATCTGCGCTTCGATCGAAAGCGGCAAATGAACCGCCATCTGATCTCCATCGAAATCCGCATTAAACGCGGAGCAAACCAGAGGATGCAGACGGATCGCCTTGCCTTCCACAAGCACGGGGTCAAAGGCTTGAATACCCAAACGGTGCAATGTGGGTGCACGATTTAAAAGCACGGGGTGCTCGCGAATGACTTCATCCAAAATATCCCAAACTTCCGGGCTTTCCCTTTCCACCAGCTTTTTGGCGCTCTTGATGGTTGTCACTTCACCGCGCTCTTCCAGTTTGTGATAAATAAAAGGTTTAAAAAGTTCAAGCGCCATTTTTTTTGGAAGACCGCATTGATGGAGTTTTAACTCAGGCCCCACCACAATCACCGAACGTCCTGAATAATCAACCCGTTTTCCAAGCAGGTTTTGCCGGAAACGACCCTGCTTTCCTTTCAACATATCGGAAAGTGATTTTAAAGGACGTTTGTTCGGCCCGCGAATCGCCCGTCCGCGCCGCCCGTTATCAAACAGGGCATCCACAGATTCCTGCAACATCCTTTTTTCATTTCGAATAATGATAGAGGGCGCCTTCAGCTCCAGCAGCCGTTTGAGACGATTATTTCGGTTGATCACGCGCCGGTAGAGGTCATTCAAATCCGATGTGGCGAAGCGGCCTCCGTCAAGCGGCACCAAGGGTCTGAGTTCGGGCGGAAGCACGGGCACGACATCCAGAATCATCCATTCCGGCAAGTTGCCCGACTGCCGGAAAGACTCCACGACTTTGAGGCGTTTTGTTAATTTTTTCTGTGCGGCTGCGGAAGTCGAGTCCGCCAGTTTCTGCTGCAAATCTTCCCACAGTGCATCCAGATCAATGTCTTTTAAAATCTCCCGAATCGCTTCCGCACCCATTTCAGCCGCGAAACTGCCCGGGCCGTGCTCTTCTATTAGGCTACAATACTGATCTTCGGTAATAATATCTTTTTTTTGCAAATCCGTGTCTTTTGGATCAACTACAATGTAGTTTTCAAAATAAAGTACGCGTTCGAGCAACTTGAGGGTCACGTCCAGTAAAATCGCAATCCGGCTCGGAATACCTTTCAAAAACCAAATATGGGCCACGGGAGACGCCAATTCAATGTGTCCCATGCGCTCACGACGCACCTTGGACTGAATGACTTCCACACCGCATTTATCACAGACGATGCCGCGATGTTTCATGCGTTTATATTTTCCGCAATTACACTCCCAATCTTTCACCGGACCAAAAATACGGGCACAAAACAGTCCGTCCCGTTCCGGTTTAAAAGAGCGGTAGTTGATCGTTTCCGGCTTTTTCACTTCGCCGTAAGACCACGAGCGGATCTTTTCACTTGAAGCAATCCGAATCCGGATCGCATCAAAAGAAACCGGGCTCTTAGATTTATCAAAAAAACTCTTTGCTGTTTCAACCTTATCGATTGTTTGCATCAAACCTCCAAACCCTTAAGGTTAGCTTCTCCACTTTAGGCCGATGAATTGATCTCTGGGAAGCAAACATGCAACTCAGCCACATGCCTCAACCGCCAACCGGGATCAGTTCCACATCAAGTCCTAAACTTTGCAATTCTTTAATGAGTACGTTGAACGATTCAGGAAGACCGGATTCCAGGAAGTGCTCTCCCTTGACAATTGCTTCATAGATACGCGAACGACCCGGCACATCATCGGATTTCACCGTTAAAAATTCCTGAAGGATCGAAGCCGCGCCATAGGCTTGAAGTGCCCAGACCTCCATTTCTCCTAAACGCTGGCCACCGAATTGCGCTTTTCCACCCAAGGGTTGTTGCGTGACCAGGGAATACGGGCCGATGGATCTGGCATGAATTTTATCGTCAACAAGATGGTGCAGTTTGAGTATGTACATCTTGCCCACGGTCACCGGCCGCTTAAACGGTTCACCACTTCTACCGTCATACAAGATGCTCTGACCGCTCTCCGGAAGATTCGCATCCCGGAGCATGGACTTCACTTCTTTTTCTGTCGCGCCGTCAAAAACCGGGGTGGCAAAATGCACACCCAGTTCGTGCGCAGCCCAACCCAAATGCGTTTCTAAAATTTGTCCCACGTTCATGCGCGACGGCACCCCCAAAGGGTTCAATACAATTTCAACCGGAGTGCCGTCCGGCAGATAAGGCATATCTTCTTCCGGAAGAATTCGGGAAACAACCCCTTTGTTTCCATGCCGCCCGGCCATTTTATCGCCGACTTGCAACTTCCTTTTCATCGCAACGAGGACTTTGACTAACTTAATCACGCCCGGAGGCAACTCGTCACCCCGCTTCAGACGCCCGACTTTTTCATCGTAGATCGTTTGCAGGATATCCACCTGTTCTTTATGGAAAACCTCAACATGGTCGATTTTTTCCTGGGCCTTTTTATCACTCAGGGTGATGTGCCTTAAAGATTCGTCCTTAATTTTTTCGAGGATTTCTTCTGTAATTTTTTTCTTTTTCTTGAGCAGGATTTCGCCTGTCTCGGGATCAACAATATCAACACCGACGAGCATGTCGAGCATTAAGGAACGTAATTTCTTAAACTTTTCTTTTTCGATGATGCCAAGCTCATCTCGATGATCCCGGTGAATCCGTCCCAAATCCTGTTTTTCAATCGTTTTGGAACGCTCGTCTTTCTCCACACTGCGGCGGGAAAAAATCTTCACATCAACCACAATGCCTTCGATACCCGGCGGCACATAAAGCGATGCATCCTTCACATCACCGGCCTTTTCACCAAAGATCGCGCGCAGGAGCTTCTCTTCCGGCGTCAGTTGAGACTCCCCTTTGGGGGTCACTTTTCCGACAAGGATATCTCCGGGTTTCACCTCGGCCCCCACCCGGATAATGCCGGATTCGTCGAGATTCATCAGGGCGTCTTCACTCACATTCGGAATATCACGGGTAATTTCCTCTTTTCCCAGTTTTGTATCCCGCGATTCCAAGTCAAACTCTTCAATATTAATTGAGGTAAAATGATCCTCCTTGATCAGTTTTTCGGAAATCAGGATGGCATCTTCATAGTTGTAGCCGCCCCAGGGCATGAAAGCCACGAGAATATTGCGGCCCAGCGCCAATTCGCCTTCGTCGATCGCAGGGCCGTCGGCAAGCACATCGCCCTTTTTCACACGCATCCCCACCGACACCGTGGGCCGCTGATTGATACAGGTGTTTTGATTCGAGCGTTGAAATTTGATGAGTTTATACACATCAATTTTAACATCAGCCCCTTCGGCTTTTTCCTTTTTTGACAGCTCAACCTTGACCACAATGCGTTCACCGTCCACACTTTCCACAATACCGCCTCGGCGCGCAAGTACGATATAACCTGAATCGCGCGCCACCACCCCTTCCATGCCCGTCCCGACCAAAGGGGCTTCAGTGGCAATTAAGGGCACCGCCTGCCGCTGCATGTTCGAACCCATCAAAGCACGGTTCGCATCATCGTTTTCAAGAAAGGGGATCAATGAGGTGGCAACACTTACGATCTGCTTCGGAGAAACATCCATGTATTCCACGGATTCCGGCGGCACCACCACAAAATCACCCAAAGACCGTGCGGAAACGGCTTCGGCCGTAATATTGCTGTTTGCATCCAGTTCGGTATTTGCCTGCGCAATAATCGGACGATCCCGGTCAATTGCGGAAAGATATTCCACCTCGCTTGAGACATGTTTATCGACGACTTTATGATAAGGGGATTCGATAAAACCGAATTCATTGACACGCGCGTAGGTCGCCAGAGAAGTGATGAGTCCGATATTCGGCCCTTCAGGGGTCTCAATGGGACAGATCCGACCATAATGACTCGGATGCACATCCCGCACCTCAAAACCGGCACGGTCACGGGTCAGACCACCCGGCCCCAAAGCGGAAAGACGGCGTTTGTGCGTCGTCTCGGCCAAAGGATTGGTCTGATCCATAAATTGAGAAAGCTGACTGCTGCCGAAAAACTCCTTCACAACAGCAATAACCGGTTTGGCGTTGATGAGATCATGCGGAAGCACGGTTTCAAGATCCAGCAAATTCATTCGTTCTTTGATGGTGCGCTCCATGCGCACCAAACCGATGCGGAATTGATTTTCAAGCAATTCCCCGACAGAGCGCACACGGCGGTTCCCAAGATGATCAATATCTTCAATCACACCTTTTCCCGCCTTAAGATCAATAAGGTAACGAATCACCTCAACAACATCCTGATCCGTTAAAGTACGATGCTCCAAGGGAAGCTTAAGCCCCAGTTTTTTATTAATTTTCAAACGACCGACAGGAGACAAATCGTAGCGCTTCGCATTCGTAAACAGATTATCAAAAAGCAGCTTCGCCGTATCCATCGTCGGGGTTTCTCCCGGACGGAGTCTGCGATAGATTTCGACCATGGCTTCTTCCGGAGAAGCAACCTTTTCCAAAGACAAGGTATCCCGCATCACTGAAAGCACGTTAATGTTGTCGATAAACAGCAGTTCCAGTTCTTTAATCCCGCTTGCACTGATCGCCGCAAGAATCTCCTCGGTCAAAACTTGATTCTGCTCAATCAGGATTTCGCCGGTAGACTCATCGATCACATCATTTAACACCGCTTTCCCGATAAGCTCTTCCCGAGGATAGGGAATGGATTCGATCCCTTCCGCCTTGATTTTTCGAAGCGCGCCGCGCGTCAACTTATTTCCCTCTTTGACCAAAACCTCTTTCCCGGTCGCATCAGTCAAATCAGAGGGGACACGAATACCCGCATGAATTTTAGGATTCAGTTTTCTAAAAAACGCGCCGTTTTCGAGAAAAACCGCTTCAATGGGATAAAAGAGTTTTAAGACAACTTCATCAAGGCTTTCCCCTTCAACACGTTCGTCGCGGCCCTCGATAAAATAACGCGTACCGGCCTCCGGTGCTTCTCTCCGGATAAAGGCTTTTAAGAGAATGGTCGCGGGCAATTTTCGCCGCCGATCAATACGGACATATAAAATATCTTTCGCATCCATATCAAAATCGAGCCAAGAACCCCGATAAGGAATAATTCGGCCCGAATAAAGAATCTTCCCGCTCGGATGCGTTTTTCCCTTGTCGTGCGTAAAGGCCGCACCCGGCGAACGCTGGAGCTGACTGACGACAACCCGCTCCGTCCCGTTCACCAAAAATGTGCCGTTTTCAGTCATGAGCGGCAGTTCTCCAATGTACACTTCTTGCTCGCGCACATCCCGCAAGACTTTCGCCTCACCCTTCACCTCTTTGTCCCAAATCACCAAACGCACACGGATTTTCAGCGGCGCGGCAAAGGTCATGCCGCGTTCGAGGCACTCCTGCACGTCATATTTCGGCTCTCCAATTGAGTAGTCGATAAACTCAACCATCGTCGTATTGTTATAATCGGCAATCGGGAAAACCGATGTAAATGCCGATTGCAAGCCGACGTCCGCCCGTTGATCCGGCAGCACATCACGTTGCATAAAACGCTCATAAGACGCCTTTTGTATTTCAATCAGATTCGGAATTCCGATTTTGACGGGAATCTTTGAAAAATCTTTCCGCTTTCTGACTTTGACACCAGACCGCTGTGCCATAAACCCTCCACGCAGGTTGAAAAAAAGCAGGTCTCCGGATAAAACAGGAAACCTGATCATGTGTTACAAAAAAACCGACTAAAGGTGTCTGTCTACTTAATTTCAACCGTGGCACCCGAAGCTTCCAGGCTTTTCTTCATCTCTTCGGCATCTTCTTTGGGTACACCCGTTTTGACCGGAGCAGGCGCACTATCCACCAAGGCTTTCGCCTCTTTCAAACCCAGGCTTGTTACTTCGCGAACGGCTTTAATGACCTGAATTTTTTTGTCCCCGATGCTCGCCAAAACAACGTCAAACTCCGTTTTTTCTTCTGCGGCTTCCGCCACGGCGGCACCGCCACTCGATGCCGCCGCCGCGACCGCGACAGGTGCGGCCGCCGAAACACCAAAACGTTCTTCAACCATTTTGATCAGCTCCGAAAGCTGAAGCACAGGCATTTTTTCAACTGCGGTTAAGATTTCTTCATTTGTTAATTCTGCTGTTGCCACGTTTTCATCCTCCTCGTTAAAGTCAATGGGCAAGGACCCACCAATACCATGAAACAATACAAATTAAGACGCTGCGCGTTGTTGCCGTACCGCATCCAATGCGCGAACAAACTTGCTCAAAATACCGTTAAGACTACCGGCAAAGCCTGTGATCGGCCCGTTGAAACGGCCAATCAATTCCGCAATCAAAACCTCCTTGGGGGGGAGCAGGGCAATCTTTTTAAAATCCTCCAGACTGACAACTTTTCCCTCAATGACACCCGCTTTTATTTTGAGCTTCTTCTGCTTGTCGGCAATCGTTTTTAAGGCCTTTGCCGGTGCAACGGGATCAGCATATCCGAACGCCACTGCGGTAGATCCGCTAAAATGAGGATTAAGCCCTTCAAGCGCTGTTCCCGCAGCCGCGCGAATCGCCAATTTGTTTTTAACAACCTGAAGCTCGCCGTCAACACCGCGCAACTCTTGCCTGACTTCGCGGATTTCTTCAACACCCATTCCGGAAAATTCAGTCAATATCGCAACGCTGGCACGGGAAAATTTCTCATTGAGCTGTGAAACATTCGCTTTTTTTTCTTCTCTATTCATTTCCCATCCTTCCCCTCACAAACTCCGGCTTAAGCTGCAGCCTTTTCGGGGCGCACATCGCCCTCATCAACGGATATCGCAGGCCCCATTGTTGGGGAAATAACAATACGTTTAATGTATTTCCCTTTCGCAGCTGCAGGTTTTTGCCGAATCACCGAATCAAACACGGCCAGAGCGTTTTCATAAAGTTGTTCCGCCGTAAAAGAAATGCGGCCGATGGCGACATGGACAATACCGGCTTTTTCAACACGGTAA
>Ga0256830_1002242_pt1 | contig 12901 bp, 11 predicted proteins | sample 128326metaG_FD_190537 | JGI IMG/M metagenome (GOLD analysis project Ga0256830, IMG submission 190537) | Hydrothermal vent microbial communities from Lau Basin, Pacific Ocean - 128-326 | ecosystem: Environmental > Aquatic > Marine > Hydrothermal vents | place: Pacific Ocean: Lau Basin | collected...
TAAAGAGGGCACTTTTGACAATTTCTGATTTGCTGGGCAATTTGAGCCAATGCCTCTTGATTAGTCATAGCAATATTCTAAAATCTAATTGATGAAAAAACAAATTGGCCTCTTTTTGATTTTTCTATTGGCTTTTGGGTTGCGAATTTACGGTCTAAACTGGGATCAAGGATTTCATCTTCATCCGGATGAAAGATTTTTAACTATGGTTGGTACTGGCATTCGTTGGCCCAAAAACATTGGTGAGTATCTTGACACAAAAACTTCTCCCCTCAATCCTTATAACAATGGCTATGATTTTTTTGTCTATGGCTCTTTTCCCTTATTTTTAACCAAAGCAATTGCCGAACGATTGGGACTAGGTCATTATTCCGATTTCAATTTGGTTGGTCGGGCGGTTTCGGCCATTTTCGATTCCGGAGTAGTGATTTTGCTCTACCAGATTTCTGGCCAGATCTGGCCAAGTTTAATTTATTCCTTGATGGTTTTGCCAATTCAACTCTCCCACTTTTTTGCCGTTGATACTTTTTTAAATTTTTTCTTGGTTTTAGGCTTTTATCTAGCCCTGAAGAAAAAGGTTGTCTTGGCAGCTATTTCTTTAGGCCTAGCTTTAGCAAGCAAGATTTCAGCCTTGTTGTTTTTTCCTCTAGTAATAGTAATTATTGGGAGCAATAATAAAAGAGAATTTAAAAGGTTCTTCTTGGAGAGTATTTCTCTCCTATTGGTCAGCTTTTTTTCTTTTCGCCTTTTTAGTCCTTACAACTTTAAAGGCTTTATTGGTTTTAATCCTCAATTTATTAGTAATTTAAAAACACTAAAATCTTTTGATAATCCCGAGACCTGGTTTCCCCCGGCAGTTCAGTGGATTAAAACCAAGCCAATAATTTTTCCGGCCATTAATTTATTTTTTTGGGGTTTGGGACCTATTTTGGGAGTAGTTGTTCTTTTTTCGTTGGTTTCTTTTGTCAGAGAGCTAGTCAGAGAGAGAAAACCGAATTATCTGGTTCTAAGTCTTATTTGGGTTGCGTTTTTGTTCATTTTTCAAGGAGTTCAATTTGTCAAAACAATGCGTTATTTTTTGCCAATTTACCCTCATCTGGCCTTACTGGCTGGTTCATTTTTATCTTCGCGGCTGAAAAATGGTTGGCAAAAATTGGCGGTCGCTTTGCTTTTAGTGATTTATCCGCTGATGTTTATCAATATTTATTCTCATCCTCACACTCGGGTTCAAGCCTCGGAGTGGATCTTTAAAAATGTTTCTCCAGGAAAAATTTTATCTTGTGAGCATTGGGATGATTGTTTGCCTCTTCCTTTATCTGGTTATCAATCAATCCGCTATCAAACGGAGATGCTTAGTCTTTATGATCCTGATACCAAAGAAAAATGGTTAAAAATTAGCCAACAACTAGAAAAGATTGATTATTTAATTCTTTCCTCCAATCGCCTTTGGGGCTCAATTCCCGAAGTTTCCGAGCGTTATCCAATAGCTGCTCGGTATTACCAATTACTCTTTAGTGATCGGCTAGGTTTTGAAAAGGTGGCCGAATTTACCAGTTATCCAAAATTGCAAATTTTAAATTTTAAATGGCAAATTGTTGATGATTGGGCGGAGGAGGCATTTACTGTTTATGATCATCCAAAAGTAATGATTTTTAAAAATATCCAAAAATTTAGCCAGAAAGAACTTCTTGAACAACTTTTTTCCACTTGAATAAGAATTTTGTTCTTGAGAAAATCTTTTGTGCGATGATCCCTCTTTTACTTAATTTATTCTTGTTTTTTACCACTTGAATAATAGCTTTAGTCAAAGCACGGGGTTTTCCTACTGGGGCGATTTTTCCCATTTTAGTTAGTTTAATTGGTACCCTTACCCCAGGAAGATTGCTGGCAACTACTGGACAACCAGAGATCATTGCTTCAGCCTGAACAATGCCAAAAGTTTCTAGGCTATTAGTACTAGGCAAGACTAGGCAATCAAAGTTAAGATAGTAATTGATTAATTCCTGGTGGGGGACGGCTCCGGTAAGGATAACCCAGTCTTGATATCTTTTTAATAGGGGTTTTAATTTTTGATAGGTCTTGTCGCCAATTACCTCTTGATAGGGGCCAACTAAGACAACCTTGAATTTATCAAACTCTTTTTTTAGCAAGGGAATTGTTTTTAGGAGAACATCGATTCCTTTCTCCCAACCAATTCGGCCGACAAAGCCAATAATTTTAGTGGTTTTGGTTTTGCCTATTTTTTTGGCTACCTCTTTAATTTTTCTTTGATTCTTTCTGCCTATTGTTACTGGAGGAAGGATAAATTCAGTTTTGTCGAGGAATTTAGAGAGAAAAATCGAGTGTTGGGCATAATCCTGAGTGTAAGCGATTATCTTAGTAGCCCAACGATAGGAGAGGTGGTGAGGCAAATAGGTGATTAGCTTAATAATTTGATTGATCATTCCCGGGGCATCGCCGAATTCACAATGATGGACTAAAATGATTGGCTTTCTTAATAATTTGGCCCAAAGAACTAACCAGATTGCTTCCAATTGGGGGAGGTGGCAGATGACAAGGTCAGATTTTAGAACCTCAATTAGAGAAATAAGGGGAAAAGTGGGCATGATAATGCCTTTGTTGATTTTGATTGGAGCCCAAATTCGGAGTATTTTGATTTTATTAATAGTTTCCCTTTTAGGAAGACTACTTTTGAACTTAGAGGTCAAAATAGTTAGTTGGTGATTTCTAGCCAATTCTCTGGATAAAATTTGAGCATAGATAGTAATGCCGCTGATATTAGGAAGATAATAGGTGAGGGAGATTAAAATTTTGGCCATGTTATACTTTAAAACAGACTCATGAAATTAAGAATAATTACGGCTATTTTTCTTTTAATTTTAACACTAGCTTTTTTTTCTTTCTGGACTGATTTAGATGAGGCTTTGGCAGCGATTCTTGTTTTTCCTAAAAGAATTTTCTTTATGGCTCTAATTGGTTCAGTGGTGAGTTATTTTTTTCGCTTTCTTCGTTGGGATTATTTTTTGAGGGTGATTTTCTCCCACCAACAAGAGCTGATTCATTTTTCTAGAAAAGACTCGTTTTTGGTTTTTACTTCTGGGTTGGCAACAGTAGTGACTCCCTTGCGAACGGGTGAAGTGTTAAAACCAATTTTAGTTAAACAATTGACTAAAGTCAGAGCGAGCAAGACAGTGCCGGTGGTAGTTTTTGAAAGGTTGACTGATGGTTTGGCGATGTTGATTTTAATGGTGGCGGGATTATTGCGCTTTCGTTTTGGTACGAAGATATTTTTTGGTTCGTTATTAATCATTGTTTTTCTTATTTTTTTAATTCAGTTTGAAAGAGCAATTCTTTGGCTGATTGAGTTGCCAGAAAGTTTTAGTTGGCTGAAAGATTTCTATTTTCCGATTAAGAGAAGACTACTTAACCTTTATTCTCATTCCCGTTATTTAGCTAAAGCGAAGCCATTGTTTTTGGGTACCTTTTTGGGTATTTTAGGTTGGGGGGCTCAAATGTTGGGAAGCTCATTAATTGTAGCTAATTTTATTGAGTCTTCTTGGAGTCTTGAATTTTTCCTAATTTGCCTATTTGTCTTCTCTTTTTCTGCTGCTGTTGGCTTTAGTGTTCCTTTGCCTGGGGGAATCGGTGTGGCCGAACCAACGGTAGCTGGCTTGCTCCACTTGTTTTTAGCCCTTTCTTCGGCTGAGGCGGTGGCTGCCACTTTGTTGATTCGTCTTTCAACTCTTTGGTTTGGGGTAATATTAGGTGGTTTTGCTTTTAAACTTTTAAACGCTAAGATTAGTAAAGATGGTTAGTTTTCTTTTTTGGCAGCCGAAAAATTTTGGTTTTAATCCAATTTTATTTTTCTTTTCTCACTGGTTTTTGTGGCTGGTGATTTTTGGATTGAGTTTTTATTGGGTGGTCAAGAACAAGATCTGGTGGTTAGGGCGATTCTGGATTCTGTTGATAATTTCTGAGGTTCTGGAGATGGTAATTAAGCATTTTTCTCCTTGGGATAGGCCATTTTATCAGAATGGTGTTCAGCCGCCGGCGTGGTTTGGTGGCTATTCTCAGGGTAGTTTTCCCTCTGGGCATGCTATTCGTTCGGCCATTGTTCTTTATTTTTTGTGGCAAGAGAATAGAAAATTATTTTGGTTTCTTTTACCAGGGATAATTTTGGTCAATTTGGGAAGGATTCTTTTTAGCCTTCATTATCCGATTGATATTATTGGTGGACTGATATTGGGCCTCATTTTAGTTAAAAGTGAAAAATTAATAGTTAATAATTTGGTTAAAAGTTAATAGTTTTTGGTTTTTTATGTTGCAGGATTTTTTTATTGTTGTTTATTGGTGGTTAATGCTTTTTGGCTTGGGGCTAATTTTTCTGCCCCTAAACTTTAAAATCTTTAGTAAATTTTGGGATAGGGGTTGGATTTTTAGCAAGGTTTTAGGGATAGTGGCAATTTCTTATTTAGTTTTTCTTAGCGGCCGCTTTCGCTTCTTACCTTTTTTCCAGGAGACGATCTTTTTGGCAATTCTACTAATTTTGGGAGTTAATGTTTGGTGGTTGAAGCAAGAAAATCGTCTTAAAAATTTTAAGGAAGGGGTCAAGAGTTCTTGGCGACGATTTATTTTGGAAGAATTATTGTTTTTTATGACTTTATTGGCCTGGGCCTTAGTTCGAGGCTTTCAGCCCGATATTGAAGGTTTAGAGAAGTTTATGGATTTTGGTTTTGTTAATTCGATTCTTCGCTCTTCCTGGTTTCCGCCAAAAGATATGTGGTTTGCTGGTGAATCGATTAATTATTATTATTTTGGTCATCTCCAGGCAGCAGTTTTGACCAAACTTTCCGGTCTCGATTCAGCCATTACCTATAATTTGATGATTGCCACCATTTTTGCCTTAACTTTTACCGGCGTTTTTTCTTTAGCTTCGAATTTGGTTTTTTTGGTGCTTAAATCACTAAAACCTAAAACCTGGAACCTAAAACCAATTATCCTAGCTGGCTTGATTTCTACTTTCTTACTTACTCTTGGAGGCAATTTGCACACGATTGTCTATGTCTTGAAAGATGGTAAAGATAAATATTGGTATCCTGATGCCACTCGGTTTATTGGTTATCGACCTAATAATCCCAACGATAAGACCATTCACGAATTCCCTTCCTATTCCTTTGTCGTTGCCGATCTCCATGGTCATATGAACGACATTCCAACAGTTTTACTTTTCCTGGCAATCCTGTTAGTTTTAGGTTTAGATTTAACGGAGAGAAAACTGAATAAAAAATTGAAAATTGAAAATTGGAAATTGAAAATTCCGCCAACAGCCTGGCTGTTAGCGGTAATGTACATGACTAACTCTTGGGACTTTCCTATTTATGGGATTTTGTTTGCTTTGTTTACCCTGTTTTTAACTTTGAAGAAAGGAAAAGACAAAAGAAGGGCTTTGGTTGATTGGATTGTTAGAGGATTGGTTGTTTTAATTTTAGCGATTGTTTTTGCCTTGCCTTTTGCCATTTCTTTCGAACCGATGGCTCAGGGAATTGCCTTTGTTCGAGCCCATTCCTTGTGGTGGCAATTACTAATTCTTTGGGGCTTTTTCTGGTTTGTCAGTGTTAGTTTTTGGATTTTAGTGATTAAATCACTGGCCACTGACCACTGGCCTGCCCGCCGAAGCCTTAGCGAAGGCGGGTTACTGACTACCAGTGATTTATTTGTTCTTTCTGCTACAGTTTGGGCAACGATTTTAATCATTATCCCCGAGATCATCTATATTAAGGACATCTATGTTCCCGAATATCATCGAGCCAACACCATGTTTAAATTGGTTTATCAATCTTTTATTCTCTACTCCCTTTCCGCTGGCTATATCTTCTGGCGGGCAAAAGAAATCTTAAAACCCTCTATACTCCATCCTCTATACTCCATACTCTTTCTGGCTGGTTTTTCTGCCCAGATGATTTATCCTTATTTTGCCGTTAATGGTTATTATGGTAGTCTCAAAAACTATCGCGGTCTTTATGGTCTGAATTTCTTAAAGCGACTTTACCCCGATAACTATCGAGCGGTTTTGTGGTTAAAAAACAATGTTAAAGGTCAACCAGTTATTTTGGAAGCAGTAGGAGACAGTTATACCCACTACAACCATGTTTCTGCCCTAACAGGTTTACCTACGGTGGAGGGCTGGTTGGTTCATGAGTGGCTTTGGCGAGGAGGCTATGATCAGCCGGGAAGTCGGGCTGCTGAAGTGGAGGCGGTTTATCAAGGAGCGGACGAGAATTACGCCCGCCGAATTTTAGAGAAATATCAGGTTAAATATGTAGTTATCGGGCCATTAGAAAGAGAGAAATATCCTCGTCTTGATGAGGCTCGTTTTTCTCAATGGGGAGAACTAATTTTTTCTGCTAAAGAAACAAAAATTTATTATCTAAATCAATTAACTCCACAATAATCATTTATTTTATGTATTAATTTATTAATAAATTAATACACGGGGGGATGATGGGTTTTGATTGGCTTTTGGCAGGATTAAATCAACAACAGCATCAGGCCGTCACTTATGAGGGGGGACCACTATTAGTTTTGGCGGGAGCTGGCAGTGGTAAAACTAGGGTTTTGACTCATCGGGCTGCTTGGCTGGTGGCTACTGGCCGGGCCAAACCAAGCCAACTTCTTCTTTTGACTTTTACCAATAAAGCCGCCAATGAAATGAAGGAGCGTCTGTTTAGATTATTGGCACCGTTGTCCGGCCAGCAGGCGAATCACCGGTCATTGGTTGCCGGTCTTTTCGCCGGCACCTTTCATTCCTTTTGTGCTTACATTTTGCGACGCGACGGAGAAAAAATTGGTATCCCTAATTCTTTTGTCATTTACGATGAAAAGGATCAATTGGCCCTCATTAAGGATTTGATCAAAAAATTGGATCTGAGCGAGAAGAGATTTAAGCCGGCCTCGGTAAAAGCAGTGATTGAGTCGGCTAAGAATGATTTGGTAACACCAACATTATTTTCGGAATCAGTTAAAGGTGGTTGGTATCAAACAGTAGCTCTTATTTACCAACAATATCAGAAACAACTAGCCCAGTCTAATGCGCTTGATTTTAATGATTTGTTGATGGCCACAGTTGATCTTTTTAAGAGAGAACCAGTTATTTTGGAAAAATATCAGGAGCGTTATCGGTTCATTTTGGTCGATGAGTATCAGGACACTAATCGCTCTCAGTATGTTTTGACTAAATTATTGGCTAAAAAATATGGCCAATTGACGGTAGTGGGTGATGCGGCTCAGGCGATTTATGGTTGGCGAGGGGCTGACTACCGCAATTTGATGAGTTTAACTCGAGACTTTTCTGATATAAAAATAATTAATTTGGAACAGAATTACCGCTCGACGCAAACAATTCTTGATGCGGCTTATGCGGTTATTGCTAAGAATGAGAAACATCCGGTCCTGAAGCTTTTTACCCAAAACGGTTCCGGAGAGAAGATTATGGTTTATCGAGCCAGTTCTGAAATTGACGAGGCCGAATTTGTGGCCGAAAAAATTAAGCAGCTGGTTGATTTTCAAGGAATTGATCCGACTCAAGTGGCCGTTTTGTATCGCACCAATGCCCAGTCAAGGACCTTTGAGGAAAGCTTCATTCGTCACAGTTTGCCCTATATTTTGATTGGCGGAGTTAAGTTCTATGAACGGGCGGAGATTAAGGATGTTTTGGCTTTGTTGCGGGTTTTTCATAATTCTAAAGACCAGATTGCCTGGCAGAGAATTGAAAAGAATTTAGGTAAACGACGGCGTCTTAAAGTCGAACAATTTTTGGCTGAACATGAAAATCAGGATTGGACGACTAAGAGATTATTAGAAAAGATCGTTTTAGCCAGTGGTTATTTGGAAAAGTTTGATCCTGATAACGAAGATGATTATCGTCGTCTCGAGAACATTAAAGAGTTGGCTTCTGTGGCTGAGCAATTCCCTGATTTAGGAGCTTTTTTGGAGAATGTTGCTCTGGTGCAGCAGGAGTATTCTGCTCAAGAGAAAGAGAAGAGCCGATTAGCTCATGAGGCAGTAAAATTAATGACGCTTCATTCCAGTAAAGGCTTGGAGTTTGAGGTGGTTTTTATTGTTGGGCTTGAAGAGGGATTATTGCCTCATTCTCGCAGCCTAGAAGAGTTAGAGCAACTAGAGGAAGAGCGACGGCTTTGTTATGTGGGAATGACCCGAGCCAAAAAGAAGCTCTTTTTAACCCATGCCAGCCGACGACTTTATTTTGGAAGAACTAGCTATCAAGAGCCATCGCGCTTTCTTGATGATATTCCTGAGCATCTGGTGATTAGAGAGGGAGATGATTTTGATTGGGAGGATGATATTATTAGTTAAGAATTAAAAATTAAGAATTAAGAATTTTTTGGACAATGATTGTCAGAAGAGTTTTAGAGGAAGAAAGGGAAATTTATAATCAGGTAGTTGATCATCCGCTCCAGAGTTGGCAGTGGGGAGAATTCAAGGAAAAGACCGGCATGCGAGCGGTAAGATTGGGTCTTTTTGAAAAAGGGAAAATTGCTGCTGGCTTCCAAATTTTATTCCGACCAATTCCTAAGTTAGCCTATTCTGTTGGTCACTTATTGAAATCGCCTTTGCCTAGTGAGCAATTGATTGCAGCTTTGAGAGAATTGGCCGAGGAAGAAAAGGCGATTTTTATTAAACTAGAACCTGATTATGTTATTCGCCGCTGGCGAAATATTAAAGGAAAACCAGAAGAAGAACTCTTTCAAGAAGAGAAGATCGATCTAGGCAAGCTTGGTTTGAGTCAAGCCAAAAAGGCCCTTTTTGATCCCTACTCATTTATTCTTGATTTGACCAAATCAGAGGATGAGCTTCTGAGCAATATGCATCATAAAACTCGCTACAACATTCGCTTAGCCCAAAAGAAAGGAGTGGTGGTGGAGGAAAAAAGTGATCAAGAGGGGTTGGAAATTTTTGTTAACCTATTGCAGGAGACGCTTAAGAGACAGAAGTTTTATCTTCATTCACCAGATTATTTTAGAAAAATGTGGCAAATTCTGGCTCCAGCCAGAATTGCCCATATCTTGCTGGCGAGGTATAAAGAAAAAGTTCTCAATGCCTGGATGCTTTTTGTCTGGAAAGATAGGCTTTTTTATCCTTATGGTGCTTCATCTTCAGAACTGCGTAATTTAATGGCCTCAAACTTAATCTGTTGGGAGGCGATTCGGTTTGGTAAAAAAATGGGCTGCAAAACCTTTGATCTTTGGGGTGGCTTGGGACCAAAAGCCGATCCAGCTCATCCTTGGTATGGCTTTCATCGCTTTAAATTGGGTTATGGGGCTGATTTGGTTGAGTATATTGGCAGCTGGGACTTGGTAACTAACCCTTGGCTTTACCAGGCTGTTCACTTTGCCGACTCCCTCCGCTGGAAGTTATTGCGCCTGAGAAGAAGGTTGCCCTAATATTAGTGTTTTGAGTTTGAAAATTCTTAAAAGCTTTTCCTGTTAAAATCGATCAATGGCCAAGATTAGGGATCTACCCAACTTTAAACGACCACGAGAAAAGCTGGCTGCCCAGGGATCCCAAGCTTTGAAAGACTATGAACTACTAGCCATTTTGCTTCGGACTGGCTATCAAGGCAAAAGTGCTTTAGAGGTGGCCCGAAGAATTCTTAAACGCTTTTCCTTGAATAAACTGACTAACCTTTCCTTTGAAGAATTAGCCAAAATTAAAGGAGTGGGTAAATCTCGGGCGGCAACAATTATTGCTGCTTTTGCTTTAGCCAGACGAGCCTCTCCTGATCAAAAAGCGATCAAAATCAAATCTCCCGAAGATGCTTTTAAAGTTTTAAGTTTTATCAGAAACAAGAAACGGGAATATTTTGTTGCCCTTTACTTGGATGCGGAAAATAAGCTAATTATCCACAAAATTATTTCTATTGGCTCTCTTGAAGCCAGTATTGTCCACCCTCGCGAAGTTTTTTATCTCGCTATCAAACACTGCGCCGCCTCCGTCATTGTTGCCCACAACCATCCATCGGGCAATTTGGAACCATCGGAAAACGATTTAAAGATTACTCAAAAATTAGTAGAATCAGGCAAGATCTTAGGAATACAACTAATTGATCATCTCATAATCACTGACGAAGCTTTTATTAGTTTTAAAAAGAGAGGCTTGATATAGTTGTTGACAAAGTTTCTAATTTATGTTAAGTTAATATTAGTTACATAACCTATTTTGGGCAAAGTAATGCAATCGAATAACTTACCAACCTGGATAAAAAAGCGCTACCTTTCTCTTTGGGAAAAGTTTAAAGAAAAATCTTTTGATTTTGAGCAAGCGGTTTCTGTTCTTGAAGACGGCTATCAAGATTCAAGGGAGCAAACAAAATTAATACTTTCTGAACTAAAAAGGGCAAAACTTCTAAAAGTCAAAAGCAAAGCTAAAGATAAAAGGGAAAAAATTTATCGTTTGTTAAATATTTTTGAAGTTTCTTCTACCCTTGATCGGGATAAGTTGACCGGCATTTTGAAAACTGCAGCTGATATTATCCGCACCCGAGTTGATTATACCTTTATTTTACTTTTACTATTTTACAAGGCAGTTTCGGATAAATGGGAGAAAGAGTTTCAAGAAAAGAAGGAGGAGTTGGTCAAAGAAGGTTGGTCAGAAGCAGAAGTAGTCAAAGAGGCAAGTCAACCTTATTATCATACCTTTTATCTTAAACCAGAACTTCTTTGGAGGCAGCTAAGAAAAGATCCTTTAAAACTTCCTGAGAATCTCTCGCGGAATTTAAAAGAAATAGCTGAGCTTAATCCTGAATATAAGGAAATCTTTGATCAATTTGATTTTCATAACTTCATCTCAGACCGAGAAAGTCAGGCAATTTTAAATAATCTCTTTGAGCTTTTTAGTAGGTATTCTTTTGAAAACATTGACAGCGATATTCTGGGTGATGCTTATGAATGGATTTTAAAATACTTTGCCCCTACCAAGGCTAAAGAAGGTGAAGTTTACACGCCACGGGAGGTTATTCGTTTGATGGTGGAAATTTTGGATCCTAAGCCGGGGAAATCAGTTTACGATCCTGCGGTAGGAAGCGCCGGGATGTTAATTGTGGCTTATAAATATGTAAGAGATAAATATGGAAAAAAGAAAGCTAACACACTCTTTTTAAACGGTCAGGAGCAAAATCCTAAAACTTTGGCTCTTGCTAAGATGAACGCCATCTTGCATGGAATTAAAAATATCAATTTGGCTAAGGGTGATACTCTTTTATATCCTAAATTTAAGGTTGGCGATAGTATAAAAAGGTTTGATTATGTTATAGCTAATCCCCCTTGGAATCAGAAGAAAAGATATGGCGAAGAAGAATTGAAGAAAGGCGATTATTGGCGAGAAAGATTTCCTTTTGGTTTTCCCACTAAACAATCAGCGGATTGGGTTTGGATTCAGCATATGCTTGCTTCAAGCAAAGATGATGGCAAGGTGGCAGTAGTAATTGACACCGGAGCGGTCTCTCGTGGCGGTCGGGAAAAGGCAATAAGGCAAAAAATTTTGGAAGAAACCGATTGGTTTGAATGCGTCATTCTTTTGCCAGAAAAACTTTTTTACAACACCGGTGCACCAGGGCTAATTATTATTTTTAACAAAAACAAACCTCCAGAAAGAAAAGGCAAAATCTTGCTTATCAATGCCAGCAAAGAATTTGTCCCCGGCAAACCCCAAAACACTTTGGGCAAAGAAAACATCAAAAAAATCGTTAACACTTACCGCCAATTCCAAGAAATTGATAAGTTTAGCAAAATTGTTACCCTCAACCAGATTCGTGAAGCAGATTATAACTTGAGCCCATCGAGGTTTGTGTGGGTTTGGGAGGAGGAAGAGTATAGGGATATTGGGGAGATAAAAAAAGACTTACAAGATCTTGATGATAAATCAAAAAAGCTGGAGGAGAAAATTTATAAAATTTTAAGCCAATTGAATGAAGAAAATCAATAACTACGCTTACATAGACGCTCAAAATTTAAATTTAGGTGTTCAGACTCTTGGATGGAAACTTGATTGGAAAAGATTCAGAGTTTATTTAAAGGATAAATACCAGGTAAAAGTTGCCTACTTATTTCTCGGTTACATTCCCACAAATAAGAAACTTTATGAGTTTTTGCAAAGATCGGGATATGTTTTGGTATTCAAACCAGTTGTTTTAGATAACAATAGGAGACCAAAAGGAAATATTGACGCTGATTTGGTTCTTAAAGTTATGCTGGATATTGATAAATTTGATAAGGCTGTTATTGTCACCAGCGACGGTGATTTTTACTCGCTTGTGGACCACCTCTATAAGAAAGATAAATTAGAGAAGGTAGTCAGTCCTTATATCAAAACATGCTCTGTTCTTTTGAGGAAATCCGCTAAAGAAAAGATTGTTTTTTTGGATAATTTAAGAAAAAAGCTGGAATATAAAAAGAGACACCGCTTAAAGACAAAACTTTAAGAGGTGCCTCTTGGTGTGAATAAGCATTTTAATTTTAAAACAGTTTAAGTTGTTTGTCAAGGATTGTGAAGAGTAAGATTACATGTAAGCAATTTATGATTGGAGAGTGATTAATGCCTGTGTGGGTGTGGGAGGAGAAGAAGTATAGGGTAATGGAGAATGTAAATAAAGAGTTAAGAAGACTGAAGAAAATTGGCAAAGTAATTAACAATAGAATAGATACAATCTTAAACCAATTATGAAACTTAAAAAAATCATACTCGAAAATGTAAAGAGCTTTAAAGATCGTACCGAAATTAATTTTCGGGGTGATTTGAACATATTTATCGGACCTAATGCGGGAGGGAAAAGTAATTTATTCGAAATAATCCAAGGAATATTCAACGACATCGTATTTGAGAATAT
>Ga0256830_1002243_pt1 | contig 12895 bp, 10 predicted proteins | sample 128326metaG_FD_190537 | JGI IMG/M metagenome (GOLD analysis project Ga0256830, IMG submission 190537) | Hydrothermal vent microbial communities from Lau Basin, Pacific Ocean - 128-326 | ecosystem: Environmental > Aquatic > Marine > Hydrothermal vents | place: Pacific Ocean: Lau Basin | collected...
CGCCATCGAGTTCGATACGCTCGTCTGCGTGCATTTCCACGATGCGGCCGATACGCTCCGTCTTGCCGGTATAGGTGTTCAGCACGGTATCGCCCTTCTTGAGGCGACCGGAATAAATACGGATGAAGGTCAGAGCGCCAAAACGGTCGTCCATGATCTTGAAGGCCAGCGCGCGCAGCGGCCGGTCCGGATCGACGATGGCGTATTCGCCGGTCTCGTTGCCTTCCTCGTCGGTCTCCGGCTGGGGCTTGACCTCGGTGGGATCCGGCAGGTAATCCACCACCGCGTCGAGTACCGGCTGGATACCCTTGTTCTTGAAGGCCGAACCGCAGTAGGTGGGGAAGAAGTCCAGCGCGATGGTGCCCTTGCGAATGCATCGCTTGAGATCTTCGATGGACGGCTCTTCGCCCTCGAGATAGGCCTCCATGAGATCGTCGTCCTGTTCGACGGCGGTCTCGATGAGTTTCTCGCGCCATTCCTCAATGGCATCGGCCATGTCCGCCGGCGGTTCCTGGACCTCGAAATTTTCCGGCAGACCGGAATCGTCCCACACCAGCGCCTTGCGCGTGAGCAGGTCCACCACGCCGGTGAACTGGTCCTCGATGCCGATGGGCAGCACCATGACCAGCGGGTTGGCGCCGAGCACGTCTTCCACCTGCTTGACCACGCGGTAGAAGTCCGCGCCCATGCGGTCCAGCTTGTTGACGAAGATGATGCGCGCCACCTCGGATTCGTTGGCATAGCGCCAGTTGGTTTCCGACTGCGGCTCGACACCGCCGGAACCGCAGAACACGCCGACACCACCGTCGAGCACCTTGAGGGAGCGATAGACTTCGATGGTGAAGTCCACGTGTCCCGGCGTGTCGATGATGTTGAGGCGATGACCGTTCCATTCACAACTGGTGGCCGCCGACTGGATGGTGATGCCGCGCTCGGCCTCCTGTTCCATGAAGTCGGTGGTGGCCTCGCCGTCGTGCACTTCACCGGTCTTGTGGATCTTGCCCGTCAGCTTGAGGATGCGCTCGGTGGTGGTAGTCTTGCCGGCATCCACGTGGGCAAAGATACCAATGTTCCTGTATTTCTTTAGATCAGCCATTAGCCTGCTACTCGTCTCGAAATTAAAATCCTGCGAATCAAGAACGCCGGAACCCCGCGACCGAAGTGCGGGAAATCCAGCGTTGAAGTATTCGGTGTCTCTGGCCCGCTTCGCCCCGGTCTGCGGGGGGCGGGGGCCGACAAAGCCGCGCATTATAGCCCAAAGCCGGGCCAAAAGGGCATCAATAAATGGTGAGCCGGGAGTAAATTACGGGGCCTGGCGGCGCGGGAATGGGGATGGGCCCGGAAAACGCCGATAGCCCTGATTTTGGGCACATTTGGCCGATTTCAAGCCCCTTTTCGCGGAAAATCGGCCGTTTTGCTCATTTTTTGACCACTTATCCACAGGCCCGGCTCCCCTCGACCGGACGGCGGTGACGCGCTCCCACCCGCTCCCCCCGGCCCGGCGCACGGCGTATACTCCCGCCATGCTCGATATCGACGAACCCCGCCACTACCGTGTTGCCCTGCTGCATCTGGGCTTCCGTCCCTTCTTCCTCCTCGCCGGTCTGGCCGCCGGTGCGCTGATGGCCGCCTGGGCGGTGATCTACCTGCTGGGCACGACCCTGCCCCCGGGTGGGCAACTGCCGCCAGCCTGGTGGCACGGCCACGAGATGATCTTCGGCTACGCCATGGCCGTCATCGCCGGCTTCCTGCTCACCGCGGTGCGCAACTGGACCGGCGTGCAGACCCTCCATGGCTGGCCCCTGCTGCTGCTCGCCCTGCTGTGGCTGCTGGCGCGGGTGATGCCCTTCCTCGGCCACCCCGCCGCCCTGACCGCCATGGCGGCGGCGGATCTCGCCTTCGGGCTGGGCCTCGCCGCCGCCCTGCTGGCGCCCATCGCGCGGGTGCGCCAGTGGAAACAGCTCTTCATCTGGGCTCTGCTGGTGCTGCTGATCGGGGCCAATGCCCTGTTCTACGCCGGGCTGTTCGTCGGGGACGACACGATGTTCCTGGTCCAGCGCGCGCTCCTTGGCGGCCTGTACCTGGTCATCGCGCTCATCCTGCTCATGGGGCGACGCGTGATCCCCTTCTTCATCGAGAAGGGCGTGGGCGAAGGCCCGCCGCCGCGCAACCGTGCCTGGCTGGATCTCAGCCTGAACCTGCTGTTGCTGGCCTTCATCCTCCTCGAAGTGTTCGACCAGCTGCCGGGGCTGCTGGCCGTGCTGGCGCTGGCACTGGCGGTATTGCACGGCGTGCGTCTTGGCGGCTGGCATCACCCGGGGATCTGGCGCCGTCCCCTGCTGTGGATCCTGTTCCTGGCCTACGCCTGGATCATCATCGGCTTCGCCCTGCGGGCTATCGCCTTTTTCGTTCCTCTCGGCGCCTTCCTGCCCCTGCATGCCTTCGCCGCCGGCGGCATCGGCCTCATGACGCTGGGGATGATGGCGCGCGTGGCGCTGGGCCACACGGGGCGCAATGTCTTCGAGCCACCCCGCGTCCTTGGCTGGATGTTCGCCCTCGCCGTGGCGGCGGTGGTGCTGCGCGTGGTCCCGCCGCTGTTCACCACGGAACTCTACAAGGTATGGATCGGCGCCTCCCAGGGCCTGTGGATCCTCGCCTTCTCCCTGTTCTTCATCGTCTACGCGCCCATGCTGATCAGGCCCCGCGTGGATGGCCGCTACGGCTGAAGGCCCTGGCCGACCAAGCCCGTGCTACGCATTTCCGGCAAGGTGAGTATCCCGGACGCGGAGATCCGCATCACGCCCATTCGCGCCAGCGGGCCCGGTGGACAAAAGGTCAACAAGGTCTCCAGCGCCGTGCACCTGCGCTTCGACATCCGCGCCTCCAGCCTGCCCGAGTTCTACAAGCAGGCCCTGCTGAAGATGCATGACCATCGCATCGGCAAGGACGGCGTCATCACCATCAAGGCACAGGAATACCGCAGCAGGGAAAGGAACCGCGAGGCCGCGCTCGCCCGCCTGCAGGAACTGGTGCGCAGCGTGGCGAACACGCGCAGGAAACGCATTCCGACGAAGGTTCCGCGGCGCGTCAGGAAGAAGCGCCTCGAGTGCAAGGCGCATCGCAGCCGCATCAAGCGCCTGCGGGGACGCATCACGCCCGACTGATGCATCCCCATGGCGAGCCGGCACGCGCACCACAATGGTGCGACAAGGCACCATATTGGCCAGGCCTTGCGCCTGGCGTCAGTGGACATGTCTTTTTCTACTTCAGAACCGTGACACATGGACGATACAGTGAGGGTTCACGCCGTGACGTAGTGATATGACCAACAAAACAAATTAGCGAGTTCCCGGTACCATGCAGTTACAACTAACCAATAGTGATATCTCAGCACTGGCAAAAATGAGTTTCATCGCCGAACGCGACCTCGGTCAGCGTTTCAAACTCTCGCAACCCGACTCGGTGGTGTCCCTGCTGCGATACGCATCCGAATCGAGTAACGACGAGCTGGGTGCCCTTTTCCGCGACTTCGTCGGTAAACTCGAAAGTAATGTTCAGAAACAACTGATATACCGCGGTGTCGCCATCCCGGCGGAGTTGCATCGCCAGGCATCCGTCGAGGCTGCCGAGTCCGCCCAGGTGGTGAAAAAATCACGCCGTGTCTATCGCGGCCAGGTGATCGAAGGTGAAGATGCAGTGACTACCGCAAGCGACCACCCGGCACCTGCCGATACCAGCGGCGAGACACCTCGTCGCAGCAAGCGCATCTACCGCGGCCAGGTCATCGAGGACTGAGCCCGCGGGGCACCCCGCCACGGGCCGGTCATGCCGGCCCGTCCCTTCGCCGGTCGGTCTCCCGGCCTTTTTGCGCCTCGCCCCACGCCGGTATGCAACCTCCCGGGCTTCTGCTATGATGCGCGGCCTTTTTGCCCTACACCCTCCCCAGAGTCTTTCCATGTTCAAGCTTGGTTGCGCGAGCCGCGCCTGTTTCCAGAACGAAATCCTCTCCGGCCTCACCGTCGCGCTGGCCCTGGTGCCCGAAGCGGTCGCCTTTGCCTTCGTCGCCGGGGTCGAGCCGCTGGTGGGCCTGTATGCCGCCTTCATGGTGGGCCTGCTGGCGGCCATCTTCGGCGGTCGCCCGGGCATGATCTCCGGCGCCACCGGCGCCATGGCGGTGGTGATGGTGACCCTGGTGGCCCAGCACGGGGTGGAATACCTGTTCGCTGCCGTGGTGCTCACCGGCCTGCTCCAGATCCTCGCCGGGGTGCTGCGGCTGGGGAAATACATCCGCATGGTGCCCTACCCGGTGATGCTGGGCTTCGTCAACGGGCTCGCCATCGTCATCTTCCTTGCCCAGTTGCAGCACTTCCAGATCGACATCGATGGCGTGCGCCAGTGGATGCAGGGCGCAAGCCTCTGGATCATGCTCGGCCTCGTCGCCCTGACCATGGCCATCATCCACTTCCTGCCCAAACTCACTGGTGCCTTTCCCGCCGCGCTGGCGGCGATCATCATCGTCACCCTGCTGGTGGTCTTCGGCGACATCGACACCCTCACCGTCGGCGATCTGGCCTCCATCGAGGGCGGCTTTCCGTCCTTCCACCTGCCGTCGGTGCCGTGGAACTTCGAGACCCTGGCGATCATCTTTCCCTATGCCGTGATCCTCGCCGCCGTGGGCCTCATCGAGTCCCTGCTGACCCTGTCGCTCATCGACGATGTCACCAACACCCGCGGCCGCGGCAACCGCGAGTGCGTCGGCCAGGGCATCGCCAACACGGTCACGGGCTTCTTCGGCGGCATGGGCGGCTGCGCCATGATCGGCCAGAGCATGATCAACGTGAACTCCGGCGGACGCCAGCGCCTCTCCGGCGTCGCCGCGGCGCTGTTCCTGCTCGCCTTCATCATGTTCGCCTCGGATCTCATCGAGCTGATCCCCATGGCCGCGCTGGTGGGGGTGATGTTCGTGGTGGTAATCGCCACCTTCGAGTGGTCGAGCCTGCGCATCATGCGCAAGATCCCGCGCACCGATGCCTTCGTGCTGGTCCTGGTCTCGCTGGTGACGGTGTTCACCGACCTGGCCGTGGCCGTACTGGTGGGCGTCATCGTCTCGGCGCTGGCCTTCGCCTGGGAGCACGCCAGGCACATCAACGTCAGGGGCTACGACGACGAGAATGGCTCGCGTGTCTATGAACTCAACGGCCCGCTGTTCTTCGGCTCGGTGAAGAATTTCCTCGACATGTTCCATCCCGAGGATGATCCCGACGATGTCATCATCGAGTTCCAGAACTCGCGCGTGGCCGATCACTCCGCCATCGAGGCCATCGACACGCTGGCGGAGCGCTACATCCGCGCCGGCAAGACCCTGCACCTGCGCCACCTGAGTCCCGAATGCCGTATCCTGCTGACCCGCGCCGGCGACCTGGTGGAAGTCAACGTCATGGAAGATCCCGTCTACCACGTCGCCGACGACAAGCTCGCCTGAGCAGGACCCGCGCGCTCCCCTCCAGAGAGGATTCGACATCTGTAAACCGTAGTGGAATTCGGAACGCATCTTTAGCAGTCATCGGATTCGGTTTCCACGTTGCCGGTGCGCGGATCGATACGGGGATTGCCGGCTGCGTCGGTGACGACGGTACTGACGAACATCATGTGTTCGATGCGGTCGAACTCCTCGTCCATGGCCCGTTCCACGTCCACGTCACGCAGGCCCTCGTAGATGATCACCGCGCCGGCCTCTTCCTGCGCGCGGGCCGCCGCGCTGGGGGCAAACAGGCGATTCTGCTGCCAGCTGCCGGTATCGGCGAGGGCGAGTTCGAATTCATCGGCCTGGGCGGTGCCGGCGGCGGCCAGGGCAAGGATGAAAGCTACGGCGAAGATCCTGTGGAGCTTGTTCATGGCGCTGTCCCCTTTGTGTGTGGTGGCTGAAACTCAGCATGGGGACAGCCTACGGCGGAGGCGGGATGGGCTCAGTGCAATAAGTCGCCGCCGGCCTGTGAAATATTCCCGGAAACTTATTACTTACAAAACAGTAAGTTAACTGACAAATACGCTTCAGGCGCCGGCTTTTGCCAGCCGGATGAGTGCCGCCAGTTCCGGTTTGCAGGAGCCGCAGTTGGTGCCCGCGCGCAGGCGCTCGCCCAGCGCCTCCACGGAGCCGGCTCCCGCGGCGATGGCCTGCTGGAGGGTCTTCTCCCCCACGTTGAAACAGGCGCAGACGATGCGGCCCGTGTCCGCCTGATCCGGTGGCGGCGTGCCGCGCAGCAGCCCGGCGCGCTCGGCGTCACTCAGGCTGTCCTTCTGGAACAGGCCGATGAGCCAGTCACGGGGCGGCAGGATGTTCTGCGCCGAGATGAAGATACAACTGTCCAGCCGCTCGCCGACGAAGCGTGCGCCGCGATAGCGGCCCTGGGCGCGGTCATGGAACTCCACCCAGTTCTGTTCCTCACCCGGCACGTCGAGCAGGGCGCGCGCGTGGGCCGACCAGTCCTCGGGACGGTCCTCGCCGGCTGCCTCGTAGCGCCAGAAACCCTTGCCCCGTGAGCGCGTCCAGTAACGGGCATATTTGAGTTGCGGCCGGCGCCGCGAGATCAGAAAGCCGTACCAGCGCGCCCGGCAGGGCCTGATGGCGGCCACGCCGTGCTTGAACTCGGGCTGGCCGGAGAGGGGATCGCGGATGGCGGGCACGAGGCTGTCCACCCGCGCGCGGCTGCTGAACTGATCGTTCCAGTGAATGGGCACGAACAGGCTGCCGCGTTGCTGATCCGGGCTCAGACGCGCGCGCAGGTACAACGACTCGCCGTTGGGGGCGTACACCTCCACCAGTTCGGCGTCGCCGATGCCATGTTGCGAGGCATCCTCGGGATGGATCTCGGCGTAAGGCTCGATGGTGTGCGTCGAGAGGCGCGGCGACATGCCGGTGCGCGTCATGGTATGCCAGTGATCGCGCACGCGGCCGGTGTTGAGCACGAAGGGAAACTCCGCCGTGGGCGAGGCCGCCGGCGCGCGCGGCGCGACGGCGACGAAACGCGCGCGGCCGTCCGGCGTGCTGAAGCGACCGTCGCCATAGAGACGCGGCGTGCCCGCGCCATCGGCCCTGATGGGCCACTGCACCGGCGCCAGCGCATCATAGGCAGCATCGTCGAGTTCCGCCAGCGCGGCAATATCGAAGCGGCGGTGGCCCTGCCTGTTCAGGCCGGAGAGGCGCGCGTGCTCGCGAAAGATGTCCGCGGGTCCGCGATAGTCGAAGGCGTCCCCGAAGCCCATGCGCCGCGCCACCTCGCAGACGATCCACCAGTCGGGGCGCGCCAGTCCCGGTGCGGGCAGGAAGGCGCGCTGGCGGGAGATACGCCGCTCGGAGTTGGTCACCGTCCCCTCGCGCTCGCCCCAGGTGGTGGCGGGCAGGCGAATGTGCGCCAGTTTCACCGTATCGGTCTCGCGCACGCAGTCGGACACCACCACCAGTTCGCACTTTTGCAGGGCCGCCTTCACGCGCTCGGCATCGGGCAGGCTCACCACGGGATTGGTGGCCATGATCCACACTGCCTTCACGCGGCCCGCGTGGATGGCCTCGAAGAGATCCACGGCCTTGAGTCCCTCGCCCGCCGCCATCGCCGGCGCACTCCAGAACGCACGCACGCGCTCACGGTCGTCGGCCTCGTCGATGTCCAGGTGCGCGGCGAGCTGGTTGGCCAACCCGCCCACCTCGCGCCCGCCCATGGCATTGGGCTGGCCGGTGAGGGAAAACGGTCCCATGCCCGGTCGGCCGATGCGGCCGGTGAACAGGTGACAGTTGATGATGGCATTGATCTTGTCCACGCCGCTGCTGGACTGGTTGACGCCCTGGGAGAACACCGTCACCGTGCGCTCGGTACGCGCGAACAGGCGATAGAAACGCATCACGTCTTCCGCGCTCAGGCCACAGCGTTCACTGACGACCTCCACCGTGGGCGCGCTGTCCCGCGCCGCCGCCAGGGCCGCTTCCATGCCGCGGGTGGCATGCTCGGTAAACAGGGCGTTGTGTTCACCCGCCGCATCGAGATGAACCAGCAGGCCATTGAACAGAATACTGTCCGTACCCGGTCGCAGGGCGAGATGCAGGTGGGCGATGCCGGCGGTCTGGGTGTGGCGGGGATCGATGCTCACCACCATGAGATCGGGGTTGGCCTGCTTCGCCGCGGCGATGCGCTGGAACAGCACCGGGTGACACCAGGCAGTGTTGCTGCCCACGAGCACGACGAGCTTGGCGCGCTCAAGATCCTCGTAGCAACAGGGCACGACGTCCTCGCCGAAGGCGCGCTTGTGCGCCGCCACCGCCGAGGACATGCACAGGCGGGAATTGGTGTCGATGTTGGCCGAACCGATGAAGCCCTTCATGAGCTTGTTGGCCACGTAGTAGTCCTCGGTGAGCAGCTGCCCCGAGACGTAGAAGGCCACCGCGTCGGGGCCGTGCTCGTCGATGATGGCGCCAAGTCGCCCTGCCGTGGCGGACAGGGCCGCCTCCCAGCTTACCTGCTCGCCATCCATCTCCGGGTAGAGCAGGCGCGCGTCCAGATAGGCCGTCTCACCGAGCGCCGTGCCCTTGGAACACAGGCGCCCCCGATTGGCGGGGTGGTCGGGATCACCCCGCACGCTGACCACGCCCTGCTCGTCCAGCGTGGCCAGCACGCCGCAACCGACGCCGCAATAGGGGCAGGTGGTTCGAGTGGATTTCAGAATCGCCGGTGAACCGCCAGGCGCGCTACCATGTTGCATAATATTTTCGAACCACGTTTCGTTGGGGGGCCGTGCGCCGCTATTGTAGCGGGCATGCGCATGCAACGACCAGCGAGCCCGGCCGATCCGCCTCAGTCCTTTTCGCCATGCGTTTCCTGCCGGTCATTGTCCCTGCCCGACACCCGGTCATCTCCTTCCCCGGCGCGCATCGCGAGATACTCCGCCGCCTCGTCCTCGCACTGGCGCCGGACACGGGCGCGACAGGCGGTGGCGCTCCGCGTGTGAGCGCCACCTTTTCGCATCAGGGGATGCAGGGCGAGGGGGTTGCGTGGTGCCGGCACGGTACGCTCCCCCTACAGTTCCAGCCGCTGCCAGCGCGGCGCGGCGATACGCCGGTACTTGCGCCGGAAGGCCTTGTCGGCCAGCAGGAAGGCGGGGCAGTCGCGCGTCTCTTCGAAGCAGAAGCGCCGCGGCAGATCCGTGTAGAGGGAGCGCGGCGGCAGCCACTCACCCATGCTCTTGACGCGACTGCCGGTCTCGTGGCTGTGATAGTAGATCACCCGCAGGCCCAGCTCCTCGCGCAGGAACATGAGGGTCGCCGCCAGCATGGCCTCGGCCCACATCCGGCGGTAGGGCGTGAGCACCTCGTCCACGTAGCGGATGATGGCGTCGGGCAGGCCCTCGACTTCCCAGAAGGCCAGATCCCTGTGGCCGCACTCGCGCGCCCGCTGCGCCGCACGGCGCAGGGAGGCCGCCTCGCGCACCCAGTCGCTCTGGATCTCCTCGATGAGGGCCTCGCCGGTATCGAAGTCGAGATCCATGCGGGCCCAGGCAAGGGTTTCGCGCAACAGATCCCGGCGGCGTCCCTCGCGCAGGACCGGATGGCCCCAGCCGTTGAGATACGCGCGGCAGACCGGGCGCACCAGTTCGCGGTAGGCGCCGTCGTGTCCGTGGCTGAAGTTCAACTGCAACACGAGGTTGTAGCCCGGCCGCGAGGTCTGGAACCAGCGCGCCCGCCGGCCGCCCCACTGATCCAGCGTGAGCAGGAAGGTGCGGGTGTCCGGTGACCACATGCTGGCGAGGGAGAGGCGATCCAGTCGGGCGTTGCCCAGTTGCGCCATCAACTCGCGCACAGTGGGCTTTTGCAACAGGCGCGCGGCACGCCCGGCGCGCAGGCGCGAGAGCGGCGCACCCTCGCCGACCATCCAGGCCAGCAGCATGAGCGCGTAGCGATCCTTGAAGTAGTGGAACAGGGTACGACCCCTTGGCAGGCAGGCCCTGATCTCCTCGACTAAAGACTTGTCCATTTCTCTGCTTCCTCGACAAAAAACCCCGCACGCAGTCCATCGTCCGGGGTTTTTCGGCTCCCGGGGACAGGCATCACCGCCTGCCGCCCGGAAGATTCAGAGAAATTCAGGGCAGGCAGGTCAGAAAAGCGTGCTTCCTGTGTCTATGTGCATGGATTGCCCTCACGGCAAAATGACGATGCCGCGAATTGTAGACCTGAAAACGCGGCTGTCAAGAAAGGGGGTTTCAAGGCCGCGACCTGTCCCGCACTCTCCACCGGCGCATGGGATGCTCGCGTGATGGGCCCTTCATCAGCTTCATGATTCGCTGCGTGATGCCCATGTAGACCTTCTTGCGGACGTCCTGATCAATGGCCGCAAAGGGGATATATTCCCGCGCAACCTGATCAAGGGGTTTGAACATCCTTTCCCTGCTGCGGCCGGTGGTCTCGAAGATCCAGGGCCGGCCATCCAGATATATCAGCACCCATGCATGGACGCCCTCGCGCCCGTCACGGCGCCACCTGCCGACGATGAACTCGTTCCTGCAACCCCGCTCCGTCAACTTGCGCCAGGCCCACAGGGCGAAGTCTTCACAATCCCCGCGGCGGATGCGTTCGAATTCCAGCGGGTGCAGCCAGTGGTCGCGCACCCCGTGCTCACGCCGATCCGATACATAGGTACAGCCGAGCAACCATTCTGCCATGTCGTTGAGACTCTCAACCGCAACCCTGCTTTCACCCTTCAGGTATTCCGTGAACTCCCGATCACAGCCTCCACCGAAGAATTTCAGGGGAATGTTCTGGTATCGGCCTTCCCACGCGGAGGGTATTCCAGTGGCAGATCCCTCGGCACCTGAACCGGCATTCCCTCTGGCGAGATCCGCGCCTGCCACCCACTTGATCAAGCGCACCAGCCCCTTGATAAGAAGCACGAGCAGGCTTATCAACAGGTGCAGCAACCGAAACCCGTCAAAACTGGCTTGTATCGGATCAATCACGGTTAAGGGGCGATGGTTACTCGAACTACCTCAGGCTCACCGGCCCACGCCCGGCAGCGCGTCTGCTTGTCTCCATGGCTTGTCTGTTCGTGGTTCTTCGTCCATGCGCGTCCGGCCGGGCTGGTGGCATCGGTGACAGCATAGGCGCATCGCGTTCTCAGGGAAAACGGAACCCGGCATTCCGAAATATCGGCTTGTAAAAGCACGGCGTGGCCCCTATAAATCCGCTACCTTGCCTGGCCAAAAACCGTGTAAAAATCGAGGTAATCAATGAAACGCGTCTTCCTGTTCCTGGCAACCAACATCGCCATTATCTTCGTACTGAGCATCACCCTGCGTCTGCTGGGGGTCGAGCGCATCCTGGATGAGCAGGGCGTGGGGCTGGATCTCGGCAGCCTGCTGGTCTTCGCCGCGGTGTTCGGCTTCGGCGGCGCATTTCTGTCCCTGGCCATGTCCAAGTGGACCGCCAAACGCTTCACCGGCGCACAGGTCATCGACACGCCGCGTGACGCCCGGGAGCAGTGGCTGATACAGACCGTGCAGTACCAGGCCCGGCAGGCCGGTATCGGCATGCCCGAGGTGGCGATTTACCCTTCACCGGACGTGAATGCCTTTGCCACCGGCATGTCACGCAACAACGCGCTGGTTGCCGTCAGTACCGGGCTGCTGGAGAACATGAGCCGCGACGAGGCCGAAGCCGTTCTGGCCCATGAGGTCAGCCATGTCGCCAACGGTGACATGGTTACGCTGGCCCTGATCCAGGGGGTGATCAACACCTTCGTCATCTTCCTCTCGCGCGTCATCGGCTATCTTGTCGATCGCGTCGTGTTCAAGGTGGAGCGCGGGCACGGACCCGCCTTCTGGATCACCACCATCGTCGCCGAGATCGTCCTCGGTATCCTGGCGACCATGATCGTCATGTGGTTCTCGCGGCAACGTGAATTCCGCGCCGATGCCGGCGGCGCCGCGCTGGCGGGACGTCACAAGATGATCGCCGCGCTACAACGCCTGCAGGCCACCGTCGCTCAGCCTCACCTGCCGGATCAACTCGCCGCCTTCGGTATCAATGGCGGGCTGGGACAGGGCATGAAACGGCTCTTCATGTCGCACCCGCCGCTGGAAGAACGGATCGCCGCCCTGCAGTCCCTGTCCTGATCACCGGCCGGCCGGTAGAGACGAGCCGATAGCGCAGTCCTCAGTCGCTGTCGTAGCCGAGGTTCGGGGCAAGCCACTTCTCGGCTTCTTCCATGCTCATGCCCTTGCGCCGCGCGTAGTCGGCCACCTGGTCGCGGTCGATCTTGCCGACACCGAAGTAGATGGCCTCGGGATGCGAGAAGTACCAGCCACTGACGGCAGCGGCGGGATACATGGCGCCGGATTCGGTGAGTTTCACGCCGCTGTTTTTCTCGGCGTCGAGGAGTTCCCACAGCAGGGGCTTCTCGGTGTGGTCCGGGCAGGCGGGATAGCCCGGGGCGGGTCGAATGCCGGGATAGTCTTCATGGATGAGGCGCGGGTTGTCGAAACCGGGATCGTCGATACCGCGACAGGGGCTCCAGGGACGTTCCCCGGGCATGGTTTCATAAGCCCAGTTGACGTGGCGGATGCGGTCGTGCATGTGCTCGGCGAAGGCCTCGGCGAGACGATCGGCCAGGGCCTTGACCATGATGGCGTGGTAGTCGTCGTGTTGGGCCTCGAATTCCTTCGCCTTTTCCTCGGCGCCGAAGATCCCCACGGCAAAGGCGCCGAGGTAGTCCTTCACGCCGCTCTCCTTTGGCGCGATGAAGTCCGCCAGGCAGCGGTTGGGCTTGCCCGCGGGGCGCTCGGTCTGCTGGCGCAGGTGATGCAGGGTCATGCGTACCTGCTTGCGCGAGTCGTCGGCATAGATCTCGATGTCGTC
>Ga0256830_1002244_pt1 | contig 12894 bp, 6 predicted proteins | sample 128326metaG_FD_190537 | JGI IMG/M metagenome (GOLD analysis project Ga0256830, IMG submission 190537) | Hydrothermal vent microbial communities from Lau Basin, Pacific Ocean - 128-326 | ecosystem: Environmental > Aquatic > Marine > Hydrothermal vents | place: Pacific Ocean: Lau Basin | collected...
CATTGCTCAACTACCCGCTTGCTTGCAGCGGTGCGCATCACTGGGCGCGTAAATTTAAAGCTTTGGGTCATCAAGCAGGGATTATCGCCCCAAGATTTGTACAACCCTTTATGAAAAAAGGTAAAAATGACAACAATGATGCAGAAGCCATATGCGAAGCGGTTTCCCGGCCTAATATTTGGTTTGTTCCCGTAAAATCACCGGAACAGCAAGCCGTACTCTGTGTTCATCGCGTTCGTCAGGGGTTAATTGCTGATCGTACTGGATTAATAAATCAACTACGAGGATTATTATCTGAGTTTGGCATCATAATGCCACAAGGCAGATATTCAGCCCAAAAAGAAATACCTTTCATCCTGGAAGATGCAGAAAATGGATTGCCCGATTTGGCGCGACAAATGATAAATAATTTATGGCAGCACATCCAACAAGCAAACAGTCAAATTCTGGAATACGATCGAGAGCTTGCGAGACTGGTAAGGGAAGATGAAATGGCAAAACGCCTTATGACGATACCCGGTGTTGGTGAACAAGTGGCAACAGGCATGGTAGCCAGCGTACCAGACCCAAAAATGTTTAAGAATAGTCGACAGTTTGCCGCATGGCTGGGGTTAGTGCCAAAGCAATTTACCACGGGTGGAAAAATTAGACTGGGCAGGATAACCAAACGTGGCGATAAATACTTGAGGATGTGTCTGGTGCATGGCGCACGAGCCGTCTTAGCCAACCTAAAAGACAAGCAAGATAAAGTGAGTTGTGGGATTCGAGAGCTGATTGAGCGAAGAGGTTACAATCGAGCAATCGTCGCGTTAGCTGCCAGAAATGCACGATTGATCTGGACATTAATGATGAAGCGTGAAGATTATCGACCAATATCATGTGAGTGAATTAAGAAAAGTAAAAAATAGCAAAAACGAATAATTAATTAGAAGGAGTTCCAACCGAGTCCTGCGAAGGCAGTAGATGACAATTAGGTCAGACCGTGGAAATTAAAGCCTGTTGATGTAGGTGATTAAAAAAATCGACTAACGAATGTGGCAAGTTTCCCAGCGAATACTCATCTAGGTCCGAGTAAAGCAACAACTCATTAGAAGACCGAATGTAGAGGTGCAGTCTCATACTTAAATTGTTATTACTGTTTTGCTTGACAGTCGGGGGAGTCCATGTAGCCCTCATCAGGGGCTGACGAAAGTGGCGGGGCTTTTGCGTTTTTTCGCAAAAGGTGTGACACTTTTGGCAGTCAGCTGAATGAGTTTGTTAGGCAATTTATTTGAACACATATCCAAAGCTTGATGCCAATTTTCTATAGCTTGAATCTTTGTAATGTAATTGACGAGCACTGGAACATGCAGGTGTTTTTCTAGTATTTTTTGATGCGCCAAAAGTGTTTATTAGTAACTGAGCGTCCTTTTTATCAACAACCCGAACAAAAAAGCTACCTTTTACTTTTATTGATGCCCAATCACCTTGTATAGAGGATTTTAACCACTCTTGAAATAAGCCATATGGCGTTAGTAATTTTTTGTTATTTTTATCAAAACGATAACCCTGCGGTAGCGCGCTTGATACAGCCGAGCTAAAACAATAACTGCTTTTATTATTTGTAATAAATGTATTCCATTGGATTTTTGGCATGGCACATCCTCATATGTTTGCACGTCACTAGATATTTACACTTTCTCTAAGTGCTAGTAATTGCGGTCTCATTTTCTCTACCCAGCCATGTCCTAATGTATGAAACTCATGAATAAATACATTTACTGCGCCTTGTTGAAATAAACCCCTTTTTGCTACTCCCTTATGCAGCATCATTAATGTTGGTTTTTTTAACATTATAGATATTGCTGCTTCGATTTGATTCCACTCTGTCGGTAATGAGAAATTTTTATCAATTTTTTTATCTTTAATTTTTCCTTCGTTTATCCATATCTGAGGTATGCCAAGTACTATTGTACATTGGCATTTATTCATTAAATTTTCAACATCTTGAAATGGTGAATAAATTGGCACTACATTATTTCCAATTGTTCGTGGATTAAAGTCTAGCTCTGTCAGATGACGATCGATCAGTTCGTTCCATAATGCAACCCCCTCTTTGTCTCTAACCACTTCCAGGCGCAATGGTGTAAATTATGCCAAATTTCCTGTTATTTGTACTTCGTCGTTACTTTGCTCTGAATGCTCTATTTTTTGTTGTGCGCGTGCTGAGATTGTTTTTTCCATCACATCCAGCAACTTTGAAGTTGAGGTTTGCCATTCAGAGTAAGCCAGTTAAGGCACTCGCAGAGCGTGTTGCCCAATCCGCTGAGACTGAGCGCAGGAAAAGATTTAACAGTCTGCTGGATAAGGAGGAGCTTTTTTTGGTTACTCGCTTCCCAGCAGCAACAATCGTTTTTGTCTTTGGCATTCTCTTCTCTCGCGTAGATTCTTACTTGGTAAGAATGCCGGAAATTAGTGTTTAAATTAAACTATTATTTAGTAGCCGGATAATTTTAGCCTATTCATGGTGTTACATTGCTGTTGGGTGTTTTTCAGAGTGCACTATAGGAAAATGGGAAAGTGAATGCCATTGCCCCAAGGGTATTTCCGCTGGGCAAATATTGAGTATATTTAACGAAATTGATTGGAAAGGTGGGCCGAAATGACTTTTTCGCAGTAGATTCATCCTAAGCCCGACAGGCTCCAAGTACATCAACCGCTTTATATTGTCGCCGGATCAGCGGTCCTGTGGCATTTCGCATCAAGACACCGCTCGTAGACAATGGTTATTCCCTTGGCAAGCGCTGTAACGCTGAGACGGAAGCTACAGGATCGGCAGGGTTGGCCTATCAACAAACACCCATGGCGGTGTTACACTTCTTGTGAAGGGATTAGCCATTCCCTGCGAAGCGCACCTAACCATGGATGCTGACAAATCAGCTGATCCGACCATATAATGGAGTTACTAGTTCAATACCTGCAATTGCACTAATCAGCTTTTAACAAAATTGCTCCTTCATAACCTGTTAGGCTGATTTTATTACTTGCTGCTTGAAGTGTTCCGTCGTAGTTCAAACGTTGGTAATTACCAGGCAGAGTCAACTCACGAGTTACCGACATAAAGCTAGGATCACCGCCAAAAAAATTTGTCTGATATAGGACAATCGCATTCGTATAATCTCGAGCAATGACCATTTCGGAAGGGTATTTTGTGCCATCAAGTGTTAGCTCTCTCTCAGAGCGAAAGGCGTAATACATATAAGAAGGCACCACAGCTAAACTACCTGCTTGATCTACTGTTCCAATTGCAGGGTTAGTCAGAAAAGACTGGGTGCTATCACCTATCGCCGTATAATCAGCCACACCTGTTTTTGCAGTGTAAATCAAAGGAGTCGCCGTTTGACCTGGCCATGTTAGAATACTGCCTGCTGGTTTACCAATATCAACCGCCAACATAAGAGAAGGTTGATAGGCAATATTTTTAGGTACGCCCGCTTTATAAAAATTACCGGCAACAGTATTCATTGAACCATAATTGTAACTACTGTTCCAACTCGTATAAAACGTTTTCCCAGGAACATTAACTAGATAATACATCGCCAAACCCGTTGCAATTCTGGCCTCCCAGGCTTCTTTGGTATGAACTATTGGTATCGAACCAGTCCAACCAGCATGCGCTATAATGATATTTTTTTTATCAAGAGCAGATAGAGCAAAGCTATCCCACATTTTAGCAATCCCAAAGTAACCATCAAGCCCTAGACCAGGGCGAATGAAATCTTCACGAAGAAAAGTGCTAAAAGGCTCGATATAGCTCACACGGTTATTACGAAGATAAAATAAATTTTCAGCAGAGGTATTTGCCGCCACATAAGGGCTACTTGTTTTGGTTTTTATCTTCTTAATGGTGCCGAGAAAGGCTTGCTGATATAGCCCTTGAAATGTAGCACCATCAACTGGAAGGCCATGCTCTTTCGTTTTACCACCAATACCTGTATCAACCACTGTGACATTTAGCAATTTAAAGGCATCATCATTATAAGCCCCTGCCAAACCACTTTTAGCCCATCGTTTGTTAACAACATTCGCAATAGCCTCTTGATAAGCCAGATTCAAAAAATCGGGCCTTTGGAATTCCGATACTTCACTCCACATATTACCTAAAGGTGTGACGCGTGACTCATAACGAAATCGTGCTGAGGCATTGATATTGAAAAGGTTCTCGAGCTCAGTGTCATCTAAATAGCCATCATCATTTTTATCATTATCGGGGTCCCAACCGCGAATCAAACGTTCTTTATTGGGTTCATCAGTAAAAGGCATAAAATCTTTGATCATGATATCTTCTACAACCGGCTGGTCATTAACATCTTCACCCACACGGTCAAGTTTGATGATGTAACCTTTTCGACCGGCCTGAAGATGTTTATTACCGAAAAAAGAACCGATACGATTCGTCGGGTCATAAGTGGCAGCTTTGACCCAGTCACTAGGAGGGACCCAACTGACAACACCAGTAGTCCTAAGATCATTCGTACCATCAACGATACCTGGATTTAATGCTGTCCATTGATTAACAACGCCTGTCATCGCATCAATACCTGAAGGGTATTGAAGAAGTAGCTGACCTGTCGTCGCAGCTTTTTTTAGAACAATTTCAATTTGATCAAATTTTTCTGGCATGAATACAAAAACAGCGCCGCCGTCTTCTGAATTTTTGAAAGGTTGAACCTCATAAGGAGGTCGCTCCCAAATCAAAGAACCTGAATGAACATCCGATTGCGTCCAACCAACAATCCACGGACGGCGATTTAGAGGCGTGTATATTGAGTGCTTAATCGCTTCTGCTCTGACAGTTGTATCCTCTGAGAAATGAAGAAAATAATCTTCATAGTTATCACCTGCGCTTTCAGCCTGATCCATCAAATCAAACTCCAATGAACCCGGAGAAAAATCAATTTTCTGAACATACATATAACCCAGGTTTTTAATCTTATCCTCAGCTGATTTCCCATAGTTCGAACCAAAGGCAATATCCGCATGGTTTAACTCCCAATCAATCAATTCATCTTTGGTTGTGATGGGATAACCAAGTGAGTCATATGTATCTGCATGGTAACCAGGAATCACCCACGCCGTTGAAGTCGAAGGGTAAACATCTTTTTTGGTTGGCGGTGGCGATGGCGATGGCGATGGTGGTGACAATGCTAGCGTTGTATAGGTAACTCCTGGTGTTTGAACAAGCAACCCAAAATCATCGACGGCTTCCACGATTGTTTCAGTTGTTGAATTCTCATCAGGCGTAAACAAGAAAGCACCGTTAGTTGAAGTTGCAATAACGGTTGTCCCTGCCTTAATGAAATATGTTTGAATATTTCTCTCAGCATCATCAAAATAATTTTTAACATCAAGACTTACTACTGCACCATTAGTAATGACTGACGTTTGACCTGTTAGGCTAAAATCTTTAACAAATGGAGTCGTATTTAAAGTAGCATCAACGGGGATTTGAGTTACAGTTATTGCACCAAATTCATCCGTTACAATTTCTTTTAGCATTGAACTCATGTTTAACTCAAGTGAAGTACCAGATACTTTGATACCATTCAGCTCGTAGTGAGCAGAAAAAGCATCGCCCTCTAAATCTTTATAAATACCACTAGGTAACTCATCAATGTTAAAAATTTTTCCTGAATCAGCATAAATAAAAGCAGCCAGGGTATTAATATTAATTAAAACCGGCGCATTATTTTTATCTATATTAGCGCCGTCATCAACAATTTCAGAATCGCTCTTACAAGCAGTGAGGGCGATTAAAACACCCACTAAAAAAATTCTTTGGGTATTTTTGCCAATACTCTGTAAATCAATTTTCCTGATATTGTACATTTTCCACCTCTGCTCAATACGATCGCACCACAACTGACATTAGGATAATAAAAGAATAACGAACAGCCTTGTTAGTGGACCGTGGCTACCGCCGTCACTTACCGCATAAGCATTGTCAGGGGTCGACACCGCACCCACCGTTATGCTGAACGCCTGTTTTTTACTCATGAGTAAACCGTCCGTCACCTCCAACTCAAAATCGAAGATGCCTGACACAGTAGGGGTACCTGAAATAATTTCTGTTGATTAAGTATAAATTGCAGAGTACTTTTTTCTTAAAGTATCGCCATACTCGTTCAATTAGATTCAGTTCAGGGAAATACGTTGGAAGATAGACAAGTTTTAATATTGAACTTTGTTCAATGATATTTTTCACTTCTTCAAAATAATGATGTTTGGCATTGTCCAAAATAGCAATTATTTCTTTTGAATCAAAATACTTCTGATCCAATATTTCTAACAACTGTACTGTTGAATCTCTATTAATTGTTTCCGATTCTATCAACGTCATTTCCATCGTCTCGATATTAATAGCACCATGCAAATTTAACCTCTGACGTCCACTATTCGTTTTTAGTTTTCGTGTTTCTATTTTTTTAATCCAACCATAACCCGCCATTGTGTTATGTTTATGTTGAGGATGAAGCGCATCAATAAAAAGAACTTCAACGTTACTATCCTTTGTTTCCATGAATTCTTCATAATAGTGGACAAAATCTTCTTTGGCTTCTCGATCAGGGTTACCGGGTACTAACTTTGGTTTTTTGTAGGCATAACCTTCGCAATGCAACAAATCTCTCATGCCACTCGCAGAATAGCTTACATTAAAATTATCGAATACAAAGTTAATGATCGCGCCAGTAGTGAGATAAATATTATCGTCCAACTCTAAACGAAGAAATTTTAGTTGTTTGTCATCAAGGTTAGCTTGACGTCCATAATAATTAATCTTTAGGAGTTCTTCTATTCCATCTTGTTGATATTTATCAACGTAAGAGCGCAATGTCTCGTCATCAATTTAGCAAAGCTTTGTTGACATTCTTTAATGTCCAGCCCGTCCCAAGTAAAATAACGGCATTAATTTTATATGCTGCGTTACGATTACGCTCAGCACGGTGAGCAACTCTCAGTTCATCAACTTTCTTTTTGTTCAGGTGAAAATTTTTCATGGATCAGAAGCTTAGGTGATACTTAATAAAATATCAAGAGCTTAGAATACCTAAATTTAAAACGCTATGGGTAGAGATCAGGAAATTCTGAAGCTGGGTAACGTTGACCGTCGAGTAGCGTAGTTTCTAAATAATAAGCTGTATCAGCGAAGTGGTATTTGACCAGTCTTAACTTGAGTGGTTTTATGCTCATTTGTGGGTAGGCGGTCTGGATTTCAGTTTGCTGCTTTTTCGATGGAATATACTCAATCACACAATCTCTCTCTTTGCCGTTGATGAAGTTATCGATAATCGGAGTGATACGCTTCTTTAAACGGAAAATAGCCTGCGTGTTTTGCTCAAGGTGAAGATAGAGCATGGCATAAGAGAAATACCCCCGATCAGAAACGACAACATCCTCTTGTTGTAGTGCTCCCCCTGTGTCAGGCTAGTTGTCGCCTCTAATTTTCAGTTAGAGGCGTTCCAAAATTAAGAAAATATTCAGCAATTCATTTAAAATACAGGCCTTAGAGAAGGCTCTTAATCGGAGTAGTAATACAATCTTAAGAGAAGTAGCTTTATCCTTAGGTGTCGGCTGCTCAACATTAGATAAATGGATAATTAAAGCGCGCAACCAAGAATTTGAAATGGCGTCGCCTGACGAGATAAATAGAGTGACTAAAGATAAAAACCCCAGGATTGGACATTAGCAGAGACGGCTGCGTTATTAGTTCTCAAAAAAAAAGTCCACGAGATTTGGGGAAACGACGAGGACAACTCACAATGAGCACAGAACGGAAGAAAGTAGTTAAGCTGATCAATGAGGTTCGTGACTCGGGAGTACGTCAAGCAAAGGTGGACGATTAACTGTAGTCGCATCCTTCACGGGTGCATGGATTGAATCACAAGAACTTGCGGTGAATTGCAGTGTTATTTTGTCGCGCCCTTTGCAAAGCAAACCACTATGCGTTGGTTTTAATCTTCTATCATCATCGAGTGTGGAATGGCAAAATATGCAAATCAAACCAAGTTGCGCGGTGGGTTTCCACTATCTTATCTTGCTTCGAATGAGGAATTTAGGTGGAATGCTGCTGAGTGCGCACGTGCCATGGGAGTGAGCGAATCTACTACACGGCGTTATCTGGATTTACTCAGTGATGCCTTTATGGTGAGGCAACTTCAACCTTGCATGCCAATATTAGCAAACGGCAGGTTAAATCGCCAAAAATATATATTCACGATTCCGGTTTGTTGCATCAATTACTAGACATCATGTATTGACCCATCCAAAAACCGGTGCCTCATGGGAAGGTTATGTTATTGAAGAAGTATTGTCCGCAATCCAGCTAGATGAAGCCTGGTTTTGGGCCACCCATCAAGAAGCTGAGATTGATTTGTTAGTGAGAAAAAATGGTTATTGATGATTCGATTGCAACATCATAAGTTAGGTAGAAATAGCCGACTTAGTAAAAACTCCCCAAAAATTTTGCTATCTAAAAACCACTGCATATTCAATATGTTACAGCAGCGCAAAATTAAGACTGAAATACTCTAAAATGTGATAACGGGTTGTTGTAAGGTATTTTTTTAGTATCAAAGCAGCCACACAGGCCGCTTTGATGTGGCAACTCTTATTCGCACAGCATGTGCTTCACCATGACTCAGCAAAGCTCTTTTGTCGCTAAATACCAACATATTATGTTAAAAACAATGCTATCCCCTGACGCAACTAAGCCGTTAGCGTTACATTTTTTTAAGAAAAAACATTTATTTTTAATCGTTAAATAAGTCGCTAAGATAGAGTCTAAATTTAGGATTCTTAGTAAGCGTATACAGTGAATAACGAAAAAAACGGGACAATAATGTGAAGAGCAAAGTGAATTATCCATCAAAAATTACCTGTCCGAATACCGCAACAATCGTTCATCGAGAACGGCTTTTTCGGAGCTTAGATAAAGCACGACAAGAAGCTAAGATTATTTGGCTTGCCGCCCCCGGTGGCTCTGGTAAAACAACCTTATTATCGAGTTATATCGAGCGCCAGCAAGTGGCTCATTGCTGGTATCAAGTGGATGAGGATGACGGGGATTTAGCCACTTTTTTTCACTACCTAGGGCTTGCGGGTAAACGTGCTGCGCCGCGCAAAAAAAAAGCAATTCTTAAACTTACCCCCGAATATCAACAAGGGGTGTCTGCCTTTACTCGTCAATTTTTTGCCGACCTTTCTTCTCGCCTTAAATATGATGGGATGATCGTTCTTGATAATTTTAATATCCTGCCCGAAACTTCAGCTATTACCACGCTATTACCCAATATCGCCGACGCATTAGAACCCGGCGTTTCATTACTGGTGATTAGCAGGCATCTTCCTTCTCCGTCCTTGGTTTCTTTAGTCGCCAAAAGGCAACTTATTGTCATTGATTCAAAACAAATTCAATTTACCGACGATGAATGGTTGGCCGCGAGTCATTTGTTTAGTTCACAGCAACCCACTAATAAATTATTAGCTTTCCGAAAAAAACTCGATGGCTGGATTGCCGGACTCATTCTATTACCTAATAGGACGAATGGTTTCGATAATACGAATACTTCAAGCTTGGGTATTGACATATTGGATAGCTATATCGCCGAGCAATTTTTATCCTCATTGGATTCCGAAACCAGCGAGCTATTAATGAGCATATGTTATATGCCACACATTACGGCATCCTCCGCAATCTCGGTAAGCAATATTGTTCATTCTAAAAAATTACTCACCAACCTTGCGCGTAAGAATTTATTTATCATTCGCCAAGGCAGTATCGGCTACACTCTGCATCCATTAGTCAAAGAGTACTTGCAGAAAAGAGCCGTTGAAAATCTGTCAACCCAACAATTGCACGACTTACGCTTTAAAACCTCGCAAGCATTACTGGGCGACGGAGAATACGAAGCGGCCGCTGATCTGTTATTAGAACTGGAAGAATGGCCAACACTAGCAGCCATCATTCTAGAGCACGCAGCTGATTTGTTTGATAGCGGTCGTATTGAACCACTGAGTCGCTATATTAACACCTTACCCATAACATTCACCGATTGTGAACCGTGGATCAACTACTGGAGAGGAAAACTCTCTATTTTTAAAAATGTTTTTTCTGCGCTTGATTTTTATGATCAAGCATACATTGGTTTTTTAAAAGCAGGAGATTCACGCGGTGTTTATCTCACCTGGTTTGCTGTAGTTTCTGATATTTGCAGTACTCTTTTAGGTGGAAATCGACTGGTCACCTGGGTAAAACGTTATACTGAATTAAGCAGGCAACACCCTGAGCCACCCACCGAATTATCCATTGAGATCATAGAAGCCGCCTTATTATTAGCTTATTTTTTTTCCGGCATCGACCCCGTAAAAAGAGCTGCTTTGCGAACACGTGTCGTATTATCCATCCATAAGGCAACAGACCCTCAGCAGCGCCTACAATTAATGTCAAGCTATGTTATTGTTGCTGTAATTTCGGGGGTTAATGATCAAGACAAATACATTATCGAGAATTTTGAACATAGCTTGGTGAATTTAAAAGAAAACGATGCCATGTTATATCTCGGCGCAACACTTTACGGGTCACTGGCTGCCTGGTCATTTAATGATTTTAATAAATTATTACATATCGAACAACAAGCCTTAGCCGTTGCCAATGAAAGTGGCGCAAGTGTTTTTGATAGTCATATCCATTCTCAACTTGTGATTGCAGCATTAGGATTAAAAAAATTCGATCTCGCTGAAAAACATATAGATCATCTAAGGCGCAACGCAGCCGATAAAGATTTGATTTATCAATCGCTGTATATGACGTGTATTATTTCGGCAGGCACGGTGATGGATAAGTATAAGGATCTTGACGACACTGCCAAACTTTATTACGACAATCTCAAAAACACCCATATGCCCGGATTTATTCTGCATACTAAGTTATTATATCTTTATTATTTGTGTGCTCGAAAAAAATCAGAGGAAGCCCTAGCCCTACACGATGACCTGCTTGCGAAAGCCCAAAGACTCGCTTTTCCTGCACAGTTATCACGATTTTATCTCATTTTCGCCAAGATTTTTTTCGACATTCACGATGTGCATCAGGCCAACAAATATTTATTAAAAAGCTTCTCAATTGCTCGAAATGTAGAAATTATTACTTATCTGCATTGGCAACCAAAACTAATGACTTGGGCTTGTCAACATGCCTTATCCTTAGATATTGAATCACGCTATGTGAAACGATTCATCAAGGAACATTATATCAACTTACCTAAACCCGATACGTTATATAACAACTGGCCTTGGGCTTTTCGTATTTCTACCTTTGGTAATTTTGAGGTAAAAGCTGAAAACCCTAACTGTGATACAAATCTGAGCAGTAAGTCAAATGCCCTATTAAAAATACTTGTCACTGCAAAAAATGGGCGCATGACACATAGCGCCATCAAAGAAAAATTATACGCCGACCCTACCAATAATAAGACTTCGCAATTATTTGATACCCAGGTTCGCCGATTACGAAAATACTTTGCAAATGAACAGGCCATTTTACGCCATGGAGATACTTTAAAACTAAATTTCAAATATATTTGGCTTGATACGATTGAGTTTGAAATACTGGGAAAACAAAAAATCAGTGTCAATAATGCGGTTGAAATCGCAACGCGTATTCAACAAATTTACAAAGGAGAATATTTTCCCGATGATGATGAATTAGATACGGCCACCATCCGCGAACACTATCGGAATGTATATTTGGCGACGCTTTTTAAGTGTATTAGTTATATGCAGGAAACGCCAGAAACGGCCATTGAGATCTGTCGTAATGCGCTGGTATTAGAACCGCTATCAGAGGGACTTTATCGCAGACTCATTAAATGCTATCTCGCACAAGATAATCGCGATATGGCCGAGATAACATTAGAGCAATGCCGTAAACTGATAAAACACCATTTAGACAGCGAGCTTACGACTGAAACTGAATCGCTGTTGTCTTGAGATGAAAATCAATGGCGGAATCTAGAACAGGCTCCTACGCCACTTTACCATTGGCAAAAAAAAGGCAGCTGCCTAGTTTTAATTCGCAGCTGCCGCACAAGCACCGGGAGAAATACAGATGAATAAGTTTCCTCAACACATCTTGTAAAGTGCCTATAAAACTTTGTTACTTTTACTCCGTATTAACACAACTCAAGAGATACATTGATTCATAACAAATTTCTAATGCTTTACTCAGCAAGCATTAGAAATAGATCACTAATGATAGGGGGGCTATCACGTATCTACCTCTTGAGAAAAAGATTAACTGCCTTACCTGACGCCAGTACATAATTGGCCTTACATTTTTCTAACAAATACAAATTAATTTTTATAGTCAGATAAATCATAGAGATATACTGAACATTTGGAAAAGATTTCTGCGTGTGCGCATTCAATGCACGCGCTTGTCGGCTAATAATTTCGCCGAGTGTTAAAACAGTCTTTAGTATGAGACGACGTTAACAAGGGTTTACGGGCTCTTAGGAACCTGATGAAGCTCAGCTCACATACGACAATCTGTCAAATATTTGACATTTCAGTATTTTATATATAGCATACTTTTCTCGTAATATTGATATATAAATTCAAAATTTTAACGCATAAATTAATCGCACAAAATTCACTCATTATTTTCTATTCATTAAGCTAAGGAAATTTATATGCTTAAACGTTTCTTGAGCAAGACTCTCTACTCCCGTTTTATTCTGTTAATCAGTGTATCTATGCTTGTTTCCTGTGTAGATACCGAAATTGACGATACTGGAAGCATAAACAATAGTGCTCCGACCGTCAGTAATGTCAGCATCATCGACGATAACAGCGGTG
>Ga0256830_1002245_pt1 | contig 12891 bp, 8 predicted proteins | sample 128326metaG_FD_190537 | JGI IMG/M metagenome (GOLD analysis project Ga0256830, IMG submission 190537) | Hydrothermal vent microbial communities from Lau Basin, Pacific Ocean - 128-326 | ecosystem: Environmental > Aquatic > Marine > Hydrothermal vents | place: Pacific Ocean: Lau Basin | collected...
TCGGCGCCGTAGATCGGCGAAGTCGGGTCGGGCACCCAGACCACGTCCACCTGCGGATGCCTCGACGCGATGTGGTCCGGCCCCTGGTTGTCCACGCCCGCGGGGTGCCACCCGCCGGCGTTCGGCCAGTCGTCACGGAAGATCGCCATGTTCAGGGTCCGCGCGAACCCGCCGCCTCCGCCACCAGCCGCGATGTTGCGCAGCAGGTTGTCCACGTTGAAGCTGCCGTCGCCATAGACCCCTTCCCCGCCTTGGCCTCCGGCGTGGGTCAACCCGAAGGGGCCGTCGCCGCTCTCGGCCCGTGGCGTCTCGGCATCCAGTACCTGCGAGGCGTCGCCGCCAGCGCCCCCGCCACACTCGCCGCCGGCGCCACCCTCGGCGAACTGCGGCGACTGCAACGAGCTCGGCCAAGTCGAGTTGTTGCCGCTGATGTCGATCTTGCCATCGATGACCACGTCGCCGGTGGCGTAGATGACCAGCGGGTTCTTGCCCCGCGCACGCAACACGGACCCCGAAGTGATGGTGAGGTCGTTGACCTCGAGGACGCCGTTGGTCAGGTAGTGCTGGCGCCCCGAATCGTCGGTGAAGGGCTGCACCGAGTCGGTGAAGATCTCGCGGAACGGCGAATCCACCAGGAAGTCCACCTCATCGGAGACGAAACTGCCGGGGAAGTCGAAGCTCGCCGCCACGTAGCCGTCGCCCACGGTCGCGAAGGGCAGCGGAATCTCGGCGGCCAGGTCGATGTGGCTGGAATCGTCGTAGTCGTCGCGGAACTCGTCGTAGGTGACGTCGCTCTCGTTCCAGGACGGATCCTGGTAGATCTCGGCCAGGGTCGGCGTGCGATGCGACGGCCACAGCGTGACCGTCGTGTTGGTCTGGCCCACGATGTCACGGAACTGGTCCGCGACCCGCAACTGCAGGTTGCGGTTCGGCGGCAGGACACCGGTGATCACGAAGTCCACCGTGGCCCCGGAGGCGACGCAGTTCTCGACCAGGACGAGCCGGCCGGGGATGAGGTTCTCCGCCGGAAACGTGTCTTCGAGACCGCTGCCGACCTCACCATCCGAGAACCGGAGCTGGAGGTTGCTGTTGGACAGGTTCGAAGGGGAACCGTCGATGGACTGGTCGAAGCGGATGCGGACGATCGGATCCGGCGCGCTCCACAGGTTGAGCCCCTCGGGGAAGTCCACCGACGTCACGAGCGGCGGCCCCGGCGTCAGGTCCAGGAACAGCTGCTGGGTCGGTGGGACCGGCGTGACGAACTCCTTGCGCAACCCGACCTCCAGCGGGCGCCCGGAGGTGTCACGGAGGACCGTCGCCGCCCCCGAGGCCTCGGTCGGCAACGACAGCTCGTAGCGCACCCCACCACCGAGGAAACTGCCGTTGGAGTTGGCGTCGTCGGTCGGGCACACCGGCCGGAACACCACCACGCGCCCGTCCTCGCCGGACTCCAGTTCGAAGCTCCCGGTGACCGGCTGGCCGGCGGCGCCCGCATCCATGGCGCGGATCTGGATGGTCGCGAACGAGATCGTCAGCGGATCCACCGGGTGGTTGAAGGTGATGCGGATCGGCCGGTTGAGCTCCCAGACCTGGCCGTCCTCGACGTTGACCGACAGCGCCATGAAGGAGCCGGTCGGGTCGAAGGGCTCGCCGTTCTCGGAGCCGCCGACCAGGGATGCGCCGCCCTTGCAGGAGGCCAGGGCGACGGCGGCAGCGAAGGCGGAGAGGAGCGGGCGTAGGGCGCGAAGGGACATGGGTGGAAGGGCGTGATGCCCGCCCAGAGACGGGCAAACGGCGTGCCGCGGCTGCGGCGGCGCTCGCAGCGCTTCCATCGTAGCGCTGGGCTTCCGGCCGATCGCCGGCGTGCGCTTCCGCTCGGGCAAATGGCGGAACCCCTGCCGGGCCCAGCCCCTCCCAGGGTGTAGACTCGACCGACTCCCCCGGAGGGAGTCGCGCGGCGCGCACACGCCCCAAGAGAACCCTCATCATGATTCCCCACCTCCTCCTCTCCTCACTCCTCACCGCTCTGGCCCCGCAAGGCCTGGAAGCGGACACCGCCGCCGTCGCCCCGACCGGCCACGACGCTGCTCGCCCCCCGCAAGCCCTCCCCTGGCAAGGGGTTGACATCGTCGAGGTCCAGGCCAACACCTTCGAGGGCAACCGCCAGCAGGACCCGGCTCTCGCCGCCGATGCCGACGGTCGCGTCCTGGTGGCCTGGGGCAGCCGCCGCCAGGAACTCGGCTCCTTCGGCGTCTTCGCCCAGCTGCTCGACCCGCTCGGACGGCCGCTGACCCCGGAACTCCACGTCAACGAGTTCCTACCCGGCTTCCAGGGCAAGCCCGCGGTCGCCTTCCTGGCCGACGGCACCGCCTGGATCGCCTGGAACTCGGCTGGACAGGATGGTCACGGGGGCGGCATCTGGGCCCGCCGCTTCGGCTGGCGCGAGGAAGTCGGTGAGGACGGCGCCCGTCGCCGCGTCTTCGGCCCGCTGGGCCCGGAGATCCGGATCCACCAGGAGCCTTGGGGCGACCAGTACGACGTCGCCGTCGCCGCCGACGGTCATGGCGAGACGGTCCTGTTCGCCTGGACCAGCGTCGTCCCCCTCGCGGACGCCGCCGACCCCGCCCTCTCTCCGGACGAGCTGCCGACGCGGCGGCTGACCCTGGCCCGCCGCTTCGACGCCGGCGGCGCCCCCCTCGGCGACGAGTTCGTGGTGGACGGCAGCGACGAGTACGGCGACGAACGCCTGCCGACGCTGGCCCCACACCCTGAGGGATGGGTCGTGGTCTGGGCGCGCATCGCCCGCGACGGCACGCCCGAAGGCATCGCCGGCGCCCTGCTCGCGCGTGACTCCGATGTCCCGCTCGCTTCCTTCGAGGTCGCCGACGGCAGCGAGGCCCTCGACATCGAGCCCAGCGTGTCGAGTGCGGACGACGGCTCCTTCGTCGTCGCCTGGATGGCCTCCGAGGACGGCGTCGACTACGTCGCCACGGCGCGCCGCTTCGACGCGGACGCAGAGCCCCTCGGCGCGGCCTTCGCGGTGGACGCCGGCGGGGAAGGCTACCGCTCCGGCGCTCAGGTCGCGGTCGCCCCGGACGGCTCCTTCACCGTGGCCTACACCGTGGTCGCCGCCAAGGTCGGCCGCGAGGTCGCCCACCGCCCCCGCATCGAGGCCGACGTGCGCGCCCGACACTTCGCCGCCGACGGCGCCCCCGTGGGCGAGGGCTTCCGCCTGAACGCCTTCGCCGACGGTCAGCAGACCCTCCAGGTCGGCGTCAACGCCACCCACTTCGCCTGGACCCGACGCGGGCAGCTGGTCGCCGCCTGGCACGGCAACACCGCTCAGGGCGACCATCGCGGCCTGGGCGTGACCATGGTCGTCCCCGAGGGGCTGACCGCACCCGCACCGCCGCCAGTGGAACGCGTCGCCGCGGCCCAGGACCTGACCCTCGAGAGCGTCTACGGCAACGACCAGCAGGCCCCTCCGCAGTGGGCGCCATGGCTCGCCACCGGCCCCGCCGGCCCGCCGCCGCCCCCAATGGCCGGCGTCGGCGGTTTCGTCGCCCACGACTTCACCGGATGGACCCCGCCCGACCCCAACATCGCGGTCGGTCCGAACCACGTGGTGACGGTCTGCAACAACGAAATCGCCTTCTTCGACAAGTTCGGCAACAACTCCTTCCGCCAGATCATCTCCGGCAGCAGTGGCTTCTGGGGCAGCGTCGGCGCCGGCGGCTTCGTCTTCGATCCACTCGCCGTCTTCGACCCGCACTCCGGCCGCTTCATCGTCGCCGCCGCCGACGGCGCCGGTAACAACGACGCCGTCCTCATCGCGGTCTCCGACGACGACGATCCCAACGGAACCTGGTACAAGTACCGCCACGTCGTCGCCGGCACCTGTGACTTCTTGGACTTCCCGAACCTCGGCATCAGCTCGACCGCCATCTTCATCACCGGCGACTGCTTCTACGGCGGCGGCAACCGCGCCTTCGTCTGGGACAAGGCCGAGGTCCTGAACGGTTTGCCCGCGACCCTGCGGAACATCCAGATGTCCAGCAACCTGCAGTCGCTCGGTGCGCTGAAGAACTACGACGACGACCTCGGCTACTTCGCCACCACCTACAACTCGAGCTCCACCCAGCTCAAGTTGATGGCGATCATGAACGCACCGACCAACCCGACGCGGACCCAGACCTTCGTGACGGTTCCCTACTACACGTACCCCAACGACGCGGTCCAGCTCGGCACCTCCAACCGGGCCGACACCATCGACTTCCGCATCAAGAGCGGCGTCGTCCGCAACGGTCGCATGTGGGTGACCCACAACAACGGGGCCAACGGACGGGCTTCGGTGCGGTGGTACGAGATCGACCTCCAGGGATGGCCCAACAGCGGCAACCAACCCGTCCTCGTCCAGAGCGGGGACATCGAGCCCAGCAACATCGACTACACCTGGTACGGTGACATCGACGTGGCCGACGACGGCACCGCGGTGATCGCGTTCAACCGCTCGAGCAGCCAGCAGTACATCTCGATCGAGCACGTGTGGCGGCGCGCCGGCGACCCGCTCGGCACGATGCGGGCGCCGGAGCAACTCCAGATCAGCACTTCCCCGGAGACCGGGAACCGCTGGGGAGACTACTCCGGCGTACAGCAGGATCCGGTGAATCCCAACCGCTTCTGGAGCCACCTCGAGTTCCGCCAGTCGTCGTGGCGGACCTGGGCCGCAGAGATGGAAGTCGGCGGCCAGGTGTTGTCGCTGATCTACTCCGGATTCGTCGCCGGCAGCACGGTGACCTTCACCGTCGGCCAGGCGCAACCCAACGAGACGGTCATCTTCTACGGCAGCCTCACCCCCGGTACGGTGTGCCCGCCCGAACTCGGCGGTCTGTGCCTCGACCTGGGCGGCACCTACCGTACGCTTGGCACGGACGTCGCCGATGCCTTCGGAGTGGCCACCTTGAGCAAGTTCTTGCCGGCCCGCTTCGCCGGACAGACCGCCTACGTCCAGGCCGCCGCCCAGCGCGGCGTCAACAACGTGGATTCGGTCAAGTCCAACCTGGTCAGCGACGTCATCCAGTAGACGCATCGGACGCCGACCGCTGCAGGCTCATGTGGCGGTCGGTGTCGATCACGACCTCCACCTCCGCGAGGCCGGCCTCCCGGGCGGCCTCGCGGAGTTCTTCAGGGGTCAGGGCGGCGCACAAGCTGGCTCGGAACAGTTCGCGGGCGCGGGGCGGAGCCGCGGCGGCGTGACGCGCCACCAGGGCGTCCACCTCGGCCTCGCTCGCCGGCCGGAACAGGTCGCGCACCAGCAGGGCCCCACCGGGGCGCACCACCCGCCCGCACTCGCGCAGGAACGGCACCGGGTCGGGGACGTGGTGGAGGATGGTGTTGCTCATCACCGCGTCGAAGGAGGCGTCGGGGAACGGCAGCGCCTTGGCGTCGCCGAGCTGGAACGAGACCCTTCCGCCGTGGGGCGAGACGGCGCGGTGCTCCTCGGCGATGCGCAGCATCTCGCGCGACAGGTCCACGCCGACGACCTCGACCGCGGGGTCGAGGGCCACGAGGAGGAGCGGCACGTGCCCGGGGCCGCAACCCACGTCGAGCACCCGGCCGCCGCCACCCAGCTCGAGGAATCGCTGCACGAAGGCGTGGTTGACCTCGGAGTGGTCCATGGCGTCGTAGGTCTCGGCCTCCTCGGCCGTGTCCATGACTTCGGGCTCCAGGACGCGTTCCATGGCGCAGAGCCTACACTCACCGCCCCATGCGCGAGGACTCCACCGGTTCCGCCCTGGCGCGGCTCGACCGCGAGCTTGCCGCCCGCGTCGATGGGCTGGCGTTCTCGCCTCCGGTCGCCTACGTCTACGACCCGCTCGACTACGCCCGCGAACCGCACGAGGACTACCTGCGCCGCTGGGCCCGCCGCGGCGTGGACGCGGTCCTCCTCGGCATGAACCCGGGGCCGTGGGGCATGGCCCAGACCGGAGTGCCCTTCGGAGAGGTCCATCTCGTCCGCGACTGGCTCGGGGTCCGCGGTCGGGTCGGCAAGCCGCCCCGCGAGCACCCCAAGCGCCCCATCCTGGGCTTCGATTGCCCGCGCTCCGAGGTCAGCGGCCGCCGTCTCTGGGGCTGGGCACGCGACCGTTTCGGCGCACCGGAGGCCTTCTTCCGCCGCTTCTTCGTCCTCAACTACTGCCCGTTGGCGTTCCTCGAAGAGAGTGGCCGCAACCGCACTCCCGACAAGCTGCCCGCATCCGAGCGCGATGCCTTGTTCGCCGCCTGCGACGAGGCCCTGCGGAGGGCGGTCGCGGAGATCGCCCCCGACTGGGTGATCGGAGTCGGCGGCTTCGCCGAGGGCCGCGCCCGCACCGCGCTCGGCGACGACGGCCCCCGAATCGGCCGCATCCTCCACCCGAGTCCGGCCTCGCCGCTGGCCAATCGCGGCTGGGCCGAGCGCGCCGAGGCCGAGCTCGCCGCCTACGGCCTGCTGGAGGGCGTGCGCTGATGCGCATCACCACCTTCAACGTCAACGGTCTGCGCTCGGCGCTGAAGAAGGGCTTTGCCCACTGGCTCGATGCCGCGCGCCCCGACGTCCTCTGCCTCCAGGAAGTGCGCTGGCACGAGGCCGAGGCGCAGGTCAGGGAGGACTTGCTCGAACCGCTCGGCTACCGCGACTACTGGCGCCACGCCGAGCGCCCCGGATACAGCGGCGTCGCGCTGTGGGCGCGCCGGGAGCCCGACCGCGTCGCCGCCGACCTCGGCGTGGACGAGTTCGACGGAGAGGGCCGCTTGCTGGTCGCCGACTTCGGCCGGCTCCGGGTCGCCAGCGTCTACGTTCCCAGCGGCTCGAGCAGCGAAGAGCGCCAGGCCACCAAGTTTCGTTTCCTGGACCACTTCGCCGGATGGCTGGAGTCGCAGCGAAAGCGGCGGCGGCCGGTGGTCGTCTGCGGCGATCTCAACGTGGCCCACACCGAACGCGACCTGGAGAACTGGCGGGGCAACCGCAACCACTCGGGATTCCTGCCGGAGGAGCGCGCCTGGCTAACCCGAGTCCTGGAGTCGGGGTGGGTGGACACCTGGCGCTCGCTCCACCCCGACGAGTCGCGTTCCGGCTACACCTGGTGGTCCAACCGCGGGCGGGCGCGTGAGAAGAACGTCGGCTGGCGCATCGACTACCAGCTGGCGACGCCGAGCGCGGCCCGCCAAGCACGCGACGCGTGGGTCCACGGGCGCGAACCCCGACTGTCGGACCACGCACCGCTCACCGTGGAGTACGGCACACCGCCCTGGTGACCGGGCCCGCGGTGCTCGCCTGCCGCGTCCGCTCCGTGCTATCCTCGTCCCGCCCCCGTCGAACCCGCTGCAATCGCTCATGTCCCCCCTCCTCATCCTGCTCCTCCTTTCTGCCCCCCAGAACGTGGACTACGTGTTCGGGATCGACGACCAAGCGTCGGTCATCGACTGGTCCGTGGACACCTCCGCCGGTGCCGTGAACGAGAGCCCGGACACCTTCCGGCTCGCGGGCACCATCACCATGCAGGTGGATTCCGACACTGGGAACGTGACCCTAGGCGTGATGTCCGACGCCTACTGGCTGACCATCCCCGACCACCTCTCCGGGGTCATCCCGAACCCCATTCCGTTCCTGCCACCGTTGGCCACCTTCGACATCCGCGGCATGGAGGGACGCCTCTCGTCCACGACCTTCACCGTGGACGCCATGGGCAACTTCTCCACGGACGTGGTGATGCTCGTGACCGCCGGGACCAACACCCTCGGCGGCCTGTTCGGATCCGGCACCGAGCCGCTCGCGGGAATGGTCTCCGACCCGACCCCCATCGTCGGCACGCTGACCGTGTCCGGCACCCAGCTCCACCTCTTCGTGGACCTGGACCTCACCATCGTGGACGACCTCAACGGCGTCACCGTCACCACCACCCTGCGCGGGCCGATCCACGCCTACGCCGAGATCGCCGAGGCCGACGCCTTCGTGCTGGAGGGCCCGGCTCCGCTGGTGCCCGGCCAGAGCGCGACGTTCTCGTTCCGCAACGCGACCCCGATGGGCGCCGTGTACCTCGCGGCCAGTCTGACCGGCCGAGGGCAGACTCCCATCTCCCAACTCGGCGTCACCTCGTCCCTGGACTCGCCGCTGCTGGCCGCGCCGCCGACCACCGCCGACGCCTCCGGCTCCGGGTCGTGGAGTCTGGCCGTTCCACCGAGCCTGTCGGGGCGCAGCGCCTGGCTGCAGGCGCTGGAGTACGGAGCGACGACTCCGATCGTCGTGACCTACGCCCCCTGACGACGTTCCTGCCGGTCCGCGCCGTGGCACGCGGCGCGGGCCGTTTCGTGTCCGTTAGACTGGGGCCTTGCCCGCCTCCCTGCTCGCCCTGCTCCTCGCCCTCCCGCCGCAGCACGACGGGTGCAACTTCTGCGAACACCGTGGCGTCGAGGACTGCGGCCGCCACTCCCAGGAGGAGCTCGACTGGGAGGCAGAAGTCCAGTTCTGCTCCGAGGCCGCGCGATGCGAGGACTGCGGCGGCGCCCTGGTCGTGGACTGCCCGCGTTGCGCGGAAGGCCCGGAGAGCGACGCGCTCGAAGTCCGACTGCGCCGCATCCGACACTGGACCGAGGTCAGCAGCGAGCCGGAGAGACTGCTCGGCAGACCGCTGGTCCGCGTCGAGACCGCGCACTTCGAAGTCGTCATCGCGGCCGACGACCTGAAGTACGGCAGCAAGCGCTGGAGTGCCCACCGCGTCGCCCACGCCCTGGCCCGTGAAGCCGAGGCGGCCGCGCTCCTGCTCGACGAGCACTTCGGCGCGAAACCGGGAGACTACTCGGGCAAGACCCGTCTGTGGTACTTCGGCGAGGCCGAGGACCACTTCCGCGTCAACCGAGAGATCTTCGGCCGCAACGTAGAGGCGGCGATGAAGTTCTATGGTCCGCGGCCTGCGAGCAGCGCATGGACCGGCGACAAGGGGCTGGAGGACGAGGTCATGGCGGTGGTCATGAACGGGGTCCACGTCGGCATCCACCTGCTGCTGTCGTCGCTGTTCCGACCCGAATGGCTGCAGGACAAGAAGGCGGGTTGGTTCGACGTCGGGGCGGCCCACTTCTACGAGATCGAGCGTTTCCGCCGTACCGCAACCTACTGCCTGGACGAAGCCAACACCGACCTCGACTGGAAACAAGGCAAGTGGCGGGCACCGATTCGCAGCCTGCTGGCCAAGCGCCGTGATCCGATCCTGCCCGAACTGCTCCAGGAACTGCCCGGCACGCTGTGGGAGGAGGAGCACGCGCTGTCGTTCTCGCTCTACGACTACGTGGTCCACGCCCACCCCGGGGCGCTGAAGCCCCTGTTGCTCGGCTTCAAGCGTGGGGAGCGGGCCCGTGACCTGATCCGCGAGCACCTCCACACCTCGGTTCCTGCGCTCGAGGAGTCGTGGCGTCGCTGGGTCGCCGAGACCTACCCCACACGCGACCCGAAACCCCGCAAGAAACTCTAGGCTGGAGCGCGTGCGCTCCCTCCTCGCCATCTTCCTGGTGGTCGGCCTGGGGTTCGGTTTCCTCGGGCTGCAGACCCCCGAACCACTGCCGGCGGACGCACCGCCGGTTGCGTTCTCGGCCGAGCGCGCCCTGGCCGACGTCGCCGCCCTGGCGGCGGCGCCGCGGGAGCCCGGAACCGCTGCGCACGCCTCTGCCCGCGCCTATCTGGACCGCCGCCTCCGCGAGCTCGGCTTCCACACCGAGGTGCAACGCGCTACGGTCGCCGGGCGCGAAGTCCTGAACCTCGTCGCAAGGCGGCGAGCCGGCGCCGAGGGACTGCTCGGCCCGGCCGATGCCCGCCGGGCATTGTTGCTCTGCGCCCACTACGACACCGTGCCCGGGAGCCCCGGCGCCGGCGACGATGCACTCGGATGCGCCGTCGTCCTGGAAGTCGCCCGCGCCCTGCTCGCCTCGGGCGAGCCCGTGCGCGACCTGATGGTCCTGATCAGCGACGGCGAGGAGCTCGGCCTGCTCGGCGCACGGGCCTTCGTTCGAGGCGGCGACGACGCTTCACCCCACCCCTGGGCCAAGGACGTCGGCGTGGTCCTGGTCTTCGAGGCGCGGGGCAATCGCGGTCCGGCTTGGTGCTTCCAGAGCGGTCCCGGCAACGCCGACTTGATCGCATCCTTCGCGACCGCCCCCTTCCCGGCAGGCAGCTCGTTGGCCAAGGCGGTGTACGAACGGATGCCGAACGACACCGACTTGAGCGTGTTCCTGGACGCCGGGGTCCAGGGCATCGGCTGGGCCCCCGTGGACGGCTTCCCCGCCTACCACTCGCCGAACGACGTCGCCGAGGCCTTGTCTCCGGGCACCGTACAGCACATGGGCGAGCAGGGGCTGGCGACGGCGCGCGCGCTGATGGAACACGCAGGTGACTTCCACGCCGCCGACGCCTCCGGGCGACTGCGTGACGTGCTCTACGCCGACGTGTTCGGGCGCAACCTGGTCCATCATCCGCTGTCGTGGGCGCGCATGCTCTCCCTGCTCGCGCCACTCGTCCTGGTCGGCTGGTGGCGCGCGACCCGCCCGCGCGCTGCGGCGGTCCTCCTCGGGGCCCTCGTCGCCGCCCTGGCGCTGGCCGCCTCGGTCGGCCTCGGCTTCCTCCTGCCACACGTCGCCCCGACCGCGTGGTCGCTCCGCACGTCGCACGCCTCACGCAGCCTCCACCTCCTGCTGGTCCTGGCCTCGGTCGGTCTGGCGCTGCTGCCGGTGGCCCCGGTCGCCCTCCTCGCCCGACGCCGACTCCGCGTCTGCGACCCGAACGGCGGCGCCCTCGTCCTGCTCCTCGTCCTCGGCGCCGCTGCGGCCTGGGTCCTCCCCGAAGGCGCGTTCCTCTTCCTGTGGCCGCCGCTCGCCGGCATCCTGGCGACGCTGGCTTCGGGGGAAAGCGCCGGAGGCGTGACCCTGCGCGGCCTGGCCCTGGCGCTGACCGCGAGCTTGGTCCTTCCCTGGGTCCACCTGCTGTTCCTGGCGCTGTCACTCGGCGTTCCGGTGCCGGGCATGCTGCTCGCGACCTGGGCCGGCCTCCTGCTCCTGGCAACCGCGACCTGGGAACCGCCGGTCCGCCACGGGGACGGTGGGCAGCCCTGAACTGGCAGCGCCTCGCATCCTATATTGGAGAGGACATGGTGAGCCGCCGCTTCCCCCCGCTCCATCCCTTCCTCCTCGCCGCCGCCTGTTCCCTGCTCGCCCTCGGCTGCCCGGCCAGCGGGGGTGGCGACGACGGGGGCCCCACCGAGGCCCAGCTCGACAGTCAGCTCCGTTCCCTGATCGCGCTGGAAGGCCTCACCGGCCGCCCCGAACTCATCGCCGAAGCCAACGGCATCGCCATTCCCGACGTCTCGGACCCCCTGGTCCAGCTCGGCATGCGCCTGTTCTTCACCAAGTCGCTCGGCGGGGACTTCACCGTGTCCTGCGCGAGCTGCCACCACCCCCTGCTTGGCGGGGGCGATGGTCTGACCCTTTCCATCGGTGTGGACACCGTGGACCCCGACTTGCTCGGCCCGGGCCGCACGCAGCGCAGCGATGCGGTCGGGTACGACGGCGGTCCCAACGTTCCGCGCAATGCGCCGACCACCTTCAACGTGGCGCTGTGGAAGGACGCCCTCTTCTGGGACGGACGGGTGCGCCGGAACCCGAACGGCAGCGGCATCATCACTCCGGACTCGGCCGGTCCGACCGCGAGCGACCCGCAGGCCGGCAACTCGCTGGCTACGGCACAGGCGCGGTTCCCGGTGACCTCGAACGAAGAGATGCGATCGCACACTTTCGAGGTCGGCGCCGACAACGACACCGTCCGCGCCCATCTCGCGGGGCGCATCGGCGACTACGGCTTGGGAGCCGGCGAGATCACCGAGGACTGGTTGCCGCTGTTCCGTGAAGCCTTCGACGACCCCACCGGAACCGCCGAGGAGCTCATCCACTACGGCACCATCGCCGAGGCCATCGCCGCCTACGAGCACTCCCAGTTCTTCGTGGACAACCCCTGGAACCGCTACGTACTCGGCGACGACGACGCCCTGACCCCGGCCCAGAAGCGGGGCGCGCTGCTTTTCTTCCGCAGCCCCGAAGCCGGGGGCGCGGGTTGCGTCGGTTGCCACTCGGGCGACTTCTTCACCGACGAGCGCTACCACGACATCGCGATGATCCAGGTCGGGCGCGGCAAGGGCGACCTCAACGGCAGCGGCGCACCGACCCAGGACTGGGGACGGCGGCGCACCAGCGGCGATCCGAGCGACACCTATGCCTTCCGCACGCCGACGCTGCTGAACGTGGAGGTCACGGGGCCCTACGGTCACAGCGGCGCCTACTCCACCTTGGAGGGCGTCATCCGCCACCACCTCGACCCAGTGGCGGCGCTCGCGAGCTACGATACGGCGCAACTCGACCCCGGAGTACAGACTGCCGACCTCATCGAGAACACCCAGGAGGCCCTCGACCTGTTGCTCGCATCCCAGGCCGTCGGTGCCTCGATGTTGCCTACCGGAATCGAGCTCACCGAAGCCGAAATCGCAGACCTGGTCGCCTTCCTGGAGGCACTGACCGACCCCCGTGTCGAGGACCCGGTGGCGCTGGAGCCGTGGATTCCACGCAACGACAGCAGCTTCGTAGACTCGCAGTTGCTGGACGCGCGCTTCGAGTGAGCCCTACGGAAACTGGCCCCGATCCATGTTCTAGCCGGGGACCAGGAAGGCCGGCGGCATCCGTTTTGGCCATCGCCACCGCAGGAGTTCGGGCACCGTCGCCATCCGCCGAGCCGCCCCCACCGCCACCCCCGGCGTCACCCCCCGCGTCGCGTTGGTCAGACGACGCACGTAGTTCCGCCACGCCACCCAGATCCACAGG
>Ga0256830_1002246_pt1 | contig 12889 bp, 13 predicted proteins | sample 128326metaG_FD_190537 | JGI IMG/M metagenome (GOLD analysis project Ga0256830, IMG submission 190537) | Hydrothermal vent microbial communities from Lau Basin, Pacific Ocean - 128-326 | ecosystem: Environmental > Aquatic > Marine > Hydrothermal vents | place: Pacific Ocean: Lau Basin | collected...
GGAGCTGGAGCAGAGCACCAGAATAGATGTGGTGGCAATAGGGGTGGTTAAAAACGGAAGGGTGTATGCAAACAAGCTGCTGGTAAAGTGCCCGTCAAAATACGAAGCTAAAATAGCAGAGTGATTGATGGGAGAGCATCGTCCGCCGGAGAGCTTCGGCGCCAGCTATATGGCGCCGAAGCTCAGCCGCAGGAAGCCCAGATAGAACAGCAGCAGAACCGCACCCTCAATTCTGGAGACCCTCCATCCCGTCCGCATGAAAAGCAGCATCGCTCCGGTGATAAAAAGCACTGCCGGGATGCTCCTGTACAGGATGGCCGCATCCGCCGGTATCGGCGCTGCCACTGCAGCAGCTCCCAGCACCAGCAGGATGTTGAAGACGTTGCTTCCTACCACATTGCCCACAACCATGGTGTAGTATCCCTTCCTCGCCGCCACAATAGAAACCGCAAGCTCCGGCACACTGGTTCCGAAGGCTACCAGGGTGAGGCCTATTACAGATTCAGGCACGCCCAGCCCCCTCGCAACCGCAACCGCCGAGTTTACCAGCAGGATGCTGCCTGCAAGCACTCCTCCAAGCCCCAGCAGGAGGTGGACCGCCGCCCTTTCGCTGTCCTCATCCGTGTCTCTGGCGTACACGGTGTTGTTTGGATTCTTTATAGAATAGTAGATGTACACAGCAAAAACCCCCAGCAGAAGGAAACCGTCTGTGCGTGAAACAACGCCTCCTGCCAGAATGAGCAGCGCTGCCAGCGCTGTTAGCAGAAGGCATGCTGCGGCGTTGATATACTCAATCTTCTGACGCACAAGTGCGGGTCTTATAAAGGCAGCCGAGCCCAGAATAAGTCCAATATTGGCTATGTTGGAGCCCACCACATTGCCGAGGGCAACACCTCCTGCATTCATCAGGGAGGCATACACAGAAGAAAACAGTTCCGGCGATGATGTGCCGAAGCCGATGACCACCGCACCTATTATGAATCTGGAGACACCGAGTCTTCTGGCGACCCTGGCGGCACCCTCAGTGAAGTAGTCGCTGGAGTACGCCAGCAGCAGTACTGAAAACGCGAGTACCGCAATGTTCTGCACAACTGACAGCATCAGCTCGGGCATAGAGCTAAAATCCCGAAGATAACCTCTGCATTAAATTCTTTTAATGTCAAATCTGCAGTACTCTCTCCCGGTTCCCCAGCACTCCACCTCCCTCACCCTGAAGGCTGTTCCGAGCCTGCCCTCCAGCACACCGGCTATCATCCCCTCATCGGTGGCACACAGCGGCCTGCCAACATTGGGCATGTGCATGCACTGATAGCAGTCCCTGACCATTATCCATGCGCTGTCCCCTGTTACATCCCCCACCTCCACTGTACCCAGCTCCAGCTCCCGCCACAGCCGTGCCAGAGAGCGGAGCACGTCTTCGAGGCTGTCTCCATCCACCATCTCGGCGAACACCCGCCTGCCCAGCTCATAGCCAAGGTCATAGAGCACATCGTCCAGGTCAACCCGTGCGGAAAGAAAGGCACTCCTGTAGATTTTCAGAAAGGTCACGTTGACCTCGTCGCTCAGCTGCTTTCTGAACTTCCTGTTGGCAAAGAGGCGCCTGAACTCCCTGACCATCTCATCCACCACGGGTTTTGAGATATCCTTTTCCTCCGACTCCAGAAAGCGGGCATCGAGGGTGTAGTACTTTTTGGGTATCCCCCTTGTCTCCTCAACACGGGAGACCCTCACAACACCCGCCTCTTCCAGAATCTTCATGTGGTGTGTCACAGTTGCCTTTGAAATCCCCAGCTCCTTTGCAAGAAGCGTGTTTGTCATCTCCCGCTCCCTGAGAAGCTCCACGATCTTCAGCCTGGTTCTGTCAGAAAATATTCTGGCAGTTTCCAGGTCGGGCTTAAGCAGATACTGCCTCTGAGGCATCTCATCACCGCTATTAAATTACAATTAAACTATTACTACCACCCATATATAACAAACTCAAAAATATAAGCAATTGCCCTCATCCCCCGCATCCGCACAGGCGGCACGCAACCAAAAAGCTTATATAGTTAGATGAGTTTCTAACTGTAATATACATATCTAACAATGGAGGTCTGCAAATGGAGCTTGTGAGTGAGAACAGGCTGGGTGTCTCGAGGGGCAGTGCGGTTGAGGAAGAGGTAAAAATGAACTTCAAGGGTGAGTGCACTGAGGTTGGTCTGTACCTTGCCATGGCGCGCGTGGCCATGCGTCAGGGTTACCCGGAAATTGCACTGGCTCTGGAAAAGATCGCCTGGGAGGAGGCACAGCACGCTGCCGTGTTCGCGGAGATGAATGGCATGGTTGCCGAGGACACGAAGGCAAACCTGGAGAAGATGCTCAGCGGAGAGCAGAACGCAAACAGGGGTAAAAGGGAGGCCGCTATAAAAGCGAAGGAGAACGGAGTGGATGAGGCACATGACTTCTTCGATGTCTCGGCGAGGGATGAGGCGAGGCATGCGCGGGCGCTTAAGGCGCTTCTCGACAGATATTTTGGATAAGAGGTGTCCCTGTTGGAGCCGGAGGAGGAAGGATTTGAGCCTGTGGGAACACTGGCGGTGATGGTACTCCTGGCGCTGGTTATCCTGACGGTCTGGCTCGGCATGTACTTCGGAGTCTTCCTCCCCAGAAACTTTGAAGTGGGCGGGTGCTGCTACCTATGACAATCAACAAGTATGAGAAAGCCTGGCTGATTTTTTCAGCCGTCATGGTCGTGGCCTTTCTGAGCATAATAGGTTACTTCAGCTTTGTCGCAGGTCTGCAGACGCCGCAGGAGGCAGAGGTGATTGACCCCTTACTTATAGGGGAGGATGCGCGCTTCTCACAGCCCAGGGTTGAGGAGGTAATCCCCGGAGAACTCTACAACGTTTACATGGTTGGCAGAATGTGGAGCTATTCGCCCAGGGAGCTCCAGATTCCAAGAGGCGCCTATGTGAAGTTTTACATCACATCGCCGGATGTCCAGCACGGCTTCCAGGTGGTTGGAACCAATGTGCAGGCGAATGTAATCCCGGGGTATGTGACGGTTATAACCGCCAGATTTGAGAAGCCTGGAGAGTACCTGATTGTCTGCAACGAGTACTGCGGTCGCGGTCACCAGTTCATGCGGGCAAAGCTGATTGTGACGGAGGATGAGGGATGAAATTCAGAGATGATGGTCTAATAAAGCTTGGGTTCTACATCTCGTACGTGGCCATAGGCCTGGGTGCTCTTTTCGGGCTTCTTCAGGTGCTGGAGCGGATACCCGGTGTTACCCTTGTATCCGCCGGTACCTACTACCTGTCACTCACCGCCCACGGTGTGCTTATGGCGCTGGTTTTCACCACCTTCTTCATAATGTCACTGGCCACGTATGTGGTCACCCGCGAGCTCGGTATGAACACTTTCAGCTATGCGCTGAACAGGGTTTCCTATGCACTGGTTGCTCTGGGCACGGTGATGGCGGCCGTTCCCATACTCCTGGGAAAGGCCAGCGTGCTGTACACCTTCTACCCGCCAATGAAGGCTTCGCCCCTCTTCTACATAGGCGCGACGGTGCTGGTGATAGGCACCTGGATATTCGGGGCCAACCTTCTGCTCACGGTGAAGAAGTGGCGTTCTGCCGGCAATGCCCGAAGGAAACTCCCCCTGGGCGTATTTGGAGTGGTTGCCACGCTCATAATCTGGTACATCGCCACCACAGGCATAGCGATAGAGATGCTCTTTCAGCTCATCCCCTGGTCTCTGGGACTGGTCGAGAGGATAGACCCGCTGCTCGCCAGAAACTTCTTCTGGTACTTCGGCCACCCTCTGGTGTACTTCTGGCTTCTTCCCGCATACATAGTGTGGTACACCATCCTCCCCAGACTGCTCAACATCCCTATATTCAGCGACTTCCTTGCAAGAGTGGTTTTTGTGCTATTCATACTCTTCTCCACACCGGTTGGCTACCACCACCAGTTTATGGACCCCGGCATAGAAGCAGGATGGAAGTTTCTGCACACCACCACAACCTTCTTTGTATTTGTGCCCAGTCTGATAACAGCCTTCACAGTAACAGCCACCATGGAGCTTGCCGCGCGCAGAAGGGGTGGTAGAGGGCTTCTGGGATGGATTGGGGCGCTTCCCTGGCGTGACCCGGTGTTCGCATCCATAGCCTTTGCCATGATACTTTTCGGATTCGGCGGGGCAACAGGTGCGGTGAACGCGGGAAACAACCTGAATTACGTGGTGCACAACACCGCCTGGGTTCCGGGACATCTGCATCTTACCGTGGGCACGGCGGTGGCGCTGACCTTCATGGGGCTCACCTACCTGCTCCTCCCGTCGCTCACCGGAAAAAAGCTCCACAGCAGAAAGCTCGCCCTCGCCCAGGTTTATCTGTGGTTCTTCGGCATGGTGCTCTTCTCCTCCGCCATGCACTACCTGGGGATTCTTGGCTCTCCGCGCAGGACCTACGACGTAACCTATGGCGGAGCCCAGATTGCACAGGAGTGGGGGCCCTTTCTCATAATAGCGGCTGTGGGAGGGATTCTGCTATTCCTCAGCGTGGCTCTCTTCCTGTACAATGTGTTCCGCACCCTAACTTCTGGTGTGAGGATTGAATCTCCCCGGCCGGAAGGCACACCACCGCTGCCACAGGGCGAACCGGGACTGGTGGACAACTTCAAAATCTTTGCTGGCATAGCCCTGGTGCTGGTGCTCATAGCCTACCTTATCCCAACGGCAAACATAATAGCTCTTGGCACTCCCGGCGCACCGCCTGTGGAAATAAGGTAGCCCGGCACCTTTACCCTATTTTTTGGAAATTTTTCAGAATATAATTCCAATGGCAGGATTTTATCTAATCATGAGGGCAGTGGATGGGAAAGTTTCGTCTCCTGTGCGTCGAAGGTGGAGAGGTGCTTGAGGGCGGGTTTGTACTCAGCTGTGGGACGCACAGGGGGCTGCTGAGAAGCATATATTCCCGCAGGAGGCTAATTCCGGGAGCTCACCCGGGTGTGTGGCGCTTTATAGACTGGCTACCCGTTGAGAAGCCCTCCAGCTATGCCTGCAAACCTGTGACCTACAGGAGCGAGGCTCTTGCGGATGAGCTCGGTCTCAGAAACCTCTACATAGTCTTCAACGGCTACTGGCCGGAGCACGGCACGCGCATGGAGACCTGCACCTTCAAGGAGCTGGAGTCGGCAGTAACGGTGCGATATGCGCAGGAGAGCGGAGTCGAAAGGCTGGTGGTTGCCTCCGCCGGCAACACCGCAAAGGCCTTCGCAGCCGCAGCAACGCAGGAGCGCTTTCCAGTTGTGCTGCTCGTGCCCAAGAAGTGCCTGTGCGGTGTTTTTCTGCCCCGCTACGACCGCAGATATGTGAAGACAGTCATGATCACCGACGGCGACTACTCGGACAGCATAGCAATCGCAAAGCGTCTGGCGAGGATAAAGGGCTACACCTACGAGGGCGGCGCCAGAAATGTTGCCCGAAGGGACGGCCTGGGCACAGTGCTGCTGGACGCGACGCTTGAGATAGGACGCCTGCCGCGGCACTACTTCCAGGCGGTGGGGAGCGGCACCGGAGCGATAGCCGCGTACGAGGCAGCGCTCCGCCTGCGCCGGGACGGGCGCTTCGGCCGGCGTCTGCCGAAACTCCACCTGGCCCAGAACCTGCCGGTGGCTCCCATGTACAGCGCCTGGCGCGAGGGCAGAAGGGAAATTCTGCCGGAGCGGGACATACCCCGGGCTGAGAATGTGCTCGACCTCATCTACGCCAGGGTGCTCTCAAACCGCTATCCGCCCTACGGCATAGCCGGCGGTGTCTACGACGCGCTCAGGGCTACGCAGGGGGAGATGTACGGTGTGAAGAACAGCGAGGCGAAGCGCGCGAGGGCGCTCTTCGCAAGGCTTGAGGGCGTGGACATACTTCCCGCCGCGGGCGTTGCGGTGGCTGCGCTGCTGCAGGCGGTGGAGAGGGGGAGCATCCGCAGACATGACATAACCCTGCTCAACATAACAGGGGGAGGAAGCGCAAGGCTGCGAAAGGATAAAAAGCTCCACAGGTTAAAGGAGGATTATACCCTCAGCAGGCACGTCGCCGACAGGGAGCTTGAGGAGCTTGAGCTATGAGCCCTGAAGAAGAGGTGGTGGCGCTTTTAAAAGAGTCGGGTGCGAACATCGCTCTGACCCTTCCCTGCGACAGGGTAAAAGCGCTTCATTACCTGCTCACCCGCGAATTCATGCACGTGCCCCTCACCCGCGAGGAGGAGGGCGTTGGCATAGCCGCAGGCGCTGCCCTCGCCGGACTTAAGCCGGTGATGCTGGTTCAGACCTCCGGTGTGGGGAATATGCTCAACGCCCTGGCGTCGCTCACAAAGCTGTACAGGCTTCCTCTCTTCCTGCTGATAAGCTGGCGCGGCATCTACAGGGAAGATATAGTGGCCCAGAAGCCCATGGGTAAGTACGTGCCAGAGCTGCTCAGGGCTCTTGAGGTGGAGTTCGTGGAGGTGGAGGACAGGGATGACCTGTCCGGGATAGCAGGCGTTGCCTCCGCCGCCTTCGGCGCGAACCGCGTAACCGCTGCTCTGCTCAGCCCCAGGATATGGGAGGGCAGTGAGTTCAGGATGCCTTCCCGTGGGAGCGCGGAGAGAACCCTGTCGGCGCGCACCTTTGAGGGCGATGAGACCATAGCAAGGCATACACGCTTTGAGATTCTCGCAGCCATAAAGGATGAGCTCTCCGGTAAGGTGGTGGTGTGCAACCTGGGGGTGCCCAGCAGGGAGCTGTACCACGTGCTGCACCAGCGCTCGAACTTCTACATGCTCGGGAGCATGGGCATGGCGACTCCTATCGGGCTGGGAATAGCTCTGGGCACGCAGAAGGAGGTCGTGGTCATAGACGGCGATGGGAGTTTGCTGATGAACGCTGGCTGCCTCGCCACCGTCGCCGAGCTGTCACCCCGGAATCTCACCATCCTCGCCATGGACAACGCCGCCTACGGCAGCACCGGCAACCAGCCAAGTGCAGCGCTGAGGAGCGCAGACCTGGCGATGCTCGCCCGTGCCATGGGGATCGAAAACACCTGCCGCACCTCTGAGCCGGAAGAGACTGTGCACGCGATGCACAGCGGCAGAGCACCGCGCTTTGTGCACGTGGTGGTTAAACCGGGAAATGCGAGGGTTGGCAACATCCCGCTTTCACCGGAGGAGATCAGGAGGAATGTGGAGGGATTCCTGAGGGATGAGGATTAGGATCGGCCACCTCTCCACGGTATACCACACCTCCCTGCTGCTGCGCGGTCTGCGCCTGCTGGAGCGCAGGGGGTTATATCCATGCTGGAAGCTCTACGGAGGCGGACCCGCAATAGTGGAGGCGCTCTCCAGGGGAGAGCTGGACGCGGGCTATGTTGGACTGCCGCCTGCAATGGCTGGAATAGCGCGGGGGGCGCAGCTGAAGTGTGTCGCAGGCGGGCATGTGGAGGGCACTGTGCTGTGCATGGCAAAAGCCGGTGAGGGCAATGCAGAAGAAATTGCAGCCTTGCTGAAGGGCAGGCGCATAGGCTCGCCTCCCAGGGGCTCTATCCACGACATAATCCTTCGCCACCTTCTGCGGAAGCACGGCGCGGAGGCGGAGGTTGTAAACTACCCGTGGGCAGACTTCATACCCCTCGCCATGGAGGCCGGAGAGCTGGACGCCGCCGCCGGCACACCAGCCCTTGCGGCGCTGCTTGTGCGCGAGCTCGGGGCGAGGATTGCAATCCCTCCAGCGGAGCTCTGGCCCTTCAACCCCAGCTACGGGATAGTGGTGAGGGAGGAATTTCTGGACTCCAGGGAGCTGCGCCTCTTCCTTGAGAAGCACGAGGAGATGAGCAACCTGATAATCTCCCGGCCAAGGAAGGCCGCACGGGTCGCTGCCTCGGTGCTCGGGTTTGTGGACGCGCACTTCGCCCTGGAGGCGATAAGGCTCTCGCCCCGATACTGCGCGGCTCTTCCTGAGGAGTACATCCTCTCTACTCTGCGCTTTGTGCCGGTTATGCTTGAGCTGGGCTATCTGGAGAGGAAGCTCCGCAGGGACGAGATTTTCTGCACAGAGGTAATAGAGGAGGTGCACCCCGAGGGCCACCACTACGGCGAGAGGCTGAGGCTTTAGAAAATCCTCTTGCCCCCGCTCCGCGGAGCAAGCGAGTAGGCCTCCTCAACATTTACAAGAAGCGCAGAGCGGAGCACCCGTTTTCCACCGCTCCTCTCAAGCACCTCGCGCTTAAAGTCCTCGAAGAGCTTTCCCTCCCTGAGTATCTCCGCCCTGCCCTTTAGCAGGTAGCCGTCCCAGCCTTCGCGCCTGAAGGCGACAGCCACGGCGATGCGGGGATTTTCCTCAAGGTTGCGCTGTGTGCGCGAGATAAAGACGTTGCCCAGCAGCAGCTTCCCATCCCTCAGCGCCTTTACAAAGCACACGGGTACGAGGTGGGGCACCCCCTCATGCGATGTGGCAACCCACACGAGGGGCTTCTCGGGATTGCACAGACCGTCAAAAGCCTGGAGCACTTTCTCCGGGTTCATGCACAGGGTTTTGCAGCGCGGAACTTAAAGGTTTCCCGGAGCGGGTCTTTCAATTTTAACACGTCAAAATTTGAGCAGTGGTCGAGGTTGTCGCTTGATAGCAGTTTTGACCGAGGTGCCCAGGCTCTACTACCTCTTTGCGAGGGAGCTGAAGCGCAGGAAGCTTGAATTTTACAGCCTGACCTTCGCCGATGCCATACCGGAGAAGGTCAGGGTAGTGCTCACCAGCGAGGAAGAGGCTGCGAGGGTGAACTTCCCCTGCGTGGTGGCCGCGACGGAGAAGAGCGCCGGTATCGCCGTTGAAAAGGCGCACTCCCTGGCGAAGGGTCTGGGAGAGCACTACTCACAGCTGGTGGTTGGAATAGACCCGGGGGAGAAGCCCGGGCTTGCGGTGCTGGGCGACGGCAAAGTTGTGCACGCGGCGCAGCTCGCATCGCCAGAGGATGTGAGTTCTTCGCTGGAGGACCTGCTGAGGATATACTCCTGCGATAGCCTCGTAATCAAGGTTGGCGATGGAGGAGGGGTATTCAGGCAGCGCCTCCTGCGCGTGCTCCAGAAGCGCTTCAGCTTTCCCATAGAGCTGGTGGACGAGCATGCCACGACGCCCTCGCTGGGCAGGGGTGACTTCTCCAGGGAGGTGAGGGACATAATTGCCGCTATAAACATAGCCCTTAAGCAGGGGAGAAGGCTCAGGAAGAAGGTGGAGGTCAGGCCCACGCCGGGTGAGATTAAGAACATTCAGAAGCACAGCAGGCAGCGCAGCGGTAGCATAACCATCTCCCGCGCCCTCGCCGAGAGGGTGGCAAGGGGCGAGCTCACCATGGAGCGCGCGATAGAGCTCCACCTGCGAAGCTTGAGGTCATGAAGTCCTTTTCACTCCTCTCTCCCAGGGTAAGGCGCGTGCTCAGCGAATCCGGCTTCAGAAAGCCCACCCCCATCCAGGAGGCCGCAATTCCCGTGGTGCTGAGCGGCAGACATGTGCTTCTGATTGCGCCCACGGGGATAGGCAAGACCGAGGCGGCGATGCTCCCCCTCTTCAGCAGGCTTTCCGAGGCGAGGGGGAGGGGCATCTCCCTGCTCTACATCACACCCCTGCGTGCGCTGAACAGGGACCTGCTTTCACGCCTGGAATGGTGGGGTGAGAAGCTCGGGATACGCATCGACGTGCGCCACGGCGACACGTCGCAGTATCAGCGCAGGAAGCAGGCTCTCGCCCCGCCTGAGATGCTCATAACTACGCCAGAGACGCTTCAGGCGATTCTGCCTGCAAAGGTCATGCGCAGGCATCTCAGGGATGTGCGCTTTGTGGTGGTGGACGAGGTGCATGAGCTTGCGGAAAACAAGCGGGGAGCCCAGCTTACCGTCGCCCTGGAGCGGCTGCGCGAGCTCACGCAGAGGGAGTTCCAGCGCATAGGCATAAGCGCCACCGTGGGGTCGCCCGGAAAGGTGGCCCGCTTTTTATGCGCTCACGCGCCTGTGGAGGTGGTGAAGGTGAGCGCCGCCAAGGGGATGCAGATAAGCGTTGAGTATCCCGAGCCAAAGAAGGAGGACCGCGCACTTGCGGAGCAGCTCTTCACAGGCATAGCCGCCGCCTCCCGCGTGCGCAGGATGCGCGAGCTCATAGCGCAGCACTCCGGTGTGCTTATCTTTGTGAACACCCGCGAAACCGCAGAAGTGCTCGCCTCCCGCTTCAGAATTCTGGGCGAGGATGTGGGAATACACCACTCCTCCCTCTCGCGAGAGGTGCGCATAGCCGCGGAGGAGGAGTTCAAGCAGGGCAGGCTGAAGGCGCTGATATGCACCTCCTCGCTGGAGCTGGGAATAGACATAGGCAGCGTGGACCTGGTTATACAGTACAAGTCGCCTCGCCAGGTGTCGCGCATAATCCAGCGCGTGGGCAGAAGCGGACACCGCCTGGGCAGGGTTTCTAAAGGTGTGATAATAACCACCGATGCCGACGACACGCTGGAGGCGCTTGCCATAGCAAGGCGCGCCGCTGAGGAGCGCCTGGAGGAGGTTGAGTTTCATGAGAAGCCCTACGACGTGCTCGCCCACCAGCTGGTTGGCCTCGCGCTCGAGCGCGGGCGGGTGAGCAAGAGCGAGGCCCTTGCGCTGCTGCGCCGGAGCTTCGCCTTCGGCACGCTTGGCAGGGAGGAGCTGGAGGAGGCGCTCTCCCTGCTGGCGGAGCTCCGCCTGCTCTGGGTGGAGGAGGAGTACTTCGGAGCCACGCGCGCCTCGAGGGAGTACTACTACGCCAACCTCTCCACCATACCGGATGAGAAGCGCTACTTCGTGAGGAACCTCGTGACCAGGGAGAACGTGGGCGTGCTCGACGAAGCCTTTGTTGTGAACCACGCCGAGCCGGGGAGCAGGATAATCTTTAAGGGCTCCCCCTGGCGGGTGGTGAGCGTTGAAGGCGAGGAGGTGCTCGTGGAACCTCTCAGTGAGGTGCTTGGAGCTGTGCCCAGCTGGGTGGGGGAGGAGATACCCGTCCCCTACGAGGTGGCGCAGCACGTGGCGGAGCTCAGAGAGAGGGCTGCACAGGAAGGCGAGGGTGCGCTTGCATCCTACCCCTGCGACAGATACACGGCAAAGCGAGCGGTGAGCAGTGTAAAGCGCCACCTGCGCAGGGGCATACCGGTACCGGGGAGAAGCAGAATCTACGTGGAGCTTCTGCGCGGACTTGTGATAATCCATGCACCCTTTGGTATGAAGGTGAACGAGACCCTGGGAAGGGTGTTTGCGCTGCTTCTAACCTCCAGGCTGGGGCAGAGCGTCGCACTGCGCAGCGATGCGTACAGGATAATCCTTCACACCGGCGCGACCCTGAGGGAGGAGGATGTGCTCAGCATGTTTGAAGTTGAGCCCGAGCACCTCGAGAACCTGCTCGCCACCAGCTTGAGGAGAACCTCCCTCTTCAGGTGGAAGTTTGTGCATGTGGGGAAGCGCTTCGGCGCAATTTCGAAGGACTACACCTACACCAGCTCTGGTCTTCGAAGGCTGCTGCGCGCCTACGAGGGTTCGATGCTTTACCGCGAAACGCTTAAGGAGATATTCAAGGACAATCTGGACGTGCCCCGCGCTAAGGAGGTGCTCCGCAGAGTGCGCAACGGCTCGCTGGAGGTGGAGGTGCTTACGCGGGAGGAGCCCTCGCCCATAGCGGAGATGGGGCTCAGGAGCTATGGCGAGGTGGTGCTTCCGGAGCGGGCGGAGAGGCTTATCCTCAAAGCGCTTAAGCGGCGACTTGCACAGCGCCGCGTTGAGCTCTTCTGCCTTTACTGCGCCTCCTGGCATGAGAGCTTTAAGGTGGGTTCTGTTCCAGAGGACCTGCGCTGCGGAAACTGCTCTGCAAGGATGCTGGCTGTTCTCAAGGGCCGCGCAAGAGAGCTGCGCAGCCTCTACAGGAGGTACAAGCGCGGCGAGAGGCTCGGCAGGGAGGAGATGCGGGAAATTAAGAAGCTCCAGCTCTCGGCGAGCCTCTTCCTCTCCTATGGCAGGAGCGCAGTGGTGGCGCAGGCTGCCCGTGGCATAGGTGCAGAGACCGCAAAACGGGTCCTTGCAAGGGCGCTCAATGAGGAGGAGCTCTACAGGGAGATTTTAAAAGCAGAGCGCGAGTACGCGCGCACGCGAATGTACTGGGATTGACAACGTTACCCTGCATGGAGAGGACGATGATTAAGGTAAAGCTCTTCGCGTGGTTCAGGGAGAAGGCAGGTGCTGGTGAGGTGGAGCTTAACCTCAAGAGGGGAAGGGTGAAGGATGTTGTGGCAGAGCTCAGGCGGCGTTACCCGGAGCTAAGAGAAGCCTTCGACGGGGGCAACTACTTCGTATCCGTGAACCACGAGGTTGCCGGGCTGGAGCAGGAGGTCCGCGAAGGGGATGAGGTCGCCTTCTTTCCACCTGTGTCCGGTGGCCAGGGATGAAGGAGGCGCTGCTCTACGAGAGGCTCGACTCGGCGCTCCGCTGCACGCTCTGCGAGCGCCGCTGCATCATCGGCGAGGGAAAGCGCGGCTTCTGCGGCATGCGCATAAATCAGGAAGGCAGGCTCTACACCGCCTCCTACGCCAGCATCTCGGCTGTTGAGCCTCGACCGATAGAGATAAAGCCCTTCTACCACTTCTATCCCGCTTCTGAGGCTATAACCTTCTCCACCTGGGGCTGCAACCTCGCGTGCAGGTGGTGTCAGAACTGGCATCTGTCGCAGCGCAGGGGAGAGGGGAGACGCATTACCCCTGCGGAGATGCTGCAGCTTGCCCTTGAGGCTCGCGTTCAAGGTACATGCGCCAGCTTCAACGAGCCCACGCTGCTCTTCGAGTACTGCCTGGAGCTCTTCCCCCTGGCAAGGGA
>Ga0256830_1002247_pt1 | contig 12883 bp, 10 predicted proteins | sample 128326metaG_FD_190537 | JGI IMG/M metagenome (GOLD analysis project Ga0256830, IMG submission 190537) | Hydrothermal vent microbial communities from Lau Basin, Pacific Ocean - 128-326 | ecosystem: Environmental > Aquatic > Marine > Hydrothermal vents | place: Pacific Ocean: Lau Basin | collected...
CTCGACCTGGAGGGGCGGGAGCGCGTCATCGAGGCCGACGATCTGCTGGCGGTGTGCATCCAGCACGAGATGGATCACCTCGACGGCAAGCTCTTCGTGGACTACCTCTCCGGCCTCAAGCGCGAACGCATCCGCAAGAAGCTCAACAAGCAGAAGCGGCTGGCCCAGCCGGTGGCGCTCTGAACCGGCCCGCCGCGTGCCCGTCTGCGGGGCTTCCTTTCCACGACACCGCCCCCGTCCACCACACCAGCCCGGCGAGCGCCCGATGCCTGTAAACTGGGGTGGAATTCAGAACACGTATTCAGCATGCCCACACCCCTGAAAATCATCTTCGCCGGCACGCCGGAATTCGCCGCCACGGCCCTGGCCGCCCTGCTGGACTCGCGCCACGAGGTGGTGGCGGTCTATACCCAGCCGGACCGCCCCGCGGGCCGCGGGCGCAGGTTGCGCCCGAGCCCGGTGAAGGCCCTGGCGCTGGCCCACCATCTGCCGGTGGTCCAGCCCGAGAGCCTGCGGGAGCCGGCGGAGCAGCAGGCCCTCGCCGCGTGGGGCGCGGATGTCATGGTGGTGGCCGCCTACGGGCTCATCCTGCCCCCCGAGGTACTGGCCACGCCACGCCTCGGCTGCATCAACATCCATGCCTCGCTGCTGCCCCGCTGGCGGGGCGCCGCCCCCATCCAGCGCGCCATCCTCGCCGGCGACAGGGAGACCGGCGTCACCATCATGCAGATGGACGCCGGCCTCGACACCGGCCCCATGCTGGCGCGGCGGGCCTGCCCCATCCACGACACCGATACCGCCGGCAGCCTGCATGATCGCCTCGCCACGCTGGGGGCCGAGGCCCTGCTGGCGGTCCTCGAACAGCTCGACGAGGGCGGCCTGGCGCCGGAACCCCAGGACGAGACGCAGGCCACCTACGCGGCGAAGATCGACAAGGCGGAGGCGCGCCTCGACTGGTCCCGCCCCGCCGTGGAACTCCACCGCGCGGTGCGCGCCTTCAACCCCTGGCCGGTGGCCTTCACCACCGCCTGCCCCGGCGGGAACGCCTCCCCCCTGCGCCTGCGCGTCTGGGCCGCCCACCCCGAAAGCGGCGCCCCCGAAACCGCCGGCGCCCCGCCGGGGACGGTGCTCGAGGCCGGAGCCACGGGGATCCGCGTCGCCTGCGGCAGCGACGCGCTGGTGCTCACCCAACTCCAGCCCCCGGGCAGCAAACCCATGTCGGCGGCGGCCTTCCACAACGGCCACCCGTGGCTGGCGCCGGGCCTGCGGCTGGGGGAGGCATGAATCCCCGTCGCCGGGCGCTGGAAGTGCTGCGCGCGGTGATCGGCGAGGGCCGCTCCCTCACCGAGGCGCTGGAAGGGCCACTGGCGGAGGCCGGCGAGGCCGATCCCCGCGATGTCGCCCTGTTGCGCGCCCTGTGCTTCGGCGTCTGCCGCCACTACTTCCACCTGCGCCGCCTCCTCGGCCAGTTGCTCGATCGCCCCCTGCGACGCAAGGACCGGGACGTGGAACTGGCCGCCCTGCTCGGCCTGTTCCAGCTCGGCTGGATGCGCATTCCCGCCCATGCCGCCGTGGCCGAGACCGTGGCCCTGGCCGGCGCCCTGCGCAAGCCCTGGGCCCGGGGCCTGCTCAATGCCCTGTTGCGACGCTACCAGCGCGAGCGGGAGGCGCTGGAGGCGCGCGTCGGCGAGGACGAGGAGGCCGCCTGCGACCACCCCCGCTGGCTGCTGGATCGCCTGCGCGCCGCCTGGCCGGCGGACTGGCCGGCCGTCGTGGCGGCCAACAACAGCCCGGCGCCCATGAGCCTGCGGGTCAACCTCCGCCAGGGCGACCGCGAGGACTACCTGCGACAACTGGCCGCCGCCGGCATCGCGGCCCGCCCGGCGCCGGCCACCGAGGCGGGGATCGTCCTCGACGCGCCGGTGGACGTCGCGCGGCTGCCGGGCTTCGCCGCGGGCCGGGTCAGCGTGCAGGACGGCGCCGCGCAACTGGCCGCCCCCCTGCTGGACGCCCGCCCGGGGGAACGGGTGCTGGACGCCTGCGCCGCGCCGGGGGGCAAGACGGCCCATCTCCTCGAGCGCGAACCCGCGCTGGGGGAGGTGGTGGCGCTGGACAAGTCGGCGTCCCGCCTCGCCACCCTGGAGAAGGGGCTGGCGCGCCTCGGGCTCTCGGCCACGACGCTGGCCGCCGACGCCGGTGCGCCGGCGGACTGGTGGGACGGGCGGCCCTTCCACCGCATCCTCCTGGATGCGCCCTGCTCCGCCACCGGCGTCATCCGCCGCCACCCGGACATCAAGCTGCTGCGCCGGGAGGCGGACATTCCCGCCCTGGTGGCCACCCAGCAGACCCTGCTGCGCCGCCTGTGGCCCTTGCTGCGCCCCGGGGGTATCCTTTTATATGCCACCTGTTCCGTGTTGCCCGAGGAAAATGCAAGGCAAATTGCGCAATTCCTGCAACAATGTGCCGATGCCCGTCTCGCCATCGATTTCCACGCCCTGCCGGGGGTGCCGCCCGCGCCCGCGGGATCCGGCCCTGCCCTGGGCCGGGATACCGGTCATGGCTGGCAGATCCTCCCCGGCGAGGCGGACATGGACGGCTTTTTCTATGCCCGCCTGGTCAAGGACGGCTAGCCGCGCCCGGGGCCTGGCCCTGTTGCTCGCCGCGCTCCTCGGCCTCGGCGGAGCGACGACGGAGGTGGCCCTCGCCGCAGACGGCATGGTGGTGGAGGCGCCGCGCACCGAGATCGTGGATGGCGTGCTCACCCTCTCGGCACGGGTGCGCTATCACCTCAGTGACGAGGTCCTGGAGGCGCTCAACAGCGGGGTGCCGCTGTTCTTTGTCCTCGACATCGAGGTCGAACGTGTGCGCCGCTGGTGGCCGGATGCCACCATCGCCTCGCTGCAGCAGCGTTACCTGCTGCTCTACCACGCCCTGAGCGAAAAGTACGTGGTGCACAATCTCAACAGCGGAGTACAGGGCAACTATGGCAGCCTGACCACGGCCCTGTGGTCCATGGGCCGGGTGGAAGATCTGCCGCTCATCGACCGCGGGCTGCTCGATGCCGGCGCCGAGTATACGGTGCGCCTGCGCGCCACCCTCGATCTCGACGCCCTGCCGGCGCCCATACAGCCGCTTGCCCACCTGTCCTCCGACTGGCGCCTGGAAAGCCCATGGTACGAGCTGTCAATCAGTCCCTGACGCGCGTCCTGCGCTTCTTCTTCAGCGGCAGCCGGCCGGTGGTGCTGCTCACCGCCCTCCTGCTGATCTCGCTGTACCTGCTCTCCAGCGCCACGCACCAGTCGGCGCGCTTCGGCGACTACTATCTGGTCCTGCTGGTGGTCAACGTGCTCGCCATGCTCATCCTGGTGGGCCTCATCATCAAGCACGTCGCGCGCCTGTTGCAACAGTATCGCAGCAACGCCCCCGGTTCCCGCCTGACCCTGCGACTGGTCCTGCTCCTCGGCGTGCTGTCGGTGACGCCGGTGTCCATGGTCTACCTGTTCTCTCTCGATTTCATCCAGCGCGGCATCGACTCCTGGTTCGACGTGCGCGTGGAGGAGGCGCTGGACGACGCGCTGGAACTGAGCCGCGCCTCCCTCGGCGTGCGCATGCGCGACCTGCTGCGCGAGGCGCAGCACATGGCGCTGGTGCTGGCCGAGAGCCCGCCGGAGCTCGCCGCCCTGACCCTCAACGAACTGCGCGAGAACAGCAACGCCACCGAGCTGACCCTCTACAGCACCCGGGGGCGCATCCTCGCCTCCAGCACCCTCGATCCCAACCAGCTCGTGCCCCTGTGGCTGGACGACACCACCCACCTGCGCCTCGACCTCGGCGCCAACGAAGTGGGCCTGGTGTCGGTGCATGAGAAGGGACTGTTCATTCGCGCCGCGGTAACCGTGCCGGCGCTGATGCCGGGGCAGGACAACCGCATTCTGCGCGCGCTGTTCCCGGTCACCGCCTACATGAACGAGCTGGCCGACAGCGTGCAGGCCGCCTTCGCCCGCTACCAGGAGCTGGCCTACCTGCGCAAGCCGCTCACCTACAGCTTCGTGCTGACGCTCTCGCTGGTGCTGCTGCTCAGCGTCCTCACCGCGGTACTGGCCGCCCTGTCCTCGGCACGGCGCCTGATGCAGCCCATCTCCGATCTCGCCGAGGGCACGCGCGCGGTGGCCGCCGGCGACTACGCCAAGCGCCTGCCCCTGCCGTCGCGCCGCGACGAACTGGGCTTCCTGGTGCGCTCCTTCAACGACATGACGCGGCGCATCTCCGAGGCCCAGCGCGAGGTCCAGGCCAGCCAGCGCGCCGCCGAGGAACAGCGCGCCTGGCTCGAAGGCGTGCTCGCCAACCTGTCCTCGGGGGTCATCACCCTGGATACCGAGCTGTGCATCCGCACCGGCAACAACGTCGCCAGCCAGATGCTCGACGTGCCGCTGGGCGACTACCAGGGCCGTCCCCTCATCGAGGTGGTGGACGACCATACCCAGTTGCAGTTCGTCGTCGATGCCATCACGCCACACCTGGAGCACAACGACGCCCAGTGGAGCGAGGAAGTGGTGCTGTTCGGCCCGGGCGGGCGACGCGTCTTCATCTGGCGCGGCACCACGCTGAGCGACCAGGACGGCAAGCCCGGCGGTCACGTCATCGTCTTCGACGACATCACCGCGCTCGTGCAGGCCCAGCGCGACGCCGCCTGGGGCGAGGTGGCGCGCCGCCTGGCCCACGAGATCAAGAACCCGCTGACCCCCATCCAGCTCTCGGCGGAACGCCTGCGCCACAAGTACCTGGCGCGCATGGCGCCCGAGGACGCCGATGTCCTCGACCGCTCCACGCGCACCATCGTCCAGCAGGTGGAGACCCTCAAGGAAATGGTCAAGGCCTTCTCCGACTACGCGCGCATGCCCACCATCCACCTCGAACCCCTGGATCTCAACCAGCTGGTGCGCGAGGTGGTGGATCTCTACGACGAGGGCGAGGAGACACCCTGGTTCGCGCTGGACCTGGATCCGACGCTGCCGCCCATCGACGCCGACGACGGTCGCCTGCGGCAGTTGCTGCACAACCTGTTCAAGAACGCCCTGGAGGCGGTGGACTTCCGGCCCAGCCAGCCGGTGCGCGTCACCACGCGCTGCATGCAGGAGGCCAATTGCCATTTCATCGAAATGCGTGTCGAGGATGCCGGGCCCGGGATCCCGGAAGACATCATGGCGCAGCTCTTCGAGCCCTACGTCACCACCAAGCCGCGGGGCTCGGGGCTGGGTCTGGCCATCGTCAAGAAGATCGTCGAGGAACACGGCGGCATGGTGTGGGCCGAGAATCGCGGCGGGAAGGGCGGCGCCTGCCTGATCATTCGCCTGCCCGTCTCGCGCGAGGAAAACCCGTCCCACGACGGGGAAAGCGGGGGTACAATGACAGACCGGGAAAGTGATGACAGCCATGCCGCAGCCTGAAGCCCAGACCCACAAGACGCCGCCGGCCCCGGCTCACGCGCCCTTCATTCTCGTCGTCGACGACGAGCCGGATATCCGCGACCTGCTGCGCGAGATCCTCGAGGATGAAGGCTACGAGGTGGCCACCGCCGAGAACGGCGCCGCCGCCCGCGAGGCGCACCGCCGCCGGCGCCCCGATCTGGTGCTGCTGGACATCTGGATGCCCGACATCGACGGCATCACCCTGCTCAAGGAGTGGTCGGTGGAAGGCCGTCCGCCCATGCCGGTGATCATGATGTCCGGTCACGGCACCGTGGAGACCGCCGTCGAGGCCACCCGCCTCGGCGCCTATGACTTCATCGAAAAGCCCCTCTCGCTGGCCAAGCTGCTGCTCACCATCGAGCATGCCATCGAGGCGGACAAACTGCAGAAGGAAAACCAGGGCCTGCGCTCGGTGAGCGACCAGCTCGACGAGCCCATCGGCCACAGCGGCGTCATCCAGCGGCTCAAGACGCAGATCCGGCGCATCGCCGAGCACGACACGCCGGTACTCATCCTCGGCGAGCCGGGCAGCGGCCTGCGCGCCGTGGCCCGGTACCTGCACGCCAGCAGCCCGCGCGCCACGCGGCCCTACCGCGAGCTGAGCGTCGGCACCCTGCTCGCGGGACACGCCGCGCAGACCCTGTTCGGCAGTGAAGCGGGCGAGAAGATCGAATACGGACTGCTGGAAGAGGCCGCCGGCGGGACCCTGTTCATCTACGACATCGCCGACCTCGATGCCGAGCTGCAACTCAAGCTGGAATCGGCGCTCGCCGGGGGCGAGTTCTACCGCATGGGCGGCCACCAGGCCGTGCCGCTGGCCACGCGCATCGTCGCGGGCACCGCCGCCGATCTCGAGGCCCTGGTGGAACAGGGCGGTTTCCGCCGCGAGCTGTACTATCATCTCAACATCCTGCCCCTGCGGGTGCCTCCCCTGCGCGAGCACCGCGAGGACGTGCCGGAATTGCTCAACTTCTACACCAATCTCTATGTCAACCAGGACAACCTGCCCTACCGGCACTTCACCGTCGCGGCACAGAACAAGCTGCGCAACTACAGCTGGCCGGGTAACATCCGTGAGTTGAGCAACCTGGTGCAGCGGCTGTTGATCACCGGCAGCGGTAATGAAATCGAGCTTGACGAAGTCAACGCCAATATCGAATCCATGCGCGCCGACCAGGCCGGCACGCTGTCGGGGCGCAGCGGCTTCGACCTGCCACTGCGCGAGGCGCGCGAGCAGTTCGAGAAGGCCTATTTCGAATACCAGCTGGAGAAGACCGGAGGCAGCGTCGGCAAGGTAGCCGAACTGGCGGCCATGGAACGTACGCACCTGTATCGCAAACTCAAGGCGCTGGGTATCGAACCAAAGAAGTTCGCCCGCGGCAAATAAGCAAAAGAACAAACGACCATGAAGATTCTGATTCTCGGCGCCGGCCAGGTCGGCTCCTCACTGGCCAAGAACCTGGCCAGCGAGGCCAACGACATCACCCTCGTCGATGTCAACGATTACGTCCTGCGTTCCCTGCAGGACCGCCTCGACATCCGCACCGTGTGCGGGCTGGCCTCGCATCCCGATATCCTGCGCCGCGCCGGCGCCGACGATGCCGACATGGTCATCGCCGTGACCGACTCCGACGAGGTCAACATGGTGGCCTGCCAGGTGGCCTATACCATCTTCCATACGCCCACCAAGATCGCCCGCGTGCGCCACGTGGAATACCTCTCGGTGCCGCAGCTCTTCAACCAGGAGGCGCTGCCCATCGACGTGCTCATCAGCCCCGAGCAGTTGATCACCAGCTACATCCAGCGCCTCATCGAACACCCCGGCGCCCTGCAGGTGCTGGACTTCGCCGACGGCCTGGTACAACTGGTGGCGGTTAAGGCCTATTACGGCGGGCCGCTGGTGGGCCACCAGCTCAAGGAACTGCGCGAGCACATGCCCAATGTGGAGACACGCGTCGCCGCCATCTACCGTCGCGGCCACCCCATCATCCCCGAGGGCGCCACCGTCATCGAGGCCGACGACGAGGTATTCTTCATTACCGCGACTCGCAACACGCGCGCGGTGATGGGCGAATTGCGCCGCCTGGACAAGCCGTACAAGCGCATCCTCATCGGCGGCGGCGGCAACATCGGCAAGAGCGTGGCGCGCGAGCTGGAGAAGCGTTACCAGGTGAAGCTCATCGACCACAATGCCGAGCGCACCCGCGCCATTTCCCAGGAACTGGAAAAGACCATCGTCCTGCTGGGCGACATCGCCGACCAGGATCTGTTGCTGGACGAAAACATCGAGAACACCGACGTCTTCTGCGCCCTGACCAACGACGACGAGGCCAATATCCTCTCCGCCATGCTGGCCAAGCGCCTCGGCGCGCGCAAGGTGATGTCGCTGATCAACCGCGCCTCCTATGTCGATCTCGTCGAAAGTGGCGACATCGACATCGCCATCTCGCCCCAGCAGGCCACCATCGGCAGCCTGCTGACCCATATCCGCCGCGGCGACGTGGTCAAGGTGCATTCCCTGCGCCGTGGCGCGGCCGAGGCCATCGAGGCCATCGCCCATGGCGACGAGAGCACCTCTCGCGTGGTGGGCCGCACCATCGACCAACTCAACCTGCCGCCGGGCACCACCATCGGCGCCATCATCCGCGACGGCGACGTGCTCATCGCCCATCACGACACGCGCATCGAGTCGGAAGACCACGTCATCCTGTTCCTCGTCGACAAGTCCCGTATTGCCGAAGTGGAGCATCTGTTCCAGGTCGGCATTACCTTCCTGTAGCCGGCGCCCCGCATGCAGATCCTCGTCATTCAACGCGTCGTCGGCCGGCTGCTTACGGTCTTCAGCCTCGCCATGGTGCCGCCCATGGTCGTCTCGCTGATTTACTCCGATGGCGCGCTGGCGCCCTTCGTCGAGGCCTTTCTCGTCACCGCCGTCACCGGGCTGATCCTGTGGTTGCCGGTTCGCAGCCACCGGCGGGAGATGCGCCTGCGCGACGGCTTCGTCATCGTCGTGCTGTTCTGGACCGTGCTGGGGAGCTTCGGCGCGCTGCCCTTCCTGCTCGCCGACACCCTGGTGATGGGGGTCGTGGACGCCATCTTCGAGTCCATCTCGGGGCTGACCACCACCGGCGCCACGGTCATCGAGGGCATCGACAATCTGCCGCCCTCCATCCAGTTCTATCGCCAGCAACTGCAATGGATGGGCGGCATGGGCATCATCGTGCTGGCGGTGGCCATCATGCCCATGCTGGGCATCGGCGGCATGCAACTCTACCGCGCCGAGACACCGGGGCCCATCAAGGACAGCAAGCTCACGCCGCGCATCACCGAGTCAGCCAAGGCCCTGTGGTACATCTATCTCGCGCTGACGGTGGCCTGCATGCTGGCCTACTGGGCCGCCGGCATGGATCTCTTCGATGCCATCGCCCACAGTTTCTCTACCGTGGCCATCGGCGGCTTTTCCACCCACGACGAGAGCATGGGCTATTTCTTCCAGCAACCGCTGGTGGAAGTCGTGGCCATCGTCTTCATGCTCCTCTCGGGGGTGAACTTCGCACTGCACTTCGTTGCCTGGCGTTCGCGCTCCATCGCGGGCTACCTGCAGGATCCCGAATTCCGCGCCTATGTCTTCATCCTGCTGCTGGTGGCGGTGCTCACCACCAGCTACCTGGCGCTGACGCACAGTTTCCCCCATGTCGGCCACGCAGTACTGCATGGCGTGTTCCAGGCGGTCTCCATCGGCACCACCACCGGCTTTACCACCCAGGACTACTCCCTGTGGCCGGGTTTCCTGCCGGTGCTCCTGCTGTTTACCAGTTTCATCGGTGGCTGTGCCGGCTCCACCGGCGGCGGCATGAAGGTCATACGCTTCCTGCTGCTCCTCAAGCAGGGCCTGCGCGAAGTCATGCGCGTGATCCATCCCAATGCCGTGATCCCCATCAAGATCGGACGCAAGCCGGTATCCAACAAGGTGGTGGACGCGGTGTGGGGCTTCTTTGCCGCCTACGTCGGCCTGTTCATTTTCTTCATGCTCCTGCTCATGGCCGACGGCCTCGACCAGGTGACCGCCTTCTCGGCCGTGGCCGCCTCCATCAACAATCTTGGCCCGGGCCTGGGCGAGGTCTCCACCAGCTATGCAAGCATCAGCGACTTCTCCAAGTCGGTGCTGGCGCTGGCCATGCTCATGGGGCGCCTGGAGATCTTCACCCTGCTGGTTTTGCTCACCCCGGCCTTCTGGCGCAAGTGAACATGAACGACAATCCCGACCGGCTTCGCTGGGACGCACGCTACCGGGATACCGCGGCTCCCGGGGACGCCTGCCGCGTGTTGCGCGAAAACCTCCACCTCCTGCCGGCGCGGGGCCGGGCACTGGATCTCGCCTGCGGCACCGGCGGCAACGCCCTGCTGCTCGCCGAAGGCGGCCTCGACACCGAGGCCTGGGACATCTCGCCGGTGGGACTCGCCGTGCTGCAACGCGCCGCTGCAACTCGCAGCCTCGCCATCACCACGCGGGAAATGGATCTGGCCCACGCGACCCTGCCGCGGGCCGCCTTCGACGTCATCGTCGTCAGCCGTTTCCTCGAGCGCGCCTTGTGCCCGGCCATCAGTGCCGCCCTGCGCCCCGGCGGCCTGCTGTTCTACCAGACCTTCACCCGGGAGCGCGTCAGCGACGCCGGGCCATCGAATCCCGCATGGCGGCTGGCACGGGGCGAGCTCCTGCGCCTGTTCGCCGATCTCGAGCCCGTGATCTACCGCGAGGAAGGCCTGCTCGGCGATACCTCCCGGGGCTTTCGAGACGAAGCCATGCTGGTGGCGCGCCGGCCATCCCCGGCCTGAAAGTCCCCTTGCAATGCAGGGATGTTTGCCCCAGCAACAGCGCAGCCACTCAAGTTTTCCCCTTTCGTGTCGATAAACGGGAGGCCCCCTGCATTCTTTGGCATCGACTGAAAGAGGTCATCGATGAAGATCACGCTTCGTGTACTGGTTCTGTTTGCCCTGGTGGCGGGCAGCATGGCCCTGGCCGCTGATTTTCTTATCGCCTTGCTCGGTATTGGAGAGCCCCTGCGCGGCCTGCTGACGGCCCTGCTCACCGCCATATTGACTGCCGGGTCGGGCAGCCTTTTGCTGCGCTGGTGCTTCCTCCCTCTGCACAGGCTTGCCGGGGACACCGAGCAGGTGGATTCCGACGATCCTCTCCTGCAAGCCCTCGCCGAACGCCTTCAGAATGCCCGGCGGGAAGTCCAGGATCTCCTCAAGCGGGTAAGCAGCATCTCCAGTGACCTGTCGCTGACAAGCTCGCAGATCTTCTCCAGCATGGAACAGGCCGAGCGCAGCATCGACCAGCAACGGGCGGAGACCGAGCAGGTCGCCACGGCCATGAACGAAATGACTGCCACGGTGGAGGAAGTGGCGCGCAACACCGCCGAGGCCTCGGACGCCGCCGGTGCCGCCCTCGACGCCAGTAATGAGGGATTGTCCATCGCGCGTACCGCGCGCAGCGATATCGAAGTGCTGGTTGAGAATGTTGACAATGCCTCGCGCGTCATCAGCAGACTCGAAGAAGAAAGCGGCAATATCGGCGTCGTCCTCGATGTCATTAAGGGTATCGCCGAACAAACCAACCTGCTTGCCCTCAATGCGGCCATCGAAGCCGCCCGCGCGGGTGAACAGGGCCGCGGCTTCGCCGTGGTCGCCGACGAAGTACGCACTCTCGCCTCGCGTACCCAGGAATCCACACGGGAGATCGAGGAGATGATCAGCCGCCTGCAGGAAGGCGTGCGTGACTCCGTCGCAGTCATGGAAGTGGCGGTGGAAAAAGGGCAGGGCGGATCCGAACAGGTTGGGCGTACCCTCGCAGCTCTGGATACTATCCTCACTGCCGTCAATACCATGTCAGAGATGAATGCGCACATCGCCAGCGCCACCGAGGAACAGAGCCAGGTGGCCAACGAGATCAACCGCAATATCGTCAATATCAACCAGCAGGGCGTCACCACTGCCGAAGACGCCGCCACCGCCCGGCAGGCCTGCGAACAGCTTGCAGGCTTTTCGACCCGCCTGCAGGAACTCACCTCAGGATCTGGCTCGCTCGATCTCTCCGCCGCCCGCGCCGCGCACCTCAACTGGAAGACACGACTGCGCAGTTTCCTTGATGGGAAAGAATCACTGACGATGGACGAGGCCGTGTCACATCGTCACTGCAAGTTTGGAAAATGGTATTACAGTGAAGGCCTGGTGCAATACGGCCACCTTCCTGCTCTCCAGGCCGTTGAACAACCCCACGAGGAGCTTCATGAGCTGGTGCGGACGATTATCGAGTACAAGGAGCGTGGGGATCTCCAGCAGGCGGAGGAGGCCTATCAACGCCTGGCCCGTATCTCGGAAACCATTGTCCAGCTTCTGGATGAAACGGAACAGCAGGCGGCCGGAAAGGTGTAACCCGTCCCGTGGTCTACCGCGAGGAAGGCCTGCTCGGCGATACCTCCCAGTGCTTTCGAGACGAAGCCATGCTGGTGGCGCGACGGCCCGCAGGCAGCCCCTGATCCTCAGCTCTGGGCCTGATATTCGCCGGCGGGTAACAGATCGGTAAACACGAAACCGTCTCGCGCGACGGTTTCGCCGATCTCGATGGCAAGGGGCGTGTCGAACATGGGGCCGGCCCAGGCAAAGGAGTGGAATTCGCCGTACTCGCCGCAGGGATCGCAGCCGGCCGGCAGATCGTCCAGGAGGGCGGCGTCGAATTCCCGGCCGGCGAGACCCTCGGGGAGTTTTTTCGGATCGAGGCAGGTGAGGGTGGCGCGCAGGCCGCCGGCGATCATCTCCCGCGCCAGCTGTGTGGTGGGGATCCCCCAGAGGGGAAACAGGGGTTCGATGCCGGTGCCGGCGAGCATCTTCTCGCGGTAGGCGCGCACGTCTTCGAGAAACAGATCGCCAAAGGCCATGCCCTCCACACCATCTTCCCGGGCACGCGCGATGAACTCGGCCATGATGCGCTCGTAGTCGGCGTTGGAGCAGGGCCAGGGCAGGTCGATGGGGATCCAGGGCAGGCCGGCGGCGGCGGCCTGCGCCGCCACCAGTTCGCTGCGCACGCCGTGCATGGCGACGCGTTGGAATTCGGCGTTGACGGTGGACACCAGCCCCGCCAGTTCGATGTCGTCGCGCTGGCGCAGGCGGTGGAGCATCCACGCGCTGTCCTTGCCGGTGGACCAGGAGACGAGGACCTTCACGCGTTATCCCTCACCGCCGGCAGGACGGGCCGCGGGTCTCACTGGACGAAGGGAATGCGCAGCGGATAGGTCCACTCTTCCCCATGACTGGCCTTGACCGCAGCGATGATGATCACCACCAGTTCGAAGATCATCAGTCCCACGAACAGTAACCAGCCGATCAACACGAACATCAGGAAGAAGCTGACG
>Ga0256830_1002248_pt1 | contig 12873 bp, 7 predicted proteins | sample 128326metaG_FD_190537 | JGI IMG/M metagenome (GOLD analysis project Ga0256830, IMG submission 190537) | Hydrothermal vent microbial communities from Lau Basin, Pacific Ocean - 128-326 | ecosystem: Environmental > Aquatic > Marine > Hydrothermal vents | place: Pacific Ocean: Lau Basin | collected...
TCAGAATGACACACAACCCCTGTCATTCTGAGGGAGCGCAGCGACCGAAGAATCCGGAGCGCAGCGACCGAAGAATCCGGAGCGCAGCGACCGAAGAATCCGGAGCGCAGCGACCGAAGAATCCGGAGCGCAGCGACCGAAGAATCCGGAGCGCAGCGACCGTCGGGGCGACCGGCCGGTCGCCCCGACCTCTAATAACCACGTGTCGAACAACCGTCCCCCGTCCCCCGTCTCCATCTCCCCCACCATCGCTGAGATTCTTCGCTCCCCTCTGACAAACAAAAAAAACGCCCGCAAGGATGAGGGGGACATCCTGACGAGCGCACAATCAATGACCCCGGCAGGACTCGAACCTGCAACCAATTGATTAAGAGTCAACTGCTCTGCCAGTTGAGCTACGGGGCCTATGAAAACGCAGTTTCGCGCCGAAATTATACCCGGATTAGGGGATGTGTCAACTTTCGAGAATATGTTATCATTTTGCTGGTTCTCTCATCCTGCGCTAATATCCAAGGAGATACTCGATGAAAAAGACCAGCCCAAACTTCCGGTTCGTAAGCGCGCTTATGCTTGTGTTTGCCGTTATCTGGCTGTTGATAGGCGCGATAACGTTCTCCTCAGCCCAGCCAGCTTACCAGCTCGATTCGTTTGGCCCTGGCCCCCTCATGCAGGTTGTCTTGAGAGAAGCGGAGACACCGGTGCAGAAACGGCTGCTTCCGCCCGGCTATTTGCAAACTGCACCCCAGCTCGCGACCATCAACGTAACCTACGTGGGCAACTGGGATCAGAACGCAAAGAACGCGTTCGAATACGCGGCCAGCATCTGGGAGACCAAGATCACCTCCAGCGTTCCTATCGAAATCGAGGCGGAGTGGACCAATCTTGGCCCCAACATCCTGGGCGGGGCCGGCGTGAATAGACTGTTTGCCAACTTTCCCGGCGCGCCTATGGCGGACACCTGGTACCCGATCGCGTTGGCCAACAAAATTGCCGGCACCGACCTCGATCCGGCCGATGTGGATATCGCCGCTGTGTTCAACAGCGCGTTTTCCGGCTGGTATTTTGGCACGGATGGTAATCCCCCCGCCAACCAGATCGATTTTGCCAGCGTGGTGATGCACGAGATCGGCCACGGATTGGGCTTTTTCGGCTCGATGGCGGTGGATACGGGAGATGGGGTGTGCGGTGGAACAGGTCTCGGTTGCTGGGACTCCATCTACCCCTACGTGTACGACCGGTTCACCGAAAACGGGGCCGGTATGCCGTTGCTCAGCTTTCCGAACAATTCCACCCAACTGGCTGATCAACTGCAAAGCAACGATGTGTTCTTCGATGGCGCCAATGCCAACGCCGCCAACGGCAATGCGCCCGTCGAACTCTACGCGCCCTCCACCTGGGAGCCAGGCTCCAGCTATTCCCACCTGGCACAGAGCTTCGACGGCACTCCGAACGCGTTGATGACTTACAGTATCGCCCCCGGTGAGGTGCAGCACGACCCCGGGGCGGTCATGTTGGGCATGTTTCAGGATATGGGGTGGACGATGTACAACCTCAGCCCGGCTTCCTTTCTGCCCATTGTGTACAATGGTGTGCAACCGACACCCACATCTGCATCCAATTGGACTACCATTCTCCCTTAGCGACGGCTTTGAGGGCGCCTTCCCAGGCTCCTGGCAACTCTCGGATGCCCTGGTGGGGTCTACAAATGGGGAACTGCTCGTTCCATGGGACAAAGAATACCCCCGGACGGATACCGGGGGTAACTCATTTTCTGGAGGTGGGAGACACATGCCCGCTATCGTGTGGGCGGCGCCCGGAAACTCAACCCCGGCACCTGCACGCTCACCTGGTAGACGCCGCTGCCTTCCCGCACGAACGCGGCCCACGGGTTTTGGTTGACCGCTCGCCAGGCCAGTTCCAGGGCCTCCCCCTCTACCCAGACGCCTTTTTCCTCCGCGTCTGTGAGCGGGAACAGCTTGTCCGCAGGCCAGATCACGTCGTTTTCCGAAAGCGGCATGGCCGAGAACTCCGCCACCGGATAGGAGACCAGATAGGCACGCTCAGGCACGAACTCGCTGCCCTTCATCCCCATCCCGGAGGCCAGGCGGTCGTACAGATCGTGGAACGCCTGGGGCGCGCCTTCGAAGTACTCGCACACCTTCTTCGACTGGCTCTCCAATTGAACGCTCAGGCACTTATCTGCAAAATCTGCGACCGTATTGTTCTCGTAGCGTTCCTTCCAGTCGAAGAACCCGGCCTGGATGGCGTCCTCCAGAATGCCTTTGAGCTGATCCTGGCTCAACTGTGCTTGCCACACCACGCGAGAGCCATCCTCCCGGTACTCCACCCAGATGTAACGCCCGTCCCCCCAAATTTGAAAGTCTGGAATGTAGTTGAGAGGTGCCACGGGTGTGCTAAAACCGCAGCAGAACGTTCCCCGGATCACGATTTCTTGGGGATCGTTCTTCCAGATTGCCTCTGCCGCCGGCGCGTTCGCGCCCTGATCGGCGGGCTGTTTGGTGTCGTCCTGATTACGGGCATCCGAAACCGGCACGGTTGCCACTCCGTCCGGCCCGTCATCCTGGATTTCCGTCGCCGGTGTCACCGGGCTGCAAGCCGCAGCCACCAACAAAACCAGTAAAGCGATGATGAAAATTCGGGTCTTCATACACATTCTCCTTCCGTGTTCGATAGAGGATGAACAATATCTTGTTTTTAACGCCCGCCGGGTTCAAAAGGTTCCCTCTTTGAAGACCGCCTCTGTTATAATTTTATCCCAATACCCAATACCCAATACCCAATACCCAATACCCAATCCCTATCCCTATCCCTATCCCTATCCCCACCCCCCATCCTTCGACTACGAGCGGCTACGCCGCCCTCCGCTCAGGATGCAATTACCCAATTACCCAATTACCCAATTACCCAATACCCAATTACCCAATACCCAATTACCCAATTACCAATACCCAATGGAAGAGCCATGACCACACCTGCTGAGATACGAGAAAAAATCGAACGCATTTTGCCCACCGTCCAAAAACCGGGCCGTTACACTGGCGGCGAGTTGAACCAGGTGGTCAAGGACTGGGACCAGATCGAGACCAAAGTCGCCCTGGTGTTCCCCGACATTTACGACCTGGGCATGTCCAACCTGGGGCTGGCGATCCTCTACGATTTGCTCAACCAGCGCGAGGACGTGCTGGCCGAACGCGCCTTTTCCCCCTGGACCGATATGGAAGCCGCCATGCGCGCCGCGGGCATCCCCCTGTATTCCCTCGAAACCAAATATCCCCTCCACCAGTTCGACATCATCGGCTTCTCCCTGCCCTACGAAACGCTGTACACCAACGTGCTCAACGCCCTCGACCTGGCGGGCATCCCGATTTACGCCACTGAACGCGAGGAGACCGACCCGTTGGTGATCGCCGGTGGTCACGCCACCTTCAACCCCGAACCGATGTACCCGTTCATCGACGCCTTCGTCATCGGCGAGGGAGAAGAGGTCATCCAGGAAATCGTGGACACCTACCAGGCCTGGAAGGCCCGGCAGGGATCACGCACCGAGCTGCTCCACGAGCTGGCGAAACTCTGGGGGGTCTACGTCCCGCTGCTCTACGAAGCCCACTACCACGCCGATGGCACCTTCTCCCACCTGACCAAACTGGTCGAACACGCCCACCTCCCGATTGTCAAACGTATCGTCCCCCGCCTGCCCCCACCCCCAACCAAATTCATCGTCCCCTATATCGACACCGTACACAGCCGCATCCCCATCGAGATCATGCGCGGCTGCACGCGCGGCTGCCGCTTCTGCCACGCGGGCATGATCAACCGGCCCGTGCGCGAACGCACGGTCGAGGAAGTCTGCCAGGCCATCGAGGAGGCTTTGGCGCACACCGGCTTCGAGGAGGTTGGGCTGCTGTCGCTTTCCTCTTCGGACTACACCCACGTGGTCGAGCTGGTCAAGGCGGTCAGCGAGCGTTTCGCGGGCCGCGGGCTGTCCATCTCGTTGCCCTCGTTGCGCATCGAGAGCCTGTCGGTGGACTTGATGGACGCGCTGGAGGGTTCGCGGCGTTCCGGTTTCACCCTGGCCCCGGAGGCGGCCACCGAAAAGATGCGCGAGATCATCAACAAACCGGTGAGCAGCCAGCAGTTGTTAGACACCGCGCGCGAGATTTACAAGCGCGGCTACCAGCACATCAAACTGTACTTCATGATCGGCCACCCCTCCGAGACCATGGAGGATGTGGATGCCATCGTGCAGTTGTGCAAGGCCGTGTTGCGCGAGGGGCGGCAGATTGTCGGGAGACGCGCTACCGTGACCGCGGGGGTGAGCACCTTTGTCCCCAAGCCGCACACCCCTTTCCAGTGGGTGCCGTGCGACACCCTGGATCAGATTTACGCCAAGCAAGCCTACCTCAAGAAACACATGCGCGGCAAGGGGCTGAAACTCAACTGGAACAACCCGGAGGAAACCATGCTGGAGGCCGCGCTCTCGCGCGGAGACCGCCGCCTGGCCGAGGTGGTGTACCGCGCCTGGGAGATGGGGGCCAAGTTCGACGCCTGGTACGAGCATTTCGATTACGGCCTCTGGCTGGCGGCCTTCGAGCAAGCCGGGTTAGACCCGGCGTTCTACACCCACCGGCCGCGGCCCCTGGACGAAGTGTTCCCCTGGGAACACCTTTCCACCTCCCTGAAAAAGAAATTCCTGACCGAGGACTATTTGTGGAGCCTGGCGGGGCGCACGCGCATCGACTGCCGCAACCAGTGCTTTGCCTGCGGCATTCTGCCGGTGTTCTCCCAATTGCGCCGCCAGACGCCCGGCGAGCACTGGCAGTGTCCGGAGGTCAAAAGCAGGCGCGTGAACGTGACCACCAATGGCGGCAAATTCATGCCGGTGGCGGTCAAGGAAAAACGAGTGGACGTCAAACTCGAGGCGGTGAGGGTGAGCGGGGACTAGATGCGCGTACGGATGCGGTTTGCCAAAACCGAAACCATGCGGTATACCGGGCATCTGGACGTGTATCGCACGCTGCACCGGACGTTGATTCGTGCCGGCTTGCCCATTGCGCATAGCCAGGGGTACGCGCGGCGGCCAAAACTCAACTTAGCCGCCCCCTTGCCCCTCGGTTTCACCAGCGACTGGGAGGTGGCCGACCTGTGGCTCGAACAGCCCGTCCCCCTCGAGCAGCTTACCACTGCCATTCAGGCGGCTTCCCCGCCCGGGTTGCGGTTACTCGACCTGGAGGAGGTGCCGTTGCACTGGCCTAAGCTCACCCGTCAAGTGCTCTCCTCCGAATACATCTGTACCCTGCTGGAGCGCGTCCCCGATCTGGAGCAACGTATCGACACCCTGCTGGCCGCGGACAGCCTGCCGCGCGAACGCAGAGGCAAGCGCTACGACCTGCGCCCCCTCGTGCTGGCGCTGCAACGCATGGGCGACGACGAACAGGGACGCCAACGCCTGCGCATGACCCTGCAATCCCAGGAGGGCAAGACCGGCCGGCCCGACGAAGTGGTGGCCGCCATGGGGATCGATCCGGTTGGGGTGCGATTTCACAGAAGCCAGCTCAACTTTTCGGATGACAAGGAGTAGAAAATGGGTATATTGCTTTCCTTATTTCTGGGTGTGCTTCCGGCATTGTTTTACGCCTGGTTCGTATATTGGCTGGACCGCTACGAAAAAGAGCCGAAACTGCTGTTGGGGGGCGTGTTCATTTGGGGCGCGGTCGTGGCTTCGGGCGGCGCGTTCATCCTCAATACTTTATTCGGAATCAGTGTGTTTCTGTTCACTGGCTCGGAGGCTGCAACGGACATTGCCACCGGATCGATCAGCGCGCCCCTGGTGGAGGAGAGCTTGAAGGGTATGGCGGTGCTGTTGGTTTTTCTGGTCTTTCGAAAGGAGTTCGACAACATTCTGGACGGCATCGTATACGCCGGCATCACCGCGTTGGGTTTTGCAGCCACCGAGAATTCGTTTTACATTTACAATTACGGCTACGCGGAAGGAGGCGTGGGAGGTGCGCTGGTGTTGGCCTTCGTGCGCAACATTCTGGTGGGCTGGCAGCACCCTTTTTACACCTCTTTCATCGGGATCGGGTTAGCGCTGGCGCGCTTGAATCGCAACACCCTGATCAAGATCGCCGCGCCGGTGGCGGGCTGGGTACTCGCCGTGCTCACGCACTCGTTCCACAACACGCTGGCTTCTCTTCTGGGTGGGCTGGAAGGGCTGGCTATCGGTACGTTTTTCGATTGGACCGGCTGGCTGTTCATGTTCGGGGTGATTGTCTGGGCGATTTACCGGGAGCGGAATTTCCTGCGCAAATACCTGCGTGAAGAGGTCGCCAACGGGGTGATCACCGCGGCCCAGTACAAAACAGCCTGTTCGGCTGTGCGGGTGAACATAGCCCGGTTGAACGCGCTTGCTGCCGGAAAATACCGCAACACGCGTCGCTTCTATCACCTTTGCGCGGAGTTGGCGCACAAAAAGCGGCAGTTGGATGTGGTCGGGGAAGAGCGCGGCAACACCGCCATCATCAAAGGTTTGCAAGCGGAATTGGCGCGGCTTTCGCAAGGGGTGGTTGCCTGAGTCTCTCCGGATTGCCGAATAGAAGGCTGACCGTCCATGAGGATGTTTCCGGTCTTCAGCGGAAAAACGCTGCTTCGCGCCGGCAATTCATGGTAAAATTTCTCCCAGAACACAATGCCCCCATAGCTCAGTGGATAGAGCGTCGGCCTCCGGAGCCGAAGACCTGCGTTCGAGTCGCAGTGGGGGTATGTTGCCAACCCGCCAACCGCGGGTTTTTTCTTTTTCGGAAGGGGAAACGATTTGTCGTTTTGGGGGTTTCAATATAAGATGGTGCAATCAAATTTCATTTTCGGGAGGATTCATGTCCACTACTACTGTTGATCAACCCCTGGTGAACGACAAACGAGAGATTTTTGGTTGGGCGATGTACGACTGGGCCAATTCGGCCTTCAGCACCACCGTTGGCACGGTCTTTCTTGGCCCGTATGTCACCGCCATTGCGGAGCAGGCCGCGGACGCGGAGGGCTTTCTGTACCTGGGTAATTTTGCTTTGCGTCCAGATTCGCTGTTCGCCTACGCGGTGTCGGCATCCGTGTTGATGCAGGTAGCTTTTTTGCCCATTTTGGGCGCGCTGGCAGATTATTCCCACATCCGCAAAAAATTGTTGATGCTGTTTGCCACGCTGGGCGCGCTGGCTACCACTTTGATGTTTTTCATCACCGAAGGAGGGCATTGGTTCGCGGCCGCGTTGTTCGTGATCGCCAACCTGTCCTTCGGCGCGGCGGTGGTTTTCTACAACGCCTATCTGCCCGACATCGCCAGTGAGGACCGCCGCGATCACGTCTCGGCCAGCGGTTTTGCGTTGGGCTACGCGGGCGGCGGGACCCTGCTGCTCATCAATCTGATCTTGTTCATGTTCAGCGATTCGTTGGGGCTGAGCGGCGAAATGGTAGCCCGAATCAGCCTGGCCTCTGCCGGAATCTGGTGGTTTGGGTTTTCGCTGATCACCTTTCGGCTACTGCGTTCCCGTCACGCGGCCAAACCCCTGCCGCCTGGGGAGACACATCTCACCATTGGTTTCAGCCAACTGGCCGCGTTGCTGGATGTTTCACCGCGTCTGGTTACGACGTTGATCCTGCTGCCTCTGTTGATCCCGGTCCTGATGCTCTTGAAGCTCCCCTTGTGGCTCTCGCTGACGCCCGGCGCGGGCCCAATTGCGGTGCTGATCATTTTCATGGTGCGCAAATCCAAAACCCTGCCGGAAGCGATCAAGTATCTGCTGGCCTACCTGCTCTACAACGACGGCATCCAGACCGTGATCGCAGTGGCGGCCATCTTCGCGGCGCAAGAGCTGGGCATGAGCGCCACCAACCGCATATTGGTCATCCTGATGATCCAGTTCGTCGCTTTTGGGGGGGCGTACATGTTCAGCTTCCTGGCCTCCCGCCTGGGCACGAAAAACGCCATCCTCGTGAGCCTGGTGATCTGGAGTGGGACGGTGATTTTCGCCTACTTCGGGATGCGGGATTTCAACCCGGTGCCGGGCCTGGGCATCAGCCGGGCGGAGCTTGAATTTTGGGTGCTCGGATTCGTCGTCGCGTTGGTGTTGGGCGGCAGCCAGGCGCTCAGTCGCAGCCTGTTTTCTCTGATGATCCCCAAAGATCAAGAGGCGGAGTTCTTCAGTTTCTATGAGGTGAGCGAACGAGGTACCTCCTGGCTGGGCACATTCATCTTCGCCCGCGTCAACGACCTGACCGGCAGCCTACGCGCGGGTGTGCTGTCGCTGATTTTCTTTTTCCTCGCAGGGCTGATACTCTTGCCGTTCGTAAACGTGGAGAAAGCCAAAGAGCAGGGCGCGCAAACCAAACCCGTATTCGTGGGCGCAGGGGATTGAGAAACTGTTCTTTTCGCTTGGCAAATGGCTGCCCTATTGGTACTAATTCCTTGATTAGCCGAATCCTTGTTGTATAATCGTATCAAAAGAGTGAGGAGCAGGACTTACGCAGTTGGCACACTGCGAGCACCTGTGTAAGGTCCGTCAGAATGACACAGGCCTGCTGTCGTTCTGAGGGCACGAGATGCCCGAAGAATCTGCGGAGCGCAGCGACCGGGGAATTTCCTCACTCTCGTTGGGCTTCTTCGCTATTGCTCAGAATGACATAAGCCCGCTGGTCGCTCAGAATGAAACAAGCAACCGAGGCATGAAGCGCGTAATTCCTATGAGGAGGCGTCTTTGACAATTACAATCCAAAAATCGAGCCTGGATCAATTGGATACAGCGCGCCAATTAGCGGAGGAGGTGCTCGAACAATTAGAGCGACAATACAAAGTCCTGGCGCGTGATGGAGTGACGTTACCGGGGGAGATTTTCACAGGGCTTGGTGAACTATCGAACTCGCTTGAGCAAATCAAGGCCAATATGATTGAACAGGAGCGGGAGTTACAGCGTTTGTACGCCCTGGCAGATGTTGGACAGATGATCAATTCTTCCCTCGATTTGACCACTGTGTTGAACGAGGTGATGGATACCATTATCTCCCTTACCGAAGCTGAGCGCGGTTTTTTGATGTTATGTAATGCAACAGGTAGTCTGGACTTGCGCATTGCTCGCAATATGGACAAAGAGACTCTCAATCAAGAGGAAATCGAAATCAGCCGCACGATTGCTCATCAGGTAGCAAATTCGGGAACGGCTATTCTCACTACCAACGCTGAGGAAGACCCGCGTTTCGGCAAGCAACACAGTGTTTTGCTCCACCATTTTCGTTCGATTCTGTGTGTGCCTTTGAAAGTCAAGGGGGAGGTGACCGGTGTGATTTATGCTGATAACCGCGTGCGGAGCGGGGTGTTTACTCATCGGGATTTGAAGATATTGACCGCTTTTGCCGATCAGGCTGCCGTTGCCATCGAGAATGCCAGGCTCTTCGACGATTTGCAGCGGTCCAATCAGAAACTTGCCCAGGCCTACGATGTGACGCTGGAAGGGTGGGCGCGGGCTTTGGAGTTGCGCGATCAAGAGACTCAAGGCCACACCCGGCGAGTGACGCAGCTGACGCTCAAACTGGCAAAAAAGATGGGGATCAAAGGCGAGGACCTGGATCACATTCGCCGCGGGGCGTTGTTGCACGACATTGGAAAAATGGGTATCCCGGATCGCATCTTACTTAAACCAGGCCCCTTGACCGAAGAAGAGCAAAAAATCATGCAACAGCACCCGGTGTATGCTTACGAAATGCTAAAACCCATCGAGAAGTTGCAGCCTGCTTTACACATCCCATATTGCCACCACGAAAGATGGGACGGCAGCGGCTACCCGCGCGGTTTGAAGGGCACTCAAATCCCTTTGGCCGCCCGCATTTTCGCGGTGGTGGACGTATGGGACGCCCTGCGTTCTGAACGACCCTATCGTGAGGCCTGGCCAGCCAAAAAAGTGCTCAAACACATCCATGACCAGGCGGGAAAACAGTTCGATCCGGAAGTGGTCAAGGCGTTTGCGCGCCTGATTGTGGAAGAAGTCATTGGTGGATCCAATTGAGCAATTCGATTCACCGGAAGGCGAACTTGTGCAAGAAGCCCGAAGAAGTGCGCGCGCATCTTAGCCCCGCTTTTCGTCGCGATCTCGTCACGTTGGAATTGTAAAATAGCGTGAAAGGCGCATGTTGATTAGAACATAAAGAGGAGTTGCCGCGTACACAAACCCCGAAAACAGTTTTTTACATCGCCAAGTTCCCCATGGATGTCGCATAATTGCATCGAAATTAATATGCTTCCCTCCAGTGCTTTGTGGATAATTTTGTCTTAAAGACACTTATGGAAACCGTTTCGAGCATTTTGTGAGAGAAGAGAGGTTAGCAATATGCGCAAAAGAAGTTATTTTTTCATTCTAACGTTTGTTTTTCTCATCATTTTTTTGCTTGGCGGTTTACTCGATTCCTCCGCCCAGGCGGAGATACCACCCATCCGCTTGAAAGCGTTTACCTTCTATCCCGCTCAGGGGGAACAACCCGCTATTGCCTCCAACCTGCGGGTGGATGCCTACGCTGAGGGACAGGCGGGTTACTATATCGTTCAATTCCGCGGCCCGATTCTCGCGAAGTGGCGGGCTTCTTTGGTTGCAGAGGGGGTGCAAGTGCTGGGATACATTCCTGAGTTTGCATATAAGGTGCGTATGACCCCCGCGCAGGCGCAACGCGTTCAAAATCTGGAGCCAGTTGTCTGGGTGGGTATCTTCCAACCGGCCTACAAACTCAGCCCAACCCTGGAACTAAGAGAGAACGGGTTGTATCGCGTTGTGTTAGAAGAAGGCAGTGATTTGGCAGCCAGCCGGGATGCCATCGCGCAGACCGGTGCACAAATTTTGCGTGGTGAAGGCCGTTTTTTGCTGGTTATGGCCAGTTCCGCACAACTGGACAAAATTGCACAGGTGATGGACGTGGCCTGGGTGGAAAACTTCCGCATTGCCGAGACGTTTAACGAATATGGCGCCGGGGTGATCATGGGCGCCAACATTGCCAACACCAATGGCTTTGACGGTTCTACGCAAATTGTGGCGGTGGCCGACACCGGGTTGGGCGGCGGCACGCCCGGTACCGCGCATCCCGACATCCCGGCTACGCGTATCACCGCAATTTTCGACTGGCCCAGCGCGGACAATCCAGGTTGCTGGAATGCTATCCCGGACGGCGCGCAAGATGTGGACAGCGGCCACGGAACCCACACCACGCTCTCCGCGGTCGGCGACGGCGACGCCAACGGAGTGGGTAGGGGGACTGCGCCGGCAGCGAACCTGGTCTTCCAGGCGGTGGAAGACTACATTGACTTCGTCGGCTTCTGTTCACTCTTTTACCCAGATGGCTACTATCTGCTGGGACTTCCCGATGATCTGACATTGCTTTTTCAACAAGCCTACGATGCGGGTGCGCGCATCCATTCCAACTCATGGGGGAGTGCTGTCAACGGCGATTACACCGCGGACAGCGCCACCACCGATCAGTTTATGTGGAATAATCCGGACATGCTGATTACCTTTTCTGCCGGAAACGAAGGGATAGACGCCGATGCTGACGGCGTGGTAGACAGTGATTCGCTTGGCTCCCCCGCCACCGCCAAGAACGTGCTGACCGTTGGCGCCTCGGAAAACGACCGGCAGGGCAACTGGGATTGCGACACCAGCCTGACATACAACAACTGCGCGGCACAAAGCGGCCAAAACGATATTTTCACCTATGGCGCAGCCTGGCCGACGGATTACCCCGCGGACCCGCTCTTCAGCGACCCCAGCGCAGGAAACGCGGAACAGATGGCGGCCTTCTCCAGCCGTGGCCCTACCGACGACGGGCGCATCAAACCCGATGTAGTCGCCCCCGGCACATGGGTGCTTTCCGGCTATTCGGACATGTACCAGCAAGGCTATGATGGCTCGCCCAACCCCCAAAACGGGGCCTGGCAGTATGACGGCTGGGGCTTCCCCTACAGCGACCAGTACAAATACATGGGCGGCACCTCCATGTCCAACCCGTTGGCAGCCGGCGCGGCCGCGGTGGTCAAGGACTTTTATACCAAAACATTTACCCACACAGCCAGCGCGGCCCTGACCAAAGCCACCCTGATCAACTCTGCTGTGGACATGCTGGATGAGAATAACGACGGTATCAACGACAACGCCTTTCCTATCCCGAACGATCATGAGGGCTGGGGCCGTATTGACCTCGCCAATGCCACCGACGGCAGCCACCAATGGGTGGATGAGGCCACCGGCCTGAACACCGGCGGCACCCTCACCTATCAGTTCAACGTCGGCGTATCCGGATCGCCCTTCAAAGTCACTCTGGTTTGGACCGATTACCCCTCTACCGCTGCGGCGGCACGAAACCTGGTCAACGACCTCGATCTGGTAGTCACCGCGCCCGGCGGGCAGGTGTATTTGGGCAACGTGTTTAGCGGCGGTTGGTCGGTAAGCGGGGGGAGCGCGGACCGGGTGAACAACGTCGAAAACGTGTACGTGCAGTCCGCGGCAGCCGGTACCTGGACGGTGCAGGTGAGCGGTTTCAACGTCCCCCAGGGGCCGCAGCCTTTCGCCCTGGTGGTGGATGGCGACTTCACCTCTCCCACCAACACGCCGACCCCCACCAATACACCTACCAACACACCAACGCCCACCAACACACCCACCAACACACCAACGCCCACCAACACACCCACCAACACGCCGACGCCAACCCCCACCTTCACGCCGACGCCCACCAACACACCTACCAACACGCCAACGCCAACCCCCACCTTCACGCCGACCCCCACCAACACACCTACCAACACGCCAACGCCTACCAACACGCCCACCA
>Ga0256830_1002249_pt1 | contig 12870 bp, 12 predicted proteins | sample 128326metaG_FD_190537 | JGI IMG/M metagenome (GOLD analysis project Ga0256830, IMG submission 190537) | Hydrothermal vent microbial communities from Lau Basin, Pacific Ocean - 128-326 | ecosystem: Environmental > Aquatic > Marine > Hydrothermal vents | place: Pacific Ocean: Lau Basin | collected...
CCTGTTTGCGTTGCAAAAGACCCCGCTCGATGCGATCCCGGACCTGTCCGACGCCCAGGTCATTATCTTCACCCAGTGGCCGGGACGCAGCCCGGACCTGGTCGAGGACCAGATCACCTACCCATTGACCAGCTCGCTGCTGGCAGCCCCCAACGTCAAGTTCGTACGCGGCCAGAGCTTTATGGGACTGAGCTTCGTCTATGTGATTTTCGAGGACGACACCGACATCTACTGGGCCAGGTCACGGGTACTCGAATACCTGAACACCGCCAGCGCCAAGCTGCCGGCAGGCGTCAAGCCGACGTTGGGACCGGACGCCACCGGCGTCGGCTGGGTGTTCCAATACGCGCTGGTCGACAAGTCCGGCCGACACAACCTGGCGCAACTGCGGTCGCTGCAGGATTTTACCTTGCGCTACCGGCTCGAAGCGGTCAAGGGCGTGGCCGAGGTCGCATCGATCGGCGGCTTCGTCAAGGAATACCAGGTCAAGATCGACCCCAACAAGCTGCAGCAATACGGGCTGTCGCTGGCGAAGGTGGCCAGGGCGATACGCCGTTCCAACAACGATGTCGGCGGACGTGTGCTGGAGATTGCCGGACACGAGCACTTTATCCGCGGCCGTGGCTACATCAAGTCTGCCAGGGACATCGAGAAAATCGTGCTGGCGATCGACAAACACGGGGTACCGGTCACCGTACGCAATATCGCCTACGTCAGTGTCGGCCCGGCGATGCGCCGGGGGATCGCCGAGCTCGACGGCGAGGGCGAAACCGTCGGCGGTATCGTGATCATGCGCTACGGCGAAGACGCGCTGTCGGTCATCGAGCGGGTCAAACGACGTCTGAAGGACATCAAGTCCTCACTGCCCGACGGTATCGAAATCACGACGGTCTACGACAGGTCGAAGCTGATCAAGCGCGCCATCGCGACACTGCGCTCGACGCTGATCGAAGAAATGATCGTCGTGTCGCTGATCATACTGATCTTCCTGATGCACTTCCGCTCGGCGCTGATCGCGATCCTGACCCTGCCGATCGCGATCCTGCTGTCGTTTATTCCGATGGCCGGCCAGAACCTGACTGCCAACATCATGTCGCTCGGTGGTATCGCCGTGGCAATCGGCGCGATGGTCGACGCCTCGATCGTGATCATCGAAAACATTCACAAGCGGCTGGAAAATTTTCACGGCCAGGACCCCGGTGAGCGCAAACGCGTGATCATCCAGGCGATGCAGGAAGTCGGGCCGAGCATTTTTTTCTCACTGCTGATCATCACTGTATCGTTTCTGCCGGTCTTCTCGCTGGCCGGTGCCGAAGGACGGTTGTTCAAGCCGCTGGCGTTCACCAAGACCTATTCGATGGGGTTTGCCGCACTGCTGGCAATCACCTTCACACCGGCCCTGGCTGTACTGATCATCCGCGGCAGGATCAAGGGCGACAAAAGCAGGTTGAACCAGTGGTTGATCGCCATGTACCTGCCATTGGTACAGCTGGCCGTCCGCTTCCGCTACTGGGTCGTCGGGCTGGCCGTCGCCGCACTGCTGGCGACCACACCGGTGCTGTTCACGCTTGAAAACGAGTTTATGCCGCCGCTGAACGAAGGCAGTATTCTGTACATGCCCACTGCCCTGCCCGGCATGTCGGTCACCGAAGCCGGACGCATCCTGCAGTCGATGAACGCACAGATCAAGCGCTTTCCTGAAGTCGAACATGTGTTCGGCAAGATCGGCCGCTCGACCACTGCCACCGATCCGGCACCCCTGTCGATGGTCGAGACGGTGATCACCCTCAAGCCAAAGGCGAAATGGCGCCCGGGGATGACCTGGGACAAGCTGCTGGCGGAGATGGATCAGAAGCTGCGCTACCCCGGCATGCCGAACATCTGGTGGATGCCGATACAGACACGCACCGAGATGCTGGCCACTGGGATCCGCTCGGCGCTCGGTATCAAGGTCTTTGGTGACGACATCAAGAAACTTGAAAAAACCGCGGTCAAAATCGAGCGCGCACTACTCAATGACAAACGGACCAAGCCCTACACCCGCAGCGCGTTCGCCGAACGGCTGACCGGCGGTTATTTCGCGGATATCGAGATCGACCGTGACAAGATCGCGCGTTACGGACTGACAGTCAGCGATGTCGAAGACGTGATTCTCGCCGCGGTCGGCGGCAAGACCGTATCGAAAACCTTCGAAAAACGCGAACGTTACAATATCGTCATGCGCTACGCACGTGACTACCGCGACAACCCGGAAGCACTCGAGCGGGTCCTGGTCGCCACCCCGAAGGGCACCCAGGTGCCGCTGAAACACCTGGCACGCATCGAGTTCAACACCGGGCCGCCGATGCTGCGTAATGAAGGCGGCCAGCTGGTGTCGTTCGTCTTTGTCGATGTCAAGGGGATAGGTATCGCCGACTATGTCGCACTGGCCAAGCAGGTGGTCGCGGACAAACAGCTCAAAGTCCCACTGGAATGGGCCGGTCAGTTCAAGTATTTCGAGCGTGCCAAGAAAAAACTGATGTTCGTCGTGCCGATCACACTGTTTATCGTTTTCTTCATGCTCTACCTGAACCGCGAATCGCTGACCGAGGCATTGATCATCCTGCTCGCGGTCCCCTTTTCGCTGATCGGTGCGGTCTGGTTTTTGTATATTCTCGGTTACAAGCTCAGTGTCGCTGTCTGGGTCGGCATGATCGCGCTCGCAGGACTGGATGCGGAAATGGGGGTCCTGATGATGCTGTACCTTGGTATCAGCTACCGCCAGCGCCAACGGGAAGGCGGTCCGCTGAACCATGCCAGCCTGGCGGAAACGATCGCCCGCGGTGCCAGCCAGCGCATCCGCCCGATGCTGATGACCGGCATGGCATTACTGATCGGCCTGGTACCAATCATGTGGAGCAGTGGCGCCGGCGCCGATGTCATGAAACGCATCGCCGCGCCGATGGTCGGCGGGATCTTTACCGTGCTGCTCATGGTCCTGTTCGTATTCCCGGCGATCTTTGCGATCTGGAAGGACAAGGCGGCAGATAAACAGAAAATCTAGCCCTTAGGCTTTGCAGGACCAAGAACCCTGCCCGAGTCAGGGTCGACCTGTACCAGCGTACCATTTTCATCGTATCTTACCAAGCCGTGGTAGTAGCGCTCGGTGCGTTCGTCCAGCGTGTGGTCGAGTACACCATCGTCCCTGCCCCAGTTCAGCCTGCGTTGCGGCAGCCCCAGTTCCTCGAGCATCTCGCTTTCAAGCCGTACACAGATCAATTCCATTTCACGGCCAGGCACCAGTCCTTCCGCCGCCTTCAACGGCAATACATGCGCCTTGAGTTCATGATGCAGGATCGCCAGCGGGTGGGCGATATCACCCGTCGAGTAGTATTCCAACTCAAACACATCGGGCAGCAGCAATACACCGCTTGGCGTCACTGTATCGGACGCCTCGCCGTTGCTTGCGACCCGGAACGGGCGCCACTGCCCCGCGCCATAGGCCTGAATCCCTTTCTCGGTGAGCGCGCCGCCAGGCGTACGCCACCCCTTGTGAATGAACGCGTTGTCCCATTCGATCAGCCTGGCCAGCACCACTGCCCCAAGTTCAGTCAGTCCGTAGTCACGAAACGCCTGTTCGACCTGTACCGAAGGTGGTGCCAGTTCCGGACCAAAACCGTCGGCACACCATGCTTCCTCCTCGCGCAGCAGTGACGCAAAGTCAGGTCCCGGATTGATACTGCGTACAAGTGCCTCGTGACTCAAGCCGGCGGGACTGAGCTTGCACTTGCCGACGAAAAACCGTTGAATCACCGTTTCGGCATGCTGCAGCCGCCTGTGATACGGAATGTCACTGGAACAGACACCGGCCTCATCGACAACGGGCCGGGCTGCTGATTGAAAAAGTTTCAGATTACTCATGCTTTTCTCCTGTCCAGATACCACTACCGCACCGCCGGCGGCCGCAGTTTGAGTTTACAGTAGGGTTTGTGCGGCGGTGCCGTGTAGTATTGCTTATCGACAAAATCGAATGTTGCATCGTCATTCAGCGCGATGACGCTGGTGTGTAACATTTTCATGCCGTGATTATCGACCCAACTGATCTCCAGTTTCTGACCGGCGGTGACCGGGTGGGCCATCGCGAATGAAACCAGTGGATTTTTCGACACGTTCTGCCCTAGGCTGACCTCAATATATTTCACACCGTCCACACTGACGCTGAACGTCTCGATATAGTTCGCCGGTATCGGCTTACCGGTTTTTCTGTCCTTGCGCCGCCCGTCTTCCATCGGGTGCAAGAGAAGCGCTGCAAAGTCCTGCACACCGTTCTTATCCGTTCTGATCCGGTAACGAACGGAATTGATTGGCAGTTTCCTGTTCATGTTCACCCCCCTCCACAACCAATCGTGACTTTGACATTGGCCTTGGTGCCAAGCAGTCCCTGGCTGGTCTGGGCAAGCAGGTACAGGTCGCTGGTTTTCGGTACCCGGACCCTGAGCCGCACCGGTATATCGACACCGTCATACAAGGTAAAAAATCCGCCCAACGGGCTAGGGCCCTGCTCGATCAGCACCGCCAGCGACGACACCAGTTCACGTGCTCCGCTCACACGAACCGGCACCACCGCGCCGTTTTCGGCAATCACGGGCGCATGCAGTTCCAAGCGGTCTGTCACCAGGATGTTATCCGCCTCGTCGCCATACAGCCTCCGGGCTTCAGCAAGCAGCCGTGGTGGAAGCAGCAGTCTGCTGCCTTCAGCGGTCTGCGCTGCCGGCGCAGGCAACGCAATATGACTCAACAGCGGGACTGTCAGTCCCGCCTTGATCAGCGTTCGTCTTTTGTCTGAGTATGAATACATGATGACCTCCTTATGCCATGACTTGTTGCAACGTCACGGCCAACCTGGAGAGTCAAATAAATTCAATATGTTGAAACTCACATGATTAAGAGTTAAGCACCATGCAGCGCGCAAAATGCAAGGCAGGATTGCGAAAAGAAATACCGCGCGGCTCAGTCCTTGGCGTCGATACCATCGATGATCGGGCAGCCGCCGGCGCTCGACTGGCACAGGTTCAGCAACAACTGCAGTTCATTGCGCAGTGTCGACAGCTCCTGCAAGTGTGCCTCGATCGCCTCGAGTTTCTGCCGGGTCAGCTGTCTGACCTCGTTGCGTACATGTTGAGGATCCTTGCGCATCTGCAGCAGGTCCCTGATCTCAGCGAGGGAGAAATTCATGCGCTGGGCACGTTGGATAAAACGCAGGCTTGAAATATCCTGTTCATCATACAGCCGGACACCGGCACCGTTGCGGTGGATATTCTGCAGCAAACCGCATTTTTCATAATAACGTAACGTATCGACCGACAGCCCGGTCATTTTCGCCACTTCACCGATTTTAAACTGTTGCATGGAGCTTCCTGTTACAAAATAATAATTTATAAATCAATATATTAACTAATATACCTAAGACTGCTTGTGACATAATTCGGCCCCCAGGCTGGCCAGGAATTGAACCCTGTCTCAATAATAGACTCTAAGCAATTGATGAAACGGCAAAACCCTGTTCCAGCCAAGCGCTCTGTACCTGTTTGCAGTGTAGCACTAATTGCTTGACCTGGAGTCAACTCAAGGTAGTAGACTTTATCGAAAGTCTCTAAGCAGCCGCTTACTAAGGAGACAGGGTTTTACGGTTCGACCTGATCTGGAGAGCAACAATGATGAAAAAACTCGCTGTATTACTATTGCTTGGTATGAGCTTCAACCTGCTGGCGGACGGCACGCGCTACACCATGCGGGTCGATGGCCTTGCATGCCCTTACTGTGCGTATGGTATTGAGAAAAAACTGAAGAAAATTTCTGGTCTAAGCAATATCAAGGTCGACCTGAACAAGGGGCTGGTCAGCGTCGACGCAGCCGAAGGCACCAAGCTCAGTGAACAGCAAATGAAAACCCTGTTCAAGGATGCCGGTTTTACCTACCGCAGCATGGTACAGAAAAAACTTTGAAGGGAGTGAGTATTTTGACCGAGCATTCTTCCACGACGACAGCGCTCGCTGAACGCAAGCTCGACCGGCATATGACCTGGTTTACGTTGTTTACCACGACCGGGACGCTGGTCTGCTGCGCACTGCCGATCATCCTGGTGACACTGGGACTCGGTGCCACCGTCGCGGCAATGACCAGTGCGTTTCCGTTTCTTATCTTCCTGAGTCAGCACAAAACCTGGGTGTTTGCTTTCTCGGCAGTCATGCTGGCACTGTCCGGCTGGCTGATGTACCGACCCGGGCGCAGCTGCCCGGCCGACCCTGAACTGGCACGGCAATGCAGCCGGGTACACAGGTGGAACAGGCGTATCTACTGGACGTCGGTCACCATCTGGGGAATCGGCTTCTTTGCTGCCTACCTGGCATTGCCGTTGAGGATATGGCTTGGGTTTTAGATATTGGTGTACTGCGTGCACCATCACGATGGAGCGGGGTGTCTTGCATAGATCTACGACAAAGCGAATCATATCGTATCACGGGTCATCCTTCTACACTCGATATTTCCTTGCCGTAAATCCTTTGGTATGCTTCGCATACCACGAGGCTGCGTTACGCGCACCAACACCACGATAAATCGAATCGTATCACTATATGAAACATCCGATCACCAATGTCGCCACCAACCTGATCACCGGTTTCCTTGGCGTCGGCAAAACCACTGCGATCCTGTCGCTGTTGCACTCCAAACCGGAACACGAGCGCTGGGCGGTCCTGGTCAACGAAGCTGGAAAAACCGGGATCGATGGCAGCGTCATCGACCAGCATGGAGTCGTCACCCGGCAGATCCCCGGCGGCTGTATGTGCTGCGCTTCCGGTGCCCCGCTGCAGGCCGCAGTTACACGCCTGCTGCGCGACGCCAGGCCGCAGCGACTGCTGATCGAACCGAGTGGCATCGGCCATCCGCGCCAGATTCTACGCATGCTGGCACAGCCTGCCTACCAGGGTGTACTGCAGCTGCGCGCCACCCTGTGCCTGATCGATCCGCGCGTGCTCAATGAACGACGTTATACCAGCCACCCGATCTTTAAGGACCAGGTCGCGGTTGCCGACCTGCTCGTGGCCAACAAAATCGATCTTTGCACGCCGCAGCAACTCGGCTGGTTCGATGAGTTTGTACGCCAGCACGCACACCCGGCACAAACGATCGAGCGTGTAAGTCATGGCCGGATTCCAGGCGCCTGGCTGGAGCGGCCACAGGTGCATCCTGTCGACAACACGGAAGGTCTGCCTGCGGGGCACACGTTTTATACCGACAGCAGAAACTTTCCCCAGGATACCGTCTTCGATCACAGCCGCTTGACCGCCTGGATCGAGCAGCTGAACCCAGAACGGCTGAAGGCCATCGTCAAGACCAACCTGGGCACGCGGTTTATCAACTATACGCGCGGAACGCTGCAGTCGTCACCGATCTCTGCAACGAAAACAAACCGTATCGAAATCATCAGCACCACCCGAACCAGGCAAACGGACTGGCTTACAGCCGACCGCGCCATCAGTCCTCAGCACGCGGTGTAGCGATGTCCTTGCCACAGTGCGGGCATTGCGCGACGGGCGTGTCGTCTTTTTCCGACAGCATATCGATAAACGCCGAACCGAAAATACCGGCAGGCAGTGCAAACATACCAATACCCAGGATCGCGATCAATGTCGCCAGCAGTTTGCCCAACGCGGTGACCGGGGCGATGTCGCCATAGCCGACGGTGGTCAAGGTCGCGATCCCCCACCACATCGCTGCAGGAATACTGGAGAACTGGTTGGGCTGCGCACTGTTCTCGACGTAGTACATCAACGTCGAGGAAACGATGAGCAGCGCCAGCATGATAAACACCGTGACACCGATCTCTGCTTTCTTGTCACGCAGGACCTGGATCAATGCACGTGTGGCACGCGAGTAACGCACCAGCTTCGCCAGCCGGAAGACCCGGAACAGGCGGAAGACACGCACCACGCGCATGTCGATACCGAGCGCGTACAGGTAGAACGGCAGGATCGCCAGCAGGTCGACCAGCGCCATCGGTGAACGCATATACTGCAAACGTCCGCGCAACGCATGCCGGTAACGCGGATCACAGGTGCAGACCCAGACACGCAACAGGTACTCTACGCTGAAAATAATGACAGACACGACTTCAAACAGAAAAAAGGCGGTTTTATATGGCAGGTAAATCGATTTGACCGACTCGAGTATCACGGCAGTGACATTGAGCACCACCAGCAGGATCAAAAACAGGTCGAACAGGCCGCTCAGCCTGTCACCTGGCTTACCTTCTTCCAGAATTTCGTAGATTCGCCGTTTATAGTCCGCCATCAGAATGAGCAGCGATCGAGCCCGCCGCAGCCACTGCACTGTGCTGATTCAAACCGGAACAGGTCCGGCACCTCTTGCCACGTTTTTCAGTGTAGTACAAATCGCACGGGATCACGAAAATACCGGTGCCCGGGAAAACAGCAAGGATCGAAACGGTTCACCCCGAAAAATAGTCCTGCAACAAAGACGCGGCCTGCCGTCTTGCCGCCTGTTGTACCACATCGCCTCCCTCGGTTCTGGGCCAATCGATCTCGTCGAGTTCAGGTGCAACGACGATGATCTTCGCGCCACACCCCCCCGGACATTCGTGTTCAGCGAGAGGTTCACCGGTCAGGTACCACGGATCGTGCCGGTAAATCAGGCGGTCGACGATCTCCATGATCGGCCAGGGCTTTTTCAACCGCTGTTTGAACTTCTCGGCATCGTTCATCGGCCGCGCGCAATGATGCACGATGATCACATCGATCTGATGCTTGCAGCAGATCGCATCGATCGGCGCCAGGTCGACCAATGCACCATCGCAGTAATATTCGCCATCCAGCACCACCGGCCGGTACAGCACCGGCATCGCTGAACTGGCAATCATGCGTGGCGCCAGCTCGCCGGAATCAAACACGACCTTTTCCACCCGGTTGATATTCAGCGCTACGGCGTAAAACGGAAACACACACTGTTCGAAGGTAGTGGCTGTCAGGTTACGCTCTGCCAGCGCGATCGCGGCACGAGGATCGGACAGCCCGGTATAGCCTTTCCCCTGCCTGATCATCGCGTTATAGAATATTTTTGCAGGAGAATCCGGACGCCAGAAATCGTGCGGACGAATACGCTGCAGGCTGTCGGACCAGCGCTCGAGCGGCGTTCCGCTGGCGATGATGCCGCCGACAAATGCCCCGGCACTGCTGCCGGAACACGCAGCTATTTCCAGGTTCAACTTCTGCAGTGTCTGCAGAAAACCGGTGTGCCCATAGACACCGCGCACCCCCCCTGAACTCAGTACCACGCCCACCTTGGTCGCCACGTTGAAAACCTCTCAATATATAATAAAAACAATATATTATTATCTATTCTTTAGTCTCTTTCGTCGTACCGCCAGTATATCATCATGCGTGAAAAACCGGCCAAAAAAAACGGCGTCCCCTGCCCGTCTGAAAGCCCGGTAGTGAACGCCGTCGACTTATCGCAACCAAATACAGCTGCAAAGTTAATCTAGTTACATCTCAAAAAAGACCTGCACCGCTGAATTTCAGTGCAAATCCCTTGTCGACCGAATCGCAATACCCATGCCATGAATAGATTACCCGATAAAACAATATCTTATCTTAGGTTCTCAAAGTAATCTTTGTCTACATGTACTATTGTTGTGCAACGATTGGTTAACAGATAGGCAATATGACCCGTTATAGTGCGTTGACTGGCAACAAGCGCCGGCTGCCGGGCAATATGGATTAGACCGAAAAACTGCGATTTAACGATTAGTGCTAAGTGGATATAATTAACTTCCGGGCAACGGGGGATACCCAGGCATTGCGTCTACCAACAACACTGCATGAGCACGGGTCTGCGGTCTCTGAAACGACATCAGTAAACCGGCAGGGCCAGGCGCAGGCAATGGCGTTCCTTCTGTACGGGAAAAGATCGGCTAATAAAAAATGCTACTCGAGGAGCAATCAATGTCAGTAAACAAAACACGCATACGACCGTATTGGTTTATTTTCGCTATCCTGGCGATACTGGCCGGCGGCTGTCAGCAAGTCAACAAGAAACCGCAACAGAAACCCTCGGCTTCACTCGAAGCGATTACTGTGCAGGTCAACGATGGCGTCATCCGCGGTAACATCGGCAATGCGATGGACAAACACGACCAAAAACAGGCACTGCATGCGCTGAAAAAACACCGGCGTAAGCGGCCCCATCGCTGGACCAATAAATCTACCCGGATCAAATACCACCTGGTCGTCGAAAAAACACTGCGGTTCAAAAAGCAAAAAACACTGTGCAAGGATTACCGCATCACAGCGACCGTGGACCGGCTGAAACGCTCGATGCGTGGCAGGGCCTGCCGTGACAAAAAAGGCAACTGGTATGCCAAACACTGGAATCGTTGAGCCATACTGGTCAGCGATTGGAACCTGTAACTGAGATCGATCACCGGGCCGCTGCTGCCCGGTTTTTCAACCAGCCCGGCGGACACCAAGGTTTGAACCCCTACCAACAACTCTATCGCCAGTTACACCGCATACATGGCCCGCAGGGATGGTGGCCGTTACTCCGAAAATCCGGCGCACGCATCGCCTGCCGCTACCACCCGGACGACTACCGCTATCCGAAAACCAGCAGGCAGCGCTTCGAAATAGGCGTCGGCGCGATCCTGACCCAGAATACCAACTGGGGTAATGTCGAAAAAGCGCTGATCAACCTGGCAACACACTCACTGCTCGATGCCCGCGCGATACTGAACGCCAACCCCGAGCACTTGAAAAAACTGATCCGGCCCGCCGGCTATTTCAACCAGAAAACCACAAAGCTCCGGCTGTTCGCCGAATCCTATACTGCCTGGAAAGGCACGATACCGCACCGCGACACACTGCTCGGTATCTGGGGCATAGGCCCGGAAACCTGTGACTCGATCCTGCTCTACGCCTACCAGGTACCGGTGTTCGTTATCGACGCTTACACCAAGCGTATTTTCAAGCATCTAGGCCTGAGCAGCGAAACAGACTATGAAACCCTGCGCCGGTCATGTGAGCAGGCACTGCCGCGCGAACCGGCATTGTATCAAGAATATCACGCACTGCTGGTCGCCCACGCCAAGCGCTACTACAGCAAAAAACCTTACGGGAAAAACTGCCCGTTGCAACTGTCGTAAAACATCATCGCGCGATGCGATACGGTTTGTCGTGGTGTTTGGTGCATACAACGCACCCTACCCATGCAGATTATAAATCTTCTGCACATTACTCCATTTCAGGTACAGGATGCGCAGCCTGCTCAAAAACAACGGCAGCCCCATCACACACAAGGACAACCCTATATACACCACGTGCAGCACATAGACATCGTAGACCTCCAGGTTGATCTGTTCCGCCCCGGTCGCGATCACCTTGGTATCGGCATCGGTCATGGTGGTCGTGACATTGCGCAGCAGAAAACCGGCATAGATCACCGCCACCACGGTCACCAGCGACAAAATGCCCGTGTAACGATACAACAGGCTGCTCCAGACCGACGCGATATAAGAATACTGCCCTTTGACACTCTGCACCGCCAGCAGCACCGTCAGCATGACCAGAAGAAAGCTGATACCGATCACCCGGTTGGCTGCCGGATCACGCAGACTCTGCAACCCATACAGATCCTGGAGAAAAAACCGGAAATTGGACCACAAGACCGAACTGATGCTGACGGTGAGCAGCAGGCCGAACAACAGCAGCAACAGCGTTACCAGCGAATTGTACTTCCCTACCGGCGGTGGGATATGCCCCGCTGTCCGGCGGGGACACAACAACAGCTTCAGGGCGGGCGGAACTAGTAACATAAAAAACGGCAGCAACAGCACGAACAGGTAGGTAATGACTTTCAGCAAACCGAGATAGAAATACGCCAGCTCAGGCTCACTGCGCACCGCCTTATTGAAAATCTGCCTGCTCTCCTCGCCAAGTGAAGCAAACTCGCGCAGCAGCAGTGGCAGGTAGAGCATACTGCAGGACAGAAGAAACAACATGATGCCAAGTACGAGTAACGCCGCCTTGAAGTAGCCTTGCAGACGGTTGATCAACGCCGTCTCCTCGGCCACCAGTGTCGAGGTATAGATCAGCCACGACGCCGACAGCCCAAGCACCACGGCGACTAACAGATACAACGGTGCAACGAGCCGGGGGCTGACCCGCGGGTGGGGAAACAGTGCAACGATCCGGTTTTCGAGCAGAAAATAACTGTTGCTCAAGGCCAATGCAAACAATACCAGTATCAGTAAACCATAGAACAGGGATTTTACCCTGATCTCGAGATTCGACTGCACTACAGGCCCGCTCACCCTACCTCCTGCCCGGAAAGTCCGGATTGCCATTTGTTCATTTATAGTAAACAATCTACGGGCAAAATGCCATGCGTCCAGGTACGGGGCACGAGGTCGGGTGTGCTTCGCGCACCACGAAGTGGGGTGCGTCGTACGCACCAAACACCATGACAAATCGAATCACGTCACGTGATGAGTCTTCTACACACGCAGCCGTTTGCGCCGCACCACCTGGTAGGCCCTGCCCAAGTAACCGATCGGGGCGCTCCAGATATGCACCAGCCTGGAAAAAGGAAACAACAGAAATACCGTCATGCCGAAAAACAGGTGTACCTTGAAGATGGTTTCGACATTGGCCAGCAGCGCCGGGTCGGCGCGAAATGTCAATACGCTGCGCACCCAGGCGGACAGGTCGAGCATCACCTTTGGATTACCGTCGTTGGCATGATGTATCGAGGTCGGCAGCGTACTCAGGCCCAAAATCAGCGTAACCAACAACAGTACCAGGATAAAGATATCCATAA
>Ga0256830_1002250_pt1 | contig 12870 bp, 9 predicted proteins | sample 128326metaG_FD_190537 | JGI IMG/M metagenome (GOLD analysis project Ga0256830, IMG submission 190537) | Hydrothermal vent microbial communities from Lau Basin, Pacific Ocean - 128-326 | ecosystem: Environmental > Aquatic > Marine > Hydrothermal vents | place: Pacific Ocean: Lau Basin | collected...
CCTGATTCGCCTTGATGTCTGTATCACACGCGCGGGAATCGCCGTGCCTCAGCCGGGGAAGGGATCGTTTACGCTCATGGAAAACGGTGTTTCAATGCTTCCTGTTGTTGATTGTCCGGATACCGCAGTTATTAATTCGTTGGCTTTGGCCCTGGACAATTCCGGTTCCATGGCGAGTTACATGTTTTCTCTACGCGCGGCGGCAATGCGCCTTGTGGACAGTCTGCCGGCCGGGGACGAAGCCGCGCTCATTGCTTTTGGACAGGGCGTTGCCGTTCTCCAGGGTTTTACCACGGACAAGAATTTACTGCGTTCCGCGCTGAACGGTATGAACGCTTCCGGAGGAACGCCATTTTACGACGCCTGCCTGCTGGCTGTTCAGATGCTGTCCTCCAGGCCGGGCAGGAAAGCAGCCGTTTTGCTCACCGATGGCATCGACAACGCAAGCAGTGTTGGCCCCGGCAATGTTATGGATGCGGCCAGGGCGTCGAACATCAAGCTCTTCACTATCGGTTTCGGGACATCTGCTCTTTCAGAATCGCAATTGCGGCGCATGGCGATGGAAACCGGAGGTAAGTATTTTCGAGTGTTGCGGGAGGAGGAGCTCGCCCAGGTATTCGACGCGATCGCCGTGGCCATCATGTCCCGGTGCTGTCAATTGACGTACCTGGCGAATTCATGCGAGGATTCCGTGCGCGCCCTGCGCCTGGAAGTGAACCTGGACGGCGAAACAGCGGCGGCGGATACCATGGTTTTTTCTCCTTACCGCCCCGATACCCTGCGTCTCGTGGTGGATGCGCCGTCCGCGGTCGGCCCTAACGGGAACGCCATCGTGTATGTCCGCCTCGAGCCTCGTGTCGACCCGGGCATGCTGTTGTCTTTTTCGTTTCGCATACGGTACAATCCCGGGCTTCTGACGGTTTTTCCCGTCGTTCCCATCACGATAGGCACCATTACGCAGAACCGCACGGTGTTCCTGTCAATGCCCCGGCCCGGAATTTTGGAATTCTCCGCCTCGTACGTCAATCCCAGTTTCGCTACCGGTAACCTGGTAGGAGTTCGGTTCAAGGGTGTGCCCGCGGATTCCAGTCGTCCGGTGGAGATTTCGTTGGAGGATGTGCAGTTTGCGGCCGGTTGCCCGAACGTGGTCTATACTGAGCCGGACACCATCGAGGTGTGCCAGTGCCGCGAAAAGGTAACGGCGTGGCTTGATTCTCTCCGCATTACGCGCGCCGCGGAGGAGATCAGCATGCCGGTGTACGTGCAATGGCCGGACAGCTCCGCCGGCCCGGCCTTGTTCATCTCGATGGTCAACTACAACCCGGACGTGTTTACTCCTGTGCGCGTCGATGTGGAAGGAACGAGCACCCAATATGCGGACGTGTCTTGGGATGTGCTCTCTCCCGGTTTATTGCGTGTTGCGACTGAACCGGCTTTTTCTCCGACATCGGCGGAGGCGTTGTACCGGGTGGTTTTTCGAGTCGAGCCCGTGAAGTCCACTGAAGAGGGTTGGTTCACGCTTCCGACCGTGAAAATGTACGCCCGGTGCTGCCCGGAAACAGGCGCTGACACTTCAGGCAGGGTCCTGGTGGAAGGAATGTGCGAGAAGATTTCCTCCCGGAGCGACGGAGGATTTGCGCTTGGTCAGAACGCGCCGAACCCCGCCAACCCTGTTACCACGATCATTTTCTCCGTAGGAGCGACACATGCGGAAGGCGCGAAGCCGGAAACAATCCCGGTGCTTCTGACCCTGTTCGATGTCGGCGGAAGAGAGATCGCGCGCATCGTCGACGCGTCGATGCAACCGGGCACGTACCGTGTTGTACTGAACGCCACTTCGCTTCCCAGCGGCACGTACTTTTACCGTCTCAGCTCCGGCGGTCGCGTCTTGAGCCGCTCAATGACCGTGGTGAAGTAGAAGGAACGAATGTAGAGAGCGCGGGACGACAAGAAACTCGATTTGAAACCGGCGCTTTTTATGGGAGGATGGAATTCAGGATTCGTTGTTTCCTGGTAGCGTGTGGGTGTCGGGTTTCAGGTATTGGGTCTTAGGATCTTGTAGAAGTGGAACAATATATCGTTTTAACATCCAAACCTTCGAACGTTCCAACGTTTTTTGAATATGCCCGGTCATAGTGGATAGATGGGTTTGTGGCTCCTTGATTTGTCGGTACCTCGGCAATTCGGCTATTCATTCATCATCATACTGCTATCCTCCACGGCCAAAAAAATCCAGTTCGGCAATCCCGCTGCCTGTTTTCTCTAGATCAATTTTCGCATATTCAGGGCAGGTGAAAAACGCTCTGCCAATGGATCGCGTTGGCGGATCAATACAAAACGCATGGAATCAGGAAATGTCTTTATTGCTGTATAACACGCTCACGCGACGGAAGGAAACGTTCGAACCGCTGGAGGAAGGGCAGGTACGGATGTACACCTGCGGCCCCACCGTGTACGATTATTTCCACATCGGGAACGCCCGTTCCTTCGTGGTGGCGGACGTGATTCGACGCTACCTGGAGTTTGCCGGCTACAACGTGACGTTCGTCATGAACATTACCGACATCGACGACAAGATCATCAACCGGGCGGCGGAGAGAGGCGTCGATGCAAGTAAAATCGCCGGGGAATTCACGGAAGCCTTCTTCCAGGACATCGAAGCGCTGGGAGTGCGTCCCGCCGACGTGTACCCGAAAGCAACGGAGACCATCGAGGATATCGTGCGCCACGTGGAGGGACTGGTGAAATCCGGGGCGGCATACGTGGTGGACGGCGACGTGTATTTCAACGTGGAAGCTTTCCCGGAATACGGCAAGCTGAGCGGCAAAAAACTGGAAGAACTGGTGGCCGGGGCTCGGGTGGAGAAGGACGAACGGAAGCGGAACCCGGCGGATTTCGCCCTCTGGAAAGCCGCAAAGCCGGGTGAGCCTTCCTGGGAATCGCCGTGGGGCTTGGGCCGACCGGGGTGGCACATCGAGTGCTCGGTCATGTCGCAGAAGTATCTCGGGGAGACCTTCGACATTCACGCCGGAGGAAACGATCTCATCTTCCCGCACCACGAGAACGAGATTGCCCAGAGCGAAGCCCTGACCGGCAAGCAGTTCGTGCGCTACTGGCTGCACTTCGGTTTCCTGCGCATCAACGAGGAAAAGATGTCCAAGTCGCTGGGTAATTTCATCACCGCGCGGGAAGCCCTGAAGAAGTGGCCTGCCTACGGCATCCGGTTTTTCTTCCTCCAGACCCACTACCGCAGCCCCCTGAACCTGCTGCCCGAAGGCATCGAAGGAGCTGTGAAAGGGGCAGCGAAGTTTCGCGCCTTTCGGGACGAGCTGGACGCGATGGGAGACGGCGCGCGGTCGTTCGACGTGAAGCCGTACCGGGAACGGTTCGTGCGGGCCATGAACGACGATTTCAACACCCCGGCCGCGCTGGGCGCCTTGTTCGATCTCATGCGTGACGTTCGTGCCGCCGCCGACGGAATCGACCGGCCTTCTATCGATACTGTTCGTGATTTCTTCGACCGTGCCGTGGACGGTGTGTTCGGCATCCTTCCTCCACCGCGGGAAGCTCTGTCCGGGGCGGATGACGCGCTTGTCGGCGATCTCGTGCGGATCCTCATCGACGTCCGCAACGAGTTGCGCAAGGAACGGAATTTCGCTCTCGCCGACCGTATCCGCGACACCTTGGCGGCCGCGGGCGTGACATTGAACGACGGCAAGGATGGAACATCCTGGTCGTATTCTCCACCCGAGTCCACAACCCGAGGGTAGCTTATGTCCAATCCCATTTTGTGGCGCAACCTGTTCCGCCAGAAGAAAGCGGAATCCCTGCTCAACGTGCTGCGCAACGTACCCATCTTCGAAGACCTCAGTCGTTTGGAGCTGAAGTCGATCGAGCGCATCCTTCACCGCCGGAGTTACCGCCGCGGCGAGTATATTTTCCGGGAGGGTGAGACCGGCCTGGGCATGTACATCGTGGAGGAAGGCGCCGTGGCCATCACCGTGGGCGAACCCGGTCATGAGAAGGAAATCAGCCTGCTGCGCAACGGGGAATTTTTCGGTGAGATGGCGCTGTTGCGGGAGGACCCGCGGTCTGCCAATGCCGTGGCCCGTGTCGATACGATCGTCCTGGGATTCTTCCAACCCGATCTCCTGCAGTTGCTGGAAACCAATCCCCGTCTCGGTGTGTCCGTGGTCATGCGCCTGGCGCGCATCATCGCCGAGCGCTTGCAGCACCTGTTACACGAAAACAAGCAATTGCAGGAACGTGTTGACGAACTGGAGCGCGACAGGTGAACGAACTCTCGCTGACAACCAAGATCCTGATCTTCATCCTTTTTCTGCTCTTGCTGGTCATTGGCTGGTACCTGCTCAACGTTGCCGGGAGCATCATCTCTATTTTCCTTGTGGCCCTAGTGATTTCCTTTCTCCTGGCTCCGTCGGTGGACACGCTGGAGAGAATCGGGGTGCCGCGCTTGTTGGGAACGACCGTAATGTTCGTTCTTTTCTTCAGCCTCGTGAGCGCCGTCTTCTATACGGTTACGCCCATTATTTACGAGGAAGCCGTCAGGGTGCAGCACAGGATCAGCGTGGGTGCACTGCGTAACGCGATCCAGCAGGTGGAGGCGTCCGTGAACGAACAACTTCGCATCCTGGGCGCCGTGGAATGGAAACTGGCTCCGTACGTTGAAAACATTGTCCGCGTCGCTTTGTCGAACATTCTAGGAGTAGCCTCGGGCGTCGTGTACTCGGTCATCTACATCTTCATGGTGGTGTTCGCCACGTTCTTCCTGTTGAAAGACGGCCGACGCATCAAGAAAAGCCTCATCAGCGCAGTGCCCAACCGTTTCTTCGAGATGACGCTTTCCATCATTCACAAGATCGAGTGGTCCCTGGGAGCGTACCTGCGGGGGATACTTCTGGATGCGTTCGTTATCGGCCTGTTGTCCACGTTCGCCATGTGGCTGATAGGAGTGCCGAATTTCATGCTGGTGGGGCTGGCGGCAGGCATGTTCAACCTTGTTCCGTACCTGGGTCCGCCGACAGGAGCCTTGCTTGCCGTCATCATCAGCGTCGTGTCGCTGGGCACGTGGGAGAAGACCATACCAATCATTCTGGCGTTCATCGCCCTGCGTCTGATCGACGATTTCCTGGTACAACCCATGACCATATCCAAGAGCGTTCGCATGCATCCGCTGGTGGTGATTTTTGCCATCCTGGCGGGGGGGCAGTTCTTCGGTATCTTCGGGATGCTGTTCGCGGTCCCGGCGGTGGGCGTCTTCAACGTCATTCTCAGTGAATTTTACCACGGTATCCAGCGATACCGTCCCATATAAATCAGCAGCGTACGCTGCACGTTACACCTTGAGAGGAAATTATTTATGCCAACCCGGAGAGAATTTCTGATAACCGGCGGCATCGGCCTGGGGGCTGTCGTCGTCGGTAAACACGCCGCAACCGCTATGCCTTCCACCCGTACGGCGCCTGTCGTGATTTCTACGTGGCCGCACGGTATTCCGGCCAACGAAGCCGCCTGGAAGGTCCTTGCCTCGGGCGGGTACGCCCTCGACGCCGTGGAAGCGGGAGTGCGCGTCCCGGAGGGCGATCCGAAGGTTATGTCCGTGGGTTACGGCGGCCTGCCCGACGAAGACGGCGTGGTCACCCTGGATTCGTGTATCATGGATGAAAAGTGGCGATGCGGCGCCGTGGCGTTCGTTCGGAATTTCAAGCACCCGGTGTCCATCGCGCGCAAGGTCATGGAGCGCACCCGGCACATCCTGCTGGTAGGCGAAGGCGCGGAGAAGTTTGCCCGCATGATGGGTTTTCGGGAAGAGAACCTGCTCACCGAAGCGGCCCGCCGCCGGTGGCTGCGCTGGAAAGCCAACCTGAGCAAAAAGGATAACCTGCTGCCCGCTGCGGAAGGCAACCATGACACGATCGGCATGGTAGCGTTGGATACGCAGTTTCGCCTGGCCGGCGCCTGCACTACCAGCGGCCTTTCGAACAAGCTCCACGGACGGGTGGGAGATTCGCCCATCATCGGGGCAGGGCTGTACGTGGACGGTGAAGTCGGCGGGGCAAGCGCCACCGGCGTGGGAGAAGCAGTAATCCGGACCGCCGGCAGCTTCCTCATCGTCGAGAAGATGCGGGAAGGGATGAGCCCGCGGGAGGCGTGCGAGGAAGCCATACGCCGCGTCATGAAAATGAATCCCGACCATCCGAATGTTGCTTTTATCGCGCTGGACAAGAACGGGAACATCGGCGCCGCCACCAATTACGACAAGTTCCAGTACGCCCTGTACCGCGACGGGAAGAATGCCCTTCACGCGGTGACACCCCTCCGCTGATCATGCCTCGCTGCTGGTGACGTCTCTGCATCGACACGGCCGCGCTGAAAGCCCAGTTCCTCCTGCTGGCCACGCCATGGCCGGGCGCATCGCCAGCTCCCTTTTGTTCGTCCTGGTTGCTTCCTACGTCGTGGCTTCGTTTTTTCCAGAACACAGGGTCTGGGGTATCCACCTTTTAGCTTTTCTGCCTCCGGAAGCGCGGTGGGTCGCTGTGGTCATGATGGTCGTTCTCATCGTCCCCGGCGTCCGGAAGCGGTTGGAGAAGATGTTCATTGCTTATTCCCGTGTGAAGCCGGGAACGAGGACGGCGATTTACGGAGGGTTTGTTTTGGCATGGGCGGCGGCGTTTTGGATCTTCCGGGTGCGCACGTTTTTTCTCGGGGACGGCGCGGTGTACCTGTCCGAGATATTCCGACTGCGGAATCATCTCCCGTTTTCGCGCGAGATGCTCTTTGCGCCGTCTTCGGCGCCGCTTACCGGCGCCCTGCACGCGGGGTTCGCGAGTCTGCTGGGCACAACCGCTCCCGACAGCATCCTCTCGGACGCGCGGTTTACGTTCTGGGTCGTCGGGGTGCTCGCGGGCGTGGTTGCCCTCTGGATCATTCGGTGGTTTACCCTCCGATGGACGGGGGACGGCGCGGAACGGTTCGCCGCGGGGTTCCTCCTGGGTCTGGCGCCGGGAGCGATCTTTTTCTTTGGCTACATCGAGTACTATGCCCCGGTGTACTGTGTACTGCTGGCATATTTCGCCGCCTGCCTCCTGGCCGCGCGCCGGGAGCTGCCTCTGTGGGTCCCTGCTCTGTTGCTGGCGCTGGCTGCGGCGTTTCATTTCATGGCCCTGGCAGGTTTGCCCGCGCTGATCGTGCTGGTCGCGGATAGAAAGAAGAAAGAAGTCGATTGCCCTCGCTCGACGGTGATGCGTGCTTTGGCCGGAGTTGCGCTGGTGCTGGCGGCGGCAGGCGCGTGGTACTTCTTGTCCGGCGTGTACCGGACGGGGAGCAGGAACATCATTTCTCTCTATCCCTTTGCCACGCCCGGAGGGTGGCAGCGGTACACGCTGCTTTCGACCGAGCATCTGGTTGACCTGGTCAATGTCTTTCTTTTGGTTGCCGGACCTGTAATTGTCGGGTTGCTGGCGCTGGCCCGCACCGTACACTGGCGGAACCGCGCGGTACTGGTCGCCGCCGTCAACGCCTTCTTCTTTTCCTGCGTTACCGTTTTCGGCTACGCCTCGTTCGGTCTCGCGCGTGACTGGGACATCAGTGCTCCCACCGGCCTGGCGTTGGCGTTTCTGCTCGTGGCGGGGACCCACTCCGCTCGTCGCCAGGCGAAAGCCAGAACTATTCTTCTCCTCGTCGGATCCTTCACTGCCGTGACCGGCCTCGTTTGGCTGGGCGTGAACATCCAGGAGGAATCGTCGGTGAACCGGGCGAGAACCATCATGAACCTGGACGCCTCGCTCATCCCCGGCGACGGCGCGTTGAACGGCTACGAGCACCTGCGCAAGTGGTATTTTCGCCACCAGCAATGGGGAGAAACCGTGTGGGCGATTGAGAAAAAAATCGAGTGCGTGGGCTATCCGTCGGATTATCGCTTGTGGATCCAGACGGTGACCGGTCATCTCTCGCGTTCCAGCTGGGAAAAGCAGTTCGGCGTCATGCTCAACCGGTTGGAAAGCCAGCTCGGCCGATTCAAGGAATGCTCCTGCGACAGCCTCTACGCCGGGTACAAGAAGGACTTCGAGGAAATAGCGGCAGAGGTTCTGCTGGAAGGATTACTGGGAGTGGGAAAAGACTTTGCGCTTCGGCACATGGCGCGGTTCGAGAACATGTTTGGCGAAATTCCTGCTTTCAACATCGTGCGGGCGGAAATCGGATGGATGGAAACGCCGAAAAAACCACCGGTGGAATTGTATCTTGAAGCCGGCCGCGCCATTCACCGGAGCCCCTTCCTTGCGGTGTACGCCGCCAAGGGACTTATCGCCTCAAACCGGTTGAACGAGGCACGGAAGGTGCTGGAACGGGCGGTGGCTGTTGATTCCTCGGCGGGATTGCCATACTTCTACCTCGCCTACATCGAGTACGTCACTACCAGGAACATCCCGCAGGTGCGCAACGACCTGCTTCGGTTCCTGCGCGACCCCAAATCTGCCATGATGCCGCAGGCGGAGAAGGCAAAGGCGATTCTGCGGCAGATTGATCAAGCCGGGCATTGACGGGTTGAATGGAACCCTTCCGGCTTTCCTCAAGGGAGTGCATGAGAGAAAACGAGCATAATATCCAGACACTGAAGCGGGGCGACCGCCTGACGCTGAACATCGAGAAGGCCGCTTTCGAAGGCAAGACGATCTCGCGGCTCGGGGATTTCGTTGTTTTTATCGAGGGCGCTGTCCCCGGCGACCTGGTCGAGGTGGAAATATTCCGCAAGCGCAAGCGATACGCGGAAGCACGTGTCGTGTCCGTCGTGACCCCGTCGCAACACCGTGTCGAACCGGCCTGCGGGCATTTCGGCGTGTGCGGGGGGTGTCGCTGGCAACACATGGATTACGAAGAGCAGCTCCGGTGGAAACGCGAGCACGTCCTGGAAAGCTTCGCCCACGTCGGCGGCCTGGGCGACGTCACGGTTCATCCCACGCTGGCGGCGGAGGACGTGTTCTTTTACCGGAACAAGATGGAGTACTCTTTCGGCGAGAAGCGCTGGCATACGACCCCCCCAAAAGAGAACGACCGGCTCGTCGAGCCCGCCTTCGCCCTCGGACTCCACGTGCCTCGGCGGTACGACAAAATCCTTCACGTGGATCGATGCTACTTGCAGTCGGAAACCAGCAACGAGGTATTGGCGTTTACGCGGGATTTTTTTCTTGCTCACGACATTCGGGCATACTCGACGAAAACCCACTCGGGAGAATTGCGGCACCTGGTGATCCGGGAAGGCAAGAACACCGGGCAACGAATGGTGTACCTGGTCACTTCACCCATGGACACGGCGATTGTCGATGAGTACGCGCGCGAAGTGGTGGCCGCGGTACCTGACATCACCACCGTCGTGCACGGTGTCACCACGCGGAAATCCATGGTGGCCCAGACAGATGAGAATCGCGTGTTGTTCGGTCCGGGAATTATCGAAGAAACACTGGGAGGATGCAGGTATGAGATCTCCCCGTCCTCGTTTTTCCAGAGCAATACCCGGCAGGCGGAAAAACTTTACGCGGTTACGCTCGACTACGCTGGCGTGGAAGCGGACACGGTTGTCTGGGATTTGTACTGCGGGATCGGAACCATTGCCTTGTTTTTCGCTCGGCACGCCGGGCGGGTCGTCGGTGTCGAGCTCAATCCCGACGCCGTGGAGGACGCGCGTCGAAACGCCGCGCGAAACGGTGTCGAGAACTGCGAGTTCGTCGCCTCCGATATTGTCGAATTCCTTGCCAGCGCCGCCGCCGTTCCCGACGTCGTGGTAATCGATCCGCCCCGCTCGGGTTTGCATCCCAAGGTTGTGAAGGGGCTGGGGACGTTGCCTGTATCGCGACTTGTGTACGTGAGCTGTAACCCCGTCACATGTGCCCGGGACGTGAAGATGCTGGGCGAGTACGGCTTCCGGGTGCAGCAGGTACAACCGGTGGACATGTTTCCTCACACCTATCACATCGAGTGTGTTGTCACATTGCGGAGAGACCAACCATGAAGGAGCCGTTCATCCTCGGCATCGCGGGAGGAACCGGGTCGGGAAAGACAACGCTGGCCAGGAATCTCCTCGCCGCCCTGCCCGCGGAAGCGGCGGAAATCGTTTCGCACGATTTTTACTACCGCGACATCCGTACGCTGCCCGATCCCGATCCGGCCCGCGTGAACTTCGATCATCCCGAGGCCCTCGATACAAGTCTCTTCATCCGCCATCTCGACGAACTGAAACGCGGGCGGGCGGTGGATGTGCCTCAATACGATTTCGCCACGCACACCCGCAAGGCCGAGACCCGGCGCGTGGTACCCCGCCCGGTCATCATCGTCGAAGGCATTTTGATTTTCGCGGACGACGAGCTTTGCAGGCGGTTCGACGCGCGTGTTTTCGTGCACGCCGACCCGGAGGTACGGTTGTTGCGGAGGATCGAGCGCGACGTGGAAAAACGGGGTCGCTCAATAGCCTCCGTCCGCGAGCAATATCTGTCCACCGTTCTCCCCATGCACCGGAAGTACGTCGCGCCATCCGTAGCGAAAGCGGACATCATTATTCCGCGTGGAGGGCACAACAAGGCGGCGGTGGAGATGCTGGTCAGCTATCTGCGTTCCGTGACAGGTATCGAGACGTAGAAAACCTCACGGAGAGGCTTTTCTGTCCTTCCCCGAAAGGGTCACTATGTGTTGACTTTGCTCAGAACTTCGCTCAGGATTGAGGTTGTTCTGAGGGTTTTTCCGCAACGATGACCCCGTACCCCATCCACTTCTTTCCCTTGTGGCGGGTGTACACGTCCACTTCGTGCTTGTATTTCAGAAGGATTTTCTTCATTTCCCCCGAAGAGTACTCCGGGCGTTTACCGGCGGCGCGCACGGCGTCGATGTGACCGGAATAAAACGCGGCCAGCGCCCGTGTTTCGTCAGCCGTCACGCGAACTTTCAGCCCGTGCCCGCTGACGATCTCGCAGGCTTCTTCCAGGGTATGGACCGGCCGTTCGACGGTTTCCCAAACGTCCTTCACGTATGTGGGGACGGGGCGCTGGAGCCAGACGGCGTCCAGGAGATACAGGAGGCCGTCGTTCTGCAGCAACGATCGAGCGAGATCAACCAGGCGGGGCAGGGGGATTCTCGCCTGGTTTCCTTCCGAAATGATGGCGGAGAAGGAATGCTCTGGTAGATCGAGAGCGTCGAGCTCCATGAAGCGATATTGCACCGATCCCTTGAGCCTCGCCTGCTGCTGGAAAAATCGCGCCGCCATCAGCGCCTCGGCGTCGTCATCCACGCCAAGAACCGAAACGGCGTATTCGGACGCGAGCGCGATGGCAGTCGTACCTTCGCGGCAACCGAGAACCAGCCATCGGGGGCCTGATTCTCCGGAGTCTGTCTTCTTGGTGCTTTCCTCTTTCGACGGAGGGAATTTCGATACGTACTTCAGAGCCAGTCGAGCGCCGCCGGGCACGGTGGGAAATTCTGTTGACATGTTCTTTCCGCTCATACGTTTTTACGTGTTTGCAAACGCCGGAGAAACAATCGAATCGTGACTGATCGATGAACAGGGATCATGCCGCGGTCATTGGCCAGGCGCTGTGACAAGCGACTCGGACAGGAAACGCCGGATGGAAGTGACACTGCCGAGCCATCCGAGGAAACCTCCGAGAAAGATCAACTCGAGGTAGAACGGAAGCACCGGCCGGAGCGCGAGGTGGAGGTCGCTGAGAATGGGTTTCAGGAAATACACGAAGATGAACTCGATGAGCGCGGAAGCAACGATGCCCCCCAGGACGCCGTGCAGGATTCCCTCGATGAGGAACGGTCTGCGAATGAACGAGCGTGTGGCCCCGACCAGCTTCATCGTTCGGATGATCTCGCGCCGGGCGTAAATAGTGAGGCGAATGGTGTTCGCCACCAGGATCACGGCACAGAGGGCGAGCACGATCCCGATGACGAGTGTAAAAGTTTTCCAGGTCGAGAGGCGATTTCCCAGCAACTCGATGTATTCCTTCCGGTACACGATACTTTCCACGCCGGAAATGCGTGAAATAGCACGGGTCAAAACGGCCACGCTGTCCGGGTTTATGTACTCCTGCTCCAGCCGGACCTTGTAGCTTGGAGGAAGGGGATTCTCCGGGAGGAGGTCGGTGAAAGATTCCCCGAATTCCTCCGCGAAGATTTTGAGCGCCCGCTCTTTGGAAACGAATTCCACCGATCCCACCCCCGGGATGCGAACAAGTGTTTGTCCGATCTGTTCGGCGGTGATGTCCCCGATGTCCTCGCGGAGAAACACTTCCATTTCGACTCCCGCCCTGATCATGTCCATGAGATTGTTGAAGCTCTGCGTGACGAGGTAGAAGATACCAAGCAGGAGCAGTGAGATGCTGACAGTAAAAATTGTGATCAAGCTGTTGGTTCTGGTGCGCCAGAACCCTGCCAGGCTTTCATTCAGAACGTAGGAAAAACTCATATTTCGTTTTCGCGCTCCATGCGATAGAAATTCCATGAAACATAGTCAAGTGGACAGGGAGAATCAAATACCATGAATGCTATCGATGGCATTTCGTATTTTACCATGGCATCGGCGGATGGGCTTGTTCCGGATCGCGGACGGCGGAACGGAGATGTATTGCAGGTTTGAATATCAAGGATGAAGTACTACTTTAACTGCATATGATTCATCGTCACTACAATGGAAAGGGAACTTGGTGATACATGCCAGACGGCGGTAGTAAGGGAATGATATGAACGAGCGGTCATGGGATCTTGATCGATTCAGCGTTTCCGTGCGGAAAGGTCTTGAGGATGTGTACGAACTCAGTGTCTTTTCCCTGAAGTTTTTCTCGTCGGTATTCAAACCGCCGT
>Ga0256830_1002251_pt1 | contig 12860 bp, 11 predicted proteins | sample 128326metaG_FD_190537 | JGI IMG/M metagenome (GOLD analysis project Ga0256830, IMG submission 190537) | Hydrothermal vent microbial communities from Lau Basin, Pacific Ocean - 128-326 | ecosystem: Environmental > Aquatic > Marine > Hydrothermal vents | place: Pacific Ocean: Lau Basin | collected...
AGCTTCGCATGGGCCTCGGCCGGGATCACCGTCTTGGCGCCCTCGCCCGTGTAGCCGCCCCAGATGCCGTTCACGTCGAGGCAGGGCCGACCCCAGATGCGCTCGATCACCGAATAGCCCTCCTCGCCCACCGAGCGGTCGACGCCCGCGGCGGCGAGGATCGCCCCCTCGTCGAGGCCGAGCTCCCGCCAGGAACGCCGCTCCTCCGGCGGAAGGGGTTGCACGCGATCGTAGAAGCCCTCGACCGTGACCCGGCCGCGGTCGTCGTGAAGCCCCGCGACCAGCGCCGCCAGCACGTGGATCGGATTGACGACCGCGCCGCCGAACATCCCCGAATGGAGGTCCTGCGCGGGGCCGCCCACCGTCACCTCGGCATAGACCATGCCGCGCAGCCGGGTGGTGATCGCCGGCTGGTCGATGCCCGGCATGAGGGTGTCGGAGACCACCACCACATCGGCGGCGAGCAGCCCCCGGTGGTCCTCCATGAAGGGTTCGAGGTTGGTGCTGGAGCTCTCCTCCTCGCCCTCGACGAAGACCGTCACCGGTACCGGCAGGGCGCCGTGCACCGCCTTCCAGGCGCGCAGCGCCTCGAGGATCGTCAGCAGCTGGCCCTTGTCGTCCACCGCACCGCGGGCGACGATGCGCGGTCCGTGCGGCCCCTCGACGACGACCGGCTCGAAGGGCGGCGATCGCCAGAGCTCCAGCGGATCCGGCGGCTGCACGTCGTAGTGGCCGTAGTAGAGAATGCGCGGCCCCCTGCCCTCCTCGACGCGTCCCACCACCATGGGATGGCCGGGGGTGTCGTGCAGCGAGGCCTCGATGCCGATGCCGCGGAGCTCGGTCGCGAGCCATTCGGCGGCCCGCCGGGTATCGGCGTCATGCGCGGGATCGGCGCCCACGCTCGGGATCCGCAGGAAGTCCCGGAGCCGTGCCACGCTGTCGTCGAAATGGGCGTCGATCCATCGCAGGACCGCCGAGGTGTCCGCCACCATCGCTCGTCTCCCCGCCGTGTCGCCCCCGCTTCTAGCACGCCGGCCGGGCCGGCGGCAGGGGCGGCGATCCCGCCCTCACTCGAACGCCGGCCGCGGGAGGCAGCGGCCGTCCCGGTCGAACAGATAGGCGGCACCGGCCGGGATGCCGATCCGCATGCCGCTTCCCGGCCGGGCCTCGATGCCGCCGGGCGCCTTGGCCACCAGGCTCTCCCCTTGCGGAAGGACCAGGTGGACGAAGCTCTCGCCGCCGAGACGCTCCACCGCCACCACCTCCCCCGCGAGCTCGGCATCGCCTCCGCCCCCACAGGAAAGATGCTCGGGCCGCAGACCGATCTCGACGATCTCCGCGTTCCCGTCGGCCCGGGTGGTGGTGGCCAGAACCGTCCCTTCCGCAACCTCCACCCGCAGCCCGGACTCCCCCTCGCCGACCACCCGGCAGGACAGCAGATTCATCCTGGGCGAGCCGATGAAGGTGGCGACGAAGCGGTCGGCCGGGTGGTGGTAGAGATCGAGGGGGGCCGCGAACTGGCGCACGATGCCGGCGTCGAGCACGGCGATGCGATCGGCGAGGGTCATCGCCTCCACCTGGTCGTGGGTGACGTAGACCATGGTGGCGCCGAGCTGGCGATGGAGTCTCGCGATCTCGATGCGCATCTGCACCCGGAGCGCCGCATCGAGGTTGGACAGCGGTTCGTCGAACAGAAACACCTCGGGATCGCGGGTGATGGCGCGGCCGATGGCCACCCGCTGGCGCTGGCCGCCCGAGAGCTGCCGTGGCTTGCGGTCGAGCAGCTCCTCGATGCGCAGGATGCGCGCGGCCTCCCGCACCCGGGCATCCACCGCGGCCCGATTCGCCTTCGCGAGGCGCAGGCCGAAGGCCATGTTGTCGTAGACCGTCATGTGCGGGTAGAGGGCGTAGGACTGGAAGACCATGGCGATGCCGCGCTCGTAGGGCGGAAGCTCGGTGACGTCGCGCTCGGCGATGCGGACGGTGCCGCGGGTGACCTCCTCGAGCCCCGCGATCAGCCGCAGCAGGGTCGACTTGCCGCAGCCCGAGGGGCCGACGAAGACGACGAACTCGCCGTGCTCGACGGCGAGATCGACGCCCCGGATCACCATGTTGGTACCGAACGCCTTCCACACCCCTTCGAGACGGACGGTGGCCACGGGTTCAGCCCTCCCCCGGCTCTGCCAGCAGGAACCCCCAGGGCGCGAGCTCGATCGTGGTGCCCGAGACGCCGGCGGCCGAGGACAGGAGCGGCCGCGGCCTCGCGGCGAGGCGGAGGCCGCCGCCCTCACCGCCGAGATCGAAGACGCAGAGGATCCGGCTCTCCGACCGGCGGCGCTCGAAGGCGAGCAGCGGCCCGGTGGGGTCCAGAAAGCGGATGTCCCCCTCGCGCAGCGCCGGTTGCGTGCGGCGGAAGGCGAGGAACGCGGCGAGCCGCCGGTAGATCGACCCCGGTTCCGCGTACTGCCGGTCGGCGGCCCGCAGGCGATGGGGCTCGTGAAAGGGAATCCAGGGCGTCGTTTCGGAGAAGCCGCCGTGCGGCGCCCCGGCCTTCCAGGGCATCGGCGTGCGGCAGCCGTCGCGGCCGGGAAAACGCGGCCAGAAGGCGATGCCGAAGGGATCCCGCAGATCCTCGAAGGAAAGCTCCGCCTCCTCGAGGCCGAGCTCGTCCCCCTGGTAGAGACAGGGGGAACCGGGAAGGCAGCAGAGGAGGACCGGCAGCAGCAGCCGGGCGGCATCCGGCGGATCGGCGACGGGAAGACGGCTCGGCGCCCGTCGCACGTCGTGATTGGAGAAGGCCCAGCACATCCATCCGCCGCCGATGCGGGCCTGCATGCCCTCCACCGCCTCGCGGACACGGGACGCGGTGATCTCCCCGGTCAGGAGATCGAAGCCGTAGGCCATGTCGAGACCGCCGCCGTTGGTGTGGCGGGCAATGCGGGCGCGGGCATGCTCGCCGGTGACCTCGCCCAGCAGCACCCGACCGCCGTAGGCCTCGGTCAGGCGCCACAGGGGCTGGAGGAACAGGGCGTTGAGCTCGGCCCGCCCCTTGTCGAACAGGTGCCGCTGCATGGCCCAAGGGGAGTCCGGGGCGGCACCGCCCGGCGCCGGCCCTTCCCGCCGGGGCGGATTGTTGCGCAGCCTCGGATCGTGGAAGGCGAACTCGACGGCATCGAGGCGGAAGCCGTCGACCCCGCGCTCCAGCCAGAAGCGGGCGACATCGAGAAGGGCCTCTCGCACCTCGGGCCGGTGCAGATCGAGATCCGGCTGCTCCTTCAGGAAATTGTGCAGATAGTACTGGCCGCGGCGGGGTTCCCACTGCCAGGCGGAGCCGCCGAACACCGACAGCCAGTTGTTGGGCGGGGTGCCGTCGGGCCGGGGGTCGGCCCAGACGTACCAGTCGGCGCGCGGATTTCCCCGGTCCTCGCGGGATTCGAGGAACCAGGGGTGGCGGTCGGAGGTATGGGAGGGCACGAAATCCACGAGCACCCTGAGGCCGAGCGCATGCGCCCGGGCCAGGAGCCGGTCGAAATCCTCGAGGGTGCCGAACTGGGGATCGACCGCGCGGTGATCGGCGATGTCGTAGCCGAAATCCCGCATCGGGCTCTCGTAGAAGGGCGAGATCCAGACGGCGTCCACGCCGAGACGGGCGAGATGATCGAGCCGTTCCCCGATGCCGCGGAGATCGCCGATCCCGTCGCCGTTGCCGTCGGCGAAGCTGCGCGGCCAGATCTGGTAAAGGACGGCACCCCGCCACCAGCGATCGCGCCGCGGCGGCAACCGCTCCACTCGAGGAAGCAGCCGGGTGGCCCGCATGCCTTCAGCCCTTGACCGCGCCGGCGGTGAGACCGGCGACGATGCGGCGCTGGAAGATAAGCACGAGTACGATGAGCGGCAGGGTCACGACCACCGAGGCGGCCATGATGTTGCCCCAGGGGAGCTCGTAGGCGCTGGCGCCGGAGATGAGCGCGATCGCCACCGGTACCGTGCGCTGCTCGGTGGAGAGGGTGAAGGTGAGGGCGAACAGGAACTCGTTCCAGGCGGCGATGAAGGCGAGCAGGCCGGTGGTCACCATGGCCGGCGCCATGAGCGGCAGGAAGATGCGCAGCACCAGCACGAGCGGGCGGGCACCGTCGACGATCGCCGCCTCCTCGAGCTCCTTCGGCAGCTCGCGCATGAAGCTCGTGAGCACCCAGACCGAAAACGGCAGGGTGAAGACGAGATAGGACAGGGTGAGCGATCCCAGGCGGTTGTAGAGACCGAAGGCGCGCACGAGCTCGAACATGCCCGAGAGGACCGCGATCTGCGGGAACATGGAGACCGCGAGGATGGTGAAGAGAAGCGGCATGCGACCGCGGAAGGACACCCGCCCCAGCGCATAGGCGGCGGCCACCGAGAGGGCGAGGGAGACGGCCACGGTGGAGACCGCCACCAGCACCGAATTCAGGATGTTACGGGCGAAGGGCTGCTCGCGGAAGATGGAGAGATAGTTGTCCCAGGCGGGATCGCGCGGCCAGAGCTCGGTGGAGAAGAGAGCGGATCCCGTCCGCAGCGAGGACACCACCGCCCAGTAGAAGGGGAACACGGTGTAGAGGAAGAGGAGGAGCAGCAGCAGCCAGAAGCCGAGGCGGCCGAGCCGGCGGCGCCAGCGCCAGGGCAGTCGCCCGGAGACGGCCAGGAGACCGGCCAGCAACAGCGAAGCGAGCGCCAGCCATCCCCAGGGACCCATCCGCCTACTCCTCGCGCCCGAACCGCATGGCCATGAGATAGAGCACGGTCATCATGGCGATGATGGCGAACAGGAGGGCGGCGGCGGCGGAGCCGTAGCCCACGTCCTGGAAATCGACCAGCTGCTGGCGGGCGTAGATGGACATCGACATGGTGGTGCGATTGTTGCCCGTCATGACGTAGACGAGATCGAAGATGCGCATCGCGTCGAGGGTACGGAAGACGACGGCCACCACCAGCGCCGGCCGTATGAGGGGCAGGGTGACGCGGAAGAAGACCTTGACGGGGTTGACCCCGTCGATGCGGGCGGCCTCGTAGATCTCCTCCGGGATCATCTGCAAGCCGGCCAGCAGCAGCAGCGCCACGAAGGGCGTGGTCTTCCAGACGTCGACGGCGATGATGGCGGCCATCGCCGTGTCGGGCGAGGCGGTCCAGGCGACGGGCGCGTCAATGAGCCCGACGGCCAGGAAGAGTTCATTGACGATGCCGAACACGTCGTTGAACATCCAGGCCCACATCTTGGCCGAGACCACGGTCGGGATGGCCCAGGGCACGAGCACCGCCGCCCGCAGCAGGCCGCGGCCCCGGAAACGGGCGTGGAGGGCGAGGGCGATCAGCATCCCCAGCACCGTCTCCAGGGAGACCGAGACGAGGGTGAAGACGAGGGTGTTGCGGACCGCGAGCCACCAGTCGGGATCGGTCAGCAGATAGCGGAAGTTGAGCAGGCCGACGAAGGCGTAGTTGCGGAGATCGGTGAGGCTGGCATCGGTGAGGGCGAACCAGAAGGTGCGCAGGAGCGGCCAGCCGGCGACCAGCGCCAGCACCAGCAGCATCGGCGCGAGAAAGAGCCAGGCGGCACGCACCCGCTGGCGGGCGAGGGCCGAGCCCCGCCGCAGGGGCGGCGGCCCGGGTTCGTTCGTGCCGGCCTCGGTGGCTGCCGCCATCGCCCGTCCCGAGAAGGGAGAAAGGGCCGCCCCGGACGCGGGACGGCCCCCGCCGCGTTACCAGCGGCCGCCGCGGGAGATGCGCTCGAGCTTGCGTTCGAGCTGGGCGACCGCGGTCTTGGCGTCGAGCTCCTTGCTCAGCACCGCGTGGACGGTGTTGAAGAACTCGGCGCTGACCTGATTGTACTTGGCGCCCGTGACGCGCGAGGGACGGGCCACGGCGTTGACGAAGGTGTCGTAGAGGGAGCCGAAGAAGGGCACCGCCGCCAGCACCTCCTCGTCACGGTAGAGGGCCTCGATGGTGGGGTTGTAGGAGCCCTTGATGGCCCGCCGTTTCTGCTCGTCGTAGGAGGTGAGATAGCGTACGAGATCGGCCGCCACCTCGGGGTTCTCGCTGTATTTCGAGACCGCGAGCTGCCAGCCCCCGAGACCGCCCGTGTGCTTGCCGTCCGGCCCGCCCTTCGGGAGCGCGGCCACCCCGACCTTGCCGCGGATCGGGCTGTCCTCGGCCTGGGAGAGCGCCCAGGCGTAGGGCCAGTTGCGCATGAACACGGCGTTGCCCGACTGGAACACGCCCCGGCTCTCCTCCTCGGCATAGTTGAGGACCCCTTCGGGCGCGATGGTGCCCACGGTGCCCGCCGCCCAGGCGAGCGCCGCCGCCGCCCGCGGATTGTTGATGGAGATGGTGCCGTCGGGCTCGACGATGGTACCGCCGCGCCAGCTGTCGATCCATTCGAGCGCGTCGACCGTGAGCCCCTCGTAGGCCTTGGCCTGGTAGACGAAGCCCCACATCTTGTCGTTGCCGGCCTCCCGTTCGGCGGCCTGGATGTGACGGGCCGTCTCCTCGAGTTCCTGCCAGGTCTGCGGCACCGGCCGGTCGTACTTCTCGAGCAGGTCCTTGCGGTAGTAGAGGAGCCCGGCGTCGGTGAACCAGGGCATGGCGATGAAGCGGCCGTCGACGGTGTTGTTCTCGACGATGGCCCGGAAATGCTGGTCGATTTCCTCCTTCGGAATGTAGGCCGAAAGATCGATGAAATGGCCGGCGAGAATGCCCGGCCAGATGACGTCGATCTGGAAGACGTCGATGTCGGCGGAGTTCGCGGCCAGGATCTGCTGGTAGAGGGCCAGCCGCTCGGTGGCCGAGTTGGGGGTGGAGATGACCTCCACCCGGTTGCCGGTCTTCTCGGCCCAGGCTTCCGCCCCTTCCTTGCAGATCTCGAGTTCGAGGCCGACGGCGCCGCAGGACAGGGTGACCGTCACGGCCCCGGCGGTGGTGGTCGCGCCCAGCATGACGACGAAGCCGGCCGCCGCGAACGCGCAGGATCGGAGTTGGCGTAACATCCCTGGCCTCCCTTGGTGGAATGGTTGGTCCTTGTGCTAACGCGGAAGGTGCGCCCGGATCAAGGATCCTGTGTCACGCCCTCGGGGATCAGGCGGCAGCGGCCAGCGAGGACGGCTCCTCCGCCAGGCGCAGACTGCGCTGGCCGGGGGCGAAACCGGCCGGACGCCCGGTCGTCAGGGTCTCGGCGACATGCGCGAGCACGAGCCCCGGCCGTCCCTCGCCGTCGTCCAGGAAATAGGTGTGACCGAGGGGATCGTAGCGGTTGTTGACGGCATCGCAGTCGACGGCCACCACGTTGCGCGGCGTCCGCTCCGGGTTCTCGGGGCCGGTGTGGCCGAGCCGCCGCGTCACCACCTTGCGGCGCAGATTGGCGAGCTTGCTGGTGCGCAGGGCGAAGTCGTCGTCGGCGTGATAGACGAGCACGTTGCGGGCGGCGCGGGTGATGGCGTGCCCCGGCTCTCCCGGCTCCAGGCTCTCGTTGGCGATGTCGGCGGCCATCAGGAACAGGTTGCGGAAGAGCGCCGGCGGTGCGCCGCGGTCCCGGGACCATTTGCCGAGCGCAAAGCGCAGCACCCGGTTGCCCATGGAATGCGCGAGAACATTGACGTGCTTGAGGCAGGGCGGATCTTCGGAGGGCGCGTCCCGCCAGTCGAGGAACTTGCCGATCGCGCGGCCGAAGGCGAAACCGCTCATCTCGGCCGCGTCCTGGTCGTCCCAGTAGTCCTTGAGGAGGCCGAAATCGTCATCGCAGGGCCAGATCAGCGGCACCACCTCGATGCGGGCGCCGGTCAGCCCGTCCAGCAGGTCCTGCAGCCGCAAGGCGGTCGGAAAGATGTCCGTCTCGGGCTGGCTGTTGAAACCGTGCAGATAGAACAGGATCTGCGACCGCGGTCCCCGTCGCAGGCGGTTGAAGAACGGGGTCGAGGTGAGTTCGACGTAGTCCTCCACATCCCGCCGCTCGCAGAAGAAGAGCGAGGGGGACGGCTCGGAATCGGAGAGATCGAAGCGCACCCGGCGACCCGGCCGCGAGCGGGGACCTTCCTCGAGGCGGCGATTGGTGACGAACAGCACGGCCCGTTCTCCGGCAGTCTGCGATGACATGACTAGGTATATCATCCTAGTTCTCGGCAGACAACCCTATTGCGCTCGCCACGGTCCGGTCCTAGAGGCGCCCCGCCGGAACGGGGCGAGGCGCGCATGACCAACCTCCTCTTCATCACCGTCGACCAGTGGCGCGGCGACTGCCTGTCGGCGGTCGGCCATCCCTGCACCAAAACGCCCAATCTCGACCGTCTCGCGCGCGACGGGGCGCTGTTCCTGCGGCACTACGGCCAGGCCACCCCCTGCGGTCCCAGCCGGGCCAGCCTCTATACGGGACTCTACATGTTCAACCACCGCTCGGTGAGCAACGGCACGCCCCTGGACGCCCGCCACCGCACGGTGGCCGAACTGGCCCGTCGGGCCGGCTACGATCCGGTGCTGTTCGGCTATACCGACATCAGCGCCGATCCGCGCGGGCTCGATCCCGACGATCCGCGGCTGCGCACCTACGAGGGCATCGCCCCCGGCTTCCGGGCCGAACTGTTCATGGGCGAGGAGCTGGCGCCTTGGCTCGACCATCTGCGGCGGCGCGGCTACGGCGCGGTGACGCAGGAGGATCTCTACGAGCGGCCGCTCGGAGAGCCCGCCCCCTTCCGCGCCGAGGACAGCGAGACCGCCTTCCTGACCGACCGCTTCCTCGAATGGCTCGAAGGGCGGGCCGGAACCCCCTGGTTCGCCCATCTCTCCTACATCAAGCCGCATCACCCCTACGTCGCGGCGGCCCCCTGGCATGCGGCGGTGTCCCCGCAGGACGTGCCCCCGCCGGTACGCGCGCCGAGCCTCGCCGAGGAGGCGGCGGCCCATCCCTGGCTGCGCCTCCATCTCGAGCTCGGCTACGGCGGCTGGACCGCGCGCCATCTCGGCCAGCCGCGGGATCTCGACGGGGACAGGCTGGCCCGCGCCCGGGCCGTCTACTACGGGCTCGTCGCCGAGCTCGACCATCACCTGGGAAGGATCTTCGAACGTCTCGCCGCCCGGGGCGAGATGGACCGCACCCTGATCGTCTTCGCCTCCGACCATGGCGACATGCTGGGCGATCACTGGATGCTCAACAAGCTCGGCTTCTTTCCACAGGCCTTCCACGTGCCCCTGATCATCCGCGATCCCTCCCCCGAGGCCGCCCGCGGTGTCCGCGTGGAGGCCTTCACCGAGCACGTCGATCTCATGCCCACCATCCTCGAGCGGCTCGGGATCGAGGTGCCGCTTCAGTGCGACGGCCGCTCTCTCGTCCCCTTCCTGCGCGGCGAGCGGCCCGCCGACTGGCGCGAGGCGGCGGTCTACGAGCACGACTTCCGCGATCTCGAGGAAGGCCGCTTCGAGCAGCGCCTGGGCCTGTCGCCCGAGGCCTGCTGCCTCATGGTCCGGCTCGGGCGCAAGCGCGCCTACGTGCATTTCGCCGCCCTGCCGGCCCTCTGTTACGACCTCGAACGGGACCCCGCCTGGCTCACCGACATCGCCGGGGATCCGGCGCGCTGCGCGGAGGTCATCGCGGAGGCGCAGGCGCTCCTCTCGTTCCGCATGCTCAGGAACGAGCGGCGGCTCTCCGGGGCGCTGCTGACGCCTTCGGGCGTGCGCGGGCGGTTCGATCCGCACTGAGCTCCTTGTCCGGATAGCGGCAGATCTCCCGCACCGGACAGCGCCAGCATTCCGGCCGACGGGCCTTGCAGATGTAGCGGCCGAGTAGAATGAGCCAGTGGTGGGCGCCGCGGCGGAAGCGGTCGGGCACGACCCGCTGCAGCGTCGCCTCCACCTCCCGCGGCGTGCGGCCGGGGGCGAGGCCGGTGCGGTTGCAGACCCGGAAGACGTGGGTGTCGACGGCGATGGTGGGTTCGCCGAAGGCCTCGTTGAGCACCACGTTGGCGGTCTTGCGGCCGACCCCCGGCAGGCGTTCGAGGGCCTCGCGGTCGTGCGGCACGCGGCCGCCGTGGCGTTCGAGCAGGATGCGGGAGAGGGCCACGAGGTTCTTCGCCTTGTTGCGGTAGAGACCGAGCGAGCGGATGTAGCGCCTGATCCCTTCCTCGCCCAGACGGAGGAAATCCTCGGGCGTACGGGCGTGGGCGAACAGTTCGGCGGTGGCCCTGTTGACGCCGACGTCGGTGGCCTGGGCGGACAGGACCACCGCCACCAGGAGGGTGAACGGATCGCGGTAGCGGAGCTCGGTCCGGGGCTCGGGATCGGCCGCCGCCAGGGCCTCGAAGAAGCGCGTGATCTCCTTTCCCGTCAGGCGGCTGCCGGGCGCCGGACGGGGAGCTTTCGAACCTGCCATGCCGCCCCTCCCACTTGGCAGGCGCCCTCTTAGCCGTATAACATCGCACGAGACAAGCCGGGCCATCACGTCTACGGGAACCGATGGCGGACGTCGAGCAGCGCGAGCCGTCCTTCGAGGCGGTACTCTATCCCAACCCCCCGCTGAGCCGGAGCGGCTTCCTGCTTTTCATGTCGGCCTTCGCCCTGATCTCCTTCTGCGCGGCGCTGCCCTTCATCCTGATGGGTGCCTGGCCGGTGGGCGGCTTCTTCGCCTTCGACCTGCTACTCGTCTACATAGCCTTCCGCGTCGCGCGCCGTACCGCGCGGTGGCGGGAGCTCGTGCGGCTCGATACCGACGGGCTGCACGTGTGCCGGATCGATCCCGACGGCCGTGCCCGCTGCTGGCGTTTCGAACCCTACTGGGTGCGGGTGGAGATGGAGGAGCCACCGCGGCCCGGGAGCCTCGTCACCCTCGCTTCCCACGGTCGCCGCCTGTGCATCGGCGCCTTCCTCACCCCGGAGGAGCGGCTCGATTTCGCCCGCGCTCTGCGCCAGGCGCTGCGCCGCCATCGCGAGCTTCCCGCCCTCTCCGGGGCCGGCTGAGGGGCGTCGTGGAGGTCCCGTGATGGCGTGGCACGCCCCACAGATCTCCTCGCCACCAGCTGCTAGACCCTGTCGTCGAGAGTTGATGCGAGGGCTTCGGGCTCTCTCTCGGTAGACATACCGAGTTACGCTCCGGTACAGGTCGGCGCGCCATCTCGATGCACCGGAGTATGTTGATTTCCTGCCCCGGTAATCATTTACCGGGGTTAACGATAATGGTAGTTGCGGGAGGATGTTCTCTTGTCGATGCTTCGCTCTCGGAAAGATGACATTCATTTGTTACCGACGTGTGAGAACATGAGCAAGCTCGGCAATCCTCGCGACCGAAGCGCACGGACGCAGACGTCCCAGGGCTCGCTGCCCCTGAGCAAGCTGCGCGGCGTCCCCAGCCGCCTGCGCGTCCTGCTCAAGCACCGCCGGATCACCAGTTGCGAGCAGCTCCTGAGGGCCGCCGGCCGGGCCGAGCAGCGCCGGCGGCTGGCCGCCGAGATCGGCGCCGATCCCGAACTGCTGCTGGAGCTCGTGCAGCGCGCCGATCTCGCCCGCATCAAGGGCATCGGCGCGGTGTTCGGGATGATGCTGGAGGATCTCGGCATCCGCGACATCCAGACCCTGGCGGCCGAGGATCCCGCCCTGCTCCACGCCCGCCTCAAGGCCTTCAACATGCGCGAGCGCATGGCCCGTCGGGCGCCGACCCCGGAGGAAGTCGCCGACTGGGTCGAGGAGGCCCGCCGGCTGCCGGCCCTCGTCAGCTACTGATCCGCTCTCCGCCCCCCCGAAGACCGAGTACGTCCGCCATGTCGTAGAGACCCGGCGCGCGACCCGCGAGCCAGCGTGCGGCGCGGACCGCGCCGCGGGCGTAGATCCTGCGATCGCCGGCCCGGTGGGTGAGCTCGATCCGCTCCCCGGCGCCGGCGAAGATCACGCTGTGATCGCCGACCACGTCGCCGCCGCGCAGCACCGCGAAGCCGATCGGGCCCTCCGGCCGCGGACCCGTCTGCCCCCAGCGCGTCGCGATCCGGTGGTCCTCGAAGGCGATCCCGCGACCCCGTGCGGCCGCGCGTCCCAGCGCCAGGGCGGTGCCCGAGGGCGCGTCCACCTTGTGGCGATGGTGCATCTCCAGCACCTCGATGTCGAAGCCCGCATCGAGGGCCCGCGCCACCTGCTCGGCCAGCACCAGCAGCAGATTGACCCCCTGGCTCATGTTGGGCGCCCAGAGCACGGGAATCCGGTGCGCCAGCTGCCGCAACTCCTCTTCCTGCGCGGGCGAGAGCCCGGTGGTGCCGATGACGTGCGCGCAACCCCGAGCGGCGCAGATCCGCGCATGCTCCAGCGTCGCCTCGGGGGTCGAGAACTCGATGATCACCTCGCTCGTCCGGGCCAGGGCGGCGAAGTCCTCGCCGGCGACGAGGCCGACCGGATCGAGGCCCGCGAGCTCCCCGAGGTCGCGGCCCACCGCCTCGTGACCGGGGCGCTCGACACCGCCCGCGAGTTCCACGCCCGGCGTCTCCAGCACCTCGCGGAGATTCGTGCGCCCCATGCGCCCGGCACAGCCTGCGATTCCGACCTTCATCGCCCCATCTCCCCTGCTGCGGCACCGACAAAGCGCCGCCGCGGAGAGCCTGTCAACCACGGAGGACGGTCTTGATCGGGACCGCGTTCGCACGCAGTTTCCCCGGATCGACGGGTCATCGGCACCGCCGGGGAGGAACCGCCATGCACGAAAGGCAACGTCTGCTGGAGGGGCTGCGGCAGGAAATGCCGGTGGCCCTCGCGACATACGAGCTTCCCGCCGAAGGCGTCGGCCTCGTCATCGTCGACGAGGTCAACGGGTTCTGCACGCCGGGGGCCGGCAATCTGGCCCCGCCCGGCCCCGATGCCCGCATCCAGGCGAT
>Ga0256830_1002252_pt1 | contig 12859 bp, 8 predicted proteins | sample 128326metaG_FD_190537 | JGI IMG/M metagenome (GOLD analysis project Ga0256830, IMG submission 190537) | Hydrothermal vent microbial communities from Lau Basin, Pacific Ocean - 128-326 | ecosystem: Environmental > Aquatic > Marine > Hydrothermal vents | place: Pacific Ocean: Lau Basin | collected...
TCACCGCCAACAACCAGCGCGCACCCATGACCCTGCGCGTCAACGCCCGCCGCCAGTCGCGCGACGACTACCTGCAGTTGCTCGCCGGGGCCGGCATCGGGGCCGAGGCCACCGCCTTCAGTGACCACGGCGTCCGCCTGCACAGCCCCTGCGACGTCGCCCAGCTGCCCGGCTTCCCGGAGGGTGCCGTATCGGTGCAGGACGAGGCGGCGCAACTGGCCGCGCCCCTGCTCGACCCCCGGCCGGGCGAGCGGGTGCTCGACGTCTGCGCCGCCCCCGGCGGCAAGACCGCGCACATCCTCGAAGGCGGCGACGACATCGATCTGACGGCGCTGGACGTCGACCCCCGGCGCCTGCAGCGCGTCGCCGACAACCTGCAACGCCTCGGCCTGCATGCCACCCTGCACGCCGGCGACGCACGCGATCCCGCCGCCTGGTGGGACGGCCGCCCCTTCCACCGCATCCTGCTCGATGCCCCCTGCTCCGCCACCGGCGTGATCCGCCGCCATCCCGACATCAAGCTGCTGCGGCGTCCGGGTGATATCGAAACTCTGCTAGAGTTGCAGCAGGAAATCCTGTGCGCCATCTGGCCCCTGCTGGCGCCCGGCGGTATCCTGCTGTACGCCACCTGTTCGGTGCTGCCACGGGAAAACGAGCAACAGGTCGACCGCTTCCTCGTCGCCCACGACGACGCCGAGGCGCGGCCCATCGCCGCCCAGTGGGGACTGGCCATGCAGCACGGCCGACAGATATTGCCAGGCCAGAAGGGCCGGATGGACGGTTTTTACTACGCATGCCTACACAAACGCGCCACAAGCCAGGACTGACCCGCGCCACGTGCGGACCACGCGGCCGCGTGCTGGGCTGGCTGTGCGCGCTGTTGATCGGCGCCGGCCCGCTGCCGGCCAGCGCGCAATCCTTCAGCGTACAGGACGTCCGCACCACCCTGCAGGAGGGGGTCTACCGCCTCGACGCCCGCTTGCTGTTCGAACTCCCCGGCAAGGTGCGGGAGGCGCTGGAAAACGGCGTGCCGCTGACCTTCGCCCTGGACATCGAGGTCTCGCGGCCGCGGCGCTACCTGTGGAACGACGACGTCGCCCATCTCGAACAACGCTCCACGCTGCAATATTTCGACCTCACCGAACAATACCTGCTGCGCAATCTCAACAGCGGACACACGGAAAGCTATTCCTCGTTAGAATACGCGTTGCTGGCCCTCGGCAACATTCGCAGCCTGCCCATCATAGACGCCGAGCTGCTCGACCCCGAGCAACACTACATGGTCGGCATCCGCTCCTACCTGGACATCGACAGCCTGCCCGTGCCACTGCGCATGCGCGCCTACGTTTCCCGCGACTGGTGGCTGACCAGCGGCTGGTTCACGCGGGACCTGGGGATACACTGATGGACAGGCTGATCGGCTGGCTGCGCCGCATCTCCACCAGCGTCATCCCGGTGGTACTGATGGGAGTGTTCATGCTGGGATCGCTGTGGCTGTTGTCCGCGGCCACGGAAAACTCCACCCAGTTCGGCCGCCTGCACCTGCTGCTGGTGGGCATCAACATCCTCGGCCTGGTGGTGCTGGTGGGGCTGATCGGCGTCAGCCTGCTGCGCCTGATCCACCAGTACCGCCGCTCCGCCACCGGCTCGCGGCTCACCACGCGGCTGGTGCTGATCTTCGTCGTGATGGCCGTCACGCCGGTCTCCATCGTCTTCTACTTTTCGTTAGGCTTCATGCAACAGGGTATCGACAGCTGGTTCGACGTGCGCATCGACCGCGCCATGACCGAAGCCCTGGAACTGAGCAAGTCGGCACTCGACATGCGCATGCGCGAGCAGCTCAAGCAGAGCCGCGAGCTGGCCAGCCAGCTGCAGGAAACCGACGACGGCGCGCTGCTGTTCCAGCTCAACGAGCTGCGCGAGAAGTCCGGCGCCAGCGAACTGCTCATCGCACAGACCAATGGCCGCGTGATCGCCTCCTCCAGCGCCGATCCCAGCGCCATCATCCCCACCCTCCCCGACGATGGCCTGTTGCAGCAGGTACGTCTCAACAAGTTCTACATCGGCCTCGCCCCGGCGCACGACCAGGGCCTGCATACCCGCGTCGCCGTCCCCCTGGAACGGACCGAAAGCAGCGGCGAGGAAACCATGCTCATCGCCATCTACCCGGTCAGCGAGCGCATCAACCAGATGGCGGAGAGCGTGCAGTCGGCCTACACCAAGTACAAGGAACTGGTGTACCTGCGCGAGCCGCTCAAGCAGACCTTCGCCTTCACCCTGTCCCTGATCCTGCTGGTGACCCTGCTGTCGGCGGTGTGGGCGGCGTTCTTCTTCGCCCAGCGGCTGGTGTCGCCGATCCGCATCCTCGCCATCGGCACCCGCGCGGTGGCGGCCGGTAACTACCACAAGAAACTGCCCATCACCAGCAGCGACGAGCTGGGCTCGCTGGTGCAGTCCTTCAGCGAAATGACCCAGCGCATCGCCGAGGCGCAAGAAGAGGTCAAGCGCAGCCAGCGCCAGGCCGAGCGGGAACGCGCCTACCTGCGCGCCGTGCTGGGACGCCTGTCGTCGGGGGTGATGACCCTGGACCGCAACCTCACGGTACGCGCGGTGAATGCCGCCGCCAGCCAGATCCTCGGCATCAACCTCGACCACAGCACCGGGCAACAGCTGGCCAAACTGGAAATGGATCACCCGGAGGTGGGCCAGTTCGTGCAGACGCTGCTGCCGCACTTCAACGAAACGGAGACCGACTGGCGCGAGGAGGTGTCGCTGTATGGCAACGGCGGACACAAGATCATCACCTGCCACGGCACCCTGCTGCCGGGCATGGAGGGCATCCCCGCCGGCTACGTGGTGGTGATGGAGGACGTCACGGAACTGGTGCAGGCACAGCGCGATGCCGCCTGGGGCGAGGTGGCGCGCCGCCTGGCCCACGAGATAAAGAATCCGTTGACCCCCATTCAGCTCTCCGCCGAGCGCCTGCGCCGCAAGTACCTCAAGCGCATGGCGCCGGAGGACGCCGAGGTGCTCGACCGTTCCACCCACACCATCGTGCAGCAGGTGCGGGCGCTGAAGGAGATGGTGCAGGCCTTCTCGGAATACGCCCGCACTCCCCAGATCCAGCTGCGTCCGCTGGCCCTCGGCGCACTGGTCCGCGAGATCCTCGACCTCTACCGCGGCTACGGCACCCAGGTCTCCTTCCACTTCGAGGAGCAGCAGGGCCTGCCGCCGGTGGAGGCCGACCCCGGCCGCCTGCGGCAGTTGCTGCACAACCTGATCCGCAATGCCATCGACGCCCTCCATGGCCAGCCCGAGGCATGCATCCGCCTCACCCTCGCCAGCCGCAGCGAGGGCGCGCAACGCTTCGTCGAACTGGCCATCGAGGACAACGGCCAGGGCATCCCCGAAGACATGCTCGACAAGCTGTTCGAGCCCTACGCCACCACCAAGCCCAAGGGCACCGGACTGGGGCTGGCGGTGGTCAAGCGCATCGTCGAGGAACACATGGGCAGCCTGTACGCCGAAAACACCCACAGCGGCGCGCGCGTGGTGGTGCGCCTGCCCGCCGCCGAGCAGCCTGCCGCCAGCGTGACCCCGCTGCGCCCGCTGGGCGAGGCCAAGGGCCGCTGATGAACACCGCAGCGAGGAACGCGAGAACGCCATGAAAGCCACCATCCTGGTCGTGGACGACGAACCGGACATCTGCACCTCGGTCAAGGACATCCTCGAAGACGAGGGCTACACCGTGATCGTCGCCGAGAGCGGCAACCGCGCCCGGCAGATCGTGCGCCAGCGCCAGCCGGACATGATCCTGCTCGACATCTGGATGCCGGACGTCGACGGCATCACCCTGTTGAAGGAATTCTTCAGCGACATGGGCCTGCAAGTGCCGGTGGTAATGATGTCCGGTCACGGCACCGTGGAGACCGCCGTCGAGGCCACCCGCCTGGGCGCCCGCGACTACATCGAGAAGCCCCTCTCGCTGGCCAAGCTGCTGCACACCGTGGAGAGCGCCCTCGCCGCCGCCCCGCCCAGCGGCGCGAGCAGCCAACCCCAGTACAGCGCCCCGCTGGGCAAGAGTGCGCAGATGCAACAACTGCGCGAACGCCTCGAGCAGACCGCCGCCTACGACACCACGGTGCTGCTGAGCGGCGAACCCGGCAGCGGCAAGACCTTCTGCGCCCAGTACCTGCACGGCCGCGGCAAGCGCCGCAATGGCCCCTTCGTCGATGCCCACAGCACCCTGTTCCGCGATGCCGACGGCGCCGCCCTGCTGCTGGGCCGGGAGGATGCCGACGGCATCACCCCGGGCCTGCTGGATCAGTGCCGCGGCGGCACCCTGTTCATCGACGACATTGCGGAACTCGACCCCGGCCTGCAGGAAAGCCTCAGCGCCGTGCTCACCACCGGACAGTGGGCGCGCGTCGGCGGCGACACGATGCAGAGCCTCGACCTGCGCATCATTGCCGGCACCCGCTATTCGCTGGAACAGGAGGTCCTCGCCGGGCGCTTCCGCGAAGACCTTTTCCACCTGCTCAACGTGGCGCCGATTCGCATCCCGCCCCTGCGCGAGCACGCCGAGGACGTCACCGAGCTGCTCCAGTATTATGTTAACCTGCTCGGCGACAAGGAGGGCCTGCCCTACCGCAGCTTCTCGGTGGCGGCGCAGAACCGCTTGCGCCACTATCACTGGCCGGGCAATATCCGCCAGCTGGAAAACCTGGTGCGGCGCCTGCTGGTGGCGGGACTGGAGTCGCAGGTCGAACTGGACGAGGTGGAGGCCATCCTCGCCGGCGAGCAGGAGCCACCGCCGCCGGCCGGCGCCAACTTCGAGCTGCCCCTGCGCCAGGCCCGCGAGCAGTTCGAGAAGGCCTACCTGGAATACCACCTGCGCCAGGCCGACTGGAGCGTGGGCAGGGTCGCCAAGCAGGTGGGCATGGAACGCACCCACCTGTATCGCAAACTGAAATCACTGGGCATCGACACCCGGCGCGACAAGCAGAGTCAGAGTTGACACGATGAAGATCCTCATCCTCGGCGCCGGCCAGGTCGGCACATCGGTGGCGGAAGTGCTCGCCAGCGAGGCCAGCGACATCACCGTCATCGACGTCGACAGCAAGAAACTCGACGCCCTGCGCGACCGTCTCGACATCGGCACCGTGCAGGGCGAGGCCTCGCACCCCGAGGTGCTGGCCCGCGCCGGCGCCGAGGACGCCGACATGATCCTCGCCGTGACCAACAGCGACGAGATCAACATGATCGCCTGCCAGGTCGCCTACACCCTGTTCCACACCCCCACCAAGATCGCCCGCGTGCGCAGCGTCGGCTATCTCTCGCATCCGCAGTTGTTCACCCAGGAGTCCCTGCCGGTGGACGTGCTGATCAGTCCCGAGCAACTGGTCACCGACTACGTGCAACGCCTGATCGAGTACCCGGGCGCCCTGCAGGTGCTGGACTTCGCCGGCGGCAAGGTGCAGTTGGTGGCGGTCAAGGCCTACTACGGCGGACCGCTGGTGGGCCACGAACTGAAGGCCCTGCGCGAGCACATGCCCGGCATCGATACCCGCGTCGCCGCCATCTACCGCCGTGGCCACGCCATCGTGCCCGAGGGCAACACCGTCATCGAAGTCGACGACGAGGTGTTCTTCATCGCCGCCAAGCGCCACATCCGCGTGGTGATGAAGGAACTGCGCCGTCTCGACAAGCCGGTCAAGCGCATCATCCTCGCCGGCGGCGGCAACATCGGCATGCGCCTGGCCAAGACCCTGGAGGGCAAGTACCAGGTCAAGCTCATCGACCACAACCCGCGGCGTTCGCAGAAGATCTCCGAGGAGCTGGAAAAGACCCTGGTGCTGTTCGGCGACGCCGCCGACGAGGAACTGCTGCTGGACGAGAACATCGACCACACCGACGTGTTCTGCGCGGTCACCAACGACGACGAGGCCAACATCCTCTCCGCCATGCTCGCCAAGCGCCTGGGCGCCAAGAAGGTGATGGCGCTGATCAACCGCGCCGCCTACGTGGACCTGGTGCAAAGCGGCATCATCGACATCGCCATCTCGCCGCAGCAGGCCACCATCGGCAGCCTGCTCACCCACGTGCGGCGCGGCGACGTCACCGCGGTACATTCGCTGCGCCGCGGCGCCGCCGAGGCCATCGAGGCGGTGGCCCACGGTGACAAGGCCTCCTCGCGGGTGGTGGGCCGCGCCATCGAGGACATCGAGCTGCCGCAGGGCACCAGCATCGGCGCCATCGTGCGTGGCGACGAGGTCATCATCGCCCACCACGACACGGTGATTCAGGCCGAGGACCACGTGATCCTGTTCGTCATCGACAAGGAACGCATCCCCGAGGTGGAGCGCCTGTTCCAGGTCAGTGCCACCTTCCTCTGAACCGCCATGCAACACAGCGCCATTCAACGCATCGTCGGCCTGCTGGTGATGATCTTCAGCTTCAACATGCTGCCACCGGTGCTGGTGGGCCTGTGGTACGGCGACGGCGCCATCCTGCCCTTCATCGGCGCCTTCCTCGCCCTGCTCGTCCTCGGTGCCCTGCTGTGGCTGCCGGTGCGCAAGGTGCAACGCGACATGCGCCTGCGCGACGGCTTCATCATCGTCGCCGTGTTCTGGCTGGTGCTGGGGTTGTCGGGCTCGGTGCCCTTCATGCTGTCGGAGAATCCGCACATGTCGCTCACCGACTCGGTGTTCGAGTCCATCTCCGCCCTCACCACCACCGGCGCCACGGTGATCACCGGCATCGACGACCTGCCCCACTCCATCCTCTTCTACCGCCAGCAGCTGCAGTGGATGGGCGGCATGGGCATCATCGTGCTGGCGGTGGCCATCATGCCCATGCTCGGCATCGGCGGCATGCAGCTCTATCGCGCCGAGACCCCCGGGCCGATGAAGGACACCAAGCTCACGCCGCGCATCACCGAGACCGCCAAGGCCCTGTGGTACATCTATCTCGGCCTCACCGTGGCCTGCGCACTGGCCTACTGGGCGGTCGGCATGACGCCCTTCGACGCCATCGCCCACAGCTTCTCCACCATCGCCATCGGCGGCTTCTCCACCCACGACGCCAGCATCGGCTATTTCGAGAGCGCCACCATCGAGGCGGTGGCGGTGGTGTTCATGCTGCTCGCCGGCATCAACTTCGCCATTCACTTCGTCGCCTGGCGCGGCAACAGCGTGCGACCCTACCTGCAGGATCCGGAGGTGCGCACCTATGCCGCCGTGCTCGCCACCAGCGCCGTCATCTCCACCACCTACCTGTATTTCACCGACACCTTCGACGGCTTCGCCAGCTCCCTGCACCACGGCATCTTCCAGGCCGTCTCCATCGGCACCACCACCGGCTTCACCACCGCCGACTACTATGCCTGGCCCGGCTTCCTGCCGGTGCTGCTGCTGTTCACCAGCTTCATCGGCGGCTGTGCCGGCTCCACCGGCGGCGGCATCAAGGTGATCCGCTTCCTGCTGCTGCTGAAGCAGGGCATGCGCGAGGTGTTCCGCCTCATCCACCCCAATGCCCAGCGGCCGGTGAAGATCGGCAACAAGGCCCTGCCAGAACACGTCATCAATGCCGTGTGGGGCTTCTTCGCGCTCTACGTCGGCTCCTTCGCCCTGATCATGCTGGCCATGATGGCCACCGGCATGGACCAGGTATCGGCCTTTTCCGCGGTTGCCGCGAGCATGAACAACCTCGGCCCCGGCCTCGGCGAGGTGGGCAGCAACTACAGCACCATCAACGACGTCGCCAAGTGGGTGCTGTGCTTCGCCATGCTGCTGGGGCGCCTGGAGATCTTCACCGTGCTGGTGCTGCTCAGCCCGGCCTTCTGGCGCAAGTAAGCAGGCCGCCGCTCAAACCACCCTGTCCCGCCGCGAATCCCCCGGCAACGGCGGCCCCCGTTGCCGATGCTATACTTTGCGTGTGCAGGGGACGCGCGCATGGACGAGGAATCCGTCAGCCTGGAGAAAAAGGCTTCCCGCCTTTTTCAGGCCACCACGGGCAGGGACCTGAGGGTCGTCGGCCTGCAGGGCCTGCTCGTGCTGTTCTTCCTCGGCTCCCTGCAAACGCCGGCATGGGCCCGCGGGGACGACTGGCGCCCCCAGCTGCTGGCGGCCGAAGCCGGCCTCCGCTCACCACAGGGGACGCTGCGCATCCACATCCCGCCGGCGGTGCCCGAGGAGACGCGGCAACGCCTGCTCATGGAACTGGACGGCATCGACGTCACGGCGATGGCCAGCGCGGAAAGGGACACCCTTGCCTTCAGCCCCCCGCGCCCCCTCTCCTGGGGCGCCCATGTCCTGCGCCTGCTGGAGGTCACCGCCGATGGCGACATCCTCGAGCGCGGCGCGTGGACCTTCGAAGTGCGCAAGACGCGGCGCTTTCGGGAGGCGGAATCCCGGCTCGACGCGGATCTCCTGCTGAGCCGGCGCGTGGCGCAGAAGAACCTGGCCTATCCCCCCGATCCCTACCAGGGCCAGGGAAGCCTGCAGGCCAACGGCACGGTGGCCGAGGGGGACTGGCGCCTGGAGGGTGGCGGCGACCTGTATCTCGTCAGCGAAAAGACACAGGCGCCGAACGGCAAGCCGTTCGACCTGGGGGAATACCTGCTCAGCCTCGCCGGGGGCGACGCGCGGCTCAACCTCGGCCATCACGACATCGGCGCGGACAACCTGATCTTGCGGGAATTCAACCGCCGCGGGGTCTCCGGCAAGCTCGCCGCCGCCGGCGGGCAGGCGAAGCTCACGGCATTCGCCATGCGCACCGAAAGCACCATCGGCGCCGAGGATTTCCTCGGCATCGGCAAGGCGGACGCGCTCACCTCGGGCGCCACGGTGACGTTCAGCCCCTTCGCCGGCGAGGCCGACAGGCTCCACCTCTCCGCCGCCTACCTGACGGGCAAGGGCCGCCAGGCGGGTTTCTCGGAATACGGCGACGACGCGCTGGAGGAGACCAGCGCCTGGAACGCGGTGCTGGACGCCCGGCTGCTGGACCGGCAGCTGCGCCTGCGCGGCGAATACGCCGCCAGCCGCGCCAATCTCGACCTCACGGATCCGGCCGCCGGCGCCGAGGATGACTACGGCTACACCCTGCTGGCCGATTTCACCCCCGCCGAGGCGAGGGTCGTCGGCGGCGAGCCGCTCGCCTGGAACCTGGGCCTGGAGCAGCGGCGCGTCGGCACCTTCTTCCGCAGCCTGGGCAATACCGGCCTGCCGAGCGACAAGTTCCTGCGGCGCGCCTTCGCCCGCCTCGACTGGGCCGGCCTGAGCATCAACGCCTCGCTCGGCGCGGAAAACGACAACGTCAACGGCATCGACTTCCTGCCGACCACCGGCACCGACCAGGCGATGCTGTCCGCAAGCTACGCCCCGCCGTACCGGGCCGAGGCGGCGGGCGGTCCCGGCCTCTTCGGCCAGCCCAGCTTCAATGCCGCCATCAGCCGCACGCGGCAGAAGACCACCCGCACGCCGGCGGGCTTTTCCGGCACCCCGGCCGATGCCCTGGCCACCGATCTGCAGCTCTCGGCCGCCTTCTACCCCGGCGCCTGGAGCTGGTCCATCGGGCACATCCTGTCCCTCTTCGAGGACAGGACGGACACCTTCTCGGACACGCAGAACAATCTGACCACCCTCGACCTCAACATCCCCCTGGGGGAGCGCCTCTCGCTCACCCCCACCCTGCAGTGGAACACCCTGCGCGACAGGGACCTGGGCATCCGCACCAACGGCCTGCTCGTCGAGGTGGGGGCGATGTACAGCCTCATCGCCGACAAGCTCGGCGGCAGCATCAACCTTTCCCTGAACCGGGAGAGCGCCTCGGACGACAGCGTGGATACACGCACGTCGACACTGGACGCGAGCCTGAACTGGGCGCTCCGGCCGGCGCGCATGAACCGCCCCGGCCTGCTGCTGTTTCTCAGCGGCAACTACCAGGCCCTGGCCGACCGGCCGATGGCCGTCGACGCGCGTTACTACCAGGCCTTCATCGGCGTGAGAAGCACGCTGCCGCTGGCCTATTGAGGAGGGAGGCAAGCGCATGAACCCCAGGACCCGGTGCCTTTTCACGCTGCTGCCGCTGCTGGCGGGACTGCTGCTGCCACCGCGCGCCGGCCTGGCGGCGGTAACGGCGGTGACCCCCGTCTACGGCGGCGGCAACCTGCCCGTGAACCGCTCGTCGGTGGTGACGGTGCGCTGGCAGGTGCAGCTCGGCGGCGGCACGCAGCCGGTGACCGTGACCTCCCCCCAGGGCGACTTCGTGCTGCCCAATGTCCTGCTGGGCACGGTGGGCACGGTGCTGTCGAGGCCGGCCACCATTCCCGCCCTGGTCACCTTCACGGAGCAGGTCCGGGTACCGGCAAGCGTGCTGCACAAGGCCTTCAAGCTGGGATCCGCCAGCCTGCGCTACCAGCGTTCCTTCAGCGACGGCACCACGGCCCCGGCCGTCAGCGCCGAGGTGGTGCTGAACCTGGCGGGGGCCAGCGGCGGCGGCTTCAGCATCGACCACCTGTCCCTGCGCTTCGACGACGACTCGCCCCTGCGCCTGCTCGCCCGCGAAGAGCCCCTGCAGGCGCGGGCGGAAGTCAGCTTCACCGGCACCGGCCTGCTGAAGGCGGTGTGGGAGGTCGCCGAGCCCAGCAGCGCCATGGGCGAACCGGTGTTCCGCGCCCTGCGCAGCGTGCAGCAACAGCTCAGCGCCAGCAAGCGCAGCCGCCTGTCCAGCCCCCCGCTGCCCACCGGCCAGGTCGGCCTGTACCGGCTCCGCCTGCGCATCGTCGAGCCGGCGGTGCAGTTCCAGGCGCCGGTGATCTACTACTTCGTCGGAGGCCGTGCCGACAGCGAGCCGCTGCCCACCGCCCTGGATCTCTTGGCGCCGCGCCCCGGCGGCCTGCTGGCAGCGACGACGGATTTCCACTGGCAGGCGGTGCAGGGGGCGAGCGCCTACCAGCTGGAGATCTATGCCCGCTCCCGCCCCGCGGCGCCCGCCATCGGCAGCGGCCCCATCACCGGCTCCGCCACCCATGCCGAAGCGCCGCGCGTCTCCGGCCGGCCATTGACGGGCATGCTGGTGCCCGCCGCGCAGACCCGCACCGCCCTGTCCCTGGCCGTGCGGCGATACCTGGCCCCGGGACATGACTACCTGTGGCGGGTACTGGCCATCGGCAGCGATGGCGGCATCATCGGCGCCAGTACCGCGCGCGAACTGCGGGTGCCCTGATGCGCAACCACGAGACACAGGGGAAAGGGATACCAAGCCCCTGCCACCGCCGCCCCGACACGGCGACGCCGTCATCACCCTTTCGGCGCGGCCTTTCATCACAAGGAGGACAAGCGATGAATATTCCGACCCGATCCACCCTGAGGTACAGCCTGTTTGCGCTGCTCCTCGGCCTTGCGCTGGCGGCAAGCGCCGCGCCGCCGCGACCGGCCCCCGGGCAGCCTGCCATGAAATCCCTTCAGGTCATGAAGCGCGCCCCGCTCCCCTTCACGCCCTTCGAGGTGCGCGACCCGGAGACGGGCGAACCCATCTCCCCGGACGTGATCTTCACCCTGCCCAACGGCCAGCGCCTCCGCGCCGGCGAATACTACGCCGAAATCAACCGCCTGGAGCGGGAATTCAACGCACTCGGTTATTCCCTGCGGGATCCCGAGCCGCGCGTGCTGTTGCAGAAGTCGGTGATCGACCTGGGCAAGGTGAAGGCCCAGGTCAGCGTTTTGGACAGGGACGCGGGCTCGCCCTTGCGCATCACCACCCCGGTCAAGCCGCGCACGGGAGCGGAGGCCGGCCTCACCCGCCCCCGCGACCAGCCCCGCGTCGCCGGGCAGCCCGCCCGCTCGCCGACCCTCTCCCCCGGCCGGCCCGCCACCCCGGCCACGGGCCTGGCCCCCGAGCCCCCCGCCATGAAAGCGCCGCCGGGAACCGCCGGCACGCCGAGCACGAGACTCACCGAGACCCCGCCGCCCGCGCGCCCCGGCCTTTCGGCCACCAAGGAGCGGGCGGCCACGGAGCTGGTCTGCCCCACTTGCCCCAGCGGCCCACTGCTGGACAAGACCCGCAGCTGGCACTACACCGCCGGCTCCAACGACGTCATCAGCGGCTACCTCAAGGGCAAGCTCACCCTGCGGGGCTGGGTCGGGGTGGCCCAGCTCAAGGGCGAGACGCGGGCGGGGGGCTGGTTGTTCGGCAACGAGGTGCGCCTGCTGAGAATGGACAGCGAATTGATGGCCGGATCGGGCAGCAACCGGGTCAGGATCATGTTGAGCGTGGCGGGCCAGCAGCTGCTCAATGTCAACCAGAGCCGCATCGCCCGGCTGGACGGCTCCTCGTCCAAGGAACAACCCATCGACGAGGGCACCACCATCCCGTTCAGCATCGGCCCCATCCCGGTGAGCGTCACCCTGGGCGTGCAGGGGCGGGCCGGGCTCGGCTACCAGTATGCCCTGGAAGACGGCGGGGTGGACTCGGACCTGGGCCCCTTCGTCGACACCCGCGCCTATGCCCGCGCCGCGGTCGACCTGAAGGTGGCCGGGGCAGGCGTGGAGGGCAACCTCACCATGCTCAAGAACGGCCTGCAGCTGGCCGGCGACATCGGCACCCGGGCGACGGTGGCGCGGCCCCATCTCTACTATGCCTTCTCCGGGCACAACGAGCTCACCCTGCTGAAGGGGCGGATCAGCGCCATTGCCTGGGTCTACAAGCCGAGATGGGGTTTTCCCCCTTGGAAGAAAAAGGAATACGAGTGGCAAATCATCGACTGGGGCGGCTTCCATGAAAAGCGCTACATCTTCAGGCAGGGCGAGCAGAAGATCTATTTCTGAGCGCCGCGCGCTGCCGCCGGGCGGAGGCGGAT
>Ga0256830_1002253_pt1 | contig 12859 bp, 11 predicted proteins | sample 128326metaG_FD_190537 | JGI IMG/M metagenome (GOLD analysis project Ga0256830, IMG submission 190537) | Hydrothermal vent microbial communities from Lau Basin, Pacific Ocean - 128-326 | ecosystem: Environmental > Aquatic > Marine > Hydrothermal vents | place: Pacific Ocean: Lau Basin | collected...
AAGGAAACCGTACCTGCAACGATCGGCGCAGAGCCATAGAAACCTACAGATTGGTCGTATAAGTGCATGGACCCGCCCATACCCCCGGAATGCCCCGTTTTCCTGCCCAATACCTCAGCAAAAAGGCCATGCAAACTCGAACCCAGCGCCAACAGGTGGGAGTGCGATCTGTGCGAACCGAAAACACGATCGCTCTTCCTGAGCCACTGAGAAACACCAACCGCAATAGCCTCCTGCCCGACTCCAAGATGAACTGGGCCGCCCACCAGTCCGTCCCTGCGCATGGCGGCGAGCTGCTGCTCGGCCGCGCGTATCAACATCATGCTCCTGAGCTGATCTGTCAGTATGTCGGCTGATACACCCTCAATATCTATTTGACCATGAAATGATTCAGGGTCGGATAACTTATCCAGCATATCCTTCATATTCACAGATTATCCTGTATGGCACGTATATTATTGATGACAACCACCGATTTTCTTACACTCAAACAAATGGAGTAATGTTTTCCATGAACTGTCTGGATCGTTTAATACCGACAATCGCTGCTTCAACACCGGGCTTATCCAATGCTTGTTTGATAGCATACTGAGCAAGACTCAGACCCGAACGTTTTGCCTCTATCCTTAACTCTTCAACCCGTTTGATAGACGCACGCAAGCCCTCGCCCGAAAACTGCGGCAAACGCGATCGTCGATCAGTAACCGGAAATACCGAATTAACGTCATATTTACCGGTAAGCAAGCCGGAGGCAAGAACATTATACCCAACTATACCTATCCCGCTTTTCCTGGAAATATCCACTATCCCGGGGCTCGGTTCATCAATCAAAACATTCACGGGAATCTGCAGTAATCGTACTGGAGCGAATTCCAACGCCCGTTGCAGCTGCTGTTCAGAGAAATTTGAACATCCGATTACCCCGATCTTGCCGGACTGTTGAAGCTCATAAAGCGTCTCTACCGCTTCCGCGATATCCCTGTCTTGCTGCGGCCAGTGTATATAGTAGACAGGTATACGCTCCAACCTGAGTCTGACGAGGCTCTTTTCTACGGCGGCGCGGATGTAACCAGGCGAACAGTCAATACGGGTTATCGCCCTGCCATTTTTCTGTTTTTTCCATGAAACCCCTCCTTTCGTGGCAATCACCAGATCATGCCGCCGGGCCCCGAGAATTTCACTGAGCCGGATCTCGGACAGGCCCAGGCCGTATACATCTGCCGTATCGAAGAAATTCACTCCCCGATCCAGGGCAAGTTCAATCGCCTCTTCAATTTCAACCACATCTACGTCATCCCCCCAATCTGCCCCTCCCAATGGCTCGCAACCAAAACAAAAACGGGAGACGCTGATCTGATCAGCCAACAAGAATGATGGGATGCTCATGCCTATGCTACTGCGACCTGCCTTTCAACATGCTCCCGTACTCCCCTGTATACCACCTCACCCCGGTATTCCCGCTCGTAGAGTTCCCTGGCTCTCCGTCCGGCATCATCGAGTTGGGCAGGTGAATCAAGGAATCCAGATACGGCATCAATGAAGCTTTCCGGATCATGGTAATATCTCCCGCACCGGTTTTCCGTAATGACCCTTAACGAAACACCCTTGAGGGAAGTCAGAACCGGCAATGAACCTGCAAAATACTCGATTATTTTGGTCGGAATCGACATGAGAAAGTCCGGCCGATCCGCCACGTACGGAGCCAGACCAAGTTTCGACAAGTGCATCAACGTAAGGATCTGTGCTTTTTCTACCCAACCGGGGAAGAGAACATTTTCACGTCCCTTGAATAACGAGCGGACATATTCCAGTTCGTCTCCATTACCACACAATACAAGCTTTAGTCTTGGAAATCTTTCCGACAGCGATGGCATTGCGGAAGCTATCGCCCTTAAATCAATCTTCTTGGACAATACACCGAAAAAGCATATCACCTGATCTTGATGTGCGATGCCTTGACTTGCCCAATACTCAAGGCCCTTATTCAGTCCGGCCGGAGTCAATGGCGCCTCATTGTACGCCAGTGGAGCTACATAATCTGACTCGCATCGGGCTCGCCGAGTATAACCCAATGCCCAGTCGATAAACTCATCCGTAATACCGATAATTCCATCGGCGTTGCTGAAGACAAAACGCGCACCGCGGATCTGTTTCCTGAACATGAGCGGATACATGCGCCGGGCGACTGCGGGCAAATACTCGCGAAATATGTCGGGCCACATATCGCGAACGTCTATGAATATCGGCACATCGTTTGCGATGGCGTACCTGGTAAGCACCTTGCATGCCCCTATTGTCGGATAGGCGGCGACAATAACATCCGGTTTCGGCAGTCTTTCAATCTCATCTTTGAGCCTGCGATCGAATACCCAATGATCGATGATCCGTTGAACCGAGACATTCCTGCGATAGCCGGTGGTGAACAACATACGTATTTGATACCCAGGCCTCACTTCCTTGACGATATCTTTTGTTGAGCGTTGGGTTTTCGACAAATGATCATAGGTTGCCATCCACCAGATGACGTCGTGACCAGCCCGGTGAAATTCCTCGGCCAGCATGGCGGTACGTGAAAGTTTCGGGTCACCTTCGTCCAAAGGAGTCTGCTCGCCGAGCTTGAACAGCCAAACATTCATATCACGGGGGCCCCGGCGTTTTATTTGGTTTGGAAAAAGTCAATTATCGCACGACAGACCGTATCCACATCCTCCTTTGTCAGATGCGGCCCCATTGGGAGGCTGAGCAGGGTGCCGTCAATATGATTAATCACCATATCAGGGTCCACCGGGTGAGATTCCGCAAAAGCCGTCAACTTCGGCAAAGAAACCGGATAATGAATGCCCGTCTCTATATTGCGCTCATGCAGCCAGTCACGCAGCGCATCTCGCCGTTCCGTTCGTACCACATATAAATGGTAGACATGCCTGGCACCGGGACGAACTGCCGGTAGCACCAGCTCATCGATATCTTCCAGGTGGTCACGGTACCAGCCCGCCACCGTGATTCTCTGATTTGTCCACCTATCGAGATGTTGGAGCTTGGCCGAAAGAACAGCGCCCTGTAAACCATCCAGTCTGGAATTTCTCCCAACCATCTGATGGTCATACTTTTCAATACGTCCATGATTGGATATCATGCGAGATCTAAGGGCAAGATCCTCATCAGCCGTAACAATTGCCCCGGCATCGCCATAGGCACCAAGGTTTTTGCCAGGATAAAAGCTGAAAGCAGCAATATCTCCAATCGTACCTGTCATCCGCCCATCAAGGCTTGCACCATGGGCCTGGGCACAATCTTCTATGACTGCAAGATTGAACTCATCCCGTAAAGCCATTAACGCATCCATGTCTGCAGGATGCCCATAAAGATGAACGGCAATAATTGCAGCAGTTTTATCTGTAATCCTTTTCCTTACGTCTTGTATGTCGAGAGTCATCGTATCAGGATCGACATCACAGAACACGACCTTGTGTCCCGTGCGGCACACCGACTCCGCTGTCGCAACGAATGAATTGCCTGGAACAATAATTTCACTCGGTTCTGGCAGATCCAGCGCCTCCAGCGCAATCTCCAGCGCATCCGTTCCATTTCCTGTGCCGACACAATGTTCAATTCCAAGAAACTCAGCGAACTGCTGCTCGAATTTTCTTACGTAGGGCCCACCGACAAAGGCCGAAGCGGAAACCACATCCATAATAGCAGAGTCGATTTCTTCCTTTATATCCAGATACTGCTGATGCAAATCCATAAATTTAATCATGGCTGTTGGAATATCCTCGGGCCGTCGCATTACGCTGTTACCATTTACCTTGCATGCTTTCTGATAAAATCGTCATAAATATCGTTAAGTTTGCGCTTCTCTGCGTCCCAGTTGAGATCAGCAACAGCCTTGGGCACGTTTGCGGAACATCTTCGTATTTCATCCATGGTAATTGCATTCACGCTTGACCGTATTGAATCCACATCAGTCCCCATCCTCCAACCGACGCGATAATGGCTGACAATGCGGCCCATTTCTATCAGGTCCGTACACAAAACCGGTTTGCCTGAATGCAAATACTGAAAGAACTTGTTTGGCAACGCATATTCATGATTGATACATGATCTATCGAGGTAGGCGATACCTACGTCGGCCCCCAACGTATACCGCAATACGTCTTTCGCCGGAACCGCGGGATGAAAATGGATATTTGGCACTTTGTTCGCATATGATTTGATTTCATTCTCTAAAACACCAAAACCCATAAACACGATATGCCGCCCACCGACACCATTCGAGAATGCCTCCAAAAGAGCGCGTACACCCCTCCCCTCCTCCAACGCCCCCTGGTATAAAAAAACAATATCGTCAGACGGTATATCGAACAATTTTCGAAACGAGATAATGGACACCCTGTCGACATCCGACAGTTCCATACGCGGGGGTGCGTTTTTTATTACATGAACATTATGTAATTTATACTCATCCCGGTAGGCCTGTGCAATAGACTCACTTACAACAAGAACAAGCTCCGCCGAGCGGATTAACGCGCGCTCCAGCCCTTTGGCGACGAGCTTGCGTTTTCCATGCATGGTGGCGGTTTCCGTTTCGAGCTCATGTGGCTCATATATCAGGCGGGCTCGATTTAACATCGCGACCAGCCAGGCAACCGGGAAAACCGATAGACTGTGGCAATTAACGACATTGGGGGAAATCTTCCTGGCGGAACGAGTAACCGCGACATACCACCCGAGAAACCTCCAGATTTTACCAAGAGTCCCCGTGCCTTTTGAAACGCGACCGACACGGTGGATTTCAGTTTTTGAGTTCAGCCTCTCAGCCGCCGGGAGGTCTTCACCCGGAAACCCGTAGATGACGATTCGTTGCACGTCTTGACGCTCAGCCAGCGCTTCCGTCATGCGAAAGATTCTTGATTCATACTGGATGGTAGTGGGATAAATATGTATTGCAATCAGTGAGTTGTATGAGGGCATCAGCGGATCAGGAAAGGTTGTGGATAGCCGGGCCAACGGATAAATTACATGGTTTCAATGAGGCTGTCGTCTAAGCAGCATCTCGCCTATTCCATGCTCATAAATTCGATTCTTTATCATTTTCAACCCGAGTGATGCCATGTGACGGCTTGCCCTTATATCGATAATCGTATCAGAACTCCCCAGAAGATAATCCATGATCGACTGGTCGCTCAATATCTGGCGACAGCTCATAATCCTCACGTCGCTCCTGTCATGGCAATATTCGATGAAACCAGCCAGAACGTCAGCCTTGGCCCGTGAATACCTGAATTTCCGATATGTGGGGTCAAACGTAATGAGTGAATAGCTGTGCATAAATAAATTCATATAACGAACACCACTGCGCAACCCTTGATCCACGTAATGTTTAAGCTCACCTAACCATGCTGTATCAATATCAGTCTTGAGCAGTTTCCCACGGTGATATCGCCCAATAAACGGCAGCGATGGGGTATAGCGCATCAGAGTGACCGGGAGTTCAAAAATACCATCTACCACAGCCGGCCGCATTACCGTCGGACAGTAATGACAGTTCCGGTGGCCATAATGAACGCTTGAATCCATGGAGAACCCTGCGCCCCTCAAGGCATGGAAGGTATCGGCGTTTATCGAATAACCTCCGGCTCTGTGCACAAACGGTCGACGACCTATCCATGATTCGATCATTGCAGCACCATCCCTCAAGAGCGACTGTTGCTCATGGCGCGTTAATTTGGTCATGAAATCCTTGCTTCCTGAAACGTACGATTGTTTACGTTTCAATGCACGAAGCCAGGGGAAATCACACGGATCGTCACGCCAGCCTGGGTGGGTGTGAAGTTCTACATCCTGCCCTCGCAAATCAAGATCTCTGCATAATTTTTCGAATTGATCCTCTCCCCATAAAGATGACTCATACACGTCGACAAAAAAGGTTCCCTCGGCACCGAAACGGGAGAGAATCCCGGCTATTTCAAATACACCGTGATAGTCACCTCCAATATCGCCCAATATCATCTGGTTAAAAGGATCTGCACCGTGCACTCCTTCAACATCAATGGTTGGAACGACAATCATGTGCATCAGATCCGGCTATAATCGTCACTTCTTGTTATAAAATTCCTGCCAGGGAAGATCGATACCAAAAACCGCTTTCAACTGACGCACATCCTCCTGATATAGCTGCGCCAACTCGACGCGGGTATCTGCGGACATGGCTTCCGTGCGAGATAACATCGCCATGACCCTCTGATATGGTTTCATCAAATACAGCTTGGCCTCGTCCCATCCCGACTCCTTCCCGAATTGCGCCGCAACCCGGTCCATCACACCTTTGGCGCCATAAATCAGGCCATATAAAGTACGAGAACGGGGTCTTCCCCACTGCAGCTTTCGGTCGCCCCTCGGAACCGCGCTGGGATTAAATTCAGCGCCGATATGATTGCAGAGGCGTTCCATTTCTTTTCCGGTACGAGAAACAAGATCTTCGTAGACCATAATATGAATTGCTGCCGCCCCGAACCTGTCCAGAAAAGGCTCCAGCAAGCGAAAGTAGCGCCCTCGTTCCAGAAATTCAGGATGCGCTCGTATCGCCTGCTGAAACGGCTGGTCCTCAATTTCACCCAGCCTGAGCGAGCGGAGGTAATCAGAATACGCCCGGTCTACCGGGTTTCTTACAATGGCAAACAAGGCTACCTCGCCAAGAGATTCATGAATCCGTGCAGCCACTTGTTCCACGTATTGCGGATATCCATAGGACACCGACATCTCAAGAGGAATCATACCCGCCGGATAATCTCCAATTTGTTTGACATACCACTGCAGGCCCCGGTGATACTCTTGAGAAAAGAAGTTAAGCCCGTTTTCCGGCTTGGCAATCCCCGGCTGTGCATTCAATAACCGATGCAGCCAAGACGATCCCGCTCGGCGGAAGCCCAATCCCACCGCTTTTGGTACTGGCCCGATCCGATCCATTTCATGCATCACCATGCCCGTAGTCCGTTAAGGCGTCCCGCGGTTTACGGGCCACAATGACAATATTGCTCTTGAATCGTTCCGGGCCAGTACGTTCCGCTATGCCATTACAAACATGAGGCAACCAGCTCCAGGTCAGTATCGGAGAAAAAAGGGCTGCCATCGTGTATATCCCGGCCCGAATGACCGGGTTACTTGCCAGCTTCCTGTAGCTGTCCATGAACTCATCGCCCGCGTCATCGACGCCTTCCGTTCCCGCGTACAGGCGAAATTTTGCTGCACTGATCAGTGTAGCTGGCTGAACCAACCGGTGATACAGGCGGTTATACTGGAAACTGATTGCCGTGATATCGAAGACCGTCTGCAGCAAGTGGAGTGCCGAACGCTCATCGAAATAACGCCCTCCCAGGACGGATGAAAATATCAGCGACCCGCCGGGCTTCAGAGCACGCCATAGAGATCTCACCGCGGCATCCCGCCCATCTTCGTCCAGATAATAGAGCACCTCTGAAGCGATGATCAGATCCATATCCTTCATCTCGGTCGGAAGCTGCGGCAAGCGTCCCACCGCGAACTCAATATCGGGGTAGGCTTTGCGGGCTACTGAAATAGCTTCCGGCACGAAATCCATACCAATCGCGTAACTGGCATCCGAGCCATCCTTGAATTGCTTCAACAAGTTTCCAGTACCACAACCAACCTCACCTATACGTATACCGCTCACCCCAGAAAACAGACCCACGTTGCGTGCCAAAGATACAAGTTGTTGATGCCGGTACCGTTGGTATCCGTTTTTTGCGTGTGAGAAATAGGCGCCGGGATCGTCGACACCCTGCGACCAAATCTTGTTGCGGAACCATTCTTCAGAGCCCCAGCGCATTGCGAAACCTATATGAACCCGAACTCCTGGCGCTATTCGCCAGCCGCCAGGGCATTATCCGCAAAACCTCGAGGTAACAATCTCGCCCTTCTCATTACCCTCAATACCCGGAGCAGACGCTCGTTCTTGCCAGGCACCAGAAGATTCTCGTGATTGGGGTAATCACGATAAGATCGCACCGATTCTGCCATCAGTGTCTCAAATTCCTGCTCGGACAGCCCAATCTTCTTCAAGAAAAAGAAATAATCTCGCTCACAGGTCTCCCGGTCATACACAGGACGGGAAAGCTCTGCCAACGCCTCCTCTCTGGTGATTTCTCCAGTCAGAACGAGAACCGAAAGATGGGCTATGCGTTTATCGATGTCGAATTTACGGGGAAGTATGTAGCCCTGAAGGAAACGGGTAAAAATAGATTCATGATGCTTCCCACCATAATCACGCCACCCGAGCGAATCCTTGAGCACACTCATCGCCCGGGCCTTGTTATAATCAACGTAGTTGAGAATATTGAAATTTCGAATCTTTTTGATCACCACATAATAAAATATATCCGCCATTGTCATATGCGGATACTTCCGCAACCGCGAACCCGAAAAACGCCTGTGCACTGCATTTAAATAGCGAAAGTCCAGCGCGCTGTATGACCAGGCCCATGGTAGTATTCCTTCCGTACTGTAATTCCTCCCATTCAGAATATATCTGATACCCATTTTTACGGCGGTACGCATCAGAACCGCTCGAATCGCGTGATCCGTTGGAAGTTCGATATCCGGTGTTGACGCCCGCAGCAAAGATAGTTGTAGCGTTCGGAACTCATCCCAATCCAGAACTTCTGTGACCAGGTCAATTTCCAGCACGCTGACAACGTTTTCGATATTCTTTACTGCCAGCTCCGAATTCCAACCGTTGTCCACGTGCACAGCCAGTGGACGCAGCCCCAATTCCCTCGCAATATAACAGACATAGGTGCTGTCCACTCCACCTGACACACCTACAATACAGTCATACCGTCGACCGCGCCCGGCAGCCTTTATTTCCTCGACGATCCGCTCTCTCTCACGCTCTACAAACGCGTTATCCAGATAGCGTTGCCTCGCCTTAAGGTAGCCACGACAATGATTACAGGTTCCATCGCCGAAGAATACGATATCCGGATCTGTAGTATCCATAAGGCAGGTATCACACCGCCTGTATCCTGTTGTGTGACGCATCAGTTATTCCGGCTATTTCATAAAATTTCTCAACGGGGTCAGCGTCGAGTTCGTTGTCGTCCTGATCCTGACTATCGGTGCCTTTTGTAGGAGGAGGCCGACAAGCAAAATAACAAGTAAACCTTTCGAAAGAAGTATTGTTGAAATCTGACTGAACGACAGGTTAGCGAACGGGATAATCAAGGCACCCACTACCGGAACCAGTACGACCGGTCGGAAGAACCTGTACAAGTGGATGACCAAATCGAGAGCCAATACTCCCGCCAAAGACAGAATACCACCCAAAATACCGAAAAAACTGTAATATTGGGTAATGTACGCGGCATTAGCAACACCATAAGGCAATGACCTCCTGTCGTACTCTAATGATATTAAGTTGGCAACATTAACAATATCCTCACCGACAATCGCTGCCAACTTCGGTATGCCGGAAATTCCCCAGAAGCCGTTTTCCTGAATATAATCGATATGCCAAATATTAGGGACCGCACCCCTAATAAACACTCTGTCAATTATATTAACAAATGCCCTACCATATTCTGTCCATGTAAAATATTCTGCATTTTTGAACATGGATATAATGGCCGGAACGGCTAATACAAGACAAAACATCAGAGCAATGCGGGCAAGATTAAAGGGTGCGCCACGTTGCAAGTATGCAGCATAAAGCACCGATATAACAAGCATTGCCGACGGTCCTCGCGCACCATACAGGCTCACCAGGACGATAAGAAACAAGATTGAGGAAACAGCAAATATGCGCCAGGCAATCCCTGCTCCATTTGACGAAGTGGAAATAAGCAGGGACATCATGATGGCCGACATTGGCGCCAGCACAACACTCATAACATAGTATCCATACTTCAGCACAGGCGCGTCCAGTGCTGCAAATGATTCTTCCCGCGCATAATCTGCCAATTCGGGCTTAAATATGGATGCATATAACCCGGTATTTGAAATTTGCACAACCGACAGATACCAGGCCGCTATCAATAATGCGGGAAGGATTATATATAATACACGCGGAACGATTTCGCGTTTGGTAATAACCCGGCCAACAATCCGCGAAAAGCTGCCCCGATACATTCGTCGATAAAACATCAGACTGGACACCAGCGCGATCACCGAATATCCGTGAATAACGAAAAAATATTCCCACGGATTTATCAACATACTGACAATCTTGTCAGACAAGATGGCCGAACCCACCTGGACCTGAAGAAAAAAGAATGTCGCAACAAGAAACGACGGTTTCATAAAAAGCGAACGGTCGTGGATCACAGAGATGACAATTATCATCCCGCATACAAATACTGCCAACCAGGATGCAGTAGAGAAGTCGACCACTATTTCTTTCTCCAGAGATTACTCAAGACAGCGCTCGTTCAATATCTTTTCGATCAGGCATATTGATCAGCACCGCTCGATGAGGCCCCTGAAAGACAAACATGCTGCCTGCCGCCACTGCCGATACTCCTGCAATATTAACAGCATCCCGGAAATGTGAAAGATTACCCGCGCCGCCAAGAGCGACTACCGGCACATCCACTGAATCAACCACGGACTTCAGCAAGTCGAGATCATAGCCGGACATAGTTCCATCACGATCCACCGAATTGATGATGATTTCGCCAGCCCCAAGCTCCTCAACCTTTCGGGCAACATCTATCGGAGATTCTTTGATCAAACGACGCCCCCCTTCTATGCATACACGCTTTCCCCGCATGAATTTACTGATAACGTCAATAGAAACTACTATGCTTTGCCTACCAAACTCATTGACGGCATCCGAAATCAATTTTGGATTAAGAATTGCGGAGGTATTTACCACCACCTTTTCCATACCAATATGAAACAAACGGCGCATTTGATCCAGGCTGGTAAGCCCCCCGCCATAAGCCAGCGGCATGAAACATTCGCTGGCCATATCCTCAATGAGATCGAAGTTCGGCGCCCGTTTTTCAATCGATGCCAATGTATCGAGAACGATTATCTCATCCACCTCTTTTTCATTGAAGATTTTCAGCGCCACGAGCGGGTCGCCCACATACTTCGGCTTCTTGAACCTGAGAGACTTATAGAGCCCGGCACCCCTGAGAAGCAGGACCGGGATTACCCGAGTTGCTAGCATGTTTCTGCAACCATATTGAGAAACTTCCTGAAGACATCCATGCCGAATCTATGACTCTTCTCTGGATGGGGCTGAAGGCCAAAGATATTATCATGTTGTATGGCCGACACGAATGTTTGTCCGTAGAATGTGGTCCCGGCAATATCTGATTCCTGATCGCAGACAACATGATAGGAATGCACGAAGTAAAATCGCTTTTCCTCATCATCACCTATTAGATCGCTATTCGGTTCCGGTTTAATGATATTCCATCCCATATGTGGAATACGCAGCCTCTCATTTTCACCACAGCAAAATCGAACAACATCTGCCTCAATCCAACACAGTCCTTCGACTTCCGGGGACTCCTCACTACGACGGCCCATCAACTGCATTCCGAGACAGATACCCAGCGTTGGAACCTTGTCGTGCAAGGTTTTTGAATTCAAGGCATCGATCCAGCCACCCTTGCGAAGCAGATCCATACCCCTCCCAAAACTCCCTACACCGGGGAGAATAATACCTGTCGCATTTTTTATATCGCTCGGATCGCTTGCAATATGCGCCTTCCCGCCAACGTAATGGATCATGTTCCTGATTGATCCCAGGTTGCCAATACCATAATTTACGATCATTAACACTATTGAGCCCCATTCAGTCTCGCACGTTGGAACTTGCTGTATTCTGTCCGTAGAACATATATTGTGCTGATCGCCACCGCGGCACTGCCTATCAGAATGGCGCCAGGAAATCCGAGCAGTTCGGACAAACCGAAGATAACCGTGAACCAGACACCCGCCCCCACCAACACATTCCTCAGAATAGTGAAGAACCCCTGTATCTTATAATTGGCCACCACAAAAATCTTATATAGATATACAAAACAATATACCGAAAATATAGTTGCCTGTGCGCAAACCACGTATATCAATTTATCCGTAAGCATAATGGTTATTGCAACCACGAGCATTGTCAGTACCGAAAATAAGGATTCCAGGTGGAACACAAGCTTCTGACTGCCCGTGACATCGAATATCCTATCCATCCAATTTCCAAGTATATGCGGTATGGCCGCGAAGGAGAGTATCGCCGCGTAAAGCCCGGCCGTTCGCCATTGCTCCCCGAAAACGATACTGAAAAGGGATTGACTGGAGATAGCGAACAGTGCCCAAACAGGGATCACCAGGCGTACTGCAGCCTTCAACAAGCCCAGCACCTCGCTTTCCAGTTGATCCAGGCTCCGCGTCGCGGCTATCTGATAGAAAACCGGCTTTAGCGAACTTGCGACCAGATTATTCGGCACATTCACCATTCTTGCCGCGATTCCATAAAAGCCCGCGGCACTACTATTCACCATCCCAAGAAGAAAATAGATAAGACGCTCTCGAAGCGTGGCGACCAGTTTGTATGGGACAATAAAAAACGGATAGGCATTGTAGCGCTTCGCCAGCACCCAAAGTCGCTTATATAATGAGGCTTGTCGCCAAGACGGCCGGTATTTGCCATAAAGAATATAAAGCGCCAGGCCCATGGCGCCGCCTCCCTGCCCCAATAGCGCGCCCGTGATCAATGCCCTGGTCGGTATTTCGATGGTATATGCGCAAGCAATCTGTGCTAACGGTATCCCCGCCGCTGTCACACCCTGCATGACTGCAAACCCCAGGAATCGCTCTCTACGGATACACCAGG
>Ga0256830_1002254_pt1 | contig 12857 bp, 12 predicted proteins | sample 128326metaG_FD_190537 | JGI IMG/M metagenome (GOLD analysis project Ga0256830, IMG submission 190537) | Hydrothermal vent microbial communities from Lau Basin, Pacific Ocean - 128-326 | ecosystem: Environmental > Aquatic > Marine > Hydrothermal vents | place: Pacific Ocean: Lau Basin | collected...
ATCAGGACACGCACGCCATGGGTATCTCCACCAACATCAGTTACCTGTGGGTGCTGGACAACTCTTTTTCACGCAGCAGTGGTGATGGCATCCAGATCAATGCCGCTAACACTGCCAATCAACCCAATACACATCACATCTATATTGGCCGCAACGTTGCGTTCGAAAACAAGCAGAACGGCTTCTGGACAAAGCAGGCGACGGACGTCATTTTCTCCGAAAACATCGCCTATAACCATGTACCCAGCGGCTCTTCTCCGGGGGTTGGTTTAGGCCAGCAATATGGACCGGAGAATGTCTGGTATCTCTTTAATAAGATTTACGATAACTACGGGGGGATAACCGTTGCCTCCAGAAGCGGTGGTATTGGCGAAAATGTTTATATTGTTGGCAATCAAATCTACAACAATAATCGCAACCCTAGTTTTGACCCAGCGAACAGCTGGTCGAATGCTGGTATCACCGTGACAGGTGGCGTCAACGTCGCTATTGTCAACAATACACTTGATAACAACTCTGCAGGAATCCATACCCCGACTGGGTCTGCCACTTTCCTCATTCACAACAACATCATTGGAGCACCTGCGGTGACAGGTGCAAACAGCGTCTTTGTTTTTGAATCAACTACGGCTGGCTTATCCTCCATCGATAATAACCTGTTTAAAGACGGGGCCGTGATTCGTTGGGGCAGAGCGGCACAGGATACTTTAAGCAGTTTTCAGACGGCGTTCAGCAAGTGTCAAAACTGCGATGAGATCGATCCACTCTATTTCGATGCAGCCAATGCCAATTTCGATCTACAAGCATCAAGCCCGGCGATTGATAACGGCATGGTGAGTTCGGTGTATCAGACATTCCAGGATGCTTATGGCATTGATATTCGTCTGGATGCAAAACGCCTTGCCCGCCCCCAGGGCAGTGGCTGGGATATCGGTGCCTTCGAATATAGTGCAAACATATTACCTGCCCCAAGCAGTCTAACAGCGACGGCAACATCATCCAGCCAAATCAACCTGAGTTGGACAGATAACGCCAGTAATGAAGATGGGTTTACCATTCAATGGTCAACGGATGGCGGGAATAGTTTCAGTGATCTGACGAGTGTTAATGCCAACACCACCAGCTATCAGAATACCGGCCTGAACGCGTCAACCACCTATCACTACCGGCTTTTTTCTTACAACGGCAGTGGTAACTCCGCCTATTCAAATTTAGCCAGCGCCACTACTCAGTCGCAAACAGCAGCTGATACAACAGCACCAACCCTGTCGCTGACAGGCAATAATCCACAGGAGATAATCGTCGGCGAAGCCTATGTTGAACTAGGAGCCAGCGCAACAGACAATGTCGATGGTGACATCAGCAGCAGCATTGTTATTGATTCCAGCGCTGTCGATACCTCAACAGTGGGGACTTATATGGTTATCTATAATGTCGTCGATGCAGCAGGCAATAGCGCTACTACTGTAAACCGAACTGTCAACGTAGTTTCTGCAACAAAAAATACAGCTAATACAGAAAGCAGAACAACTGAAGTAGTCTCGTTAAGTGGCGCTGCATTAAGCAGTTGGTTAATGTTACTGTTGCCTCTATTTGCATGCAGGGCAATGTATTTCCTTAAAAAATAGGGACGGAGTGGTTCTGAGGTGGCGCTACGTGGCATCGATAAGTTGGCGGCGATAGTCTTGTTGTCCGAGTTGGGGGATATCAGCCGATTTAGTTACCTCGGCAGTTGGTTGGGTTTATCTGGGACATCGCTTGCCGGGAGATGCCGAAAGTGGACTCCCAAGCCATCCGGTAGTCGTAATAAAGAGTGAAATAAACGATGAAATCCAGAGGATAAAGGAGGAAAACAGGCGCGTTCAGGGCCGGGGTGGAGAACCCTTGTTCGGGCTATACCGGTATTATTGGCAAACGAGATAATTCCCAAAGGATTCTCGGCCGATGAACCCTGCTTTTAGAGAAAGGCTAACTCCGTGATGCAGTGAAGTCCAGTCGGTAATTAATCCACGTATATCAGCATGATCCACCATCGCAAATTGCTTGGCCGTGCCCTGTCCCAACACGCTTTAAGAGGATATACCCTCAAAGGAAAAATGCAACAGTTGACAGGTCAAAGCATGATGTCTAGCAGGGTTTGTGCTTATTTTTCAATATGTTAATTTTTCTTTTCAATTTTTTCCTTGGGACTGTTCAGGTTTTTGTCTGTTTTGCCGCTCTAGGTGCAGTAGTTGGATTTATCTGCATTGCCTAGTTTATTGTTCATCGGGAGTTTCGTGTGTGAGTAACGTTGCCGGACAAGTAGCGGCGAGAGCCAAAGCGGTCAAAATACTGAAAAAAATGCCCGTATTAAGTGGTCTCCAGGACAAGGAGTATCAGACCGTGCTGGCGATGTGCAGTAGCACCGTAGTGAAAAAAGGCGAAACCTTATTTAAACAAGGGGATGATGGCTCCAGTATGTTCATTCTGCTTAGTGGCGAGATAGACATTAATGTAAGAGGTGTTGGCACCGTACATGTGATGAAAGCCGGGGAGATACTGGGCGAAATTGGTCTGGTAAAAAGTATTGCACGCACAGCGGGCGCGGTGACCAAGCAAGATTGTGTGTTACTGGAACTTTATTCCGAAATTCTTCATGAAGTTGTGAAAAAGCAGCCACGCATTGGTTATATTATTATGCGCAATGTTGCCCGTATTCTTGCCGACCGACTGGATCAATCCAATAAAGCCAATAAAAAAGCAAACGACGATAAAGCAACAAAAAAAAGAAAGCGATCAACATTGTCTGTGAACAAAATGGCAAAATGACATTTGCTTGGATTGTCACTGCTTGCCGTTATCAGGGGCTGTTTCTCAGTTTTGTTGATAATCGGCTATTGAATAATAGCGGAATACTTAATATCAAGCCGATTATCGCGCCATAGAAATGCGCATCAACCAACACGGGGCCACCGGCAGTTTCTTCTGAACCGGGTAATGGCCCGTAAAATTGCTCGTAAATCACCTTTCCCAGGATTATCACCGTAAAACCAATGCCCTCCCATTTTCGATAATGGATATCGGCAATACCGCCTAAAATAAATAAACCATGAAGTATACCGGACAAGCCGACATACCAGAGAATTTCAGGGTTTAAATAATAGACGAATAAGCTAATACCGATAGCATTGAGCATTAAGCAAATTAACCAGTATTTGATGGAAACGCATTGTGCAAAGAAAGCAAAAACCAAAAACAGGCCACCTAAATTTAACCAGAGGTGTGGCAAACTTAAATGCACAAAATGCGCAGTGATGATTCGCCAGATTTCACCATTGCCTATTGCCGTTGCATCGTAACGTAACAATTCAGTGACTGATTCGCCAGAAAATGCGATGACAATGGACAGCAGTGCAATAACGGCCGGGATAATAAAGCCGTTGATCGTTTTTTTAAAATCAATAGTCATGCAGTATTTTGTATTGCGTTAGAGCCGATAGATTTGTGACGAAATTGCACCCGTTTGATCTATTTTTACATGTCTGTACGCCGGGGACAAATCATCGTACTGAATGGTGTCAGTATTTGGCTTGAATTGATAACAGCTTGAAGGCGTGGCGAAAAGTTGAATGTGTTTAAACCTTGAGTTTATTTCCTGGTGAACATGACCAAAGAGCATTAATTTTACGTTTTTATGTATGTGAACCGCTTTCATCAGCTTATCCGCATTTTTTAGTCCGATTGTATCCATCCATTTGCTGTTAACGGCAATGGGCGGGTGATGCAAAACAATAACGGCATTCAGTTTTCTATTGGTATCAAGTAATCGTGATATTTCATTTATATCATGCGCATTTATGTAGCCATATTGTTGGTTTAACACTTGAGTATTGACGAATATAAGCAGACTGTCCTGATGTTTAATTGATGTGACAGTATTAACAGGTGTGTTTGGAAAATAGTGATTTAATAATTCAGGATTGTCATGGTTTCCGGGGATGCAATAAACCGGTTTTGTCAGTTTTTTCATCGTCTTTGAAAATAACTGATAACTTTCTTTACGGGAGGTTTGTGATATGTCACCACTGACAATAACAAAATCAAAAGCAGGTTTATCGATTTTTATTTTGTTTATGAGACTGTTTAATGTGACATAAGTATTAAAACCGTGAATCTCTTCAAGGGGAGTATCGAGTAAATGCGTATCGGAAATATGTAAAAACTGAATAATATTATCTCTTTAGTTTGTTGTGTTTTTTTTGTTTTTTTCTGTTTTTTTCTTTTTTTTAAATTATTCGGTTAAGCCTTGAACATAAGCTGCGGTAATCGGGTTTGATGGGTTTTCAAAAATAACATCAGCGTGATTATGCTCAACCAGCTTTCCATGACTGTCATGGTACCACATGAATGCGACAAAATCCGCGATGCGCCTTGCTTGTGCCAGATTGTGAGTAACGAGAAAGACGGTGTATTTTTCCTTTAAATTCAGAATAAGTTCTTCAATGATTGCGGTTGCGATTGGATCCAGCGAGCTGCATGGCTCGTCCATTAAAATAGCCTTGGGTTCCAGTGCCAGTACACGGGCGATACAAAGGCGTTGTTGTTGACCGCCCGAGAGTTTGTCTGCGCTTGAATCAATTCGGCTGGAAACCTCTTTCCACAAACCGACAGCACGTAGCGCTTGTTCCATCTTTTCTTCAATATCATGGCGATTTTTTATGCCGTGTTCCTTTAATGGTAACGAAAAGTTTTTCCGTATTGACATGGGAAAAGGTACCGGCTTTTGGAAAATCATACCGACTTTTCGTCTCAATGCAATTAAGTCGATTTTTTTATCAAGTATGTTGTTTTCATCAATCAAAATCTGACCTTCAACCTTGGCCTTGTTGTAGTCACTGAGGCGGGTTATGCAATTTAACAAACTGCTTTTTCCACATCCGGAAGGGCCGATCAAGGTGTTGATGTGATTTTTATAAACAGGCAGGTTTAGTGAATCAAAAATGAGTTGTTTGTTTATTATTAGGCTTAAATTTTCAATATTAATATGCGTTGGCAATTGCGATGCACTGGGTGCAACCTGATAATTATCGGGTACGGCTTTTAAATGGGCCGGTATTGCTGTTGTTTTCACTTGTTTGCTTCCCTTGTTTGCTTCCTGAGTTGCCTGGTTTTAGCGAATACTTTTATTGACAATGATTTGGCTGATAAATGCGGTAAATATATTAATCATGAGGAGTAACACAATAAGTACCAATGCACTGGCGTACGCAGATTGTTCGCCGCCGGGTACATTCATGGACAAATCAAAAATATGTACCGACAAGCTACGCCCGGAATCCATCATGGAATCCGGTGTTCGCATGACATAACCCGATGTATAGAGCAGGGCAGCGGTTTCGGCCATTGCCCGTCCAATGGATAAAATCACGGCGAGTAAAATCCCCTGTGAGGCTATTGGCAGTAATATCTGAAAAATAATGCGCCACTGAGATAAGCCAAGTGCATGTGCGTTTAAGCGATAGCTTTGGGGAATGGCGCGAAGGCTGTCTTCGATGCTGCGTATTAATAATGGCAGTACCATAAATGCCAATGTTAATGCGCCGGATAAAATAGAAAACCCCAATTGCAATGCAATAACAAAAAAGGCATAACCAAATAACCCCATGACAATAGAGGGCACACCAGCAATAATATTTAAGCTGCGGCGGATGAACCGGGTTAATGTTTGTTTTTCATTGGTGTATTCGGCGAGATAAATGGCGGTGGCCAGCCCGATGGGCAAGGCAATACATAAACACAAAGCTAAAATCCACAATGTCGATATTAACATGGGAAAAATGCCACCCTGTCGTCCTGCATTGACAGGTGTGTTATGAAAAAAACCGAGATCGATTCGGGATATGCCGTTTATGGTAATGTCGAAGAGTAAATACCCAAAAAATAACAGTATAAACAGGCCGCTGATCCAACTGGCGATTTTAAGCAAGGTGTCGGCTGCATTATTATTTGTTGGCAATATATTCATACGGTGTTTTCTCGTGGTGATATTTTTTCTGCAACGAGAATAATGATCAATACCACGCCCATGAGCAACAGTCCACTAAGAAAAAGGGCGGAGCGATGGTCATCCATTGCGTAGGCCATTTCAAGGGCAATGTTACTGGTTAAGGTACGCACCGGGTCAAAAATACTACCGGGTATTTGCACAACGTTTCCACAGACCATGAGTACCGCAAGGGTTTCGCCAATGGCTCGGCCTGATTGTAAAACGATGCCGGTAAACAAGCCAGACTTGGCCTGGGGTAAAATAACGTGACGGATAATCGCGTATCGTGACAGACCCAGGGACATGGCGTTATCAATGTGAATGGCATCCACTTGCGATAAAGCATTGCGTGATATAAGCACAATGTTGGGTAACACGATAAAACTGAGAACGAGAACGCCGGCAAGTACACTGGTGCCGGGCGCTTCAAACCTGGCCAACAATGGCACAATGACGATAATTCCCATAAAGCCGTATATAACCGAAGGAATGCCTGACAGTATTTCCACTAAGCGTTGCATAACGTTGGCAAACCAGGCCGGCGCATAAAACTGACTGAGTATTGCGGCAAAAATTCCAAGTGGAATTGAAAACAACATTGCACCGGCCATGATTAGCAGGCTACCCACAATCATTGGTAATAATAAATATTCACCCGATAGTGGGTGCCAGCTTTTATCCGTAAAAAACTTGATGGACTCAATATTTTTGAAAACAGGGATCGCTTCTTTGCTGAGATAAAAAAGAATAAAAAGCAAACTGATGACAGAGAGTCCGGCCAGAACTCTCAAACCGAGTAGCAGGATTTTGTCTTTATTTAACGGGAACAAAACCGAAGTCTTTAATGATGTTGGCGGCTTCATCTGTCTTACTAAAATCGATATAGGCTTGCGTCAGGAGTGAAGGTTTGCCTTTTGTGATAAAGTTGAGTTCTCTGCTGAGAGGGAACTGGCCTGATGCCAGTTTTTCTGTTGTTGCTTCAACACCGTTAAGGGGCAATGTTTTAATGCTTGTGCCGGCTTTCATATTGTATTCGGCGGTGCCGATAGAAACGTAGGCAATGGCGTTGGGATTTCGAGAAACCAGTTTGATGCCTTGTTCATTATCGCCAATGATAATGTCGGGTTTGATCTGGGTGTTTTTAAATTTAAAAAAATCCAGAAACACTTCCAGCGTTGATCGACCTTCCGCTTTATGAATAACCGTGATTTTTTTATCGCGTCCAGTTAATGATTGCCAGTTTGAGATTTTACCGAGATAAACGGATTTGATTTGTTCTGTTGTAAGTTCGGTGACGGGGTTGCTTTTATGTACGATGATGCTGACGCCATCTTGGGCCAGCAAATGCGCTTGTACATCGTGTTCATTATCGTTTAATTTCCGGGATACCATGCCAATATCTGAAATACCCTGGCGAATATCCGCAAGGCCGCGAGACGAACCCCCTGTTTGCACATTAACTCTTAGTTGCGGATTTTTGCTTTCAAGCCGTTGTGCCAGTTCGGCTGCCAGGGGGGCGATGGTACTTGAGCCAGTGATACTGAGTTCGCCTGTTAATTGATCGCTGGGGAGTGTCGCAGTTGAAGGTGAATTTGCCGTTTGTTCACAGGCTGATACGAAAAGTGAGAGTAAGATTATTGTGGTGGTTATCAAGCCAGTGCGAAACATCGTTGCTCCTGTTGGTATCTATCTTTTCTATTGTGGTCATCGTTTGTCGCAAATCATCTATTTTTTGTTTTCTGTTATTGTTGCATTAGCGCGCGATTTGTTACAAGTTTTGTTAGACTGTATTAAATTCAGGCGTTCATTGATCGACTATCCGCCGTAATGGCTAAAATATTATCAATAATCAGGGTGTCAGTAGCGGTTTCTCGACCAAACAAAGCAATGTCGGTTGTTTCGGTCAATCATAAGGTTATGTGGAGAGAGATAACGAGTCATGATTGCTAAAATACAATGGCCTTTTCATCCGAAGTCATTTTATGGTCTGGTCTTGATCGGTTTTATTTTTGTGGCTACGCCACTGGTTGCGGCGGTCATAACAGGTGCATATTACGTTGACAGGTTGACAGAACAAAGTCAGGAGGCGGTGTATCGCGGTGTGAAGTCAACGGAATTGAGTCGTCAATTGGTTGAGCAGGTCAGGTCGATGGAACGAAATGCCCGTCAGTATTTTGTTTTGGGTAATCCTTCCATGCTTGACAGTTATACCGAACGGCATAATACCTATATTGATATTGTCACCAGACTGGCTAATGTTACCGGGGATGAAAATCTGAGGATTCGCCTTGATAGCTTAAACGGGCTTGAAGGCTTGCTTTATAAGGCAATGTTGGCAAAAAAAAATCCTGATGGTGTTTCCAGTAATATCAATTCCGAGGACTTTATTGCCCTGAGTGAGCTGGCAAATGCCATATTAAATGACACCCAAGAAACCATCGATATTGAATTAGAAACGATGAATAACTTGGCTGACACAGCCAAGAACACCATTGTTTGGGAGGTTATGGCATTAGTTCCCACGACCATATTGTTTATTTTGATTTTTACGGCCTTGTTGGCCAAGCCTATTCGCCAAATGGACAAAGCGATACGAACCATGGGGGAGGGCCGGTTTGACAAGCCTATTGCTGTAACCGGCCCGCGGGATATCCAGTTTTTGGGGGAAAGGCTGGATTGGTTGCGTTTACGCTTAATTGATCTGGAAGAAAAGAAACTTAAATTCGTGCAGTTTGTCTCCCATGAATTGAAGACCCCGTTAACGGCAATCAGGGAAGGCGCTGAGTTAATGTCGGAAGGTGTAACCGGCTCGTTAAATGCGCATCAGCGGGAAGTGACTGATATTTTGAAGAAAAACAGTATTTCCTTACAGCAAATGATTGAAAAACTATTGAGTTTTAATATGTCGAGTAAGGGGAATCTTTCACCTGATTATAGTAGAATTCGTGTACGAAAAATCATGGATAATGTTCTCGCCGATCACAAAGCAACCATCTTGGCGAAAAACATCCAGGTTGATTTTGATTGTGAAGACTGGGAATACCTTGCTGATAAAGCGCAGTTTCGGGTTGTGGTTGATAACCTGTTATCCAATGCGATCAAGTTTACACCTGAAAATGGTAAAATCATTATGCGTTTTGTGCGGCAGGGTGAGGAATTGGTTCTGGAAGTGATTGATTCTGGTCAAGGTATTGATGAAGCAGACAAGGATGCCGTCTTTGAGCCGTTTTATCAGGGAAGGCAACCGGTGCATGGTACTATTCAAGGAAGTGGACTGGGTTTGTTGATAGTGAAAGAATTTGTGACCTCTCACGGTGGCAGTATCGCGGTTGTGCGCGGAGAAGAGGGGCAAGGTTCACATGTACAGGCCCGTTTTCCCATTGAAAACGAAGATAAGGAATTAGCATGGGTCGTATAGCCCATTTAAGCAATGTCTTGTATTTGAAAAATACCGTATTGATTTTGCTCTTGTTGAATTTGGCTGGCTGTCCCATAAAGGACTGGGTCAAGCGTGATGATGCTTTTTTGACTGTTGAGCAATACAAGCTGATGACCGAAGTGATATCAATTAATGATACCCTTTACCGGGTAAAAAAAGGCGAGGAAATTAATCAGAACAAAATCACGGCGGTTTTTGTTAACTTGCAGCAGTATATAAATACCCCTCGCAAAGAACAAAACAAGGCATTCCGGGCCATAAGACAGGCGTATCGTTCGGACAGCAATACGTTTAATGCGTTAACTTATGCGCTTGTCTTGCTTGAAAGAAAAGGAAATGAAGCAAGGGCATTAAAAATCCTGTCTGGAATAGGGCGTCACGGAATATCGGCAGAGGAGAAAGACCTGGTGAATTTAGCGCATATATTGCATTCTGTATTGAAGGCAGAGGCGAGATCAAAGCGGCAGTACACGAAACTGCGTCAGGCTCACGAGCTGATAAAAGAAGAAGTCAGTTATTTAAACAAACAGATTAACGCCTTGAAATCGATAGAGGAAAGCATTCACTCGCGTGAAGTTAGTGTAAAATAGCCTGAGGTTGACACATTAATCCAATCGACTAACCAGCCGGAAACAAACAGTAGGACATAAATGGAAAAACAAACCATTCTTATCGTAGATGATGATCATGACATATTAAAATTGCTTTCAATGCGACTGGAAGCGTCGGGCTACCACATCGTTGCCGTTGACAGTGCTGAAAAAGCCATTGTGCAGGTATCACTGTGTAAACCCGTGGTGGTGGTAACCGACTTGCGCATGGGAGAAATGGATGGCATGGCGCTTTTTCATGCGCTTCAAAAAATCAATTCGGCATTGCCGGTGATAATTATGACGGCCCACGGCACCATTCCGGAAGCTGTTGAAGCCACAAAGCAAGGTGTTTTCAGCTTTATTACCAAGCCGTTTGACAGTAAACAATTGTTGATCCACATTCAAAAAGCCGCGTTGATTAACAGCGCCCCTGCCACCGAGGAAACACTACAAGGTGATAACAGTTGGCGCAGCGAGATAGTCACTTGCAGCAATGTGATGGAAGATTTGTTGGGTCAGGCGCTGCTATTGGCAAAAAGCGATACCAGTGTTTTTATTCATGGTGATAGTGGTACGGGTAAAGAATTGTTGGCCAAGGCTATTCATAGTGCGAGTGAGCGTAAAGACAATCAGTTTGTGGCGGTGAATTGCGCTGCCATTCCGGAAAACTTGTTGGAGTCTGAATTATTTGGGCATGCCAAAGGCTCGTTCACCGGTGCTGCCAGCAGTTATGAAGGCTTGTTTCAGGCGGCGAATAACGGCACTATTTTTCTTGATGAAATTGGTGATATGCCCTTGTCGCTGCAGGTTAAATTGTTGCGGGTATTACAGGAGCGCCAGGTAAGGCCCGTGGGATCAACCAAAAGTATTCCGATTGATGTACGTGTTATTTCTGCGACACATTGTGATATTGATAAAGAAATGTCGCTGGGGAATTTCAGGGAAGATTTATATTATCGTCTCAACGTTGCGGCTTTGGATATTCCCAATTTGATTGACAGGCGCCAGGATATTCCGTTGTTGGCGAATCATTTTCTCAAAGAGTTTAGCAGCCAAGGTAAAAAGAAAGTCAAATCTTTTGCTTCTGATGCCATGGAATTGTTAATGACCGCCCAATGGCCGGGTAACGTACGTCAGTTAAGAAACGTGGTTGAGCAAAGCTACGCCTTGTGCACCACGCCGGTGGTACCTGCACGCCTGGTGTTGAAGGCTTTAAGAGGGAAATCAGGTGAAATTATTCCCTTAACCGAAGCGAAAAAACGCTTTGAGCGTGATTATTTGCTGAAGTTGCTTCAGTTAACCAGTGGTAATGTGACCCAAGCCGCACGTTTGGCAAATCGCAATCGTACCGAGTTTTACAAGTTGTTGCATCGCCACCATTTGGAGCCTTCGGAGTTCAAGGCAATAAACCGTCTTTAATGCCATTTTCTCCCGGGCCTTTGGGCACCGGGTTTTGCTTGTTCGTTTACCTGCTTCGAGCGTCTCTTATATGCGACATAATTCACGCTTGGATTTAATTGATAAATTTAACCTGTTGTTTTATCGAGGCTAATTTTCTTGGTATGCATATCGCAATCAGGGCATGTGCGGCCAAACCGAATGGATACCCTGTCTGTTGCTTGCAGATAGCATAGCATCCAGCACAAGCTGCGAGGTTTTACCACGGAAATTTGGAGAGGGAAAGAACACCAGTATTCCGTGGTATCTGCAATCTGTTTTTGGGTAATTTCAGGGCGGCAGTACGGTTTTTGATCGCAAATTAAAGTTTCCAGGCTTTTGGTCGAAAGCCATTTGTGACAGGACTTAGATGTATTTGCGTGGTTTTCAAGTCACTTTTTGTGATTTTCGTCACTAAAAGCAGCATTAAGTTGACTTGTCATTTTGTCTTTATGAATTGGATTGTGGCGTTAGATGGATAAAACAGTATGAAAGCTCTCATTGGTGCAGTGATATTTGGTGTGACTTCGTTTTACTTAGCCAGCTATGTTTCATTAATTGGCTAGCATAAGTAATAAAGCGGCGATGTATCGGTGGAAATTTCGCCGTCATTTGTCGAGTTTGTGAGATTTGTCTTAGCCAGTCTTCAATTAAATCAAACTGCTTTTGATGCATATCAGTGCTTTTCCTGGGTTTATCGTCGTTGCTCTGGCTGCTAAAATCAGCCCGGTATTTTCTCGACGTATATTATTCCCGTTTAGGAGAGCAAGAACTTGGACGTAAAAATTTATCACAATGCAAAATGCAGTAAATCACGCCAGACATTCGCATTGCTGGAGGAAAACGGCATTACTCCCGTTGTCATTGAATACCTGAAAACACCCCCGGATGCTGCCACTATAGGGCATTTACTTGATTTACTGGGCCTTAGTGCCCGCCAGCTTATGCGAACCAAAGAACCAGAGTACAAAGCCCAAAATCTGGCTGATGCGTCTTTGAGCGAAGCTCAGCTTGTTCAGGCCATGGTCGATACACCGAAATTAATGGAAAGGCCCATTGTGGTTGTCGATGGTAAAAAGGCGGTTATCGGAAGGCCCCCCGAGAATGTGCTCGCTATTATTTAATTTGCCGGCCTGATTTTCATTTTATTACGCATGAATTCGCTGTTGCTTTGGATGTACGCAATAAACTTTTTTTCGAAATCTTGATTGACAGAGTTAACGACGGAATCACGGCAAAGCAAAATATTTGACCATTTTTGTACTTTGGCTTTGTCTTCCAGTATATCGCTGTCAAAATATCGGAATAAAATATTGAAGCGGAGAAACAAGGGCGCAAACGCTACATCCACCAAGCTGAATTT
>Ga0256830_1002255_pt1 | contig 12856 bp, 10 predicted proteins | sample 128326metaG_FD_190537 | JGI IMG/M metagenome (GOLD analysis project Ga0256830, IMG submission 190537) | Hydrothermal vent microbial communities from Lau Basin, Pacific Ocean - 128-326 | ecosystem: Environmental > Aquatic > Marine > Hydrothermal vents | place: Pacific Ocean: Lau Basin | collected...
CGGCTTGGCGTCGCCCGGCTGGATAAACAGCATGTCGCCACGACCCAAAAGGTTTTCGGCGCCGTTCATATCCAGCACCGTTCGCGAATCGACCTTGGAGGCCACCTTAAAGGAGATCCTCGCCGGAAAATTCGCCTTGATCACCCCCGTGATCACGTCGACCGACGGCCTTTGCGTGGCCAGGATCAAATGAATCCCCACCGCCCGGGACAACTGGGCCAGGCGCGCGATCGACCCCTCCACCGCCTTGGCCGACACCTGCATCAAATCCGCCAGCTCATCGACAATCACAACGATGTACGGCATAAACTCATCGGCCTTGGCGTTGTAGCCCTGGATATTTCGGGCGCCGGCCTTGGCCAAAGTTCGGTAGCGCGACTCCATCTCACCCACCACCCAGTTGAGGGCCGCGGCCGCCTTCTTGGGATCCGTCACCGTCGGGCAGAGCAAATGAGGGATGTCATTATACTGCGCCATCTCCACCATCTTCGGATCAATCATCACAAATTTGACCTCCTCCGGCGTGGCGTTCATCAAGATCGACATGATAATCCCGTTGACGCAAACCGTCTTGCCCGACCCGGTGGTGCCGGCGATCAGCATATGGGGCATCGAGGCCAGGTCCGCCACAATGGGCTTTCCGGAGATGTCCTTGCCAAGTGACAGGGTCAGCTTGGACTTCGACGAACGAAAAGCGGCGCTGGCCAGGACCTCTTTCAAATACACGGCCGAGGACGACCCGTTGGGGACCTCCACGCCCACCCGGTTCTTTCCGGGAATCGGCGCCACAACGCGCACGGCCGGGGCCTTCATGGCCAGGGCGATGTCGTCGGACAAAGTCGTGAACTTCTGCACCTTCACCCCTGGCCCGGGCTGAAGCTCATAACGCGTGATGGCCGGACCGCGCTCGATGTCCGCCACGCGGGCCTGCACGCCAAAACTGGCCAGGGTCTCTTCCAGGAACCGGGCGTCGCTCAGCAACGCCGACTGGAGTTTATCCGTGGAGACCTTTGGCGGGTCTTCAAGCAAATCCAACGAAGGAAGCTCATAATCCTGATCCTCCTCTTCCTCCTCTTCCCATTCTTCCACCTCTTCCTCTTCGGGCGACTCGATCACGGTGACATGGGGGCCTTCATCCTCTTCCTCGTATTCTTCGTATTCCTCCTCGTCCTCTTCATACTCCTCTTCCTCCTCGACCGGCTCCGGCCTCCTTCGCTTCCGGCCTCCTGCGGGCTCGTTGGCGCCGCCAATATTGATCCGGGGCTTCAGCGTCTGCCGGATTCCTTGCCCATCCCGGGCCTTGACTGCCGCGGCGATACCTTCCTGAACCCAACGCAAAAGCGTGCCGAGGCGTTCAAATCCTTCCATTACCAGGGGGGTCACGAGAAACTCCCCGGTCAGGATCAGGGCCAGGACCCCCAACATCGTCAAGACGATAAAAGTCCCGGTCACGCCCAAATAACGCGTTAAAAAATCCGAGCATAAAAAACCCACGAGTCCGGCGCGCTCAAAACGAAGCGCGTCCACCTGGGGACCGGTCATTCCCAAAAAAGACGCGATGACCCCGAATAAAACCAGAAAACTCAAGACCTTCGCCGGCGAGAGGGTCAGCTCGCGCATACAAAACTGGTTCCAGCTCCACAGAAACAACACCACCACCAGGGCGTAGGCGCTATACCCAAAAATAAAAAAACCGGCCCCCGCGATATAGGCCCCCGTGATTCGAATCAGGTTTTCCGGCGGGACATTGGGAGAGGAGGTGTAAAAAGGAAGGTCGTCCGGAACAAAGGAAATGAAACTGGCCAGAAGGATCATGCTGACCGCCAGCAGGATCACCGCCTTGACTTCACTGATAATGTGTTCCCGATCCATGGTTCTCGATGCCTCCTCAAAAAAGAACGCGGTGTCCCTCCCCGCAAGAGGAGAACACCGCGTCTCTCCAAGAAGCCTTTATTTGCCTTCTTCGGCCTCGGCCTGTTTCTTGCTCAGGTTCATTCGCTTCATTTTATCGATCTCGATCAGCTTCACCTTGAACCGATCTCCTTTCTTAAACATGGTGGTGGGGTCCTTGATGTAGCTGTTGGACAACTCCGAGACATGAACCAACCCCTGCCGCCCGGGAAGAAACTCGCAAAAGACGCCAAAATTCATCACCGAAACCACTTCGGCGTCATAGATCTTGCCCACCCGCGGGACCTCGATCAGCTTACCGATAAAGTCCGAGGCCTTTTGCGCGGCCTCTTTGTCGGTGGCCGCGATCAAAACCGTGCCGTCGTCGCTGATATCGATGGTCTCGCAACCGGTCTCTTCGATGATGCGTTTGATCATTTTTCCGCCCGGACCGATGATCTCGCCGATCTTTTCCTCCGGAACCTGCATCCGCGTGATGCGCGGGGCGAACTCGGAGATATCCGGTCGAGGCGCTTCAATGGCGGTCCGCATCACGTCCAGAATCTGCATACGGGCCTCACGCGCCTGCTCGATCCCCTTGGCCAGGATATCCATGGATATCCCTTTAATCTTTAAATCCAACTGGATCGCGGTGATGCCTTCGCGCGTGCCGGCAATCTTGTAGTCCATATCACCGAAATGGTCTTCCATCCCCATGATATCGGTCAAGAGACGATAATCGTCTTCCTTGGTCACCAGACCAATAGAAATCCCGGCCACCGGGTTCTTGATGGGAACCCCAGCGGCCATCAGGCTCAGGCATCCGGCGCACACACTGGCCATGCTGGAGGAACCATTGGACTCCAGGATCTCCGAGACCACGCGAATCGTATAAGGAAAGTCCTCCTTGCTGGGAAGAACCGCTCGCAGGGCCTTGGCGGCCAGGGCGCCGTGTCCGATCTCCCGGCGACTTGGAGCCCGGCTCGGCCTGGCCTCACCCACGCTGAAGGGCGGGAAATTGTAGTGAAGCATGAAATTTTGGTAAGAAACCCCCTCCAGGGACTCGATCATCTGCTCATCCCGCCGCGTCCCCAAGGTCACGGTGGCGAGGCTCTGGGTCTGTCCCCGCGTGAACAGGCTGGATCCATGCGTCCGCGGCAGGACATCCACCTCGCAGGACAGGTCCCGAATATCCGTCAAGCCGCGTCCGTCGGCGCGCTTGCCCTCTTCGAAGATCGACCGCCGCACCTCCTCGTATTCCAAATCGTCGAACAAGGACCTGACATCGTTCACCGAGACCTCCCGACCGTCCACCGCGTAAGGCTCAAAGACCGTCATGTCCGAGGTCATCTCGTCAAACAACCGCTTCAAGGCCGCTTCACGCTCCAGCTTATCGGCGATTTGATAGATCTGCGGCAGTTTTCCTCCGGCCAGTTCGGCGACCTTTCCTTTAAGATCGGGATGAGGATTGAATAGCGCCACCTCGGCCTTCGGTTTGCCCACCTGCTTCTGAAACTCGATCTGCTTCTGGCGACTGACCCGCAAGGCCTCTTCGGCAAACTTCAGTCCTTCAATCACCACCTCTTCGGGAACCTCGCCGGCCTCACCCTCGATCATGACAATGCCGTCCTGATGCCCGACGACAACCAGGTCCAGGACACTTTCCCCCATTTGTTCGATAGTCGGGTTAACCACAAACTGGTCCCCAACGCGACCGACACGCGCCGCTCCGATAGGTCCGTCAAACGGAATATCGGAAATGCACAACGCCGCCGAGGCGCCCAGTGTCGCCAGGATATCCGGCTCGTTTTCGCCGTCGCTGCTGAGCACCACGCAACTGACAATCACCTCATTATAAAACCCCTTGGGAAACAAGGGGCGGATGGGACGGTCGATCACGCGGGCCGTCAGAATTTCCTTCTGCGTCGGTCGTCCCTCGCGTTTCAAAAAGCCTCCCGGAATCCGTCCGGCCGCGTAAATCTTCTCGGTGTATTCCACCATCAACGGAAAAAAATCCACACCTTCCTTTGGCTTATCCGACATGCACACCGCCACCAATACCGCGGTGCCCCCACAGGTCACCATCACCGAGGCGTTGGCCTGCTTGGCCAATTTACCCGTCTCAATCGTCACGGTCCTATCCCCGTAGGGAATCTCAATTCGTCCTACATTCATACCCAACCCCTTTACTCTTTCTCACAAACCTTTCTTCCCGATGATGATAAGGCTTGATCTCCCGTCCCGCCATCCAGTCGACGGGGCGCAATTATTTTCTTAAATTCAATTTCGTAATGGTCTCCTGATACTTCTGAAAATCTTTTTTCTTCAGATAAGCCAAGAGCCGACGCCTTTTCCCAATCATCATCAGGAGTCCCCGACGGGAATGAAAATCCTTTTTATGCGTCTTGAAATGATCCGTCAAATAACGGATTTTTTCGGTCAGCAACGCGATCTGCACCACCGGGGAACCCGTGTCGTTGGCGTGAACCTTGAAATCATCAATGATGGCCTTTTTTTTGTCCTTTAATAGAACCAACGTCCTTCCTCCTTCCAACCCGAATCACATTCTGAATTCGGGACAATCCGAAAACGAAGTCGGCTTATCCGCCTGACTATCTCGTCGGCCCGACGAGACGCGAAACTTAAACGCCCGCGCGTCTCCAGACTTGTTTATCATTCTCTCTCCAACCCTTGTTGGAAAAGCCTCCCTTGATTAAAACATGCCGCAAAAATATCTCGTCAAACATTAACCACGGCACCCAAAAACCGGTTAAGCCAAACACCCGGCAAAGGATCATTTTTCCATGGCGCCCACGTAAAATCTGCTGGATTATACTATCGCGCCTTCTTTCCGTCAAGCAATACTTCCCGCTCCCATGCCTGCTTAGGCGGAAATCAACCGGCAATAAGCCTCCACATCGGCGTCGCCCAGGCACGCTTCAATGATCCGTCGACCCAGGGGATCCAGGTCCTCATCTTGCAAATAACCCTCCAGCTCCCCTTTAAAAAAGGCTGTGAGCTCTGCCGCGCCCCGGTCATAGGCCTCAACTCCCACCTCTTTCTGCGCGTTGACCTGGAGAAACTCCTTGTTGATAAAGAACCCTTCAATCTGCAAGGAATGCACAACAAACCCCAACAAGGGACAACGCGCCGCGTCGTATTGAGACGGCTTGAACTTCGCCGTTCCGCGACGGGACAGATATTCCCGCACGATCCACTGCGGCATGAATCCCACGCGCCAGGCCCCGATGTGCTGATTGGGAGTCAGGGTGTATCGCGTCTTGGGTGTGTTGAGGATCTGCCGCAACAGGAGGTTGGCCTGGTCCACCCGTCGTCCCGTGGCAAAAGGCCAATACGACCCAACGCCTTCGCTGCTCATACCCTCGGTGGCGGTGATGCTGGGGTTGGCGTATCCTCGGGGCGAGACCAGGCGCCACAGCCAGGCCAGGGCCGGCGGCAACAGGTGCAGCATCCCGAGAATGCCATAGCTGGGGCGTTGCCGGGTGCATGGCGGGGTGCGCACGCCAAAACTGCGCACGTCCACCTCGACCGGGTCGTTGACCACCCCCTCCACAATCGCCCGGGGCAAAATCACGCGCGGATTGGGACAAGGCCGCCCCGGGGCATCCTCTATATGCTCCCAAATCAGGCAGGTGGCGCGAGGCACGGAATACACATTCAAAAACACCAATGGCTCGGGAGGATTCACGCAGATCTGTTCCACGTAATGATCCACCCCGTAATGGGTGATGTGGTTCACCCGGACAAACCAGCCGGTCTCGGCGTCCTCCACGACCAGTTTCCCCCCCTGTTTTTGCAGGTACGGCGGGCAGGCCGCCATGTCGTCGGTCACCGGCCTCAACGCGCAGCCCTGAAACAAGGGAATATACCGCCGCTTGCCCGTCAACACATTCTCGCCGATCAAAAGTCGACCGTCCGGCTGTCGGTGAGGATATTGCAGCATCTCGCTCTTGCCCCCGCCGCTGGCCCCTTCATGCATGATCACGAACTCGTTGTCGTACGGCGTGGTCACCAGCACCGTGGATCCGTGGGCCGTAATCCAATCGTCTTTCTCGCCCAACGACAACAACGCGCCATAGACCCCTTTCTTGGCGCTCGGGCCGGGATAGAGGTTCAAGGCGAAAATCTCATGACAGGCCTCCGTTCGATTGTGCACGACACGTTGCTTGCCCCCGCAATGCGTATGACGAAAGGTCGGCGCCAGGTAAATGGCCACCTTCGGCGAAAAATTCGCCGGCAGGGCGTTCCAGGGAATCATCCCCTGCAGGTCCGCCAGGGCCGCGGCGAAAAACGCCGCGTTGAGCGGGGCGATCAACAAAGAGCCGTACCGCAAATCCTCTCCCCCGGAAAAAAACGGCAACACGATCAACTCCTGGTCCGCCAACCAGGCAAGGACCTCTTCCCGAAAGGCCTCAAACGAAATCCCCTGCTCCTCAAAGACCTTATCAAACCGCCTCTTGTCGGTGGGGCGGTCATCGGCGATCACCATGCTTTCCGGATCCCGGCGACGCATATAAGGCTCGGGATAATTCACCGCCACGCCGTTGCGGCAACGATCCACCACCGCCTCCACGTAACGCCCCTTCCCCGGAACATCATAGGCCACCTCAAAGACGTCTGCGTCTCCATCGCCCAAAGACAACCGCACAAGGTCCTCTTTGGCGTCCACCGTGACCACGCGCGGAGCGGCCTCTAAAATCCGCCGCATCTCCGGCAAAAAAACCGTTTCTGGAAATTGTTTCCCCTCGTAAATAGCCATAAATGTCCTTACCTTTCCCGACGAACCAAACGTCGTTGTTGTCATCCGGGCACACCACGACAAACTTCTTGTCCCCTTTAGGTGCGGCGTCCCGTACCATCATCCGTTTCAAAGAAATTATTGCACAAAACCGGGGCAGGAACGCCCCACGCACGGCGTGCTGTAAGTCATGCGGGCGTCGCGCTTTATACGACCGCCCTTTTTCTTGTTGAAGATCTCCACCAAGGCGGGCTCAGGATCTCTTTGGCGCGCCGGCACATCGGCGAAGGCCTGCTGATAACGCTTCAAGGCACCTTCCATCTCTTCAAAAACAGGCCGAAGCCGCGCTTGCTCCCGACGGTACTCCTCCAAAGAGGCGTACCTCTTGCCGGCGACAAACAGCTCCAGCTTCGCTTCGGGTTTGGCCATGGCCGACGGGCTGATCCCGCCAAGGATCACGCACCCTATAACAACCCCGGCCTGGCCTATCCTGTTTAAACCAACCTTTCTCATATTTTCGCCTGAACCTCACTTCTTTTTCGCGGGGGCCTTCTTCTTTTTCTTCAATTGCCGCTGTTCCTTCTCGATATCCTTCAACTCTTTCACCAGCTTCGCCAGCTTCTTGGACGGATTCGCCGGGTCCTTGGCCTTGGCGTATTCCTTTCCGATCAAATAATAAAGCCGTTCTTTCCGTACCGCCATGCCGGTCGTCTGTGAGAAACGAATCAATTCCTGCTCGCCCTTCTTGGCGATCTCCGCGGCCTCCTGGCTGATTTTGACCAATTTCTTTTTTGTCGCCTCCCATTCTTTCTTAAAATCGTATTGCGCCCCCATAAGCCTTCCTCCAGTTTAATGATTGATTCTTTCCCCTTTTTTTATTATACTGATTTTTATGGATGATACAAGCTCCACCAACACCATGCTGATTCTCATCGGCATCGTCTTTGCCGGATGCCTCATCTACGCGGTTATCGCGGTTCTGCCCAAGAGCTTCAAAAAACCCAAGGTCGAAAATAAAATCAACGCGACCAAGGTCCGCGTCAAGCAAAGTCAGACCGCCAAAGATATCCAACGCCGCCAACGGGACCTCATGCGGCGGCAGCAGCAACGCATCCGCGACATGCGTCGCCGCTAATGGCCATCCCTGGCCGATAAAATCCGTCGCGACATCTCCTCTTCATACAATCTCACGATCTCTACCGGGGTCTCCTTGCCCAAAAAGTATACAGGCACTCGTCAAACAGTGGCTGATGAAAACGTCTTCTCGGGGCCGGCCCGCGTTTACCGAAGGCGTGTCAAAGTCCCGTTCCCGGGATCAAAAGTTTTGCCCATCATCGTCCTCAAAAAAAGCCGCCTGGGACGCAGGCGGCTTGAAACGCGTGAACAATATCGCGCGAAAGAATCACTTGACTTCCAGCAGGGAGTTAACATCCCCGAAGGAATTCCGCTCCCGCTTGGGATTCACCGGATCCTCCATCCAGATACCATCGACAATAAATTGATATTTATAAACACCGGGCTTGAGCGGGATCGTGGTCTCCCACTGGCCGTTGACCTCTTTCAAACGGCAACTGTCGTCCAGCGACCAATCGTTGAAGCTGCCGGTCACATAAACCGACTTGGCGTTGGGCGCCCGCAGCACGAACTTCTTGGGCAAAAGCCCACGCGTCTCCTTTTTCACCAAATTGCGCATGCGGGTGGTGAAGGAGACCTTTTCCCGTTCCGTCGCCTCTTCGGCGGCGAACTGATCCCGTTTGACTGAGGCCTCTTTCCTCAAGGCGTCTTCCTGGTCGGCCCGTTGCCTGTGCAAAAAGATGATCTCCTTGGCCAAAGTGTGATAATCTTTCGAGCCCCGACAGTACTTGTCGTAGGCGCTGACCGTCTGGCCCATAACCGCCGATTCCTTGAGCTTCACGTTGACGTGGATAATCGTGTCATACAACAGGCGGCCGAACTTCTGTTTGAAGGTCTCCAGCATGGAAAAAGAGTGCCGCAGGCGGGAATCGAACATCGTGATCAAAACACGGGACTCGACGGTGTGGTTCAGGCGGTCCTTGACGAGGTAGACGATGTCCATCAAGTGGTCCACCCCTTGCAGGGAAAACCGGCTGGTCTCCACCGGGATGATCAGCTCGTCGCTCACCCGAAGGGCGTTGACCGTCAGGATGCCCAGGCTGGGCGGACAGTCAATGAGAATGTAATCATATTGATCCTCCAGGGGACGCATCACCTCCTGCAGCTTCAGCTCCCGACCGATCTCGTCGGAGAGCTCCTGCTCCAGGGTGCCCACCAGGATATTGGAAGGAATCAAGTCGAACTTGTTCTCGACACGCCTGATGATATCGGTGATCGCCAACTTGCGCGGGGTCAACGACGAGATCACGTTGTAAATGCTGTCCTGACTCTTGACGTCCAGCCCCAAGGAGGCGTGGGCCTGGGGATCCAGGTCCAGGAGCAACACCTTCTGTCCGTTCAAACTGAGCGCCGCGGCCAGGTTAATGGCGGTGGTTGTCTTGCCGCATCCTCCTTTTTGATTCGCGATCGATATGATTTTCATGTCTCGGCTTCCCTTTGTTTTATAAAATTAGCGGAATATATGTTCATTGTTCCTGCTCAAGCGCGGCCGTCTCCGTCGGAACGCTGCCGGAGAAGCGCACGTTGTCGATCAGCACCACGCCTTTTTTCTGGTCCACGTTCCACGATTCCAGGACAAAGGCGATCTGACGGACCCCGCGCCAATCGGTGATCGACGAGAAGGCCTCCAGCGGAATCGTCACCTCTTTCCAGCCCAGGTCGATATCGCGCACGTAATACGAGGCCTTTTCGCGCTGCCGGTTCTCGACGAACACCTTGATGACCCCGGGCGATCCTTCCTCTCGCGCGCGGATGGAAAACCTCAGGTTTTCGTAGCGCGTCGGATCCACCGACGGAAGCGTGAGCGCGAACTTCTTCTCCGGCGGAAACTCGCCGTCGAAATTATAGGAGATCTGGATAACCCCGCTGTGCAGGGCGTAAACGACCTGGCTCTGCAGGACCTCCTTTTTCTGTGTCAGAAAGGCCGTCAGACCGTAAAAGACACTCAAAAAAATCAACCCCGTGATCCCGACGTTGATCACCAGCCAGGCGTTCAATTGGCGTTTTTTTTGGATGTCCGCTTTCTTGCGTTTGCCCAGGTAGACCTGGGCCAAGTGGTCATAGATTTCATCGCGCGTCACGGTGTCCAACTCCTTTGTCTTTCGCATGTCACTCTCCGAGGGGGGGTGTCTAACATAATCCAGGCCAACCTGTTAGAAGGCCACGGGACCTTCGTTCGAATCAGATGTATCATAACAAAATCACGCAAAAATCAAAATATAAATTTCACTTTTTTTACCCGTGTTTTCCGAGGAGAAACGCGCTGTTTCCTCAAAAAAAATTCCCCCGCCGAAAAATAATCCGGCGAGGGAATTCTTGTCGTCGAGGTCCGACGAACGATTTTAGAAGTTCACGTTTCCGTGAACAATGGCCTGCGAGGCCATGGAATCGTTGGCCGAGGCAAAGACGTCCCCGGGAACGAACCAACCGAAAGAGGCGCCGAACTGCACGTCTTCGGTGTAGTCGTAAATCGTCTCGAAGTCGACTTCGTACCCCAGCTCGGTCTTGCCGGTGTTGGCCGACACGGCGTTGGTTGTCCCGTCCGGTTGGCGCAGGGTGAACGTGTTGACCCCGGCTGCCGAATCCAGCTCTTTGTCCAGCCACAGACCGGTCCACCGCAACGTGGTGGTGACGTCTTCCAGCGGATTCACCTGGAGAGACACGGAGTGAATCTGCAGGTTGGTCAGGTCAAAGAGGGCGTTGTAGATGGTTCCACCGCCCTGGGCTTCATAAAAGGGATCCCACGCGGTGTAGGTATCGCCGGACGCCGGTCCTGAAGCCGTGGAGGAATATCCACTGCTGGGATAGTTCCCCGGGTTGCTGTCCCCGGAGACATGCGTGAAGGTGTAGTTCACAACCGGGTTATACGCCTCGGCCACCGGCACCTGGTAGTTGGCGATAAACTGCGCCGCGAAGGCCTTTCGTTGAACATTCGCCGATGATTCCGTTGTGGTGACCACCTTGTTCCCCCGCTGCCAGGCCAGTTCCGCCTGGATGTTCAGGCCTTCGATCGGGTTGGTGCTGGCACGAAATCCGGGAATGTAGATGGTGTCAGACTTGTTGATCTTGCTTGAATTGCTGGAAAGCTTCCTCGTGCTCTTATCAATCTGCGCGAAGAAATAGGCCTCCACCTCGGTGTTCATGGCGTCGCCCAGCTCATAGGTCGCGTTGGCCCCAAAGAGGTCCTTGTCGTCGCCATTGTTGTCGAAGGTCTGGGCGACTGTTCCCGGATCCACCTTGGAATACATGAATTCCAGGGTCAGGGGGTTGTAGTCGAAGATCAAGCGGACGGCGTCCAGCGCGGTCTGCTTGGTCAAATCCTGCGCGGCACTGGAAATCCCGGAGTCACTGGGCGCCAGGTTGTTGGCCCCGGTGGCGTCCATGATGAAACTGTTGCCATAGCTGAAGACCTGTCGCCCGACAATCACGGTCAAGGGCGAATACAGCATCTCCCGCAAGGTCACGAAGGCCAGATTCAGGTCAATATCCGAATTGGCGCTTCCCGGATCCGTTTCCCAAACCCGTTCGTTGATCAACTGAACGGTCGCCGCGACGTTGTCGGTCAGGTCGGCATCCACCCGCAGAAGGGTCTGGGTGATAAAGAGATTTTGTTTTACATCTTCAATGTTTGTGTTTGACTCACCAAGGTCAAAGTTATCCCGATACAGCCACGTTGAGTCGATGCTCCCGCTGACCTTGACGTTCTGCACACTGGCAGAGGCCGGGGCCGCGGCGACCGCAAGGACCAACGCCGCCAACATAAGGTATTTCTTCATGGTCTTTCTCCCTTTAAATTATACGTGTCCGGTCCGCCGGAAAACACTCTCTTCCGTCGTGACCGGAACGATCCCTGAAAAAAGCCAGAGATCCTCACTTGAATCACCAAAATATCGAAAACCGTCTTGTGCTCTTTCTCCCTTCCCGAGGAGAACCTTCCGAACAAAGACGGGGAGTTGCCTGTCATGGACCAGATACGCGATGATTCCCAACACGGACCTTCTTTATCCTCACCTCCTTTCCCTGTCAATTAGAATCATCTCTGGATTAATGATGGCCGTCTGGCGGCCATATGCGAAAAGGGACCCTCGCGTCTCTCAACGCCCGAGCCCTCATTTCGGTCGTATTCTCACACAGGCGCCGGGGTCTGTCAATCTTTTTTATCGAATTTTTTCGTTTCTTTATTTGACCCCTAACCCCTTTGACGTCAAGGAGATTCCGCTTCGTTCCCCTCCACTCCTCCTCCCCGTGCCGACCATCACTCTCGTCGAGAAAAAAGGAATTTGGCGAAACCAAAAGCCCATCTTGACAATTGTCCATTATATTGTACAATTTTTATGAAGAGCAACCACAAGGAGCCCCGATGAAATCCATTACCTATTCCTATGCCAGGCAACACCTGGCGGAAACCATGAAAAACGTGTGTGATCACCACGATCCGATTATGATCACCTCCAAACGAAACAAGGCCGTCATCATGTTATCTCTGGAGGACTTCGCTTCACTAGAGGAAACCGCCTATCTGCTGCGCAGCCCAAAAAACGCCAAACGACTTATCGAATCTATTAAAAAATAGGGACAGCGACTATTTTTTGAATAAAAACCGCCAGAAAATAGTCGCTGTCCCTATTTTTATGGCTGGACAGAATCCGGAAAATTTGATATAAAGAAAATCCTTCAGGCGCCTGTAGCTCAGCTTGGACAGAGCGATCGCCTCCTAAGCGATAGGTAGCCGGTTCGAGTCCGGCCAGGCGCACTTTTATTCCCAATATTTTTGCAAGGAACGCAGGTATTCCGGTGGAGGGGTGTAGCCTAGGGCCATGGCCTTTCGGCAGCGTTCGGCGGCCTGCCGGAGTTTGCCCTGTCGGGCCGCGACGATGGAAAAATTGATCCAGGCGTCCTTGTAGTCCGGGCGCAGGCGCGTGGCCTCCCGATAGGCGGCCTCGGCCTGTTTGTATTGCCCCAGGGCGCCCAAGGCGTTTCCCAGGTTGTAATGGGCCACTGGGTTCTCCGGCGCCAGGTCCAGGGCCTTTTCATAATAACGCACCGCCTCGCGCCACTGGCGGTCCGACTCCC
>Ga0256830_1002256_pt1 | contig 12856 bp, 12 predicted proteins | sample 128326metaG_FD_190537 | JGI IMG/M metagenome (GOLD analysis project Ga0256830, IMG submission 190537) | Hydrothermal vent microbial communities from Lau Basin, Pacific Ocean - 128-326 | ecosystem: Environmental > Aquatic > Marine > Hydrothermal vents | place: Pacific Ocean: Lau Basin | collected...
ACACCGGCAAATGCTTACTTTTTAAAAAAGCTCTGCAAAGGTAAAAAGTAAATTAAATAAATCAATGATCCACTTCTACTTTTTGCCTCTGGAAACAAATTTTGTGGACTAGCTTTCAAAATTCATCCCTTCTACTTACGTACCTTTAGCTCTTTGATACGTGCCTTCTTGCCAATTTTATCTCGTAAGTAAAAAAGGCGAGCTCTTCTTACCCTTCCTCGTCTTAGTACTTCTACCTTTTCAATACTGGGAGAGTGTACTGGAAAAATACGCTCTACGCCAATTCCACCTGAAATTTTGCGTACCGTAAATGTCTCAGTTGCCCCTTCACCTCGCCGTTGAATACATACACCTTTAAACTGCTGTGTACGTTCTTTATTTCCTTCTCGAATCCGCACATGCACGTTTACTGTATCTCCCGATTTGAATTCGGGTATGTCTTCCCGTGCGTATTCGGCTTGTATCAATTTTACTAACTCTTCCATATCTTTTCATTTACGGACTGCAAAGGTAGGATTTTCTTTGTATTTGCCAAAGAAAAAATAAATTGTTTCCAATTTCCATGCCGATATTTTTCCATGCATCCATTTTGTGGAAGGGTTGTATAGGATCAGCAAGGTGTTTTTTTGAATATTGCTCATTATTTAAGCAGATCGGGGCGTCGAGTCGCTGTTTTCTTAAGTGCTTGTTGCTCGCGCCATTCATCGATTTTTTTTGCATGTCCTGACAACAAAACATCTGGAACTTTATGACCTTCAAAATCCGCAGGGCGCGTATATACAGGAGTATCGAGCAACTGATCCTGAAAGGAATCAAAAAGGGCAGAACTTTCATCACCTAACACCCCTGGAATGAGCCTGACAAGCGCATCTATCAATACCAGTGCTGGCAGCTCTCCTCCCGATAGCACATAGTCTCCTATAGATATTTCTTTTGTTACGAAAATGTCTCGAATACGCTGGTCTATTCCCTTATAATGGCCGGCTAACAGTAGCAGATTCTTTTTTAATGAAAATTGATTGGCAATGGCTTGAGTAAAAGTTGTTCCATCAGGCGTAAGATAGATGAGCTCGTCATAAGTATGTTTAGCCTGAAGATGTCGGATACAATTGGCAAATGGCTCTATTTTCATGACCATTCCAGCGCCTCCTCCATAGGGGTAGTCATCAATCTGTCGGTGTTTGTTTTCACTATAGTCCCGTATGTCATGAATATGGACTTCAAAAAGACCTTTTTCTTGTGCTCGCTTCAGAATACTATACGATAAGGGGCCTTCTAATAAGCCAGGAATACAAGAAATAATATCTATGCGCATTTTGTTAATATCTTTGGAATAAAAATCTATTATTTTGGGGCTCTTATCTGGCTTTATTTTTAAATATATTTAATATAAAGGGCGTATTTTTATATTTTTTATAAAAATAAAAATAATATGTTGTGCAATTTGCAAAAATAAATCCAATCCTATACCTTTGTGTCAACAAGTTAATGATTTACAGCTTGGTTCTTTAAGCATACTGTAGGGTGATGAAATTGGCAGCCATGCCCTCTGGTCTCGGGGGTGAGGAACGGGGAAAAATCCTTACTTATAGGGTTAGGACTAACCCCCTCGTGAAGGTTCGAATCCTTCCCCTACAGCACCTTATTAGCATAAATCCCTCCTTATGAGGGATTATGCACCGATTTCATCTTCCTGAAGAATTTCAATAGGCCTTTTCAAACTTTCTTCTAGTGAAATAAATGTTTCTGTACGCTGTATACCGTCAATTGGTTGAATTTTATCATTTAGCACTGACCGAAGTTCTCTTGTGTTTTGACTGATAATCTTAAGAAAAATTCCATAACGTCCAGTGGTATAATGAATTTCCGTAATTTCGGGAATTTCCTGAAGCTGCTTAACAATGCGATTATACAGAGAACCTTTTTCCAAAAACATTCCCACAAATGCACAAATATCGTAGCCAAGCATACCTGCATCAATCTCTAGGTGAGATCCTTTGACAATTCCCAATGAGGTAAGTTTTTTCATGCGTACATGTACAGTTCCTCCTGAAACTACCAGCTTTTTGGCGATTTCAGTATAGGGCATTTGCGCATTTGCCATGAGCATGGATAGAATCTGGAGGTCGAGTTTATCAATTTCTAAATTTGAAGCCATTTCTAATAGGCGATTTTGAAATTTGTTAAAAATTATCTATGGTTTTTAAAAATACATAAAATATATAAATAATTTATTGAATTATTTTGAAATAAATCTACTATACTATAGCTTTGCGTCAAATAAGTCGTTCATTTAAACATACTGTAGGGTGATGAAACTGGCAGCCATGCCCTCTGGTCTCGGGGGTGGGGGTTTAGGATAAATCCCAATTGGGACTAACTACCTCGTGAAGGTTCGAATCCTTCCCCTACAGCTGATAAATTATTCATAACTATATAGTAAATCCTTTTCCCTGAGGGGATTTACTTATTTGTATTAACTATTGGCAAAGTTTGTCTGTAAAGTACGAATTTCGGATTGAGCATCTTTTAGTTCAGCCTGAGCTTGGGTTGCGGCATTTCTTGCATTAGCTGCTTCTTCCCGTAGTCGGGCTTCGTTTTCTTCTCGTTGTCTTAAAGCTGCTTTAAAGGATTCTTCACTTTGCAGGCTCCCTAATTTCTGCGTGTTGTAATCTATACGAAACCTGAAGATTGATGCTGGGATTTCCATAATGGCTTTAATGATTCTTAGAGGAATCTCGATAAGTGCCTGCGCCTGACTGGGTTTTTCTACATGTATGCTGGTAGGATAAGCTGTATCGTTAAATTCCATGGTAAACTTATTTGAAACGAAGCGAGCATAGGGAATCTCCACAAAATGCATGACCTCATGGTGTGGAAGCATGACGAGTTGCCGCTGCTCTAGGGTTCCGGATTTAATGATAAATTCATAGGGTTCTATTGGACGGCAAAATATCCCGAACCTACTTGCTGCTAATTCTTCACCGGCGGCAGGTGGTTCAGCTTCCCGACTTGATGGTTGGGTAGCTAGTGATTTAACAGAAAGCTCAAAACCTGGTCCTATCTTTTGTGTTATCGCATTGACCCGCTCCATCGTTGCCTCATTAAAGGGATCTATGGTTTCTTCAAACCAAATCCTTTCTTGTCCATCAAGGCTTCTTAACCCAACTGCTCCTTTTACCACTTGGGCTACCGTATCTACCACAGCTTCCACCACAGCTCCTGTTTTATCCTCCATGGTGGTATCAATCCTTTTGAGGAAGCCTTCAGTTGTGAACTGAATATCTATTTTGTCATCAGAAAAAGCATTTGCATGATATTGCAAAAATTGGCGGTTATCTGGATCAGGGATGATGTGCTTTTCAGCTTTTACTTCAAATTGACCACTTGAGGCAGGGGTTTCCTTTATGGTAACTTTAAGCATCCCTTTAGGTATCTGATAGTAATGAAAATTACTTCCAGCAGGGGTCATTGATGATGTTAAAATTTTTCGGGCCATAAGAATTAGATGTATAGTATCAGGGACAATTTACAAAAATTCATGAATTGTCTGAGAATTTTGGCATTTTTTACATATTAATCTATATTTAGCGAGCAGATTAACAATTTTTAGCAGTGGGTTATACTTCAGTTAGCGTAAAAAGCCACTTCTCTATTTGGGAAATTGTGTTTTGGGGTTTGGCTAAGGGCCTCTTCCTTAGTGCTCGCTTAGTGTTTTGCGTGCCTCAGTGGCTAAATAAAACATACTTTTTATCAGGTCTAGTAGTATAGCAAGTGTTTGGTTTTATTCTTTATTGCCAGTAGAGAAGTTTTCTATCCCTTTAATTAATCTTTCAATATCCATCATACTGATCGCAGGGAAATTAGCGATACGAATTTGTTTTCCTTTCATTTTCCCATACCCATCTCCGACAATCAACCCCCGCTCAGCTAAATAGCTTATCAACTTCTGGGAGCCTTTGGCTGTATCTACAAGCACTACGGTTTTTGAACGAAAACGCGGATCTGCAACAAAGGGGGTGTATTCAGGATGTTGCTCAAAATAGGTATAAAGTCGATTAGCTCTGACTTCTGTTTCTTTTCTTATTCGCGCTATGCCCAGACTTAGCATATCTTCGCAGACTTTTCCAAGGAGATATATCGCTAGCATATTAGGGGTCTCGACAGTTTGGTTTTTGATCGCTTTTTCATATTGAGCCTGAAAACTGTGATAGGTACCTGTGGAAAGTCCTTGTTGGCGCAGTAGGGCTTCTTTTTGCAAGCATCGCTGGTTTAATGCCAATACGCCTAATCCTGCGGGTAGCCCAAAGCATTTTTGGACGGAAAAATACCCTGCATCTATTTTACACCAATCAAGATTGATATAAGGTGCCGAGGAGACCATATCGACGGTAATAAGTGCCTGGGGATGGCTTTCTCTAAAAGCATGAATTTCTTCTACGGGCAGCATTACACCTGTACTGGTCTCATTATGGGTAAAGTTGATCATTTCCACATCGGAGGGGATCTGGCGTTTTTGAAATTGAAAACCTTCTCCCCAATCAGCCTCTTTGGCCATTGCTTGAAGCTTCAATTGTTTGGCGGCTTTGTAATAACGGTCGGAAAAGCTTCCATTCACAAAGTGAAAACTCTGATTGGACACACAGTTTTGCAGCAATCGCTCCCAAATCTCGGTTGCTGAGGCATGAAAAAAGATCTTGAAACCTGTAGGAATCCCCATCAGTTCCTTTATGTTGCTGACAGTTTGTTTTAGGATTTCCTGAAAGTCTGGGCTTCTATGAGAGATAGAGCATATTTGCTGGTTCAGCGCATTTGTTATATGCTGTGAAACGCTGGGGTATAGTTGAGTTGGACCAGGTGTGAAGAATATTTTCATTGGGTTTTTATGTTGTTACAGCTTTGGGTTTTGTCATGTTGTGTTTATGCTGCAAATTTATCTGTAATAAATTGAACTTTAAGCTTTGAAAGCAGAACTTTGGGGTGATTTATGAAAATTCTTATTCTCACTTCCCGTTTTCCCTACCCTATTGAAAAGGGAGACAAACTCCGTATTTACCATCAGATACGCGAATTGGGTAAGCGTCATGAATTGATTTTGTGCTCATTGTGTGAGGAAGCGGTAGCAGCAACAGATTATGATGAAGTCAAAACACATTGTGCTCAAATTCATTTGTTTCCCCTTTCTAAAGTGGGAATGGCCTGGCATGTAGTGCGCCATTTTTTTAGTTCTTCTCCTATACAGGTAAATTATTTTTACAGGCGTCATATTGCTGCAAAAATTGAGCGCATTATTATTCAGGAGCAGCCCTGTCATATTTATTGTCAACTCATCCGAATGGCCGAGTACGTGCGTAAGTCTGATGTAGCATGTACGATTGATTATATGGATGCTTTGTCTCTGGGTATGAAGCGACGTGCCTTACATAGTTCTTGGTGGAAACGTCCGATATTAGCACGTGAAGCCCGACAATTAGCAGGGTATGAGTGTGCGATTTATCAAGATTTTCAGTATCACACGATTATTTCAGCTCAAGATCAGGCTTATTTAGTCAAGAATATGAGTCATTCACTCTCATCTGAGATACATATTGTAGCAAATGGGGTAGACACTCATTATTTTCGGCCTTTTTCTCCTCCTCAAGCGACTACCTATGAGTTGGTTTTTGTTGGGAACATGGGGTATTTTCCCAATGTCGTTGCTGCTAAATATTTAGTGAGAAAGATTCTTCCTCAACTGAAAAAAATCTATCCAGATATCCGTTTGCTTTTGGCAGGGACTCGCCCCTCTTCAGAGGTGAAGGCTCTGGGGTCGGAAAAAGGGGTGGATATTTCTGGTTGGATGCCGGATATTCGTAGGGCTTATGCTAGCGGAAAAATATTTGTCGCCCCTTTATTCACTGGGAGTGGACAGCAAAATAAGATTTTGGAAGCGATGGCGATGGGGGTTGTTTGTATTACAAGTCCGATGGTGAATCGGGCGATAGGTGCAAGGGCGGAAACGACTATTCTTGAGGCTCAGGATGTCGAGTCATTTGTCAAGGGCATTGATGTTTTGCTGAGAGATGCTAACTACCGGGCGTCAATGGCTAGGGAGGCTTTGGCGTTTGTGAAAAAACGGTATAGCTGGGAGGCTTCTGTGAGAAAGTTGGAGGAAATGTGGGAGGGAGATTGACTCAGGATGGTGCTAGTCATTGGGGTATTGGTCGACTAGCTTCTCATTCTTACAAATATTCCTGCGGGTAGCTTGCGCATGGAGAGCTCCTGGAGGTAGAGTTCCCCGCTTTCCATCTTTTTTTTGTTGTGGTTCTTAAAATGGGAGAGCACTAAATTTTGGAAGACTAGGGGAGAGAAGCCCAAGGAGTAGCTATTGAACACTAAAAAGTATTTTTTTTGATCTAAAATCGCACTAACGGCTTCTGTCAATTCATTGATCATATCTTCCAATTTCCATTTCTCTCCTTTGGGACCGTGCCCATAGGCTGGGGGATCTAAGATGATGCCATGATAGGTACGCCCTCGTCGGGCTTCTCGTTTGACAAATTTAAAGGCATCTTCTAATAACCAGCGTATATCGCTTAACTGACTGGCTTGCATATTGGCATTGGCCCATGATAAAACATTCTTGATGGCGTCGCAGTGAATGACTTCAGCGCCTGCGGAACGTGCGGCCAGAGATGCGCCTCCTGTGTAAGCAAAGAGGTTGAGTACACGAGCCTGGGGGATATTGAGGCAGCTCTCATAGATGTAATTCCAATTAACAGCTTGCTCGGGAAAAATACCCACATGCTTGAAGCCAGTCATTCCGAGGCGAAATTTTAGTCGCATTTTCTGGTATGAATAATTGATATACCACTGATCTTGCATAGGCTTAAAACGCTCCCACTTGCCCGCATGACTCCCTTCTTGCACAAAACGCGCATGACTCTGTTTTTCCCACTCCCGCTCCTGCATGTCTTTACTCCATACGGCTTGAGGTTCTGGTCTTCGAAGAATATATTTCCCAAAGCGCTCCAATTTCTCAAAGTCTCCACTGTCGATTAGTTCGTATTGAGTCCAGTCTTTTGGGGTGAGGAGTTTCATAGCTGCAAATCTAAGCCTGTATTTTTAAATTTTCACACAATTTGTGGATTTCTCTTTGTGGCTCGCTCCTATTAGGTAGCATGCATGCCATTTGAATTTACACTCATAAGTGTCTGATTGTTTTACCACTTTAAACACAAGCTTAATTATGACACTGATTATTTATGCCGACCTGAACGAAATGGTATTTGAAGACCGAGGGCGTGAATATGGAAAGTACCAAAAACATATCGCTATCAATCAGGTAACATCCTATTTTAACAAAGGCGGTAGAAGCACACATTGACCAATTAATATTTACTCCTGCTATTCAAGGCAATCGCCCTATTAAGTTTTGGGTAAACATCTCTTTTAAATTCAAAATTATGCAATAGATAATATTTGTACCTTTGTGAAAATACCAAATCTCCACTTTCTCCATATTAGGTACTCCTCTATGAGCTATTTCGGAATATTCACCAAAGATACCTATAGATTAGACATGTTCTTATCAGGCATGGTTTTTTCCTTCATGTTTTTCAGCTGTGGACAGGTCAATACCTCTCTGGTGGAGCTCGAAGAACTTCCTCTCGAAAAAATCCGCTTACCCCAGGGGTTCAACATTGACTTATATGCTGAAGGGGTGAAAGGAGTTCGCTCTATTTGTAGAGGTGACAATGGGACTATTTTTGCTGGTACACGCTCTGCGGGAGTTGTATATGCCATCGTGGATGAAGATCAGAATTTTGTGGCTGATCGGGTAGAAACGATTGCTGAAGGACTGAGCTTACCGAATGGTGTTGCCTTCAGAAATGGGGCTTTGTATGTAGCGGAGGTCGATAAAATATGGCGTTATGATAATATAGAGGCCGATCTGGCTAGTCCCCCCAAGCCAGTATTGGTGAGTGATGATTTTCACGATGATGGATGGCATGGATGGAAGCACATCGCCTTTGGGCCTGATGATAAACTTTATATTCCCGTTGGTGCTCCATGTAATATTTGCGATCGAGCTGATGAGGGCTATGCAAATATCACCCGAATGAATCCTGATGGAAGTGAGAAAGAGGTTTTTGCAGAGGGAGTGAGAAATTCGGTAGGCTTTGACTGGCATCCAGAAAATCAGGAGTTATGGTTTACGGATAATGGACGGGACCTGATGGGAAATGATGTCCCCAATGATGAGTTGAATCATGCTCCTCAAACCGGAATGCATTTTGGCTATCCCTTTTGTCATGCGGGTACGATTCCAGATCCGAAGTTTGGAGAAAAACGAGACTGTGAGGAGTTTAGCCCTCCCGCTCAAAAACTCGCTCCGCATACTGCAGCTTTAGGGGTCAAGTTTTATAGTGGAGAGATGTTTCCAGAGATCTACAAGCATCAAATCTTCATCGCAGAGCATGGTTCTTGGAATCGTTCTGAGTTGATGGGGTATAGAATTATGCTTGTTACCCTTAATGGAAACGAAGTGAGTAGTTATGAGCCTTTTGCAGAAGGGTGGTTAGCAGATGGAAAGGCCTGGGGGCGTCCTGTAGCATTTTTGCAAATGCCAGATGGATCCTTGCTGGTTTCAGACGATCATGCCGGGGTGATCTATCGGATTACTTATGAGGGGTAGGGAGGCTAAACCACCTTCGAGACCTTGCCTCGCTTGATAAACTGCCCATAGCCTTTCTCTACCCTCACTTCTCCTTGCTCAATGGCGACTTGGCCTCTGAGTAAAACCGTCTCACACTTACCCGTAATTTCCCAACCCTCATAGCCTGAATAATCCACATTCATCTGGTGGGTTTTGGCAGAAAGTTTATGCGTGGCATGGGGGTCAAAAATGACAATATCGGCATCTGAGCCTACGGCAATGCACCCCTTACGTGGGTACATCCCAAATATTTTTGCGGCATTGGTCGAACTCACTTCGACAAATTTATTGAGGCTGATTTTTCCTGTATGAACACCTTCGGAATACAACAATTCTATCCGATTCTCAATGGCAGGGTGTCCATTGGGAATTTTTGAAAAATCTTCTTTGCCCATCAGTTTTTGCTCCCACATAAAGGGGCAATGGTCAGTCGCTACGACCTGTACCAAGCCTTGATTGATGCCTGCCCAAAGTGTTTCCTGATCTTTTTTCTGCCTGAGTGGTGGACTCATGACCCACTTTGCCCCTTCAAAGTCTTTTTCGTACAGGGAAGCATCCAACAAAAGATACTGAATGCAGGTTTCTACGAATACTTTCTGATTTCTTTTGGCAGCATTGCGAACTTGGTTTAAGGCTCCTTCACAGGTCAAGTGAACGATATAGGCTGGCACATCTGTATAATAGGCCATATCGACAAAACGACCGGAGGCTTCAGCTTCTGTAATTTCGGGTTGCGAGAGGTAATGGTATAGGGGAGATAGCTTGCCTTCTGACCTGTGTTTGGCGATGAGTTTGTCAATCATATCTCCATTGGTGGCGTGGACGGTTACCATACCTCCCAGCTTTTTCACTTCTTGCATCAAGTCTACCATTTGACCATCATCGATCATCAAGGCGCCTTTATAGGCCATGAAGGTTTTAAAGGAAGTGATGCCTTCTTTTTCGATCAGATCTTTGAGTTCTTTGCGTGTGGACTCGTTAAAATCTGTCACGGCTATATGGTAGGAATAATCTCCCAAGGCTTTGCCTACTGATTTTTTTTGCCATTCTCTCAAGGCGGAATATAGGGATTTCCCTTGTGTCTGTAAAACAAAATCAATCACCATGGTAGTACCTCCATGTAGGGCTGCTCGGGTGCCTGATTCATAATCATCGCTAGAAAAAGTACCCATAAAAGGCATATCCAGATGTACATGTGGATCGATTCCCCCTGGAAAAACCAACTTGCCCTTAGCATCAATTACTTTTGCTCTAGGGGCATCCAAATTTCTGCCAATGGCTGATATGGTTTCTCCTTCGATTAAAATATCGGCATGATAGTCGTCAGCCGCACTAATAATTCTTCCGTTTTTGATAAGTATGGACATAAGTCTAATGGTTTTTTTGTTAACAGTTAAATGGTTTGTGTATCTCTCATCAAGTACGCATAAATACCAAATGAAACTCCAAAGCCTGTAAACCAGGAAAGGTTATAGAGGAATCCCAATGAAGGTACCCAATAGCCAACCAAAGCTAGCAAAACACCGATTGCTAGTGAAATAATCGCAGCCTTATTGACTCCCGACTTCCCATAGGCATATACCCCATCTATTTTGTACAGCTCTGCCAAGCGGAGGTTTTTCTTGCGAATCACAAAATAGTCACACAATAGAATGCCTAATACAGGTCCAAGCAATCCACTCACGAAGATTAGAATACTGCTGATTTCATCTAATAACCACCAAGGACATATCACGATGCCAATGATACCCGTCACAATTCCCCCTGTCCTAAAACTCAACAATTTTGGGAAGAGATTGGCAAAGGCATTGGCGGGGGCAATCACATTGGCGGCAATATTGGTACTCAGGGTAGCAATAATCATAAATATCTGTGAGACGATCACAACCGTAGGGCTATCAAATTTGGACAGTAAGGTAATGGGATCCCAGGGCGCATCAGCAGCAATAAGCACATCCTTAAAATTGACGACTGCAGCGCAGGTGACAAAGATACCTACAAAGGAGTAGAGAATCATCGCCCCTGGTAAGCCCATAAATTGGCCTGCTACTTGTTCTTTTTGCGTAGCGGCATAACGGGTAATGTCTGCAATGCTGATAGACATGGTTGCCCAAAAACCGACCATGACTGTTAGCCAGAGAATATATCCCCACAGTTTACCACCAAAGCTTTGATCTTCTGCTCCGTTCATACCCACATTCACCTCACTGGAATAGATATAATCTGCTCCATGTTGCCTTCTAACTTGAACAGTTATTGTTTTTTCTCCTGTTCGAATGGCCTCAAGGTTTGCAGGGTCAGTTTCTATGGGAATAGACGACAGGTCTCCATCTACTCCCCGCCATATTTGTTGCTCTCCTTCACTTTCCCCTACTATGCTCAGTCGATAAGCATCTGCTTTAACATTGCCTGACACATCCGTCAAGAGATTGAGTTCTAAGTATATCTGCCTCCCTTCTTCATGAAGTGTTAGCACAGGTTTTTCGAGTTGTTTGCCTTGGTCTAGTACAAGCCCAAATCCGCCTGTTTGTGTAGCTCCCCAGCCAATGAGTGCAATACCTATGAGTAACAAAATAGGTGCAGCAAAACTCTCTAGCCATTTAATGGTTTCAGTACCTTTCCAGATGATGTAGATATTCACCAACCAAAAGAGGGCGAAACCGATAAATTTCCCAATATCCAGCCCCAAAGAGGCTTCCGAACCTGTAAGCACATTCCAGATGGCATAAAAAGCCAATCCCCCAATCCATGTTTGCACTCCAAACCATCCACAGGCCACAATTGCGCGTACTACTGAAGCGATATGAATGCCCATGATCCCAAAAGCTGCCCGGCCTACAACAGGGAAAGGAATGCCATATTTCACCCCAGAATGCCCATTTAGCACCATAGGTACAGTAATGATGAGGTTGGCTAGGGCAATAATAACCAAAGCAGCTACCCAGCTAAGCCCTGAAGTAATCATATAGGATGCCAATAAGTAAGTGGGTATACAGACGGCCATTCCTACCCAGATAGCAGCGAGGTTCCACATATTCCAGCTTCGTTTATTGGCTGGCACAGGTGCAAGATCTTCGCTATACAAAGGGGAAGCGGATACATCTTCTTGTAGTTCTACAATCTCTGGATTCATGGGATGTTCGAATAAGTAGTAGCCTGATGATATAAATTAGAAAATCAGCTATGCTGAGGGGAAGATAAGGAAACATTAGTAGATTAGAAAATTGCTTCCTAAGACTTAGAAGCTATCCTGAATTGTAGGTAATTATTCAAATTTAGGTCTTGGTGGACGCCTCTTCCGGGGCTTCTAACTCTCCTATAGGTACCCCAAAATCGAGCAAGCCTTTTTCGAGAGATTTTGCTTCTTCATCTCGTAATTGAACGAAGTATTCATCCATCGGCTGTTGGATATTGGCAAAGTCTTTATCTACACTCGCTTTTAGGCTGTAAAGGGGATCAAACTTCTGAATAGCAATATCCAGATATTCAAGTGCCTTTTCTGCCTGATTCATATAAGCAAAAAACTTCGCCAGATTATAGTAGTTCTCGGGATTGCCTGACTCGTCAAATTCGAGAGCTTTTTCGGAAAACTCGATAGCGCCATCTAAATCTTCTAGTACATAGCTGATCCAACCAGCCATGAAATACCCGAGTGCAGCAAGTCCCTTATTGGGCATACCCTTGGCATAAGTCGCACAGCGCTTATAGTGATCCAGCGAACGATTGAGGTCGTAATATTGGGCTGGTTCCTGATATATATGTCCTAGGTATAAGTGGCAGAAAGCATTTCCTTTATAGATGTTTACACTTTCTTTGAGGTATTCGAGAGCATCTGTGAGAAACTGAGGTTCATCGGGATGCTGCAAATATTTGTCGTAGGCTTCTTTTCCGTCTCTGTATCGCTCCCGAGCTTCTGCTTTACGGTTGTTTTCAAGAATATTCGTCAACAGGTCAAAACCTTCTTGAATTTCTGTTCGCTGTAGCTCAAATTGCGAGACGATATTCATCATTCCCATATCAAAGGAAGACTTCAGCCCCGCCAAACCCAAGGACAGTCTGTCCCCTGTTTGTACCAATACTTCTCCCACTCGATCTACACGCCCTGCTACCTCATTCAGTCCAAGAGCAACTTTATCAAAACCCTCGTCTAGGCTGATT
>Ga0256830_1002257_pt1 | contig 12850 bp, 19 predicted proteins | sample 128326metaG_FD_190537 | JGI IMG/M metagenome (GOLD analysis project Ga0256830, IMG submission 190537) | Hydrothermal vent microbial communities from Lau Basin, Pacific Ocean - 128-326 | ecosystem: Environmental > Aquatic > Marine > Hydrothermal vents | place: Pacific Ocean: Lau Basin | collected...
GTTGTAGAAGCTGATGCTCATCGCTTGATCCTCCACTGTCAGCGTCGCAGCCTCACGCTGCACTTATAGCATAGCACCCCACAGCCAGAATGCAAGCGCTCGCGCCATGGAATGTTTCTATGCTCGCGATAAGCGGTGCTTATCGCGTGCTGGGCGCGCCCCGCTTATCAGCATATGCCGATATGCTGTGAACGCCGAGCTCGAGCGTGAGCGTCCCGGTATATTCGAATATCGGTGGGTTCGAATATCAGCGGGCTCGAATGTGCCAGCATTCGAACATTCGCATATCAGAATATTAGCGAATCGCCAGTCCCGTATAGATAGCAGCCGTTCACACTCGCACCGGCCTTGCAAGCGCAAGGCGCTCGCACGCGCGGAGCGCGTGCACTTGCGGAACGTTCGCAGCCGCGACAGCCCCGCACGGGGGCGGGGGCCCCCTTTGCGCAGCGCGCGCTGGGTGTCTGACCCCTCCCCGAGCTGCACCCGGGTTGGGAGTGTAGCACACGGTCCCATGCTGTTCCTTGACAGATGCGGGCGCATCTGCTATACTCTGCGCATCAGCAGGGCTGATGTGCTCGCTCTGCGAGCGAGGAGGTCGAAGAGATGCTCGCCGGCTGGAAGACGCTCATCACGAATGGGGTGGTGCTGCTCGCGGCCCTGGCCGCGATGTTCGGGCTGGAGATTGGGGTCGAGGAGCAGGAGGCGATTGTTGCCGGTGCGATGGCGCTCGTCAATATAGGGCTGCGGCTGGTGACCAAGGGCCCGGCCGGCCCCCTTGCCCGCGCTCGCTCTGCGGGCGAGGAGCGGTGAGATGGCCCGCCGAGCAGCTACGCTGCGAGGCCCCTGCGGATTCTTCGCAGCCCTGCTGCTGGTCGCGTTCGCGACCAGCGGGTGTGCGGGGCCCGCTGTGCGCGCCGAGACAGCGCGGCAGCAGCTCGCCGTTGCCGAGGCCCAATACACGGCGGCGGTCCGAACAGCGATTGATCTGTATCGGAACGGTGTGCTCACCCGCGAGCAGGCAGAGCGCCTGCACCCCCTCTTCCTCCGGGCTCGGGCCGCGCTCGACGCCGCCCACGCCGCGCTTCGCGCGGGGGTGCCGCAGGACACCGTCGGCTACCTGCGCGTCACGAACGAGCTGTTGATGCAGATTCGGCAGATGCTGCAAGAGGCGCAGCAGGCTTCGCCTGCCGCCCGCAGAGGAGGTCCCGTATGGGCACCGCAGCGCTCCTCCAAGCTGTGGACCTGATGCTCGCCCTCAACACCTTCGCCCTGCGCGCTATCGAGACCCAGCAGCGCGTTGCGGCGCTCATTAGCGCCGCGCAGCGGGAGGGGCGAGACCTCACCGAGCAGGAGCTGGCCGAGCTTCGCTCGGAGCGCGAGGCGGTCTTCGAGGAATGGAAGAAGATCATTGGGGATCACTGATCCTCTCCGACGTGCGGGAGGGGATGCCTCAGCTCTCCGAGCTGAACGAGCGCCTCGCGGGGCAGGCGCTGCGCGCCTGTCCGGGCTGCGGCCAGATGGGCCTCGTGCAGCACACGGAGTGTGCTGCGTGCGGTCGTGTTCACTCAGTGAACAAGCGCGGGGACAATGCCAGAAGCCTTCGATAGGTGTGTCAGGGGCGGCGGTCGCGTCCGGACGATCAAGGGGCCCAACAAGCGTATGGGCCTGAAGGCTGGCCAGTATCGGCACATATGCTTCCCTAAGGACGGCGGCCACCCCGTGCTCGGCGAGATCAAGGAGAACTCTCTCGAGAAGGCCCTGCGGAAGGGAGGAAAGAGCGGTGGGTAGCCCGCCCGACGCGCTACGCGCCGACGCCCCGGCGGACCGATCGGTGCGCGCGGCTGTCAGCTCTGCTGACAGCAGCAGCAAGGCGGCCCTCTGGGCCGCCCTCCCGGAGCGCGCCCGCTCGGTTCTCTCCCTCTACCTGCGCGGCCTCCCGCTCGCAGACATCGCCCGCGAGCTGGCGCTCGCGGAGGGTGAGATCCTCACCATCCTCGAGAGCGCCCCGGCCCGGCGCTATATCGAGCTGCGCCTACGCGAAGCGGAGAACGAACTTCAGCATCTATTGCCGTCGGCAATAGACGCCGTCCGGGCTGGCCTCTCCCACCTCGAGCCAGAGGTCCGCCTCCGCGCCGCAGATCAGTTCTGGAAGCTCACCGGCCGCTACAAGCAAGATGCGGCCGGAGGCCGCATCAGCGCCGAGGACGTCGTCCAGCAACTCCTCGTGCAGGTCAACATCCACACGCAGCAGCAGGAGGCCCGAGATGCTCCGGACCGCTCCTAGCCCGACCCGCATCACCGCCTCCGGCACGATCGACTCTAGCCGGGGCTTCCTCCACTACGTTGTCCTCACCGCCGGCGACTCCGCCGCCGCGAGCCTGGCGCTCGTAGACGGGAGCAACACAATCCTCACCATCAAGGCTGCTGCCGGCACTACCGAGCACGTTATGCTCCCTAACACCCGCTACAGCAGCCTGTCAGCGACGCTGACCGGCACGGGCGCCGAGGCAACCGTCGGGACCTCAAAGTGACCCCGCAGCGCCTCATCATCGAGACCCTATTCCGCATCGTCGATAAGGAGGGGCGGGACCGCGACTTCCTCCTCAACCCCGTCCAGGCCCGGCTCGACTCGGCCCTCACCGGCCGGGACGTGATCCCGAAGGCCCGCCAGGAAGGCGTCTCCACATACATCCTGGCACGCTTCACCGCCCTCTGCCTCTCACAGAGGAACCGCCGCTGCGTCGTAATCTCGCACGATCGGGAGAGCACCCAGCGCATGCTCGCCAAGGTGCGCTACTTCCTCGAGAACCTGAAGTGCCCCCCGCCCGAGATCTCCAACCTCAGCAAGAACGAGATCGTGTTCTCCCGCACCAACAGCATGTTCTTCATTGGCACAGCAGGCAGCCGCGAGTTCGGCCGGGGCGACACGATCACCAACCTGCACTGCTCCGAAGCCGCCTATTGGCCCAACCCGAAGGATCTGACCGCCGGCCTCTTCCAGGCCGTCCCCCGCGACGGCGAAATCTTCATCGAGAGCACCGGCAACGGCGTCGGCAACTGGTACCATCGCCTCTGCATGCGCGCCCAGCGCGGCGAGTCCCAGTGGCGCCTGCACTTCTTCTCCTGGCTCGATTCCCCCGAGTACGAGCTGGACCTCTCCCCTGCCGAAGAGCAAGAGGTTCTCTCTTCGCTCCGCGAAGAGTGGGAGGAACCCTACCTGGTCGACAAGCTGGGCTTGTCGGCCGGGCGAATAGCCTGGCGCCGCCTCAAGCTCGAGGAGCTTGACTACGACCTCACCCTCTTCAAGCAAGAGTACCCGACAACCCTCGACGAGTGCTTCCAGGCGTCGGGTCGGAGTATCTTCCGATACAAGCTCACCCCAACCGAGGAGTGGGTCCGCACCGAGTACGCCCTATCCGTGCTGCTCGGGCATCCCCGCCCCGACAAGCACTACATTCTCGGGGTTGATACCTCCGCCGGAGTAGGGCAGGACGCCAGTTGCATCCAGGTCCTGTGCCTCGACCCGCTCGAGCAGGTCGCCGAGTGGCTCGACGACCGCGTCGAGCCCGACGTCTTCGCCGGCAAGGTCGCCCTCCTCTCCGAGATGTTCAACAACGCGCCGATCTCCGTCGAGAACAACAACCACGGCGCGCTCGTGATCAACGTACTCCGCAAGGAGTACCCGCACCTGCAGGTCCTGACCAGCCCGTACACGCCCGGCGAGTATGGCATCCGCACGACTGTCCGCACGAAGCCCCTGCTGATCGGGCACCTTCGCAGGCTGCTGAGCCAGGGCGACCTGATCATTCACAGCCAGGAGTTGGCCTCGCAGCTCAGCACCTATATCGAGCACGAGAACGGGAAGCTAGGCGCCGAAGAGGGCTGCCACGACGACGCCGTTATGGCCCTAGCCATGGCCACTGCCCACGTTGAGCGCCTGCGGGCAGCGATGCTGCCCGCTCCTACGGAGCGGCAGGGCCCGAGAGACCCGTTCCTGCTCGACAGTATCCTCGACGAGCTGTCCCGGCGGAACGCTCGCCTCGGCTACCCGGCCCAGGTCCTATGAACAGGAGGGAGACATGCGCATTCTCATCCTGTCCCGCGAGGGGGACGGACTCGGCTTCGCCCAGGCGCTCGCCCGCGAGGGCCACGACGTCCATGTTTGGATCGGCGACAGGCGCGCCAAGCGTGCCGGCGTGGGTATCGTCGGCCGCCCGGCAGCCTGGCGCCCCCTCCTCCCCCAGACCGACCTGATCGTCTGCGATATGGTCGGGTTCGGACACCTCCGCAAGCTCTTCGATAAGCTCGGGAAGCCGGTGATCTCCTGCCACCCGGACTCTGACAGGGCCGAGCTGGACCGCCAGTTCGGCCTGGCGCTGATGCGACTGGCTGGCATTCGCCATCCCCGGACGTGGACCTTCGCGCGTCCCTCGGACGCGCGGGAAGTGCCCTTCCCACCCAAGGGCCTGGTTATCAAGCCCAGCGGGAATAAGAGCACTGCCCTCACCACCGTCAATCGGACGCGCGACCAGTACCTCTGGAATCTCGAGCGGTTGCCCGCCGACCAGCCCCTGATTGTCCAGGAACGCGTCGAGGGTATCGAGATCAGCACGGAGGGATGGTTCAACGGCCACGACTGGGTCCGCCCGTTCAATCATACCTTCGAGGAGAAGCGCCTGATGGACGGCGGGGTCGGCCCGAACACCGGCTGCATGGGCAATGTTGTCTTGGCTGCTGACGACAACAGGATTGTCAAGGAGACAATCCTGAAGCTGACGCCCTTCCTCCGCAAGATCTCCTATCGCGGCCCCGTCGATGTGAACAGTATCGTGAACACGCAAGGCGTGTTCGCTCTCGAGTTCACCATGCGCCCCGGCTACGATGCGATCGAAGCTCTTACAGAGCTTCTCCGGGAACCGCTCGGCACCCTCCTGTTCGAGGTGGCAACAGGGGTGAAGAAGGAGATGGACCTCCCCTCGGATGAGTACGGCATCGCCGTGCGCGTTAGCGTCCCGCCCTGGCCCCACGCCCGCCCGCCTGCGGAGCAGGCGGGCATGCCCCTGCGCTTCCCACGCGAGGCTGGCAAGCATATCTACCTCACCGATGCCTACCTAGAAGGTGGGCAGGCGCGGTATGCCGCCTTCGACGGCGTCATCGCCAAGGTTACGGCCAGGGGGCGGAGCCCGAGCGAGGCCAGGGGCCGTGTGTATCGGACACTGGCGAACATGCGCATCCCAGACGCCCAATACCGCACAGATATCGGCCAGCGCGTCCACAGCAATCTGACACTGCTGCGCAGCATGGGGTACCTCTGATGCTCGGCTATATCCGCAAGCGCCCAGACCTCTCCTTCTGGCAGGAGCAGATCGAGAAGGGCACCGAGTTCCGCAAGCGCTCTGCCAGTGAGGACGACTGGGAGCAGTGGCGTAAATACTACCGCGGGGAGTGGGACCCCTCGGTCTGCCCGACCAACCTCCTCTTCAAGATGATCCGCACTCTGGTCCCGCGCGTGTATTTCCGCAACCCCAGCGTCAGCGTGCGGCCGAGCAAGCCCGGCTTCGAGAGCATTGCCCTCGCCAAGATCGTTGAGCGGATCGACAACCGCCTCATCCGCGAGATGCGCGTCAAGCAGCAGATCAAGCGGATGGTCCAGCACGCCGTCATGTTCGGCACTGGCTTTGGGAAGCTCGGCTTCTCCTCCCAGATCAGCACCGAGCTGGAGGAGGGCGAGAGAACCCGTTTCGAGTACAACAGCCTCGTCCAGGAGGGCTTCCCCTGGTTCATGGCCGCCCACCCGGGCACGATCATCCTGCCCGCCGGCCTCCAGCGTTTCGAGGACACCCCCTGGATCATTCACCACATTCGCAAACCGGTGCAAGAGGTTCTGGAGGATCCGCGCTTCCAGCATAAGGACGAGATCGGCCCCTCCTCGAAGGGTCTGCCCGGGCACGATACCGTAGTGCAGGACTACGTAGAGATGGTTGACCTCTACGAGGTCACCGACAAGCGTACTGGTCGGGTCTTCGTCATCGCCCCACGGGTCACCGACAAGATCCTCCTCGAGGACGAGCACGCGCTTGCGGCACTCGGCCGCCTACCCTTCTACCCTCTCATCTTCAATGAAGATGATGAGAGGTTCTGGGGCATCCCCGATGCGAAGATCCTCGAGCCGCTCGTGCTCGAGATGAACGCCACCAAGACAACCATCCGCAACCACCGGCGCCTGAGCGTCATGCGCATTCTCGCTGGGAAGGGCAGCATCTCCGAGGCGGAGGCGGCCCGCCTCCTTGAGGAGGATGGGCAGCCTGCTGTCATCTGGACACAAGATGTGAACGGGGTGAAGCCGATCCAGCCGGCCGGCATCCCCGAGGACCTGCTCGCCAACTACGAATTCCAGATGCGGGACGTCCGAGAGACCCTCGGCTTCGGGCAGAACCAGTTCGGGGAGTATAAGCCAGGCAGCGGTGATACAACCGCCACCGAGGCGCAGATCGTGGCGATGGCCACCGAAATCCGCATAGACGAGAGGCGGGACATGGTCGCCGACCTTCTCACCGAACTGCTCGAGGACGTCAACAGGCTAATCTTCGATAACTGGACGGGTGAGCAGGTCATCGACCTCGTCGGCCCGGCCGGCATGCGTGTCTGGGTCTCCTTCTCCGGCGACCTCCTGAAGAAAGGTGCGTATAGCATCTCCATCGACCCGGACAGCAGCCTCCCAGAGACGAAGGCCCTGCGGGAGCGCCGCGCCATCCAAGTATACCAACTGCTGCGGCAGGACCCGAACGTCAACCAGGAGGAGTTGACGCGGTATCTGCTGAGGGAGCTGCAGGGCGTGCAGATGGACAACCTGCTGGCGACGCCAGCACCGGGCGTCGGGATGAGCCCCGACCGGCCAATGTCCTTCCAGGAGTTCGTAGAAACCCTGCAGAACGGCGCGAACCTGGGCGTGCCAGTCCCCGGTCAGCCCGACATGGTCTTCGACTTCGACGACGAGGGGAACCTCGTCAGGGTGAAGTGAGATGGCCGCTGACCCGAGCGAGATCAGGCAGCGGATAGCCGAGCAGATCGGGCTCGCAGAGCCCGAGAACCGCGCGCCGCGGCGCGTATTCTTCCGCGGACGCTATCTCGAGTTTCCGCCGGGTACCACGGACGAGCAGATCGAGCAGGCGCTGCGCGCCCCCGCCTCCGAATTCATCAGCGTCTCGGAAGCGCGGGGCGTGCCCGCCCCGTGGCTCGCCGACCTCGTGGAACGCCTGCAAGACGTTCCACTCGCGGACTTCGTCGCTGGCGGCCTGCTAGAAGCCCTACGGAAGAGGGCGCTCGGTATGCAGGTATCGCCGGCTGAGGCTGGCGCTGCCGCGCTCGATATGTTTCCGGGCTTTGCTGGCGTTACTAGGGGTTTGGAATTCTTTACACGTATACGGCCTCTAGGGGACAGGCGCTTGTATAGGGGTGTTGTAGACCCTGCTGAGAGGGAGCGTGCTGTTAGGGAGGGTGTGGTTGAGGGCTACGGCAGTGCCGAGCTGGGGACGCCAGGAACTAGTACCAGTGTTGATCCGCTGGTATCTATGAGACCCGCATTTTCAGGGATACCATACGGGGCTGAGGCTGAGTTAGCCCTAGGCTTGGTGAGGAATGAGATAACCCCATACGATATACCCGTGTTTCGCATTTCCCCTGCTAGGGCTGGGTTCCCTATCCTGGTAGCTGATGTAGACCCTGTCAGCTACTTGGCTAGGCGTCCTATCCCAAGTGCTGGTCCTGGGGTCGCCGCGCTGTCTAAGCCTAACCTGCTATTCAAAGAAGCGGAGGTGTTCTTCCGTAGGGATATACCGGACTTCGTCCAGCCTGTGCTTCGAGCTACACCCTTGGAGAAGGACGAGCTTGTAAAGCTGTTACGGGATAGGGGGGCTATAAAATCCAGGATTAGGGAGGCTAAGGAGCTGTTTTTCTCACCAGGTTTCCCCGAAGTAGCCCGGTACAAGGTATATGAGCCGTCCTCTAAGATCGCCGCTGGTATGCAGTTGTTGAAGGAGGCTGCAGCTAGATCTGAGAGGTATAGAGGGCTCAGGGTAGAGGTATTAGAGGCCTCGGCGGATTTGATCCGTTCCTTGGGAGTTTACGAAGCGCCTAAACGGCTACTGTCTATCCCTCTAGGGGAAGGGCTTACATTTGGTGGGCTGGTCAGCTCTGCAGAGAGGCTCGTTGACAGTTCTACTAGGGTTAGGGATTTGTGGAATGTTATGGGAGCTGCTGACAACCCTATGCAGGCTGTAGAACTGGTAGCTAGCGCCTATAATAAGGACCCTAATGATGTCATTGATACTTTGATTAGGCCCGCTCTGAAAGAAGCCTACAAAGCTTATGACGAATTTGCCCGGACTCTGCGGAAAGTAGATCTTGGGGTAGCGGTCCGTCAGGATACTGGAGAGGATATACGGGAGGCCTACGATGCCTTTGTACGAACTAAGGTGCGTGGGTTGCGGCAAAGAAGAGGAAAGGCTCGTGCGGATCGCGGAGCGCGATAAGCAGGAGTGCCATCGGTGCGGAGCACCGATGCGAGTGATATTCCGGGGCTCCGCCGGCCGCTACCACCCGTTCCCAGAAGGGTGGTGGGAGCACCTAGACACCAAGCCGATCTACATCAAGAACAAGCGCCAACTGCGCGAGGAGTGCCGTAAGCGCGGCCTCTCCTCGCAGTACCTGGAGGACCTCTGACATGAAGATCGTGCTGATCTTCAAGGAGGGCGGGGACGAGGTGGAGATTCTGAACCCGGAGCCAATCGCAATGCGCCGGGTCGAATCCCTCCTCCTGAAGGTCCCGCATGCCCTCCGACATGCGATGCGTCGGAAGCAACAGGCTGCGGGCAAGGCTCGCAGCGGGAAGAAGTGAGGTGACCTATGGACACTGAGAACCTGCAGAACACCGAAGCAGAGACCGAGGGTCAGGCCCACGAGGAGGGCTCTGAGTCCGAGCAGCAGGGCGGCTCGCAGGGCGAGCCGATACCCCCGTACATCGAGGAGATGAGCAAGGCTATCTCCGTCCTTGCCAAGTCTGTGCAGGATATTCAGCAGCAGCAGGAGGAGCTTGCTCAGAAGATCCTCGCCTCAGCCCGCCCGGGTTCGCAGAGCGAACCCGGGGAGGAACTTTCCAGCTCGGGCTCTGTCAAAGAGCAAGAGAGCGAGGAGGGCTGGCCCTCCCCCGACGAACTAGAGACGATGAGCCGTCGGGAACTCCTCGATCTGATCGAGCGGAAGCTCGAGCGCCATGTCGAGGAGCGCGTAGGAAAAGTCCTGCAGGAAGTGCAGTCGGTGCGGGCTCGCACCGAGGAGGAGAAGGTCCTCCAAGAGATATCGCAGCTCGAGAAGCAGCATCCTGACTTCTGGGAGTGGCGCGACGAAATGATCAAGATCGCACAGGAGATGCCCGGCATCTCCCCGCGTCGCGCCTACCTCCTGGCAAAGCAGGAGAACCCGAAGAAGGCCGAGGAGCTGGCCGCAAAGTACCAGCGGAAGGACGACAAGGACGAGGGCAACGAGGGTGCCCGGCCCCGGTTCGCGGGGCTCACGCCTACGAGTGGACCCGCGCCCGCTGCGCGGGGTAAGCTCCCGCCCGAGAAAGCTGCGGAAGCAGCTTTCGAGGAGGTGAAGGCCCGCTTCGGCGACGTCTTCGCCGCGCAAGAATAGAGGAGACTGAGCAATGCCTGGCACTCTCGTAGAGGCGCTCGACAATCTATACACCACCACCTGGCAGAATATGAAGAGTCAGGTGGCGGATCAGATTTTCGACGCCACACCCTTCTACTTCTGGCTCAAGAGCAAGGGTAAGATGAAGACGGTCTCAGGAGGCCGCTTCATCACTGAGCCCCTGCAGTACGCCAAGAACGATAACGTGACGTGGATCGGCCGCGGCGGCACGGTCAGCCTGAACGATCAGGAGTTCCTGACCGTCGCCTACTATGAGTGGCGGTACCTCGTCGCGTCCATCGTTCGCTTCGGCGTTGACGACCAGAAGAATCGCGGGAAGAACCAGATCATCGACCTGATGATGGCGAAGCTCCAGAACGCCCGCGATTCTCTGATCTCGGAGCTTGAGTCCCGCCTCTTCGCCGGCGAGGGCAGCTCCTCGAACGCCATGGACGGTCTGCTGCATCTGGTGCAGGACGATCCGACGGTGTCGAGCACCGTCGGCGGCATCGACCAGAGCAGCAACTCGTGGTGGCGCAACCAGTCCATCAACATGACCGGTGTCTCGTTCGCGTCCTCCGGTGTTGAGAACATGCGGCGGATGCTGAACAACACCATGAACAACCTGAAGATGGACGCGCCCGACATCATCGTGTGCGGGCAGCAGCCCTACGAGTTCTACGAGGACAACCTGCTCTCCTACTACCGGATCACCAACAACAAGTTGGGCGATGCCGGCTTCCAGAACCAGGTGTTCAAGGGGATCCCCATGGTCTGGAGCCCGTCCTGCGGGAACCGCATGTATTTCCTGAACACCCGGTTCATCAGCCTGGTCTACGATCCCGCCCTCTTCTTCGACATGACGGAGTGGAAGGCGATCCCCGACCAGGTGAACGATCGGGCCGCCCAGATAGTCAGCGCCATGCAGCTCACCGTGAGCCGCCGGCGCTGCCAGGGCGTGATCTACGGCATCGACACTGCCTGAGTGGGAGGGTAGAGCAATGCCTGCCGGACAGAAGAAGGTGTTTGCGACCCCCCTCACCGCGGTCGAGACCACGGACAAGGAGGGCGTGGGTACGATCCGGATCGAGGGGAACAAGATCTACAAGTGGGTCAAGCTCCTCAACAGCACGGCCAACGTCTCCGGCGTGGCCGGCGACCTCGTCGCGTATGCGAAGAACGGGTACGACCAGCACACGGTTGTTACCGACTTCACAGACGCGGACGCGGCGCCGGTCGGGGCGGGCCTGCTGGTGGCGAGCGTGCAGGGGCAGGCCGGCACCGCCGAGTATTGCTGGATTCAGATCGCCGGCCCGGCGACCGCGAATCAGGCGCTCGGTGGCTCGCCCGGCGAGGGTGCCCCGCTGATGGCCAGCTCGACCGACAAGGCCCTGACCCTCGCCACCGCCAACACCACGACCGGGGCCCTGAACGGGCTGCCGATCGCGGCGGCGGTGGACGTGGCAGGGAAGAAGGTCGCGCTCAACTGCCCCTTCTGAGCTTGGGCTGGGGGCGGGCTCCGGCCCGCCCCCTCCCCGCTTTCACTAGAAAGCGGGCGTGTTCACTAAGTGAACATGGGAGGGGCAGATGGGCACTCTAACCCTCGCAGATCTCAAAGATGAGCTGCGGACCGCCCTCGGCGGTCGCACCGACCAAGACGCTCGCCTGACCCGCGCGATCAACCTCGCGCAGGTCCGTGCCGCGCGCCTCTGGGACTTCGACGAGCTGCGGCGCACCTACAAAGCCACCAACTTCTACAACAACGACCCGGACGACCGGTTCCTCGCCTTCCCGGCCAACATCCGGAAGGTCCACTCCCTCGTCCTCGAGGACGGGGCGAACAGCCGCAAGCTGACGTATGTCCCGCCCCGTCAGTGGGACAAGTTCCTCTCCTCCGTCGAGACAAGCCGGCGTGGGCGCCCCACCCACTATACAAAGTGGCAGGATCAGATCGAGTTCTACCCGATCCCCGACAAGCAATATACCTGGCGCCTGCGCTGCACAATCTGGCCCGCTGACTTGTCTGCCGATGCAGACAAGTCGGACCTCGACGAGAAGGACGATCTGATCATCGCCCTCGCCGCCTCCTGGATATACCTCACCCTCGGCGACAACGACCGAGCCGCCTACTGGTACCGCGTCGCGCGCAGCCTCTTCCAGGAGGGTATGTCGGAGGAGGGCGCACAGGTTGACCTCGAGATCAAGGCGGGCGACCCGGTCGCCGTGCCCGCTTCGGGCACGTACTGGTCCGACCCATTCGTCCGGAGTGCGCCATGAAGTGGCTGATCATTCTCTCCATCGGCGTGGCCGTCGGCGTAGCAGCAGCGCTGCTCTGGCTCTTCCGGAGGTTCCTGTGAGGCTGCCCTCCAACTGCATCCTCTGGGCCGTCTGGATGTGGCTCCGGCACGGCGGCTATGTCCGCGTGCGCCGCTCCACCCACTATATCTTCGGTGGGAAGAAGCGCGGCTGGTGGCCGCACGTCTCCTGGTCCAGGGACGGCCGTCATTGGTGGTCCTACGGCCCGCCCGACGATCCGCCACGCCTGTATAAGGCATGTCTGCGGCTGGGCTTCCCGCCACCGCTCTACTTCGGAATCGTGCGGGAGGAGGTGGACTGATGCGATGGGATATTCTCAGGTCTGAGCTGGCGAACGACCCACTCGGCCGGGGCTACGCCACTATGTCGGACGAGCAGGTTGCTGCCTCCCTCAACAACCCAGACCGCCTCATCGTGCAGAGCACGATGGTCACCGCAAAGGGCCTGATGGCCCTGCTCGACCCGGCCACGGCCGCTGCCATCCTAGACAAGTTGGAGGCCGCTGCCTCCTCCAATAGCACGGTGAAGTGGATTCTCTCCTTCATGCAGGGCAGTGCCGAGGGCGTGGACCTAGGCCACCCGAACACCAGGGCGCAGATCGATGCGCTGGCAGCGGCCGGTGTCCTCTCCGCGGACGAGGCTTCCCTCCTCAAAGCCCTAGCCGACAATCTCGTCAGCCGGGCCGAGGAGCTGGGGCTGCCAGAGATCAAGCCGTGGATGGTCGCGCACGCGCGAGGTAGCTGACTATGCCGATCACGAAGCAGGCGAGACAGGTCACTTGGGGCGGCGGTGTCACGGTGAGCGTTGCGGCGGGCGCTGCCACGAACAGCGACACGATCACGCC
>Ga0256830_1002258_pt1 | contig 12849 bp, 10 predicted proteins | sample 128326metaG_FD_190537 | JGI IMG/M metagenome (GOLD analysis project Ga0256830, IMG submission 190537) | Hydrothermal vent microbial communities from Lau Basin, Pacific Ocean - 128-326 | ecosystem: Environmental > Aquatic > Marine > Hydrothermal vents | place: Pacific Ocean: Lau Basin | collected...
GAGGTCGAGGGTGAGGCTGTCCGGGCTCCGCAGCCCCTTGGCGAGACCGATGGTCACCGGAAAGAAGGCGATGTAGGCGGCGATGATCGCCTTCGGCAGCCAGCCCTGGACCCCGTACTGGCCGAGCAGGACGACCAGCATGGGCGCGAGGGCGATGATGGGTACCGTCTGCGAGGCGACGATCCAGGGCAGCACCGAGAGCTCGAAGGCCCGCGAGAGCACGAGGCCGACGGCGAACAGGAACCCGACCAGGGCGGCGAGCGCGAGCCCCACCAGGGTCTCGGCCCCCGTCCAGAAGGCGTTGATCGGAATGGCGCTCGGCGAATCGAGCGGCAGCAGGAGATTGTAGATCCCCGTGAGAAGCTGGCCGGGGGCCGGGATCACCGGGTTCCTGAGGGAGAAGGCGCAGGCGAGGGGACCCTCGCAGTCCATCACCGCGCCCCGCTCGAGGGCGCGCTGCGCGAGCGGGTAGTTGGCGATCACGACCAGCGGCAGGTAGAGCAGCACGGCCGCGGCCGCCACCACCGCCATCGGTCCGAGATTACCCGCCCGCGCGCGCATCGCCCGTTCTCCGCCCGGTTCAGGGCATCACGCCGCTCGGGATCGGCCGTGCGAAGCCGGTCATGTCCTCGGAATCGAGGATGCCGGCGGCGACGAGCTGGCCGGCCATGGTCTCGAGCTTGCCCATGTCGAGATAGCCGAGCCCGTTCTTGCGGCTCTCCTCGGTCACCATGATGGTGCGGATCTTCTCGATGCCGATCAGCTCGAAGTCCTTCTCCAGATTGGGGTTGTACTGGAGCAGGATGTCGGCGGCCTCGTCGGGATTGTCGAGGGCGTACTTGAAGCCGCGATAGCGCGCCTGCACGAAGGCCTTCACCTTCTCCGGAAACTTCTCGAGCACGCGCTCGGTGGTGAACAGCACGTTCTCCTGCCAGTCCACGCCGAACTGCTTGTAGGAATAGACGTAGTAGGGATCCTCGACGACCTTCTCCGCCACCAGCACCTCGTTGTAGATCATGCCCGAGGCGTAGTCGTACTGTCGCGCGAGCCATCCGCCGAGGGTGGCCGGGTCACCCTGCTGGTTGACGACCTGAATCTGGTTCTCCCAACCCTTGCCGATCAGCGCCTTGATGGGCTTGTCGTAGCCGATCCAGGTGGCGAACTGGCCCCGGATGTCCTTCGGGCTCTCGATCTTCTTCCAGGAGAGGATGCGCATCGCCGACTCCTGGAAGTCGGCACCCAGCACCACGAGGTCGAGGCCCTGCTTCTGGCGCGCTTCCAGAAGGTTGTAGGGATAGTCGATGCCCAGCACGAGCTTGCCGCTCCGCGCCTCGGCCAGCACCCGGCCGATCGGCGACAGGCCGGGGCCGCCCGGTACCACCGTCACGTCGAGACCGGCCTCGCGGTAGAACCCCTTCTCCACCGCCACCGGATCGCCGACCGATTCGGCGTGGATGTACCAGGATTCGATCATCGTCGCGGGTTCGAGCTCGGCCGCTGCCGCCGCCGTCGCGCCACCCACCGCCAGGGCCAGGGCCCACAACGCCGTCCGTGTTTCTCGGATCATCGCAACCTCCCTAGGTCTGTTTGGTCATCTCCAGATGCCAGCCGACGAAGCGTCGCTCGAGCACCGCGAGAATGCCGAGCATCATCCACCCCACGAGGGTGCAGAGCACGGCGGCCACGAACACCCGCGCGGTATTCCCCACATAGCGCGAATCCAGGATGATGAAACCGAGTCCCTGGAAGGCGCCGAACAGCTCGCCGACGATGGCGCCGTTGACCGCCGCCATGGCCGCTCCCTTGAGGCTCGTGAAGATCACCGGCAACGCCGAGGGCAGCTTCAGGAGACGCACCCGCTGGCCGAAGCTCGCGTTGTAGGAGGTCAGCAGCTCCTCCTTGAGCGGATCGGTGGAGAGCATCTCCTTGTGGGCGAAGTAGACGAGGGCGAAGAAGGCGTAGAGGCCGGCGATCGCCACCTTGGAGGCGATGGTGTTGGCCCCGAGCCAGACCACGACGAGGCTCGCGAGCGCCACGAAGGGGATGGAGTTGAGGGTGATCACCGCCCGGAAGATGAAGTCCTCGAGCCAGCGCGGGACCACCAGCAGCACGAGCGCCGCCAGCATCGCCAGCGCCGAACCGATGAGGAACCCCAGCACGATCTCCTGGGTAGTGATCCAGGCGTTGATCATGATGAGCTGGGGCGCCCGGGTGAACTCGGCGAAGATGCGGGACGGGCCGGGGAGCAGGAAGGGGGCGTCGTAGGCCGCCGCCGCCACCTCCCAGACCGCCATGAAGACGATGCCGAACAGCAGCCACCGGGTGACCTCGTTGTCGGCCAGCGACATCCGTCGGGCCTCGGGATCGAAACGGCTCACGACGCCGCCTCCCGGAGAAAGTGCACGGGGGCACCGCGGACGGTGGTGGTCCCGGGCCGTGTCTCCGCCACCACCCGGCCCCGCTTGAGCACGAAACGGCGCGGCGGCAGGGTGCGCAGCGCGTCGTCCTCGGTGGGCACCGGCCAGACGATGAGATCGGCGGGATTGCCGACGGCGACGCCGTGACCGGCCAGTCCCTCCTCGCCCGTCACCCGCCGGTTGTGCCAGATGGCGGCCGGGCGCGCGGTCAGCATGGGAAAGAGGTGACGGCGGTCGGCACGCCCCGACATGTGGCCGAGATGCAGGAGCACGAAGGCGGTGTGGAGCGGATCCCCGCAGCCCATCGGATACCAGGGATCCATCACCGAATCGTGCCCCGCCGCGACGTTGACGCCGGCCGCCAGCAGCTCGCGCACGCGCGTGAGGCCGCGGCGGATGGGATAGTGGTCGAAGCGTCCCTGCAGCACCGCATTGTCGGGCGGGTTGCAGATGACGTGCAGCCCGGCCCGGCGGAGATTGCCGATGATCTTGTCGGCGTAGGCGTTGTTGTAGGAATGCATGGCGGTGGTGTGGCTGGCCGCCACCCTGCCGCCCATGCCGAGGCGGATGGTCTCCGCCGCCAGGGTTTCCAGAAAGCGCGAGTGATCGTCGTCGGTCTCGTCGCAGTGGACGTCGACCGGCAGCCCCGCCTCGTGGGCGAGGCGCATGACGTAGCGGATCTGCTCGACGCCGTATTCGCGGGTGATCTCGTAGTGGGGGATGCCGCCCACGACGTCGACGCCGAGGGAGATCGCCTCGCGCATGAGATCCTCGCCGCCCTCGAAGGAGTAGACCGCGAGCTGGGGAAAGGCGACGAGCTGGATGTCGATGAGATCGGCCACCTCGCGCTTGATGGCGAGCAGGGCCCTGAGCGCGGTGAGCTTCGGATCGCAGACGTCGACATGGGAGCGGATGTGGGTCACGCCGTGGGCCACGAACCAGGGCAGCGCCTTCATCACCCGGCCGCGGATGTCCTCGGGGGTGAGGCGCTTGACCCTCTCCGCCCAGATGGCGATGCCCTCCCAGAGGCTGCCCGATTCGTTGGGCCGCGGGTCACCCTCGGTGAGGATCGCATCGAGGTGGATGTGGATCTCGTAGAAGCTCGGCGACACCAGATTGCCCCGGGCCGGAATCTCCTCGCGGCCCGAGAGTCGCGGCTCGATGGCGACGATGACGCCGTCCTCGATGCCGATGTCGACGAGCCCGTCGCGCCCCGTGAGACGCGCCTCCTTGATCACCGTGTCCATCGCACCCAGGCTCCGGCCCGTTTCCTCCCCGGCCTCCTCAGACCTCGACCTCGTACCCGTGCCCCTTGCGCAGCGCCTCCCGCACCTCGGTGGCGATCTCGAAGAACCGCGACGTCTCCCGGGTCTCGAAATCCCGCGGCTGCGGCAGGTCGACCGGGATCACGGTCTCGATCTTGCCGGGTCGCGGGGTCATCACCACGATGCGGGTGGAGAGGAACACCGCCTCGGGGATCGAATGGGTGACGAAGATCACCGTCTTGCCGGTCTCCCGCCACAGCCGCAGCAGCTCGAGATTGAGGTTCTCGCGGGTGATCTCGTCGAGGGCACCGAACGGCTCGTCCATGTAGAGGAGCTGGGGATCGAAGGACAGCGCCCGGGCGATGGACACCCGCTGCTGCATGCCGCCCGAGAGCTGCCAGGGGTACTTGTCGGCGAACTTGTCGAGCCCCACGAGGGCGAGCATCGCCTCGGCGCGGCGCTGGCGCTCCTCGCGCGGGAACCCCATCACCTCGAGCGGCAGCATGACGTTGGCGAGCACGGTCCGCCATTCCATCAGCGTCGGCGCCTGGAAGACGTAGCCGTAGGAGCGGTCGCGCCGGGCCTCGGCCGGGCTCTTGCCGCCGATGCTGATGGTGCCGGAGCTGGGCTCGATGAGATCGGCGAGCAGCCGCAAAAGGGTCGTCTTGCCGCAGCCCGAGGGGCCGATCAGGCTCACGAACTCGCCCTGTTCGATGTCGAGGGTGGCGTCCTTGAGGGCGACCGTGCCGCCACCGTAGATCATGGTGACGTTGCGCACGGATACGAGCGCGTCACCGGTCGCGGCCGGCTCCCCGGGTACTGCGGTGGCGTTCACGGCACCTCCTCAGAAGTAGGCCGGCTCGCGCCGCAGCAGGCGGCCGCGGCCGGTCTCGCCGACGAACCGGCCGTCGCGCGCCGCTACCTTGCCGCGCACCGTGACCACCGCCGGCCGGCCGTCGAGCTCGAACCCCTCGAAGGCGTTGTAGTCGTTGTTCATGTGCTGGGTCTCGACCGAGCATTTGCCGCGCCAGTCGGCATCGTAGATCACGAGATCGGCGTCGGAGCCGACGGCGATGGTGCCCTTCCTCGGGAACAGCCCGAACAGCTTGGCGGCACGGGTGCTGGCGGCATCGACGAAGCGGTGGATGTCCAGCCCGCCCCGGCTCACGCCGTAGGTCCAGAGCAGGTTCACCCGGTCCTCGATGGCCGGCATGCCGTTCGGGATCTTGGTGAAGTCGCCGCGGCCCATGTCCTTCTGGGCGAGGTCGAAGGGGCAGTGATCGGTGGCGACGGTGTCGACGAAACCGCGCTTGACCCCCTCCCACAGCGCCGGCTGGTTGCGCCGGTCGCGCAGCGGCGGCGACATGACGTACTTGGCGCCCTCGAAGTTCGGCCGCTCCGCCCAGCTCTTGTCCAGCAGCAGATGGGGGATCACCACCTCGACGAAGATGGGCACGCCCCGCGCCTTGGCGGCCATCGCCGCCTCGAGGGCGGGAATGCAGGAGAGGTGCACCACATAGCCGGTGGCGCCGGTGTTCTCGAGGAACACGCCGAAGCGATGGGTCCCCTCGGCCTCCACGCTCTCCGGCCGGCTCGGCTCGTGGCCTTCGGGACCGGTCAGGCCCTGCTCCAGGATGCGCGGCTGGAGCTGGGCCACGAGTTCGGCGTTCTCGCAGTGGGCGGTGGTGATCACGCCGAGCTCCTTGGCGAGCCGCAGCGTCTGGTACAGCTCCTCGTCGCCCACCCCGAAGAAGTTCTTGTAGGCGAGGAACACCTTGAAGGAGGCGATGCCGTCGGCGACGATCTCCCGGAGCTGGCCTTCGCTCTTCGCGTCGAACTTGGGCACCGCCATGTGGAAGCTGTAGTCGCAGACGCTCCTGCCCTCGGCCTTGCCTTTCCAGAGCTCGTAGCCTTCGAGCAGGTCGTCGTTGCGGTTGGGGCAGCACATCTCGATGTAGGTGGTGGTGCCGCCCACCACCGCCGCCTTGCTGCCGGTCTCGTGATCGTCCTTGGCGAAGGTGCCCATGAAGGGCAGATGGATGTGCACGTGGGGGTCGATGAAGCCCGGAAAGACGTACTTGCCGGAAGCGTCGATCACCTCGGTGCCCGGCGGCACCTCGAGATCGCGGCCGATGCGGGTGATCTGCTCGTCCTCCACGTAGATGTCCGCGCGCTGACGCGAATCGGCGGTGACGATCTCGCCATTCCTGATCAAGAGCGGCATGGGGCTTCCCTCCGGTATGGTGCGGCCGAGGGGGCTCGGCGCGTCAATGGATGTCGATGCCGTTTTCCTCGCGGTAGCGCTTCATCGCCTCCCAATCGGTGCCCACCTCGGGCCGGGCGGCGGTCAGCTCGGCCCAGGTGATGGACGGCCGTCCCGAGGGGACCTCCACCATTTCTATGCAGCCGTCGATCGGGCACACGTTGTAGCACAGGCGGCAGCCCACGCAGTCCGCCTCGCGCACCACCGGGAGCGGCCGGTTGGCCGTCGCCTCCTCCTTGCCGTTGGCGCGCGGTCCGTAGGCGCGGGGCTCGACCCGACGACCCTCGCCGTCGACGAGGTCGATGCACTGATGCGCGGTGTCGTTGCAGGCGATGTAGCAGAGATCGCAGCGGATGCACTTCGCCGGATCGATCCGCGCCACCGCCCGGAAGGAGAGGTCGAAGTCCTTGAAATCGGAGATCCGGTGGACCGAACGTCCGACCACGTCGGCGATGGTGGCGAAGCCCTTCTCGTCCATCCAGGCCGACAGGCCTTCGACGAGATCGTCGATGATGCGGAACCCGTAGTGCATCACCGAGGTGCAGACCTGGAGGCTGCCGGCACCCAGGAGCAGGAACTCGGCGGCGTCGCGCCAGGTGGCGATGCCGCCCATGCCGGAGATGGGCACTCCCGCCTCGCGGATCTCCGGATCGCGCGCCACCGACGACAGCATGTTGAGGGCGATGGGCTTGACGGCCGGCCCCGCGTAGCCGCCGTGGCTGCCCTTGCCGCCGATGCTGGGGACGATCTCCAGGGTGTCGAGATCGACGCCGATGATGGAGTTGATGGTGTTGATCAGCGACACCGCGTTGGCGCCCGCGCGCACCGCCGCCCGCGCCGGCGGCACGATGTCGGTGACGTTGGGCGTGAGCTTGACGATCACCGGGATGGAGGCGGCTTCCATGACCCAGCGGGTGATCTGCTCGCAGTATTCGGGCACCTGGCCGACGGCGCTGCCCATGCCGCGCTCCGACATGCCGTGGGGGCAGCCGTAGTTGAGCTCGATCCCGTCGGCGCCGGTGTCCTCGATGCGGCGGACGATGTCGCGCCACGCCTCGGGGTTCGATTCCACCATCGCCGAGGCGATCACCGCCCGGTCCGGCCAGGCGCGCTTGACCTCGGCCATCTCCCGCAGATTGACCTCGAGCGGGCGGTCGGAGATGAGCTCCACGTTGTTGATGGCCAGCATCTTGTGGCCGTTGTAGTGCCAGGCCCCGTAGCGGTTGGAGACGTTGAGCACCGGCGCGCCGATGGTCTTCCACACCGCGCCGCCCCAGCCGGCTTCGAAGGCCTTGTGGATCTGGGCGCCGCTGTTGGTGGGTGGCGCGGAGGCCAGCCAGAAGGGGTTGGGAGACTTGATCCCGGCGAAATCGATCGACAGATCGGCCATGGCGTCCCTCCTCATTCGGCCGCGGCGGCGGCCGCGCCGAGATGTTCGTGGATGGCCCGGGCGGCCAGCTTGCCGTCCTGGGTGGCCATGACGGTGGAGGCCGCGCCCCGCGCGCGGATGCAATCGCCGCCGGCGTACACCCGGTCGATGCTGGTGCGATAGGCCTCGTCCACCTTCACGAAACCCCGCTCGGTGGCGAGACCCAGCTCGGCGATCAGCGCCGGCTTCTCCTGGCCGATCGCCTTGATCACCTGATCGGCGGGCAGGGTGAACTCGGAGCCGGGCACCGGCTCCGGCGCCGCACGGCCGGAGGCGTCGGGGCTTCCGAGCCGCATGCGCACGCATTCGATGCCGGTGACCCGCCCGTTCTCGCCCAGCACGCGCAGCGGCTGGGTGAGGAAGCGGAAGTCGATGCCTTCCCTGCGGGCGAACTCGTACTCGTGCCGGTAGGCGGGCATCTCCCGCTCGCTCCGCCGGTAGAGGATGGTCACCCGCTCGGCACCCAGCCGACGGGCGATGGTGGCGGCGTCGATGGCGGTGTTGCCGGCCCCCACCACGTAGACCTCGTTGCCCACCTCCATCTTTTCGGGCTCGAACTTGCTGCGTTCGATCCACGTCAGCCCGTCGAGGACGAGCTCCTCGCCCGGGATGCCGAGCGCGGGCGAGCCGCCGAGACCGATGCCCAGGAACACGGCGTCGTATTCCCCTAGCAGGGCGTCCAGCGTGAGGTCGCGGCCGAGTTCCCGGCCGGTACGGATGTCGACGCCGAGCTGGGCGATCATCTCCGCTTCGGCCAGCGCCACCTCGACCGGCTCGCGCAGCACGATGATGCCGTAGGTGGAAAGGCCGCCGGGCAGCTCCCGTTTCTCGTAGAGGGTGACGGCATGGCCGAGGCGGGCCAGCTCGGCGGCGCAGGCGAGCCCCGCCGGCCCGGCCCCAATCACCGCCACCCGCCGGCCGCTCGGCGGGCCGGCCGTGAACAGCCGGATGCCGTTCTCGAACAGATGGTCGGTCGCGTGGCGCTGCAGCCGGCCGATCATGATGGGGCGGCCTTCGGCGTTGAGCACGCAGGCGCCCTCGCACAGCTCCTCCACCGGACAGACGCGCGCGCAGGTGGCCCCCAGGATGTTGGCCTCCATGATGGTGCGCGCCGAACCGCGCAGATTGCCGGTGGCGATCTTCTTGATGAAGCCGGGGATGTCGATGTGGGTGGGGCAGGCGTGGGTGCAGGGTGCGTCGTAGCAGAACAGGCACCGGTACGCCTCGACCCTGGCCTCGTGTTCGCTCAGGGGCGGCAGCACTTCACCCAACCCGCCGGTCCGTCGTTCCTTTTCAATCACGCTGCGTTTCCCGTAGTTTAGCCGTCCCGGGCGCCGTGCGCCGTTTCCGGAAGCCCGGACATTAGCGGCGCATCGCCGACCCTTCAAGCGGCTGCGACGGTGGTCCGAAGGCCACAGCCGCGGCTGGCGCCGGGCGCCGGCCGGGGCTATCTGAGGACCTACCGGAAGCCCGCGGGAACGGTCATGATCGAACGCGTCCTCGTCCTCGATTTCGGCTCTCAGTACACCCAGCTCATCGCCCGCCGCCTGCGCGAGCTCCGCGTCTACTGCGAGATCCATCCCTGCACGGTGGACGACGGTTTCGTGCGGGCCTTCGCACCACGCGCGATCGTGCTCTCCGGCGGGCCGGCGAGCGTGCTCGAGGAGGCCGGACCGCGGGCGCCGGAGGCCGTGTTCGCCCTGGGCGTGCCGGTGCTGGGCATTTGCTACGGCCAGCAGACCATGTGCGCCCAGCTCGGCGGCGCGGTCGAACCGGCGAGGGAACGAGAGTTCGGCCGGGCGGAGATCGAGCTCGTCCGGGAATGTCATCTGTTCGACGGTCTGCTGCGGGTGGGCGACCGGACCACCGTCTGGATGAGCCACGGCGACCGGGTGGTGACGCTGCCGCCCGGTTTCGCGGCGGTGGCCCGGAGCGAGGGGGCGCCCTTCGCCGCCATCGCCGACGAGGGGCGGCGGTTCTACGGCGTGCAGTTTCATCCCGAGGTGGTGCACACGGCCATCGGCCGGGGGCTGTTCGCCAACTTCTGCTACCATGTGGCCGGGCTCGCCGGCGACTGGTCGATGGCGACCTTCCGCAACGAAGCGGTGGCCCGCATCCGCGAGCGGGTGGGCGAGGGGCGGGTGCTGTGCGGCCTCTCGGGTGGTGTCGATTCCGCCGTCACCGCCCTTCTCGTGCACGAGGCGGTGGGCGACCGGCTGACCTGCGTGTTCGTGGATACCGGGCTGTTGCGGGCGGGCGAGGCGGAGGAGGTGGTGGGCCTGTTCCGCGGCCATTTCAACATCCCCCTCGTCCATGTCGAGGCGGCGGACCTGTTCTTCGAGCGCCTCGCCGGCATCGAGGATCCCGAGGCCAAGCGGCGGATCGTCGGCCGCAGCTTCGTCGAGCTCTTCGAGCAGGAGGCGGAGCGGCTCGGCGGCGCCGAGTACCTGGCCCAGGGCACCCTCTATCCCGACGTCATCGAGAGCGTCTCCTTCCGCGGGCCGAGCGCCACCATCAAGACCCACCACAATGTGGGCGGCCTGCCCGAGCGGATGCGGATGAAGCTCGTGGAACCGCTGCGCGAGCTCTTCAAGGACGAGGTGCGCGAGCTCGGCCGCGAGCTCGGCCTGCCCGAGCGCTTCGTGGGCCGTCATCCCTTTCCCGGCCCCGGCCTCGCCGTGCGGGTGCTGGGCGAGGTGACCCGCGAGCGGGTGGCGATGCTCCAGGAGGCCGACCGCATCTTCCTCGAGGAGATCCGCGCGGCCGGGCTCTACGATGCCATCTGGCAGGCCTTCGCGGTGCTGCTGCCGGTGCGCACCGTGGGGGTGATGGGTGATGCCCGCACCTACGAGGCCGCCTGCGCCCTGCGCGCGGTGACCTCCGAGGACGGCATGACCGCCGACGTCTATCCCTTCGATTCCGCCTTCCTGACCCGCACCGCCACCCGCATCGTCAACGAGGTGCGCGGCATCAACCGGGTGGTCTACGACCACACCAGCAAGCCGCCCGGTACCATCGAGTGGGAGTGAGGACCGCGGATACGTGCCGTTGACAAGCGTGGAGGCGGCGGCACTCTCTGGCCGGCGTCGGTAGGGACGGAAGGGCGGTCCGTTGGACAGTTGGCGTTCGGCCCCTTGGGTGTTCTGGGCATTCCTGCTGCCGGGAGGGCTGTGGCTCCTCCTGTTCTTTCTGGTGCCACTGGCGATGGTCTGGGTGCTGGCCTTCGGCGAGCGGGCGGGGCCGGTCGAGATCGTCATCACCTGGACTCTCGACAACTACCGGCAGGCGCTCGAACCCATCTATCTCGGGCTGTTCTGGAAGTCCTTCTGGATCGCGGCGCTGGCCACCGCCATCTGTCTCGTGATCAGCTTCCCGGTGGCGCTGGCGGTGAGCTTCGCGCCGGCCCGCGCGAAGCCCCTGCTCCTGATGCTCGTGATCCTGCCCTTCTGGACCAACCTGCTCATCCGCACCTATGCGATGATCGCGGTGCTGCGCACCAAGGGCTATCTCAACTTCGGTCTCGAGTACCTGTGGACCGGCGCCAAGGCGCTGCTGACCCCGATCGGTCTCGGGGAACTCCTGGGCGAGCGGTTCGTGCCGCTCTCCCTCCTCTACAACAACACCGCGGTGGTGTTCGGCATCGTCTACGTCTACCTTCCGTTCATGGTGCTGCCGCTCTATGCGACCCTCGAGCGGCTCGACCGCTCCCTGATCGAGGCCAGCCTCGATCTCGGGGCCTCCCAGGCCCGCACCTTCCGCTCCGTGATCGTGCCCCTCGCCTGGCCGGGCATCGTCTCCGGCATCATCCTCGTCTTCATCCCGGCGCTCGGCACCTTCCTCATTTCCGATCTCCTGGGCGGCCCCGACAGCCAGCTCATCGGCAACGTCATCGAGCGCCAGTTCAAGGCCGCCAACAACATTCCGCTCGGTTCGGCCCTCTCCTTCCTGCTCCTCTACATGACCTTCCTCGCGCTGGCGCTGCGCGCCTGGCTGGCGGGACGGAGGGGGTACCGTGGCTGAGCGGCGGGGTGCCCCGGGACCGCTCGAATACACCCGGCGGTTCTGGGTGCGGGCCTGGCTCGCCGCCACCTTCCTGTTCCTCTACGCGCCCATCGTCATCCTGGTCGTCTTCAGCTTCAACGACAGCCGCAGGAACATCGTCTGGCGGGGCTTCACCACCAAGTACTACGCCAAGGCGATGGCCAACGATTCGCTGATCGAGGCCTTCACCAACAGTCTCGTCGTGGCCTTCCTCTCGACCCTCGTCAGCACCGTCCTCGGCACCCTCCTCGCCCTCGCCCTGTGGCGCTTCCGGTTTCCGGGCAAGCCGGTGGTGGAGGGCGCCAACGCCCTTCCCATCGTCATTCCCGAGATCTGCATGGGTGTGTCGCTGCTGGTGTTCTTCAGCAGCATCGGTCTCATGAGCGGCATTCCCTGGCCCGCCAGCCTGACCCCCATCGTGATCGGGCACATCGCCTTCTCCTTCCCCTTCGTGGCGGTGGTGGTCCGGGCGCGCCTCGAAGGTTTCGACCGCTCCCTCGAGGAGGCCTCCAAGGACCTCGGCGCCTCGGAATGGCAGACCCTGCGCTACGTGATGATCCCCTTCCTGAAGCCGGGCATCGTCGCCGGGGCGCTCTTGGCGATGACGCTTTCCCTCGACGACTTCGTCATCACCTTTTTCACGAGCGGGCCGGAGACCATCACCTTCCCGATCAAGATCTATTCCATGGTCCGGTTCGGCGCCACGCCCGAGGTCAATGCCGCCTCCACGGTGCTGATCGCGATCACCCTGCTGCTGACGGTGATCGCCATGCGCATGCAGGCGCCGGTCCGCGGGGAGGGGAAGGAATGAGCGGGATACCCATCGTCCGCATCGAGGGGCTGACCAAGCGCTTCGGCGAATTCGCCGCCGTCGACGCGGTGTCGCTCGAGATCCCGCGCAACGCCTTCTTCGCCCTGCTCGGCCCCTCGGGCTGCGGCAAGACCACGCTCCTGCGCATGCTGGCCGGTTTCGAGCAGCCGAGCGAGGGGCGCATCCTGATCGACGGCGAGGAGATGGCCGGCGTGCCGCCCAACCGGCGGCCGGTCAACATGGTGTTCCAGTCCTACGCCGTCTTTCCCCACATGACGGTGGCCGAGAACGTCGCCTACGGCCTCAAGGTGACCGGCGTGCCGCGACCGGAGATCGAGCGGCGCGTCGCCGAAGCGCTGCGGATGGTCCGCCTCTCGGGCTTCGAACAGCGCCGTCCCGACCAGCTCTCCGGCGGCCAGAAGCAACGGGTGGCGCTGGCCCGGGCGCTGGTCAAGAGGCCCAAGCTGCTGCTCCTCGACGAACCCCTGTCGGCCCTCGACCGCAAGCTCCGGGAGGAGATGCAGCTCGAGCTCGTGCGCCTGCAGCACGAGGTGGGCATCACCTTCGTCATCGTCACCCACGACCAGGACGAGGCCCTCTCCATGGCCACCCATGTCGCGGTC
>Ga0256830_1002259_pt1 | contig 12848 bp, 11 predicted proteins | sample 128326metaG_FD_190537 | JGI IMG/M metagenome (GOLD analysis project Ga0256830, IMG submission 190537) | Hydrothermal vent microbial communities from Lau Basin, Pacific Ocean - 128-326 | ecosystem: Environmental > Aquatic > Marine > Hydrothermal vents | place: Pacific Ocean: Lau Basin | collected...
CCCCTGTCATCGGGATTCCGGGGAGGAGGGCCGAACCTTCCCGGCGGCCTCGCGGGTCACGATCCGGGGAGGGAAGGACCAGCGGCCGAGGCGGAGCGGAACCGGAGCCCCGGTCGTCCCGGGGAGGCTTCCGGGCCACCCGAGCAGGGCCCTGCGGCCCATAGCCGCGAAACAGGCCGCCTCCCGGAGGTCGGGATCGAACCCGCCCTCCTCGAGGGAGCGGAAGAGGAACGCGGGCACGCCCCGCCGGAGTTCGGCCATCAATCGAGGATGCCGGAGCCCTCCGCCGGCGACCCAGATCGTTGTCTCCCCTTCAGGAGGAGGAAAAAGGCGGAGTCCCCGCGCCACCGCCGCCGCGCAAGCCCGACAGATCGACGCGCAGAGGTCGGGGAGGGAGAGCCCTCCCGCGGCATCCTCGCAGCCGGCGAGGAAGGCCGCCCCGAACTCCTCGCGCCCGGCGCTCTTCGGGATCCCCCGGGCAAAGAAGGGATGGGCGAGGAAGGCATCGACGAAGCCGGGGACCGCCTCCCCCCTTCCGGCCAGCCTTCCGTCCCGGTCGTATCCCGGCCCTTCGGGATCGCGCATCCGACAGGCGAGGTCGAGGAGCGCGTTCGCCGGCCCGAGATCCGAGGCCAGGCAGGATCCCCCGGCGTCCGCGTAGGTCAGGTTCGCGATCCCCCCGAGGTTCAGGATCCAAAGCGGGAGGCCGAGTCCCCGGAAGAGGTCGAGGTCGGCGAGAGGAACGAGGGGGGCTCCCTCCCCGCCCGCCGCCCGGTCCGCGCGCCGGAAGTCCGCGACGACCGGGAGACCGAGCCGATCCGCGAGGAGGTCCGGATCCCCGATCTGCCAGGTCGAGGCCTCCCCCGGCGGATGCAGGACGGTCTGGCCGTGGCTCGCGACGAGGTCCGGGCGCTCCCCCAGCGCCCGGATGCATTCCGCGGCCGCCTCGGCGAAGACCTCGGCCACCCGCCGATCGAGAACCGCGAGATCCCGCAGGGAAAGCTCGGGGGCCTCGAGGAGGGCTTCCCGCAGGTCCACCGGATAGGGGAAGGTCCGCCCTCCGAGGAAGGCGGGCGTTCCGCGCTCCCAGCGGACGAGGGCCGCATCGACTCCATCGGCGGAGGTCCCGGAGATCAGGCCGAGGACCGTGAGTTCCCCCTCGAGGGCCTCGGAGACGAGGGCCGAGAGTCCGCTCCAGGGATCCCCCCGCGCCCCCCGAGCCTTCGCCCCGTTCCGCATGCCCCCAGGTTGGCCCCGCCCCCCCGTGGAGACAAGGCGGCGGGAAGCCCCGCGGCTCGGCCCTTCCCGGAATCCTGCCGGGTCCCGCTCCCCCCGGTTAGGATGCGGACATGACCGCCGGAGGCTCCGATTCCCATCCCTACCCGGGCGCACGGATCCTCGTCGTCGAGGACGAGACCGATATCCGGGAGACCTACGTGTCGATCCTCGAAGCCGAGGGCTTCAGGGTCCGGGGGGCAGGAAGCCTCTCTGAAGCCCGCCTGGCCCTAGAGACCCAGAATCCCCACCTCGTCCTCCTCGACCTGGGTCTCCCGGACGGGAACGGACTCGATCTCCTCGAGGAGATCGCATCCGCCGGGGGGACCGGCCCGGATGTCGTCGTCGTGACCGCAGAAACGAGGGTGTCCCACGCGGTCGAGGCGATGCGTAAGGGGGCGCGCGACTACCTCGAGAAACCGATCGGCCTCGACCGGCTGACGACGACGGTCCGCCTCTGCCTCGAACGGCTCGACCTCAAGGAAGCGAACCGGGAGCTGCGGGCGCAGGCCCTCGACCGCTGGACGATGGTCGGAGAATCCGACGCCCTCCGGACCCTCGAGGACAAGATCCGCAAGCTGGCCGACGCGGACCTCCCGATCCTGATCACCGGGGAGAACGGAACCGGGAAGGAAGTCGTCGCCCGCCGCCTGCACCTCTGGTCGCGCCGGTACCGGGAGCCCTTCCTCGCGACGAACTGCGCGGCAGTCCCCGAGACGCTGCTCGAATCGGAGTTCTTCGGCTATGTGAAGGGCGCCTTCACCGGAGCCGACCGGGACCGGGACGGCCTGTTCCTCGCGGCGGGCGGGGGCAGCCTCTTCCTCGACGAGATCGCGGAGATGCCGCCGGGCCTCCAGGCCCGCCTCCTCAGGGTCCTGCAGGAACGACGAGTGCAGGCCCTCGGGGGAGGACCGGAGCGGGAGATCCGCTGCCGGATCCTCGCGGCCACGAACCAGGACCTCGAAGCCCGCCTCGCTGAAGGAGGGTTCCGGGAGGACCTGTACTACCGACTCCGGGGCGTCGAACTGCACGTCCCCCCCCTCCGCGAGCGGCGCGGGGACATCCCCCTCCTCGCCCGCCACTTCCTGTCCGGGGCGCCCTCGGGGTCCGGCCTACGCCCGCGCCTCGAACCGGACGGGCTCCGCTGGCTGGAAGCCCAGGACTGGCCGGGGAACGTCCGTCAACTCGCGTCCCTCCTCCAGGCGGCCGCCCTCCTCGCCGAGGAGGGAAGGATCGACGCGAAGCTCCTCGAGGAACTCGCGCGACGCCCTGGGACCGAGGGGAAGGAAGGCGGGACCGGAACCTGGGAGGGTTTCCTGGCGATCGACGATCTGCGCGTCTTCCGGGACGCGGTCGAGAAGGAGTTCCTGCGCACGAAGCTCGAGCAGGAGGGCTGGAACGTCGCGGCCACGGCCCGGAGGATCGGCATCCGGCGCAGCAACCTCCACGACCGGCTCAAGCATCACGGGCTAAAATAGCCTCCCGGGACTCCGGAAGGAAGAGCCCCGGATCTCAGGGAAGCCGGATCTCGGTTCCGGGGAGGAGCACGCCGGTGGTGCGCCCGGGATTCATCTTCTGGATCCGCAGCACGTAGGCGGCCGCCTTCTTCTTCCCGACGACTTTCGCCGCGATGCTCCAGAGCGAGTCCCCCTTCCGGACCCGGTAGAGCCTTCCGGCGAGCGGGGCGTCGGCGGCCGGGGGAGTCGAGACGGTCTTCGCTCCCGCCCCGGCCGTGGTCTCCGATCCCCGCCCGGGACGGACGGAGGCCTCCACCGCCGCGACGGAACCGGTCCCCCTCTTCGCGAGGATCTCCTTGGCCAGGCCGACGGCCTCCTTCGGGATCAAGAGCCGCATGCCCACGCGAAGGGCGTTCGGGTCCTCCAAACCGTTGGCCGCCGTCACGAGATCGAGAACCCGGGGATGCGCGCAGCCGCAGACCCGTTCGACCAGGGAACTCAGGCAATCCCCCTGCCGGACCTCGACCTCGAGGTAGTCGGGATGCGGGGATTGCACGGCCAGGGCCACCTCGGGCTCGAGCCGCCCGGAGCTCTCTTCCTCCCCGACCTTGGGGGGTGCAGCCCCATCCTCGAGCGTGAGGGGTTCCGGCTCCCCTTCCGTCCGACCTCCCGTGGAGTCCGGATCCATGGACTCCCCTTCCGAGGCCTTCGGATCGAAACCGACGAGCTTCGCGATCTCCCTTCCGGTCTCCTCGCCGGCGGCCTCCGGGCCGCCCGCGGAATCCGGAAGCGCCTCGTTTCCGAGGAGTTCCCCGATCGAGGTCTTTCCGGCCGCGCTCGGGGAGGAAGGGGCCGTCTCCGGGCCGGTCGATTCCTCGACGGCCGACGCGGACGGAATCTCCGCTCCCGTCCCGGGTCCGGCGGCGACCGGCGTTCCCCCCCCGCCCTGTCCGGGCTCGGGGAGGAAGGACATGACCGCGATGATCATCAGGGCGACCCCGAGCACCGCCAGCAACAGGATCTTTTCGACCTTTTCCATGGCCCCTCCCTCTCGAATGCGAGGTCGTTCTTGCTGGAAGATTCCGTTCCGGCCGGGACTCCAACCGCCAAGGAGTCGCCGCGAACCGCGACGCGGCTTCCGACCTGCCCGGGATCATAGATGGAAGTCCCCCCGTGAAAAAAGTCTCGATGAGGATTTCCGTCCCCACGAGACCTCCGCCCGCGAATCGGGGAAGGGTATCCTGGACCCCTCGCCCCGCATCGCATCCCCTCCGAATGGAAGGACCCCCCGCGCAATGAAGTCCTTCGCCTCCTTCCCCCCCGTCCTCGTGTTTCTCGCCTCCTGTACTGGGACCTCGGTCTCTTCCCGGATCGAACCGGGGGAACCCTGCCTGATCGAACACCTGACCCAGCGCGAGGGAGCGGTCCACCGCCTTGTCGTCGTGAATCGCAGCCTCGCCTCCCGCCTTCCGGCCCCCTCCACCGGAAACCGGCCGGTTCGTTCGACCGTCCGGGACAGCGAGATGGCCCTGATGATCACCGAACTCGACCGCCTCGGGTTCTTCGCGAAGGCGAAGACCGAGGCCCCGCCGATCCAGGGCTCCCTGCTCCACGTCCGGATCGGGAAACGGGACTACTACCTGAACAGCGTCCAGGCCTGCGACTCGGACGAGGGCCGGAGGCGCTGGATCCAGATGATCGGAAACTTCGGACAGCTCTACAACGTGGGTGACACCGCCTTCGGGATCGCGACCAAGGGAGGGAAACGCATATACGACCCCTTACGGGAACGGGCCCGGATCGAACGGCGGAACGCCAGAAAGAAGAGAGCCCTGCACCGGGGCCCGGATTCGAACTCAAGGAAAAGGCCCTGAGATGCCCGAACCGAAGGCCCTTGGCATCCTTCCGGTCCGCCGCGATTCGGGACGCCTCCCGGGGAAGGCCCTCCTCGCGGAGACCGGACGCCCGCTGTTCCTGCACACGGCCTCGAGGGCGGCCGAGGCCCGCCTTCTCCACGAGATCTGGATCGCCACGGACGAGGAGGAGATCCGGGAGGCGGCCGTTGCGGCGGGTTTCAAGGCGGTCCTGACCTCGAAGGAGGCCCGCAGCGGTTCCGAGCGCTGTGCGAGGGCTCTCAGGGCCGCCCCCGGGGGAGCGGCCTTCGAGATCGTCCTCGACATCCAGGGGGACTGGCCGGAAATCGACCCCCTCGATCTCGACCTCCTCGTGCGCCGGCTCGCCGCGGAACCCGGAGTCCGGGTCGCGACCCTCCAAGCCCCCCTCGACCGGGAGGAGGACTTCCGCAACCCCCATGTCGTGAAGGTCGTCGGCCGGAGCGGAGGCCGCGCCCTCTATTTCTCCCGCGCGCCGATTCCCGGGGACAAGGAAGGGGGAGATTCGCGGGCCTGGACCTCCGCGAAACGGCACATCGGGGTCTACGCCTTCCGGCGGGAGGCCCTGGAAGAGCTTCTCTCTCTCCCGCCTTGCCCATTGGAGGACCTCGAGGGTCTCGAGCAACTCCGTTGGCTGGATGCTGGATGGGAGATCCTTGTCGTCGAGGCTTCGGGATCCCCCCGGGGGATCGAGACACGCGCGGACTACGACGCCTTCGTGGATCGCAGCCGCGGACGCGACCCCCTCTGAGGCCGAGCATCGAAAACGGGAACCCTTCCCGCTAGAATCCGCTTTTCCCGTCGGGGGGCGGAGCGCCCCGCGGTTGGGAGCGGACCTCGGGCATTTCGTCCTCCACCGAAGGGGCCATGAAGCACATCTTCATCACGGGCGGGGTGGTCAGTTCCCTGGGCAAGGGGCTCACCTCCGCAGCCATCGGCATGATCTTCGAGCGCATGGGACGGAAAGTCTCCATGCAGAAGCTCGACCCTTACATCAACGTGGACCCCGGGACGATGTCCCCCTACCAGCACGGCGAGGTCTACGTCACGGACGACGGCTCCGAAACCGACCTGGACCTCGGACATTACGAGCGCTTCACCCATTGCCGGATCACGAAGCACTCCAATTACACGACCGGGAAGATCTACCACGAGGTGATCTCCAAGGAGCGGAGGGGGGACTACCTCGGACGGACCGTCCAGGTCATCCCCCACATCACCGACGCGATCAAGGAAGCCATCCGGCGCGGAGCGGACGACGGCACCGACATCGCGATCACGGAGATCGGGGGGACGGTCGGAGACATCGAATCCCTCCCCTTCCTCGAGGCCATCCGCCAGTTCTCCCTGGACATCGGACGGAAGAACTGCCTCTTCATCCATCTGACCCTCCTGCCCTTCCTGAGGGCCAGCGGGGAGATCAAGACCAAACCCTCCCAGCAGAGCGTCGGCAAGCTGCGCGAGATCGGAATCACCCCCGACGTCCTGATCTGCCGGACCGAACGGCCGATGACCCCCGAGATGCGGGACAAGCTCTCCCTGTTCTGCAACGTCGAGAAGAAGGCCGTCATCGAGGAGCGGGATGTCGATTTCTCGATCTACGAGGTCCCGGTCAACCTCGTCCGGGAAGGCCTCCACGACATCCTCGTCGAGTTCGCCGGTCTCCCGGCCGGAACGCGGCCGGACTTCTCGGGGTGGAACGAGATGCTCGAGTCGGCCCGGAACCCCGAGCACGAGGTCGAGATCGCGATCTGCGGAAAGTACCTCCAGCTCGACGACGCCTACAAGTCCCACTACGAGGCCCTGGCCCACGCCGGCTTCCACGCGCGGACGAGGGTGCGCATCCGCAAGGTCCAGGCCGAAAGCCTCGGGCAACTCGAGCCCGGGCGGGCCTTCTCCGGGGTGGACGGAGTCCTCGTCCCGGGGGGCTTCGGGGAGCGGGGCTTCGAGGGCAAGGTGCAGGCCGCGGCCTGGGCCCGGGAGACCGGGACCCCCTTTCTCGGGATCTGCTACGGCATGCAGGCGGCCGTCGTGGAGTTCGCCCGGAATGCGGCGGGGCTCGACGGAGCGACGACGACCGAGTTCCGCCCCGACGCGGAACATCCCGTCATCAGCCTGATGGAGGAACAGAAGCAAATCCGGAACCTCGGAGGGACGATGCGGCTCGGCGCCTTCGCCTGCCGGCTCGCCACGGACACCCGGATCGCGGAATGCTACGGGCGAACCGAGATCGAGGAGCGCCACCGGCACCGTTACGAGTTCAACAACGCCTATCGGGATCGCCTCCGTTCCGCCGGACTGATCCTCTCCGGGGTCAACCCCGAGCTGGATCTCGTGGAGACGATCGAGGTCCGGGATCATCCCTTCTTCATCGGGGTGCAGTATCATCCCGAATTCCGTTCCCGACCGGACGCCGCCCATCCCCTGTTCCGGGAGTTCATTCGGGCGGCGCTCCTAAGGAGATTCCCCGAGGAAGTCCCGGACGCCGCCTCGGCGGCGGGAGGAGGCATCGCCGGATGAGCGACGAATCGAAGCCCTCCCCGGAGGAGAAGTTCTCGAACATGGCCCCCCCGCCGGTCGACTTCCGGCTCTTTCTCGAGGGCTTCGTCGGACAGGCCCTCGTCGCGATGGGCAAGATCCCCCACCCCGTGACCGGCAAGACCGAGACGGACCTCGCCTGGGCGCGCTATTTCATCGATCTCCTCGGCCTCCTCGAGACGAAGACCAAGGGCAACCTGGACGAGGCCGAGACCCGGGTGCTCGAGCAACAACTCGCCACCCTCCGCCTGACCTTCCTCGAGGTCCAGAAGGAGACGGAGGGAACCGGCGCGGAATCGGGGTCCGGGGAGGGCGAGACCTCCTGACTCCCGCCTTCCTCAGCGCAGGCGGAGGAAGGCCGTGTTCGTGAAAACGGGATTCGGTCGCGAGGCGTCGGCGCTCAGCCCCTGGAGGGCGAGATCCTTTCCCTTGAGTCCCGGGAGGTTCGGGACCTTGAAGCTCGCCTTCCATCCCCCCTCGACTCCTCCCGCATGCCGGACGAGGAGGAAAGGGGTCAGAGTCGCGAGATTCAGAGCGAATTCTCCCAGGATTCCGGGAATCCCGATCCTCCGTGACGCCCGCGTCGCCAGGAAGACCGTCGTGAATTGGACGGGGGCCGCGGCCCTCGTCGCCGCGAAGCCCGAAAGATCGGCGGTCCCCCCGAGCCCGACCTCGTCCCCGAGCATCCAGGCGGCCTCGGCCTCCATCACGTGGTAACGGGGCAGGATGTCGTGAGCGAAACTCAAGAAGCCTCCCGCGAAGCTCGCGGCGTTCATGTAATCCGCGGTCTGCACGACCATGATGGGCGGCGTCGCCGGATCCAGGTCCGCGGCGAAGACCAGGTCGCTGTCCCCCTTGGGGCGGGCCTTGACCTCCTCGCTGAAGAACAGGCCCTCGACATCGCCGTCTCCCCCGATCAGGGGACAGGGGAAACCGGGTCTCGCCCCCTTCTGGAGGGGAAGGCTCACGACCGTCGGCGTCCCGGTCAGAACGGCCCGAACGGGATCGATCCTTCGCATCAGGATCCGGTTCCCGTCGGTGTAGAAACACTGGAGCGCTCCCCCGACCGGTCCGAGGTAGGGGTGCACGTCTCGGAGAGTCCCGAAACCGCCGACCTTCCGGGGGGTTCCGAAGGGGATCCCCGTCCTCGTCCTTCCGGCGAGGTAGACCCCGTCGGGACGTTCGAATACCGCCCATCTCCCGCTCGGATCCAGCGAGAGGTGTCTCTCGTCCGCCTTCGAGTTCAAGGAGGCGGCCTCCTTTCCCGCCGTGAACGTGCCCTTCAGAGGGTCGAAGAGCCCTAGGAGGACGCCGAGGCTCTTCCCGTCCCCCCCGAAGAAGGCGGGAAGGGCCTTCACGGTCAGAGCGGTCGTCCATTTCCCCTTCGGGTCCGTCGGCAGCTTGACCTGGTGAAGATGCCGGATGTCCGAGCCCGGAACGGAGTTGAAGGAGTTCACGAGGATGAAGCTCGGGTGCGGCTTCACGAGGAAGCCGGGCCCGGACTGCGCGGAGAGCGGCCCGCCCGCGAGGAGCGGGAGAAGGAGCGGAATCGTGGAGAGGAGGAGGAAGCGGTTCATCTTCGAAGGAAGGGAGGAAGGAACCTGTGGGGTGTACAGGAAGAAAGGGCGGCCCGGGCCTTCCCGGGCGCCCTTCCCTCGCGGCGGGGGATCCGGATCAACGGATCGAGACGGCCGCCGTGTTCGTGAAGACGAGCTTCTTCGTCGACAAGAGGTTGACGTGCAGGCCCTGGATCGGGACCGACTTTCCCTTCAGGGTCGTGTCGTTCGGGATCGGGAGGGAGAAGCTGCCCATATTGACGCCGTCGTTCGGGATCGAGATCGGCGGCAGAGGCAGGATGCCCGCGGGGTTGATGCCCAGGTGCCCGCCGAAGCCGGGGACGGCTACTGGGTTGAGGTAGCTGGCAGCAAGGAAGACGACCGTGACCGAACCTGCGTTCTTGGTCTCGGCGGCGGCGGTGATCGTGGCCGAGGTGTTGATCCCCGCTTCGTCACCGAGCAACCAGGCGACGCCCAACTCCTGCGCGCCGAAGCCGTAATTTGCCGAGTCGGCGAACATCAGCGTGCCGCCGGCGGAACCCCCGTTGTTCAACCAGGAAGTCGAATCCTGGACCTTGTGGATGCCGGTGTTCGGATCGAGATCCCCCGAGAAGAACATGTCGGAGTCGCTTCCCATGCGGGAGGCGCAGAGGAGCCCGTGCGCGTTGTAATCCAGCCCGAACATCGGAGTCGGGGAATGGATGCTCGGGGACGCGGTCGTGCCCTTCGCGACGAGTTTCGGGGTCGTCGTGATCTTTCCGGCGTTCGGGTCGAGGGTCGCCATGTAGACCCCCTGGATCGCGTTGATCGTATCGACCCAGAACAGGGTCAGGACCGGACCGGTCGCCCCTTCGATGTAGGCGACGGAGGGATCGACATAGGTCCCGGTGATCCCGGCGATTGCCTTCGGAGCGTTGAAGGCCTTGGTCGTCGCGTTCCAGGTCGCGACCATCGGCCCCGTCGAGTAATCGACGACGCAAACCTGGCCGATCTTCGGTTCGATCATCAAGCCGAAGGCGCTGGCGGCCGTAACCTTGTTGGCCTGGGTCGTCCAGGTCACCGTCTGCTTGGCCTGATTGTAGGTCCCGATGACGACGCCGTCGTTCAGGCCGTCCCCGCCGTAGGTGGAGACGAGTTTCTGGAAGGTCACCGCCGCGGTGAACTGGCCGGCGGTGCCGCGGTCGATCGGGCGGCGGAAATGCGCGATCTGGATGATGCCCGTGCCGATCTTCTGGGCCGAGGTGCTGAACAGTTTGGAAAGCGACATCGGGCGAACGATGCCAGGTTCCGCACCGGTTTGGGCGGCTACGAGGCTGGACAGGCAGACGGCGCCAAGGAGAGAGAGGCTGAGTTTCCGCATGGATTACGCTCCTGGAGTTGAAGGGACAATTGCGGACACAACGTGGAGTTTCGCTTCAGACAATGAATGGATCCCGAAATCGGGACGATCGTCGTCAAGTATCGAGACTCGGGGAAAAGATGCAAGCCCCCGCCCCCTCGGTGGGAACGCAGACCCCCCTTGCAAGGGGAGACCGGACCGGCCCCTCCGGAGACGTGGCGCTCCATACACCGTCCAGCCCTGCGACCCGTTCGCTTTAACCTGAAGAGGGAGCCCCTCCCCCTGGACCGAAGTCTCAATCGTAAGCCGGAATCCCGGTGATCTTGTGTCCGAGAATCAGGGTGTGGATGTCGTGCGTCCCCTCGTAGGTGTAGACCGACTCCAGATTGCACATGTGACGTCCGGCATGGTATTCGTCGGTGATGCCGTTCGCGCCGAGGATGTCTCGGGCCTTCCGCGCACATTCTAGGGCCATCCACACGTTGTTTCTCTTGGCGAGAGATACCTGGGAAAAATCCATCCCTCCTTCGTCCTTCAGGCGCCCGAGCCGCCAGGCCAGGAGCTGGGCCTTCGTGATCTCGTTCAGCATCCAGACGAGCTTCTCCTGAACGAGCTGGTAGCCGGCGATCGGACGCGAGAACTGGATGCGGTTTCCCGCGTAGGAGAGAGCCTCCTCGTAGACCGCCATCGCCGCCCCGATCCCTCCCCAGGCGATTCCGTAGCGCGCCTGAGTCAGGCAGGAAAGGGGTCCCTTGAGCCCCGAGACGCCGGGAAGCAGATTCTCCTTCGGGATTCGACAATCCTCGAAGATCAGTTCCGATGTCACCGAGACCCTGAGCGAGAACTTGTTCTCGACGTCCTTCGTCGAGTAGCCGGGGGTTCCCTTCTCGACGAGGAATCCACGGATCTCGTCCCCGAGCTTCGCCCAGACCACGGCGAGGTCCGCGACCGAGCCGTTCGTGATCCACATCTTGACCCCGTTGAGGACGTAGGAATCCCCGTCCTCGACGGCTCGTGTGACCATCCCCCCGGGGTTGCTCCCGTAGTCCGGCTCGGTCAGTCCGAAACAACCGATGCACTCCCCGCGGGCCATCGCCGGAAGGTATTTCTCTTTCTGCGCCTCGGACCCATATGCGTGAATCGGATACATGCAGAGAGCCCCCTGGACGGAGACGAAGGAGCGCAGGCCGCTGTCCCCCCGCTCCAGCTCCTGGAGAATCAGACCGTAGGCGACCGAATTCAGGCCCGCGCAGCCATAGCCCCGGAGGCCCGCTCCGAGGAAGCCCAACTCCCCCATCTTGGGGATCAGTTCCGCGGGGAAGGTCCCGGCGCGGTGATGCTCGACGACGACAGGCATGAACTCCTCATCCACGAATTCCCGGACGGAGTCCCGAACCATCCGTTCCTCGTCGTCCAGCAGACCGTCTACGGCGTAGAAATCGACGCCCTTGAACCGGCTCATCGCCACATCTTCTCCTTCTCGACAGGAATCAGGAATCGATCCAAAACCCGCGGCGCGCGTTCCGGAGCCGGATCCGGGGAGAACCCTCTCCCTTGAAGCCGAGCGGTGGATACGATGCCGCCTGGATTCGTTCCGGGGAAGTCTCCGCCCCGCAGCCTCCGGCGAGAATCCGCCCTTTCCAAACGGTCAACCCGCAGGATGCCCGAAACGAAGCAGAACGCCGCCCCCGCGCCCGGTGTGCCCCGCCCCCTCTGTCCGTATTGCCGCTACCCCCCGCCGGAGACTCCCTGCGCATTCTGCGACGAATTGCCGCCGGCGGCCCGCGCCTCCTTTTTTCCCCTAGGGATCCTCGAGGGTCTCGGGCTCTATTTCTCCGCCGCTTTCGATCTCCTGAACGCCCGGGAATATCTCGGCCGGATCCTCTTCGCCGTCCTCTTGAACGGCCTCGCCTTTCTCCTCCTCTTCCTGGGAGCCCTCTACGGAATCCACCCCCTGATGGAAGGGGTCACGGCCTGGCTCCCGGCTCCTCTCCTCCGCTTCCTCGGGATCGCCCTCGCCCTCGCCCTCACCCTGCTCAGCGCCTGGTTCCTGTCTCCGGTCCTGATGACCCTCTTCCTCTTTCCGGTTCTGGACCCGATCTCGCGGATCGCGGAATCCAGGATTCTCGGCTGGAATCCCCCGGGGAGCGGCAGGGGATTCCTCGGGGATTTCTGGGATTCCCTGGAGACCGCCGCCCGGATCCTCGTCCTGCAGATCGCGGGTTGGATCCTCTGCATCCTCCTGACCCCGCTCGGAATCGGGCTGCCTCTGGGAATCCTCGCCAGCGCATGGTTCGCCGGTTTCAGCTGGCTGGACTATCCCCTAGCCCGGCGCGGTTTCAGTTACGGGGAGAAGCGCCGCTGGGCCCTTCGCAACCTCGGCCTGACCCTCGGCCTGGGGCTGGGCTTTCAAATCGGAATGCTGATCCCCTTCTTCAATCTCCTGCTTTCGGGACCGGCCGCGGCCGCGGCCGCCGGAAAGGCCTGGTTCAGGCTCCAAGCCCCCGATCCGCTCTGACCGGCCCCCCCATCCCCCCTGTACGTCGAGCGGGGCGGAATCCCGAAGGACCCCGCCCCGCTCCATGAACCTCGGGAGACCGAGATCAGCGCCGAGCCCGCTTCTTGGTGGCCTTGCGCTTGGTCGCCTTCTTCTTGGTGGCCTTACGCTTGGTCGCCTTCTTCTTGGTGGCCTTGCGCTTGGTCGCCTTCTTCTTGGTGGCCTTGCGCTTGGTCGCCTTCTTCTTGGTGGCCTTGCGCTTGGTCGCCTTCTTCTTGGTGGCCTTGCGCTTGG
>Ga0256830_1002260_pt1 | contig 12846 bp, 10 predicted proteins | sample 128326metaG_FD_190537 | JGI IMG/M metagenome (GOLD analysis project Ga0256830, IMG submission 190537) | Hydrothermal vent microbial communities from Lau Basin, Pacific Ocean - 128-326 | ecosystem: Environmental > Aquatic > Marine > Hydrothermal vents | place: Pacific Ocean: Lau Basin | collected...
GATATCACGTCTAGGCAGATAGGCCGCTGGCTCGTCGCTGGTCTCGGACAGGAAACCGGCATCCTCCAGCAAGCGCAATACTTTGTGTACCGGCTGCGCCGGAAGCCCAATATGTTCTACCAGTTCCTCGAGCGTCCAGGGATCACGGTTATGCATGTGATGATCGGCGATCAATACCATCAGGTGCAGTGCCAGGCGCTCGCGCAGGCGGTTACTGAGTTCGAGCTCCACCGGCAGGCGGGTGAGGTACTGGGGGTACTGGATATAGAACGCCACCTGCGCACCCAGCAGCAGGATCAACCAGCTCAGATACAGCCAGATCAGCAGCAGGATCAGGATAGCGAAGCCCGAATAGATCGCTGCATAATTCGACGAACCCGCGATAAAGGTGGCGAAACCCCAGCCGCTTGCCTGCCACAACACACCGGCCACCAGTCCACCCGCCAGCGCGGGCCTGAAATAAACCCGCGTGTTCGGAATGAACATATAGAGGAAGGTAAATGCGGCAGTCACCAGCAGATAGGGAAGCAGTTTTCCAAACATCACCAGCAACCGACCGAAAGGCTCAACGGTCATCAGATGCTGCACGATACTGGTGCTGGTCACGGTAGCCGTCACACCCAGTGCCGTGAATACCAGCACCGGTCCCACCAGTATCACGCTCAGGTAGCTGGAAAAGCGCTGCGCGAAGCTGCGCAGGTGCTCCACCTGCCACACGTAGTTAAACGCCGACTCGACTTTTTGTGTAAGAGAAACAACGGTATAGAGCAGGAACAACAGCCCGAGAGAACCCAGCACGCCGACTTTCACGTTTTCCACGAAACCGATCAGCCTGTCGGCAAGCTCGACTCCCCGCGGTCCCAGCGGTGCAAGAAAGTTGAGCAGGACAGGTTCGATCTGGTTGTGCACCCCGAAACCTTTCAGCACGGAAAAACTGACTGCAAGCAGAGGTACGAAGGACAGCAACGTCGTATAGACCAGGCTCATCGCGCGCAGACTCAACTGCCCGCCAAAAAACTGCAGCATCATGACGTACAGCAGGCGGATGAACTTGATAAGTTGACGGCGCATGCCTGTCAGCTCGCGCAGATCGTCTTCCCAGAGGACCTGCATCCAGCGTGAAAACACATTGGGTGGTGACAGCTTCATACCGTCTCCTTCCTCTGCATGAGTGTTGCACATTTGCAACGCATGAAAAAATTTTCGGCAATTACTACCGTCTTTTTTTCCATTCCCTGAAAAATTTTTTATGCCCGTGCAAGCCGTCCTGGCACAACAGGGAGACAGCCTCACACGCATGCGACATGCGTGACATTCAATTTCATCAACCTTACGAAATACTGCTATTTACTTGCGAAACGGACATCACCTCGTTGCACACAATTATAATCAACCAGTTAACACAGACCGACAGCGCTTGCGGACGAAACACCGTTTACATTGCAATGATAGAGCGGAATATTACCTAGGTGTTGTAATTTGTTCTTTTTTCATTAAAGTTTCAATCGTAAACGCCGTTACGTTGCGCGAACCATGAACTCGTAAGGAGGTATCCTCATGGCAGTAAGGAAGAAAACCGTCAAACGGAAGACTACCGCCAAGAAGAAGAAGGTGGTAGCGAAGAAGAAGGCGGCAAAGAAGAAGGTAGTCGCCAAGAAGCGGGTTGCCAAGAAGAAGGCAACCAAGAAAAAAGCTTCGAAGAAAAGGGTAGCCAAGAAGAAGGTGGCCAAAAAGAAAACCGCGAAGAAGAAGGTAGCCAAGAAAAAGGCCGCCAAGAAGAAGGTGGCCAAGAAGAAGGCCGCCAAAAAGAAAACCGCAAAGAAAAAGGTAGCCAAGAAAAAGGCCGCCAAGAAGAAAACCGCAAAGAAAAAGGTAGCCAAGAAAAAGGCCACCAAGAAGAAAGCGAAGAAAAAGGCGGCTCGTCGTCGCTGATCGACATTGAGCCGTCACTTCAAGGGCCTGCTTCGGCAGGCCTTTTTTATTGCATTACAATAAGTTATGCGGTCCAACCACCCTTCTGTGGCAACGAGCGGCAGTGAGCAATACGGGTTAAAGAATCCTGAAATCCCGGCCGATTAACCCCAGACAGGGGAAATTGACGGGAATTGCCGTTCACACAATGCCTTCCGAAAACGAAAACGGGCCAAAGCCCTGCCTTCTGGTAGTCGACGATTCGCGCCTCATGCGCGTGGCCGCGCGCAAGATACTGAAAAGCGATTTTGACATCCTCGAAGCCGCCGACGGTGAAGCCGCGTGGGAGCAGCTGCAGAAAAACACGGACATCGCCCTGGTCATGTCCGACCTCTCCATGCCCAACCTGGATGGCCTGGGTCTCCTGAAAAAAATCCGCGAGGCAGACGATGAAACGCTGCGCCGGCTGCCCGTCATCATCGTCACCGGCGCTGAAGACGATGACGGCAGCAAACAGTCGGCCCTGTCGGCCGGCGCCAGCGACTTCATCACCAAGCCCTTCGACTCGGTGCAGCTGCTGGCACGCACCAAGGCGCAGGCCAGGCAGCGCCATACCGACCAGGCCCTGCGCGAGACCGAGCAGGCCAAACAGCAGCTGGAAGAGCACGTCAGCATCGACCCGCTCACCGGGCTTGCCAACGAATACGCACTCAAGGAACGCGGCGAGGAAAACCTGGCCTACGCCATCCGGCACGGTAGCGAAGTCGCCCTGCTGTGCCTGCGCATCGACCGTTTCAAGATACTGTTCCTGCGCCGCGGCAAGGCCGCGGCCGAGGAACTGGTATGCCAGCTTGCCAGGCTGCTGGGTGAGGACCGCCGCCGTGAAGACACGGTTGCGCGCATCGGGCTGGCCGAGTTTGCATTGCTGCTGCCATCGGCAAACCCGCCAGGTGTACAGCGGATTGCCGAACGGCTGCGGCAACGGATCGAAGCGCACAGCTTCGAGGTCGACGGCGAAACCCTGCAGGTGACCGCCAGCATCGGCCTGTCCTGCCCCCCCGTAGACGAAAACACCCGTTTCTCCTCACTGCTGGACGAAGCCCGCCTTCATCTCGCGGAAGCAGAAAAATCCGGCGGCAACCGGGTGGCGGCCGACACGGCACGGCTGGCACCGGCATCCCCCCCGACGTCTGAAGACACACCGGCAGCAGCCAGCCCCGCACAGGTCAAACGCGCCCTGCAGGCGCTTGCGCAAGGCACCACACCTGAAGAAGACAGCGCCGCCCTGCTTATGGCGGTTCTGCCACTGCTTGAATACTGCGACAAGAACAACCGGCAGCGGCTGAAGCAACACATCGAGGCCATCCGGCGCAGCCTGTCCGACCGGCAGGTCGAAGCGGACGAGGCGGCGCCCCCGGTGCTGCCCACCGAAGTCGTCTAGCAGGCTGTTGAAAAAGACTCTGGCGAGTGCGAGACAAGGCGGAAAATGGCGAAAAAGCGCAGTCTACACAGCGGTAAATGAGCATTTTGAGCCATTTTCCAACGCCGGATCGTGCCGCCAGAGGGTTTTTCAACAACCCGCTGGTCCGCTATTTCCCGGCTCCGTTCGCCGCAGTCAGTCCTTGCGATAGCCCCGCGGCCTGATTGCCACCCTGCAGTGAACGCGCGTGCAGCGCACGCCGTCCTTGCGGAACAGACCGTACTCGAACTCTGGCGTACTGCGCCCCTTCTCCTGCAATTCCTCACGAATACGTTTTCTCAGTTCCTGATCGAACTCGAAGCGCAGTTCCAGGTCACTGTTGCCCGGGCGTTCGAAGTCGAGGTACAGCGAGCGCGTCCACACGCCGTGGCCGGGAAACTGCCGGGCGCAGGCGATAGCGGCGATGGGGTCGGCGATGGCCGCCTGGTAGCCGCCGAACATGCTGTCACCCATGTTGCGCGAGAACAGTGTCAGCGGCAGGCGCAGCCGCACCCGCTTCCAGCCCTCGTCCACCTCGATGACCTTCACACGCATGAACAGAAACGGCGGATACCATTCGATGCGGTGGCGCGTGGACAGAAAGCGTGCGCGCTGCAACAGTCTGAGAACGTTCACGGAAACCTCCCGACGCCCCGGCCGGCCCGGTTGCTGTACTACTAAGCCAAACGACAACAAAGCCTCATTCAGCGGGTCTCCGGGCGGTCAGTCCGCAAGGCGCGGCGGCGCCGGCAGGGCCATACCCTGTCAAGCCGCCGCAACGCCGCGGATGGCCGCCCGGAGGCCCGCCCGAAGGGAGCGCCCCACAGGTCCCGGCCCGGCGTTGCGGCGCTTGGCAAGGGCCGGCCATTGCCGGCGCGCCGCGTCTTGGTCCGGAACCTGTGGGGCACTCTGAATGAGGCTTTGTTATCGTTTGGCTTAGTATATCATTAACCCTGATCAGCCGAGGTGAATGACGCAATGCCCTCTTTCGATACAGTCTCTGAGGTCGACCTGCAGGAAGTGACCAACGCCGTCGACCAGACCAACCGCGAAGTCGGCACCCGCTACGACTTCAAGGGGTCCAGTGCCGGCGTCGAGCAGAACGATACCCAACTCACAGTCAAGGCGGACAACGAATTCCAGCTGCGACAGGTGAAGGACATTCTGCACAAGAAACTGGCCAGGCGCGGCGTGGATATCCTGGCGCTGCGCGAGAGCAAGGTCGAGGTGAGTGGCCAGCAGGCGCGCCAGACCATAGAGGTACAACAGGGCATCCCCACGGACATGGCGCGCAAGATCGTCAAGCTGGTCAAGGACAGCAAGATCAAGGTGCAGGTCAGCATCCAGGGCGACAAGCTGCGTGTCAGCGGCAAGAAACGCGACGACCTGCAGTCGGTCATCAGCCTGCTCAGGGAGGCCGGACTGGACCTGCCGCTGCAGTTCACCAATTTCAGGGATTAGCAGGCTGTTGAAATTCGCTCAGGCGAGTGCGAGACAAGGCGGAAACGGGCGAAAAAACGCAGTCTGCAAGCAGTAAATGAGCATTTTGGGCCCATTTCCAACGCCGTATCGCGCCGCATGAGTGGAATTTCAACAGCCTGTTAGTTAGGAGCCTGGAATGTTTTTTGGCCACAAAGGCGCACAGAGAACCAGAAGACATGACCGCGAGGGACGCGAAAGGATTTTTGGTTTTTCCCTTCGTGCGCCCTGGTGATTAAACAGCCACCGCTACAGCGAGACCGGCTCTCCGAGTTTGGCGGTGAAGGCTTTTTCCAGGGTCTCTGTCAGGGTGGCACCGCTGCGGTCGTCCAGCCAGTCGTCACGTGCCGCGTCGAAGCTGAAATGGGCCGGCCCCAGCGGTGACGCGACCCAGATCTGGCCGGCCGATTCCTGGCGGTTGATGATGAGTTGGCCACCGTCATCGAACTCGACTGTCAGGATACCGTCAACCAGGTCCATATCGACGTCGGCCAGTGCCTCGACGGCCTCCATACGCTCCAGAAGACCCTCCAACAGCCGGCTGGCCCGAACCGAAAATGACACCTCGCCCACAGCAGCCTCCTTCACATATGCAACAGGGTGGCGGATGATGCGCCATGGTCCGGCACGGCGCACGCGACAGCGCGGCAGGACTGGCCGCCTGTCGGACATCCCGTTAGAATACGCGATTCCCACGCCAGAGTCCCGAGAGCATGACCGAACCAGCCCCCCTTCCCAGACACACCCAGAACCAGTACTCCTACGAAGAGTTGCTGAAATGCGGCCACGGGGAGCTGTTCGGGCCCGACAACGCCCGCCTGCCGCTGCCGCCCATGCTGATGTTCGACCGCATCGTGCAGATCAACGACACCGGCGGCGCACACGGCAAAGGGGAGATCATCGCCGAGCTGGATATCAAGCCGGATCTGTGGTTCTTCGACTGCCATTTCGAGTCGGACCCCGTCATGCCCGGCTGTCTGGGGCTGGACGCCATGTGGCAGCTGATCGGTTTCTTCCTGGGCTGGCTGGGCGGCCCCGGCCGCGGCCGTGCGCTGGGCGCCGGCGAGGTCAAGTTCTCCGGTCAGGTGACACCCACGGGCAGGCTGGTCACCTACCGGGTCGAGATGCGCAGGGTTATTCAACGCAAGCTGTACATGGGCATCGGTGATGCCACCATGGAACTGGATGGCAAGGAAATCTATTCGGCGAAGAGCCTTCGCGTTGGTCTGTTCACCTCTACTGAAGATTTTTAGGGTTTAGTGTTATGCGTCGCGTCGTCGTCACCGGTCTCGGTATCGTTTCCAGCATCGGCAATAACAGGCAGGAAGTCCTGGCGTCCCTGCAGCAGGGCAGATCGGGTATCACCTTTGCGCCCAAATACGAGGAACTCGGTTTCCGCAGCCATGTCCACGGCTCGCTGAATATCGATATCGCGGAACACATACCCAAGAAACTCCGCCGTTTCATGGGTGACAGCGCCGCCTACAACTACATCGCCATGAAAGAGGCCGTGGCCGACGCCGGTCTGGAGGAAGACCAGATCTCCGACCCGCGCTACGGCCTGATCGCCGGTTCCGGCGGCACCTCGACAGAGAACGTCACCCTGGCGGTCGACCTGCTGCGCGAGAAGGGTGCCAGGAAAGTCGGCCCCTTCATGGTGCCGCGCACCATGGCCAGCACCAATTCCGCCTGCCTGTCGACAGCCTTCAAGATCAAGGGTGTCAATTACTCCATCAGCTCGGCCTGCTCGACCAGCGCCCACTGCATCGGCAATGCCGCCGAACTCATCCAGATGGGCAAGCAGGACATGGTGTTCGCCGGCGGCGGTGAAGAACTGCACTGGACCATGACGCTGCTGTTCGACGCCATGGGCGCGCTGTCCTCCAAGTACAACGACAGGCCGCAGAGCGCCTCGCGCGCCTACGACGCCAACCGCGACGGCTTCGTGATCTCGGGCGGCGGCGGCATGCTGGTGCTGGAAGAACTGGAACACGCTCGTGCCCGCGGCGCCAAGATCTATGCCGAAGTGGTCGGCTACGGCGCCACCTCCGACGGTTACGACATGGTGCAACCCTCCGGCGAGGGCGCGGTGCGCTGCATGCGCCAGGCCATGGAAACCGTCGACAGCCCCATCGACTACATCAACGCCCACGGCACCAGCACACCGGTGGGCGATATACGCGAACTGGAAGCAATGCGCGACGTGTTCGGCGACGACCTCCCGGCCGTCAGTTCCACCAAATCGCTGAGCGGCCACTCGCTGGGCGCCGCCGGCGTGCACGAGGCAATCTATTCGCTGCTGATGCTGGAAAACGATTTTCTGTGCGCCTCCGCCAACATCGAGACGCTGGACCCGGCAGCGGAATGCTTCCCCATCCTGCGCGAACGGCGCGACGACGCCGGCCTGCGCACCGTGATGTCCAACAGCTTCGGCTTCGGCGGCACCAACGCGACGCTGGTGTTCCGCAAGTTGTAGGCCTGCCATCGGCAAGGGGGTTTTTATTAACCCGGCAACCAAGTATGCCGGGTTAATAACCACCAAGGCGCGCGAAGGCACACAAGGATAATAAATCAACCGCGAAGGACGCGAAGGGAAATTATAATAAATATTTCCTTCGCGTCCTTCGCAGTAAAAAAGGTTTTCCTTTGTGCGCCTTGGTGGTTAAATAACACCGTTTGAAACAACAACCGTCGCCACGGTGGGGTTCGCTTCGCTCACCGCCACCCTACGGGTGGATTTCCCGCCAGGCCTTCTCCAGCCGCTCCGGCGACACCTTGACCGAGGTGCCCAGTTCCTGTGCAAACAGCGACACGCAAAGCTCCTCGACCAGCCAGCGGAAGCCGTGCAGTGCCTCGTTGTGCGGATCCTTGTGCAGCGCCTTGCGGTAACGCTGTCTGAAACCATCCACCACCAGCGCCCGCTGACGGTCGCGCCCCGGGTTGCCCGGCAACTTCTCCAGCCGCAGACGCGCCGCGCGCAGGAAGCGCGCGATATGCGGCAGCCATGCCACGGGCGTATCACTGACAAAGCCGGGATAGACCAGTTCGTCGAGTTGTCGGCGTATGTCGCTGGCGGCCGCCAGCGAGGCCGGTGACAAGCCGCCCTTGAGCAACCCTGCCAGCTGGTGGTATTCGGCCAGCGCCGCGGCGCTGCTGCGCCCGATGCGGTTGGCGACGTCCATCAGGCGCGGCCTGCCCTGCTGCAGGCGCTGCTCGAATTCAGCCGCCGCACGCAGGTCGGCGCGATCGGCCAGAAAAGTCTCTGCCAGCACCGCCTGCATGATATCGGCCTTCAGTCCGTCGCAGCCGCCGAGCGGCGAGAACCACAGACATTGCCTGTCGATGTCCGGCAGGCCGCGCTGCACGTCTTTCACGGCGCGCCCCGCGCACAGGCGGAACAGCTGCAACAGCCCCGGCCGGTGTGCCCGCAGCGCCTCTGCCTGACGATCGAGCACACGCAGCGCCACCCTGTCGCCCTCCACCACCAGCGCCGGATAGCCGCGCACCTGCACGCCACCCGCGTCCAGTTGGACGCATTCAGGCAGGTCACCGAAATCCCAGGCCGTCACGCTGTCGCGTTCATACGCACAACCGCCCGAACGCCGAACCCCCTGGCTGGCCCGGCTGCCGTAGTCCCGCTGCAGGTCAGCCAGATCCTGCCCCTCGGCCAGCACCCTGCCCTTGCCGTCGAGCAACCTGAAGCCCGTGAACAGGTGCGCCGGCAGACGGTCGGGCCGCCAGGCATCGGCCGGCACTTCGACACCGGTCATGCGCTTCAGCTCGGCTGCCAGCGCATCGAGCAGCGGGCCATTCCCTGCAGCCAGTGCCTGCACGCAGGCGCGCGCGAAATCGGGCGCCGGCACGAAATGCCGCCGCAACTGCTTGGGCAGCGACTTGATCAGCAGGGTGATCTTCTCTTCCAGCAGGCCCGGCACCAGCCAGTCGAAATCGGTGGCACTGAACTGGTTCAGCGCCGCCAGCGGTATGTCGACGCACAGGCCGTCGGCCTGCCGGCCCGGCGTGAAGCGGTAGCGCACCGGCAGGCGGATGCCGCGCACTTCCAGGTGATCGGGATAGCACGCATCGGTGACCGACTCAGCGGCGTGGCGCATCACGTAGTCCCGCTCCAGATGCAGCAGCCGCGGGTGCTGCTGACGCGCCTTCTTCCACCAGCGTTCAAAACGCGCGCCGCTGACCACCGTGTCCGGAATGCGCTCGTCGAAGAACAGGAACAGGTCCTGCTCGTCGGCCAGTACGTCGGGGCGCCGCGCCTTGGCTTCCAGCCGCTGCAGCTCTTCCAGCAGGCGCCGGTTATGAATGGCGAAGTCCTCGCGGGTGCGGTATTCGCCGCGCACCAGGGCGTGGCGGATGAAGAGTTCGCGCGACAGCGCCGCGTCGATCGGCCCGTAGTGCACCTTGCGGCGGTTGACCAGCGGCATGCCGTACAGGGTGACTTTCTCGAAGGCCATCACCCGTGCGCTGCGCTGCTCCCAGTGCGGTTCCGAGTAGCTGCGCTTGAGCAGCGCACCGGCGGCCGCCTCCACCCAGCCCGGCTCGATAGCGGCCGCGGTACGCAGGTAGCGGCGCCCGGTCTCGACCAGTTCCGCCGCCATCAACCAGCGCGGTGGCTTCCTGGCCAGTACCGAACCGGGGAACAGCGTGAACTTGAGATTGCGCGCGCCGGTGAACTCGTTGTCGTCGGACTTGAACGCCACGTTGCCCAGCAGGCCGGTGAGCAGGGCGCGGTGTATGGACGCGTAGTCGGCGTCCGCCTCGTTCAGGCGCAGGCCCATCTGCTTCGCCAGCGTCAGCAGCTGGCTGTGGATGTCGCGCCACTCCCGCATGCGCAGATAGGACAGGAAATGCTCGCGGCACCAGGCGCGCAGTTTGCTGCGCGACAGGTGACGGGCCTGTTCGTTGAACTGCACCCACAGGTTCCAATAGGCCAGGAAATCGGATTTGGGATGCCTGAAGCGCGCCTGCTTCCCGTCGGCGGCGGCCGCCTTGTCGAGCGGCCGGTCGCGCGGGTCCGGCACTTCCAGCGCCGCCGCTATGACCAGCACCTCACGCAGGCAGTGCAGTTCGGCCGCGGCCAGCACCATGCGGCCGATGCGCGGATCGACCGGCAGACGCGCCAGACGGCGGCCCATATCGGTCAACCTGTTCTGCGCGTCCACCGCCGCGAGTTCCTGCAGCAACTTGTAACCGTCGCGCACGAAGCGCGCATCGGGCGGATCGACAAACGGGAAATCGTCCACCTCGCCCAGCCCCAGCGCCGCCATCTGCAGGATGACGGCGGCCAGGTTGGTGCGGCGGATCTCCGGCTCGGTGAATTCGGGGCGGCTGTTGAAATCCTCCTCGCTGTACAAGCGGATGCAGATGCCGGCCGCCACGCGGCCGCAGCGGCCGCTGCGCTGGTTGGCCGACGCCTGTGACACGGGCTCGATCGGCAGGCGCTGCACCTTGGTGCGGTAGCTGTAGCGACTGATGCGCGCCAGCCCGGTATCGACCACGTAACGGATGCCGGGCACGGTCAGCGACGTCTCCGCCACGTTGGTGGCGAGCACGATGCGCCGCCCCTTGTGCGGCCTGAAGATCCTCGCCTGCTGGTCGGCCGACAGGCGCGCGTACAGAGGCAGGATCTCGGTGTGCGGGGGGTGGTGCTTGCGCAGCAGTTCCGCGGTGTCGCGTATGTCACGTTCGCCGGGCAGGAACACCAGCACGTCGCCCGGACCCGCCGCCGCCAGTTCGTCCACGGCGTCGACTATGGCCTGGCCGCGGTCGCGGTCCTTCCGCTCCTCGTCCTCGCCGGCGAGCGGCCGGTAGCGGATGTCCACCGGCCAGGTGCGCCCGGACACCTCGATGACGGGCGCGTCGCCGAAATGTTTCGAAAATCGCTGCGGATCGATGGTGGCCGAAGTGATGACAAGTTTCAGATCGGGGCGGCGCTTCAACAGGCGGTGCAGATAGCCGAGCAGGAAATCGATGTTGAGGCTGCGTTCGTGCGCCTCGTCGATGATCAGGGTGTCGTATTCGAGCAGGTCGGGATCGGAGCGGGTCTCGGCCAGCAGGATACCGTCGGTCATCACCTTGATAAAGCTGTCCTCACGAACCCGGTCGTGAAATCGCACCTTGCAGCCGACCTGCCGACCCGGCTCACAGTGCAGTTCTTCGGCGATGCGCGCGGCGAGGCTGCGGGCGGCGATGCGGCGCGGCTGGGTGTGACCTATCCGGCCGCGCGTGCCGCGGCCCAGTTCCAGGCATATCTTCGGCAGCTGGGTGGTCTTGCCGGAACCGGTCTCGCCGCACAGCACGATCACCGGATGACGCTCGATGGCCGCGCGGATATCCGCGCGCCGCTCGACGACCGGCAGCGCGGACGGATAGTCGGGCACAGGCAGCACTGCCCGGCGCCTTTCGACGCGCGCCAGCGACGCCTCGACCTGTTCGCGCAGCTGCGCCAGACCACGATCCACCGGCTGGCCGCGCCCCAGGCGCGCCTGCAGTGCGCGCCGGCGCTTGCGCAGGGCAGGTACATCCACGGCGAAACAGTCATTGAAGCGCTCGGCGAGCGCCTGCAGCTCGGCCGCCCGGAGACGGCCGGAAGAAAAAGGCATGGTGCGGGACATCAGTCAGAAACCTGAGGTGGTATTCTACCACCGGCATGCAGAATGCCGGCGCCATGTGAATAATTCCGCCCGCAGCGTGGTCCAAAAACCTGTGAAGACAAGCGAGGGAGAAATCATGAGTTCCAGCAAGCAACGTCGAACTTTCCTGCAATGGGCCGCCACCGCCACCGGTCTGGCGGCCCTGGGCACGAAGAGCCGCGCCGCCACTCCCGACAACGACCTGTTCGGTGAACCCGAACACAAACTGGTCTACCAGTTCAACAAGGCCGATCCGGACTACATGGAACATGTGCTGTTCTCGGTCGGCGCCATGCTGCGCGAACACGGCGACAACATTCACCTGGTGATCACCGCCATCGGCCCCGGCCTGCATATCCTGGCGAAGAAGCCGCTGCGTCCCATTCCGGAACTCGTCCGCCAGCGTGTATCCAGCCTCGCCGCCTACGGCGTGTCTTTCCATGCCTGCGGCAATACCATGAAATCGCTTGGCTGGACTGCGGACGACATGCTCGATTTCGCCAAAGTGGTCGAAATCGGCGCCAATGACCTGATGCTGCTGCAGGAACAGGGGTACAGCTACATCAGCTGGTAAAAGATACGATCCCGCCCGAATTCGGACAAAAACCGGTTTTCTTGTTCATTTTTTCTTGACTTTTGGAAAATCCCTGCGAAACTTGCGCCAACTGCAAGTCTCCCGACGGGGGCGACCTTGAACCAGGGCCTGTTCTCCTGCCGCCAGGTGGCGGCCATTACCGGGTTGACGACCCGACAGCTGGCGTACTGGCGCCGGACAGGACTGGTCACCCCGCACAGCCATACAGAGGGCGGCCACGCCCGCTACTCTTTCACGGACCTGATTGCACTGCGCACCGCCAAACAGCTGATCGACGCCAATGTGTCGGTGCAGCGCATTCGCAAGTGCCTCCAGTCACTCACGCATTTCCTGCCAACGGTCGACCGGCCGCTGGCTGAACTGTCGCTGGTGATCACCGGCGACGTGGTTCTGGTTTTCCATGCCGGCAACGCCTTCGATGCCTTGACCGGCCAGGAGTGGGTCTTTCCGATCGCCGAACTGGCGGCGGAAGTGGAGCGGTTGCAGCGTAACCAGCCCGAGCCCGAACAGGCCGAGCTGTTTCCCGCTGCCATGGACGAACAAGGGGAACGTATCGCCTGAACCAACAAGAACAAGCTGCTGGCAGCAACGGGCAAGAGGATGATGGAGCGGCTGTGCCACTTCGTCTTTGTCGCTAACACCTGCGGGAACCCGCGGGCTTACGTGGAGACAGAGCATGAACGTCATTGCTATTGCCAATCAGAAGGGCGGTTGCGGGAAAACCACGACTGCAATCAACCTGGCAGCGATGCTGG